>Ga0315902_10004864_pt1 | contig 19185 bp, 14 predicted proteins | sample LakEriMetagenome_9_FD_203523 | JGI IMG/M metagenome (GOLD analysis project Ga0315902, IMG submission 203523) | Freshwater fungal communities from buoy surface, Lake Erie, Ohio, United States - Buoy 12 MA117 | ecosystem: Environmental > Aquatic > Freshwater > Lake > Lake biofilm | place: USA... | reverse complement strand
GCAACGGCTGATCCTCGCCTGAACACCGCCGCCGCACCGCGGCGGCAACCAGGCAAACACCCAGGACCCGCCCTGCCGCGCGGCCCTCGGCTTGCAGCAAGACTCAGGGGCGCCTTCCGGCGCCCCTTGTCGTTGAAGGGCCGCCGCACTCAGCGTCGGGCGACGCTGGTTGGCTGACCGCCGCCGCCAGCGGGCGCTCGCCAGTCGCGTCCACCGCCCGTCAGGCCGCGTGAACCGCCGGGGCGCGTGGCGCGCAGGGTGAAGGCAACCCCCGCCAGCACGAAAACCGCAGCAAGCACACCGGCTGCAGCCTGGATTCGCCAGTCGGCGAACCAGCCGATCTCGGCGGGAGCAAGGACGGGGGCTGGCATCGGCGGTGCTTGCGCCGGCTCGGGCACGGGGCGCAACGGCGGCGGCGGCGAAGCGAGGGGTCCGGCGGTGTTGGACGCAGCCGCATCCGCAGCACCTGCGGTGGCGGAAACCGGGATCGGTCCGGCGGCGGCGGCACCAGCCGACGAGGGACCGCCGGCCGACGATGCGGCGTCGCGCTCATCGGCAAGGCGCCGCGCTGTGTCCTGGAGCTTGGCGAGCTGGCGATCGCGCAGCTCGAGCAGCCGGTTGAGGTCGTCGACGTTCTTCTGAAGATCGCGAATCCGCGAATCGGCCTCGGCCTTCGCCGCATCGAGGGCGGCCGCTCGGGTGGCCGAGGCGGTGCCCATTTTCCCGCGACTGTCGGCGGGTGCAGCCTCATCGCCGGAAATCACCAGCCGATCGGACCGGGGTGCCGCAGGCGCAACAGCCGCCTCGTCGCGGCTGCGAATCGCGGCGCGGGCCTCGTGGCGGGGTATCTGGCGAATCTCGGTCTCGTCGGGGAGCGTGAGCGTGACACCCGCGGGCAGCCGGTGCACGCTGCCGCCGAACAGCGCCTGATTGCGCCGATACAGCGCCATCACAGCCTGGGATTCGTCGATGTCGGCAGGCTTGAATCGTCGGGCGATGGCCGAGGCTGTCTCGCCAGGCTGCACCCGGACGCTGCGCTCACCGGAGGCCGCCGGACCAGGGGCCGCTCCACGTTCGGCAGCGGGGGCGCGAGTGGCCGACGGCGGTCGCCTGCCGTCCTGGCGCCCCATGGCCTCGGCGCGCCCGCCGGCCTCGGCACGCTCGGGTGACGGCGGGCTGGCCACGGGTTGGGCGGGAACGAAGGGTGACGCTGCCGACGTGGCTGCCGACGATGATGGCGAGGCGTCGGCAGCACGCGGGGCCGGCGTCTCGGCCTGCGGGACAACCGGCACGAGATCGAGGCGCAGCGGCGCCTCGGTACGCTCGGCAGGTGCGGGCACGGTCGAAGCCCTGGATCCCCCGGCCGGCGGGTTGCCGATCAGCTGGTAGTTGCGAAGGCTGCGTTCACCGCGGGTGGTGAGCGCGAGCACCATGTTGAGCTCGGGTTCGGCGATCGGTGCACGGGTGGCAATGCGCACGGTCACGCGCCCGCCAGGCCGACGCTGGATACGCACCAGAGCGCCGTCGAGCGCCGACGGATAACGCAACCCGAGACTGGCATAGTCGGCCGGGCTGCCGATCGCGGCATCGAGGGCATCGGCAGCAGCCGCGTCGAGCCCGGAGATCTCGATCTCGGCGCGCAGCGGTTCGCCGAACTCCGACAGCACCGCCATATCGCCCATCGTGAGGGTCGGCGGCGGGGAGGAAGCATGCGCGGCGGCAGGAACGCCCGCTCCCAGCACGGCGGCGAGCACCAGTACCGAGGCCGCGGCCCGCCAGTACGGTGGCTGCGCGTGCTTCGGACAAAGGTTCGAGCTACGAGGAAATGAGGAGGTCACCATCGGTGCCCGCAAGGGCAGGGAACGGGCTTTCGATCGTACACGCCGGGGGAGGACCCAACCAGCCATGCGGCGTAGCGGCGGGTGGCAACCGACCGCCGGCATGCCCCGTGTGGCGCGAAGGCCGCGGCTGTCGGCACCGGACGGCACCATGGCCGGACGGTACCGCCGCCCGGCACATCGGCGGACAGCCCGGTACCGCAGCGCTCAGTCGGGATCGGTGAAGACCGGTGCCCGCTTCTCGAGGTTGGCGCGGACCGCCTCGCGCTGGTTGGCGCTGCCGATCAGCCGCGCCTGCTCGACGGATTCGGCCAGCAGCACCGCGGCAGCATCGCCCTGATCGGCCACCGTCAGCAGCCGCTTCGCAGCGCGCAGGGCATGCGGATTGCGGTCGGCCATCTCACGGGCGACCGCGCTCGCGGTGGCGTAGGGATCGGCGCAGACCCGGGTGGCCAGGCCGACGCTGGCTGCCTCGGTGCCGTCGATGATGCGGCCGGTGTAGGTGAGATCGCGAATGACGTCGCCGCGCATCAGCGTGCGCATCAGCAGCGCGCCGCCCATGTCGGGCACCAGCCCCCACTTGATCTCCATCACGCACAGCTTCGCGTCGGGCGTGACGTAGCGCATGTCGGCACCGAGCGCCACCTGCAGCCCGCCACCGAAGGCCACGCCATGCACCGCCGCGATCACCGGCACCGGCACCTGCGTCCAGACCATGGCGGCCTGCTGCGCGGCGTTGGCCAGCCCGTGGGTGCGGAAGGTGATGTCCTTGCCGACCGTGCCTGCCACCGGGCCGCTGCCACCGCCGGCGCCGGCGCCACCCGAGGCCATCTGGCCGAAGCGCGAGGTGTCGAGGCCAGCGCAGAAGGCCCGGCCCTCGCCCGACAGCACCACCGCACGCACGGAGCCCATCGCCGCGAGCCGTTCGCCGGTCTCGATCAGCGCATGGAACATCGCCGCATCGAGCGCGTTCATCTTGTCGGCGCGCCACAGTCGCACATCGGCCACGCCGTGATCGTCGATCCGCAGGCGGATCCGATCACCGACCATGCATTCACTCGCCATCGCTCACCTCCGCAGGGGACTACCGTCAGATGAAGATTGCCGTGCCGGCACGCAGCCGCTCACGGCACTCGGCCACCATGCGCTCGATCAGTTCGGCGCAGGTGGGAATGTCGTCGATCAGGCCGACCACCTGACCGGCCCAGACCAACCCAGCCTGAGGATCACCCGCCTCGAGCGCCGCCCGACCGCGGGCACCTGCCACCAGCGCGCGGACATCATCGTAGGTTCCGCCGCGCTTCTCGATCGCGATCACCTCGTCGGCGACCTCGTTCTTCAGCACACGGCCGGTGTTGCGCATGGTCCGGAAGATCAGGCTGGTGCGACGCTCGTCGGCACCGACCAGCGCCTGCTTGATGGCATCGTGGATCGGCGCCTCGCGGGTCGCGCAGAAGCGCGTGCCCATGTTCACGCCTTCGGCACCGAGCACCAGCGCGGCAGCCATGCCACGACCGTCGGCGATGCCGCCGGAAGCGACCAGCGGGATGCGAACCTTGCGGGCGGCCGCCGGGATCAGCACAAGGCCCCCGACGTCGTCCTCGCCGGGATGGCCGGCGCATTCGAAACCGTCGATCGAGATCGCATCGACGCCGCTGCGCTCGGCCGAGAGCGCGTGACGCACGGCGGTGCATTTGTGGATGATGCGCACGCCCGCCGCCTTCGCCTTGGCGATGAAGGCCTGCGGGTTGTTCCCGGCGGTCTCGAGAACCTTGACCCCGCAACCGATGACGACATCGAGGTACTGCTCGTAGGGGGGCGCACTCGCCGAAGGCAGGATGGTCAGGTTGACGCCGAAGGGCTGGTCGGTCAGCCCGCGGCAGCGCTCGATCTCGGCGGCGAGCGCCTCGGGACTGGGCTGCGTGAGCGCGGTCAGGATGCCCAGGCCACCCGCGTTGGAGACCGCCGCCGCGAGTTCGGCCCGGCCGACCCACTGCATGCCGCCCTGGATGATCGGGTAGCGGATACCGAGCATCTCGGTGATCCGGGTGTTCATCACGCTCATGGTGGAATCGCTCCGCTTGGTTGGGCCGGAGACGGCAGGCAGCCGCCGGCGCGGCGATCATAGACTGCCGCGACGCAGAGGCCTTGCGGTAGCGTCCCGGATATGCTGCGATGCGCGCGGCTCGCAGCCCCGGCGCGCCCAACCCTCACGGAGACCCCCATGCGCACGCTCATCCTCGCCACGATTCTGTCGCTGACCGCCGCACCGGCCCTGGCCGACGGCGGCAGCTGCACCGCCCGCTCCGCCGAGAAGAAACTCGCCGGCGCGGCCAAGACCAGCTTCATGAAGAAATGCACCGAAGACGCGCAGAAGCACTGCGAGACCGCAGCCGCCGAGAAGAAGCTCTCGGGCGCGGCAAAAACCAGCTTCGTGAAGAAATGCGAGAAGGATGCCGTCGGCGAATGAGCCGACACGCCCGGCGCCACCGCGGCGGCGCCGGGCAACCGCGGCTCAGGGCGCCGCGGTCTCCATGTCGATGACCACGCGGCCGAGCACCTTGCCCGCCTTGAGTTCGTCGAGGCTGCGGTTGATCTCGCTGGCAGGCCGCACCTCGACCGGCGTGCGGCGCAGCTTGCCTGACTGCGCCAGGGCGACCAGCTCACGCAGTTCCTGGAGGTTGCCCACGTAGGAGCCACCGATGGTCAGCGCGCGCTGCGCCAGCGGCGGCATCGGCAGCGTGATCTGCCCGCCATAGAGACCGCACATCACGTAGCGGCCGCCCTTGCGGAAGGCGCCGATCGCGAGCTGGGCGGTCGCTGGAATGCCGACCAGATCGATCGCGCCGATCAGGTTGTCGCCAGTGATCGCCTTGAGCTGCGCCACCGCATCGGGCAGCCGCGTGTCGAGGCTGGCGCGAGCGCCGTGGGCCATGGCCTCGGCAAGCTTGCCGGCGTCGATGTCGCAGGCGACGATGTTCTCGACGCCGCGCGCCCGCAGGATCGCGATCGTGGCCATGCCGAGCCCGCCACAGCCGAGCACCGCGACCCAGTCGCGCCCGGTGAGCTCGGGCAGCTTGCCGATCGCGCTGTAGGCGGTCAGACCGGAGCAGGCGAGCGTGGCCGCATAGGCCTCGTCGAGGCCTTCGGCATCGACCAGGTACTTCGCGTCGGGCACGAGCACCCGATCGCCATAGGCGCCCGGCGCGAGCACGCCCAGAAAGCGACCGGCCATGCAGTAGTTGTCCTGCCCGGCCTCGCAGGAGGCGCAGCGACCGCAGCCGATCCAGGGGTAGACGATTCGGCGGTCGCCGATCTTCACGCCCGAGGCCTCGGGCCCGAGCGCCTCGACCACGCCGAAGGGCTCATGGCCCATCGTGAAGGGGGGCACGCAGCCCCGATCGCGCACATAGGCGCGATTGCCGCCGCCGAGATCGAAGTAGCCGTCCCAGATGTGCAGATCGGAGTGGCAGATGCCCGAGCGGGTGATGCGCACCAGCACCTCGCGGCCCTGCGGCATCGGGGTCTCGCGCAGCCGCGCCTGCAGCGGCTTGCCATGCTCGATTACGTCGTAGCTGATCATCGGAAACGCTCCTCGGTACGAAGGCCTCGATGGTAGCGCGCGCGCCGCCGATGGCGGTCCGCTTCAGGGGGCTGGTGTCACCGTGACCCGCACGTCGAGCCTCTGGCACCCGCCGCCGCGCACCACGCCCCGCAGCGGCGCGACATCGCCGTAATCGCGCCCCCAGGCCAGCGTGACGAAGGCCTGGTCGACGAAGCGCCCGTTGGTGGGATCGATATCGACCCAGCCGGCCTCGCCGCACCAGACCGATACCCAGGCGTGCGAGGCATCCGCGCCCACGAGACGCGGCTGACCGGGCGGGGGATCGGTCAGCAGGTAACCGCTGACATAGCGGGCCGGCAGACCGAGCGCACGCAGCGCGGCCACCATCAGGTGGGCAAAGTCCTGGCACACACCCCGACGCGCGGCCAGCACCTCGGCAAGCGGCGTACCGACCTGCGTGGCCTGGGGATCGAAGCGGAACTCCTCCTGGATGCGCAGCGCCAGCCCGAGCAGCGCGCGCCGCAGGTCGCGGCCGGGCGAGAAGAGCGGGCGCGCCAGGGCGGCAGCCGCGGCCAGCAGCGGCACGTGCGGCGAAGCCTGAACGAACTGCGCGAGCTCCCAGCGCCGCTCGGGGCCTGCCCGTCGCAAGGCAAGGACGGGCTCCTCCCAGGCGGTCGACGGCCCGACGCGCGCGGGCGCCCGCACAGCCACCTCGGCATCGCTGCGCACCAGCAGTCGCTCATGGACCATCGGGACGGCAAAGCGCTGCACCGGATTGCCGAAATAGTCGAGATCGTCGGCGCATTCGGCCGGCTCGGGTTCGACACGCAGCCGGTGCGACAGCAGCTGCTGGCGCGGCGTGGGACGGGGGCGCAGATGCGCAAGCTGCCAGGCGCTGTCGGCTGGCCATGCATACCGGTACTCGGTCTCGTGGACGATACGGTAGCGACGCGCGGCAGGCGTCTCGGGCAGGGATCCAGGGGCGACGCTCATCGCCCTCAGCCGGCGAGCGGGGTACGCTGGATCGCTGCCGCATGACCGAAGAAGCGCTCGGTCAGCCGGTCGCTCACGGTGTAGGCGGCGCCCCGCAGAGCGCCCAGCGTGGCGGCGAGGACGGGATCGTCGGGATGCAGATGTCGAGGATCATCGAGCCCCTTCAGGGCCTCGACCGCCGCGGCAAGCACCTCGTCGCCACAGGCGCCGAAGTCGGCGCGCAGACGTCCGAGGAAATCGAGCGCGCCACGCGCCAGGAACGCGATCGAGCGCGGGTTGCCCGGGTCGCGGATCAGCAGATCGAGCACCGGCAACCACTCCGGGCTGCCGAGATGGCGGGTGCGGTAGGTGATGCTGGAATCGGCCAGGTCGAGCAGCCAGCCCAGCCCGGCGTCACGCCCCTCGGCAAGCGCGGTTTCGAGCGCCTGGCAGACGAAGGCAAGGCGCTCGATGCGCCGGCCGATCGAGAGGAAGCGCCAGCCGGTATCGCGGGTCATGCCATCGAGCGCATAGCCGGAGAGGGTGACCAGGCCGGTGATCGCACGATCGGCCCGGCCAAGCGCATCGAGCAGCGTCGGCTGCGGCTGGATCTCGCCGTCCTGGATCAGGCGGTTGAGGGCGCGCCAGTTATCGGCCGACAGACGATCGCGCAGGCTGTGGGCCACCCGCGCGAGCTGACGCAGATTTCCCGCCAGCCCGCCGAGACGATCGCCACGCACCGCGGCGAGAAGCCAGCCCTCGTCAGGGCTCTCCTCGAGCCCGAGCAGCCCGATGCGGCGTGCGAGCGCGACCGCCGCGGCGGCCTCCCCGGCGGTCTCGTCGCCACCCTCGAGCAGATGGTTCAGGCCCAGGCGCAACAGACGCGCCCCGTCTTCACTGCGCTCCGCGTAGCGCCCGAACCAGAAGAGATTTTCGGCCACCCGCGACGGCAGCGCCGCCACCGCCACCGCGAGCTCGCCCGGGCCCACGGTGCTGCGCAGCAGCGAGAACGCGGCATTGACCGGTCCGGCCGACAGCACCCAGATGTCCTTGGAGGCGCCGCCACGCTGCATGGATACCACCCGCATGCCTGGCGAACTTGCCACCCTCGCAAGCCCGCCCGGCATGACGGCATAGCCCGAACCCGTGGCGGCGGCGAACACCCGCAGCCCGAGCGCACGCGCCCCCAGTCGTGCCGGCTGACCACGTTCGAGCACCGGCGCCTGGGAGAGCTCCACCAGTTCCTGGGCGACGTAGCGCTCGGGATGGCGGCGCACCTGATCGCGCAGGCGCGCCGCTGACGAGGCGTCGAGGTCGTGACCGAACACCGGTTCGAAGCGATGGTCGGGCGTGGCTGGCTTGAACACCAGCGAGCTCAGGCGCGAGAAGGCATCCTCGAGCGCCGCGGGCTCGCCGCACCACCAGGTGGCCACCGAGGGAATGCGCAGCGGCTCGCCGAGCAGCCGCTCGGCAATGGCCGGCAGGAATCCGAGCAGCGCACCCGATTCGAGCACACCCGAGCCGAGGGAATTGGCGAGCAGCACGGTGCCGCGACGTGCACAGTCGAGCAGACCCGGCACGCCAAGCGCGGAGTCGGCCCGCAGCTCGAGGGGGTCGCAATAGTCTTCGTCGAGCCGTCGCAGGATCGCGTGAACACGACGCCCGCCCTCCAGGGTCTTGAGCCAGACCTTGCCCTGGCGCACGCTGAGGTCGGCCCCCTCGACCAGCGGCAGACCGAGGTAGCGCGCGAGCAGCGCATGCTCGAAGTAGGTTTCGTTGTAGGGACCCGGGGTGAGCAGAACGGTGAGCGGCGGCCCGTCCTCACGCGGGGCCAGACGCGCCAGCGCATCGCGCAGCCCGCCGAAGAAGGCGGCCTGCCGCACCACGCGCATGTCACGAAAGAGCTCCGGGAACACGCGCGACACGATCAGCCGGTTTTCGAGCGCATAGCCGGCGCCCGAAGGAGCCTGCGTCCGATCCCCGAGCACCCACCAGCGGCCATCGGGCGAGCGGGCCAGGTCTGCCGCGTAAAGATGCAGGAAGATACCCCCCGGGGCGCGGGTGCCGTGGGCGGCGCGCAGGAAGCCGCCATGACCGAAGACCAGCTCCGGCGGGATCAGCCCCTCGCGCAGCAGCGTCTGCGGGCCGTAGAGGTCGGCGAGGATGCGGTTGAGGAGCTCGGCCCGCTGCGCAATGCCCGCGGCAAGCGGGGCCCACTCCTCGGCGGCGATGACCTGCGGCAGCGCGTCGAGTTCCCAGGGCCGATCGAGACCCTGCGGATCGGCGTAGACGTTGTAGGTGACGCCATGATCGCGGATCTGTCGCTCGATCGACTCCAGGCGCTCGGCCACGCGTTGCGCCGGCGCGCCGGCCAGCAGATCGACCAGCGGCCGCAGGTGGGCTCGCGGCCGACCGGGGGCCTCGAGCAGCTCGTCGAAACGGTTGCGGGCCACCGGGTAGGCACCCAGCAGCCCGAGCGCGGCGGCAGGCGAGGCACTCAATCCGCGCGACGCAGATCGAGGGTGAGGGGCAGCTCGGGATTGCGCGACTCCGGCGCGAGCTCGAGCCGGCCTGGCGTGTGCCCCACGCGGAAGAAGCGCGCGAGCCGCCGCGCTTCAGCCTCGTAGGCATTGACCGGGAAGCTGTCGTAGTTGCGCCCGCCGGGATGCGCCACGTGGTACTGGGCGCCGCCGAGCGAGCGCTGCATCCAGGTATCGGCCAGATCGAAGACCAGTGGCGCATGCGCCCCGATGGTGGGATGCAGGCACGAGGGCGGTTGCCAGGCGCGGTAGCGCACCCCGGCCACGTACTCACCCACCCGACCGGTGGGCTGCAGCGGCACCCGGCGTCCGTTGCAGGCCAGCACATGACGGTCGCCGATCAGGCCGGTGGCCCGCAGCTGCAGCCGCTCGACCGACGAGTCGACGTAGCGCACCGTCCCGCCGGCACCGCCCTCCTCGCCCATCACATGCCAGGGTTCGAGCGCAAGACGCAGCTCGACCTCGACACCGCGCGCCGCGAAATCCCCCAGCCGCGGGAAGCGGAACTCGAAGTGCGGCGCGAACCATTCGGCGCGCAGCGGGTAGCCGGCCTGCCGCAGCTCGTCGATGACGTCGGTGAAGTCTTCCCAGACGAAGTGCGGCAGCATGAAGCGGTCGTGCAGCTCGGTGCCCCAGCGCTGCAGGCGCGACGGCCGGTAGGGTTGTGACCAGAAGCGTGCGACCAGTGCGCGCATCAGCAACTGCTGGGCAAGGCTCATGCGCGCGTGCGGCGGCATCTCGAAGGCGCGCATCTCGAGCAGGCCCAGACGCCCCGCGGGCCCGTCGGGCGAGTAGAGCTTGTCGATGCAGAACTCGGCGCGATGGGTGTTGCCGGTGACATCGATCAGCAGGTTGCGCAGCAGCCGGTCGATCGCCCAGGGCGGCAGCTCGCCGCCCGGTGCCTGCGCCTGCAACCGCTGCAGCTCGCGCAGCGCGATCTCGATCTCGTAGACCGAGTCGTTGCGGGCCTCGTCGGTACGCGGCGCCTGGCTGGTCGGGCCGATGAACAGCCCCGAAAAGAGATAGGAGAGCGACGGGTGGTTGTGCCAGTAGCCGAGCATGCTCGCGAGCAGGTCGGGCCGGCGCAGGAAGGGGGAATCGGCGGGGGATGCCCCACCGAGCACGAAATGGTTGCCGCCACCGGTGCCGGTATGGCGGCCATCGAGCATGAACTTCTCGGTGGACAGCCGGGTCTGGTGGGCGGCCTCGTAGAGGAAGCTGGTCTGGTCGACGAGCTCCGACCAGCTCGACGCGGGCTGGACATTGACCTCGATGACGCCAGGATCGGGCGTGACCCGAAGCTGCATCAGCCGGGGATCGCGGGGGGGCTCGTAGCCTTCGAGCACCACCGGAACGGCGAGTGCCGCGGCGGTGGCCTCGATCGCGGCGACGAGCTCGAGATAGGCCTCGGTATCGGCGATCGGTGGCATGAACAGATAGAGCCTGCCCTCGCGCGGCTGCGCACACATCGCCGTGCGCACCAGGTCGTCGGGCTGCCAGCCGGCGGCCGCGCGAGCCTCCACGGCGGACCCGGAAGCCGGCGCGCGCGGCGTGTCGCCGAGCTGCTGCATCCGCTGGCGCACGACATGCCGGGGAGGCAAGGCGGACAGCTCACGCCAGGGATCGGGCGGTGGCGCGACGTCGCGCTCACCCGGCGGCTGCCAGGGCTGCGAATCGAGCGGCAGGCGATAGCCGATCGGCGAATCGCCAGGCAGCAGGTAGCAGCGCTCGCCGCGCAGGAACCACGCGCCGCTGCGCCAGCGCGCGGCGCCTGGCGCACCCGCCGCCAGCGGCAGCACGCTGCCGACCGGCGCGGCCAGGCCCGCCTCGAAGACCCGGCGCAGCCGCTCTCGCTCGAGCGGATCGTCGAGCCGGGCATCGAAGGGATCGACATTGACCGGCAGCCGCCGCTCGCGCCACAGGTAGTACCAGGCGTCTTCGTAGGCCGGGAAGACCCGTCCGGGATCCACTGCGAGCCGATCGGCGAGTTCGCGCAGGAAGCGGGCGGCCAGCGCGGCGTCGGCACCATGGGTATCGCGTTCGTCGGCCAGCAGCGCGGGATCGTGCCAGATCGGCTCGCCATCGCGCCGCCAGATCAGGTTGAGGGACCAGCGCGGCAGCTGCTCGCCCGGGTACCACTTGCCCTGCCCGAAGTGCGCCAGGCCCTGCGGCGCGTAGCGGTCGCGCAGCCGCCAGAAGAGTTCGCCCGCCAGCCGGCGTTTGGTCGGCCCGAGCGCATCGCCGTTCCATTCGGCGCCGTCGCGATCGTCGACCGACACGAAGGTGGGCTCGCCGCCCTGGGTCAGGCGCACATCCCCGGCCCGCAGCGCCTCGTCGATCCGACGACCGAGCGCCTCGATGTCGGCCCACTGCGCCTCGGTGTAGGGGAGCGTGACGCGCGGCGCTTCCCAGATCCGGTCGACACGCATCGCATGCGAAAACTCGCACTCGGCGGGATCGACCATGCCGGAGACCGGCGCGGCCGACGAGGGCTCGGGCGAACAGGCGAGCGGAATGTGGCCTTCGCCCGCGAGGAGCCCCGAGGTGGGATCCAGGCCGATCCAGCCGGCTCCCGGCAGATAGACCTCGCACCAGGCGTGCAGATCGGTGAAGTCGGCCTCGGCGCCGCTGGGCCCGTCCAGCGCCTTCACGTCGGGGCGCAGCTGGATGAGGTAACCGGAGACGAAACGCGCGGCCAGACCCCGGTAGCGCAGAAGCTGCACCAGCAGCCAGGCGGAATCGCGGCACGAACCGGAGCCCCGTTCGAGGGTTTCCTCCGGGCTCTGCACGCCCGGCTCGAGCCGGATCAGGTAGGCAATCTCGCGCTGCAGGCGCTGGTTGATCGCCACCAGAAAATCGATGGTGCGCACCGGCCCGGCGGGCAGGCTCGCCAGCAGCCGGGCAAAGCGTTCGCCCGCCGTCTCGCGAACCAGGAAAGGCGCGAGCTCGACCAGCTGCTCGCCGGTGTACTGAAAGGGATGCTGCTCAGCCTGCGGCTCCAGGAAGAAATCGAAGGGATTGAACACCGACATCTCGGCGACGAGATCGACCTCGATGCGCAGCTCGCGGGTCTTGTCGGGGAAGACCAGCCGTGCCTGGTAATTCGACTGCGGATCCTGCTGCCAGTTGATGAAATGCGTCTCGGGCGTGACCCGCAGCGAGTAGGACAGGATGCGCGTGCGGGCATGCGGACAGGGCCGCAGGCGAACCACCTGAGGGCCGAGCGCTACCGACCGGTCATAGCGGTAGTGGGTGACATGATTGAGGGCGACGTGGATCGACACGACCATTACTCCGGGGAGGACGCGGTGCGTCGGATCAAGCAAGCCACGTGCCCGCGGGGGGCAGCAGGCGCCGCGACGATGGCGTCGATGAGTCGGGCGGCAGCCACCATCCCGAGGGTAGCCGTGACCGTGACGATCGAACCATAGCCGGCGCAGGCCAGCGGCGCGCCGCCGGCAGACCCGGTGTCGGGCCCTCCCGAGCCCGTGCCCGGTCGGGCGATGGGCGACTGGCGCGAATGAACCGCCATCACGCCAAAGGCTCGCCCGGTCTCCCGCGGGAATCCATGATCGCGGCGCAGCCGCGCGCGTACCCCGGCGAGCAGGGCATCGCCGCGCACCCGGGCAAGATCATCGACCGCAAGGGCGAGCGGGTCGGTACGGGCGCCGGCTGCACCACAGACGATCAGCGGCTGCCCGCGCCGGGCGCACAGCGCGATGAGCGCCGCCTTCGCCCGCGGCGCGTCGATCGCGTCGAGCACCGCGCACCCCCCGGGCACCAGCGCAGCCACGTTGTCGGTATCGATGAAGGCATCGATCGCGTCGACCTGGCAGTCGGGCGCGATGTCAAGGAGCCTGGCACGCATCGCCTCGACCTTGGCCATACCGAGCGTGGATGCGAGCGCGAGGACCTGCCGGTTGAGGTTGGATTCGGCGACATGATCGAGGTCGATCAGCGTGATCGCACCGATCCCGGAACGCACCAGCGCCTCGGCCGCCCACGAGCCGACGCCGCCCACACCCACCACGCAGACCCGCGAGCCGCGCAGGCGCGCGAGCCCAGCCTCGCCGTACAGGCGCCCGACGCCGGCGAAGGCGCGGGTCGACGACACGGGCGCCGCGGTCATGACGCGGGGGTCACAGCGGCTGCGGGCCGCCTCAGGGCAGCAGCACCGTCGAGCCGGTGGTACGCCGCGACTCGAGATCCTGGTGCGAGCGGACCGCCTCGGCCAGCGGATAGCGCTGGTCGATCTCGATGCGCACCTTGCCGCTGGAGACCATGCGGAACAGGTCGGCCGACATTTCCTCGAGATTTTCGCGACGCGCGGTGTGCGCCATCAGGGAGGGACGGGTGATGTAGAGCGAGCCCTTGAGCGCGGTGAGCGGCATCGGCGGCACCGGGCCGGAGGCGTTGCCGAAGCTGACCAACAGCCCGAAAGGCTGCAGGCAGTCGAGCGAGGCCTGGAAGGTGTCCTTGCCGACCGAGTCGTAGACCACCGGGACCATCTCGCCGCGGGTGATCTCGCGCACCCGCTCGACCACATTCTCCTTGTTGTAGAGGATCACGTGGTCGGCGCCAAAGTCGCGCGCGAGCTTCGCCTTGGCCTCCGAGCCCACGGTGCCGATGACCGTGACGCCGAGCGCCTTGGCCCACTGCATCGCGATCAGGCCCACGCCACCGGCGGCCGCGTGGAACAGGATGGTCTGGCCCCGTTGCAGCTTGTAGGTACGGCGGAACAGGTACTGCACCGTGAGGCCCTTGAGCATCATCGCGGCGGCGGTGTCGAAGCCCACCGCCCTGGGCAGCTTGACCAGCGGCGCGGCCGGCATGTTGCGCAGCTCGGCGTAGGAACCCGGCGGCTGGCCGCAGTAGGCGACGCGATCGCCCACCTTCACCGAGGTCACGCCCGCGCCCACCGCGGTCACGACGCCTGCGCCTTCGAGGCCGATGCCGGCGGGCAGCGGCATGGGATACAGGCCGGTGCGGAAATAGACGTCGATGTAGTTGAGGCCGATCGCATGATTGCGGACCTGAGCCTCACCCGGCCCGGGCGGTCCGACCTCGACATCGACCAGCTGCATCACCTCCGGACCGCCGGTCCGCTCGATTCTTATCGCCTTGGGCATGGTGGCTCCTTCACGCTGCGGCCGGCCTGGGGCCGCGGTTGGGGAAAGGCGCGCGGGCAGCGCGCGGCTGGGAGAGGGTCAGTAGGTGCCGGGGTAGGCGCCGCCGTCGATCAGGAAGTTCTGGCCGGTGACATAGGCCGCCTGGGCGCTGCACAGGTAGGCGCAGGCCTGCCCGAACTCCCAGGCGTCGCCCAGCCGCCCCGCCGGCACCGAGGCCACGCGCATGCGGCGCGCCTCGTCGACGCTGACGCCGGCGGCCCGCGCCGAGGCCTCGATGGTGCCGCGCAGCCGGTCGGTGTCGAACATGCCGGGCAGCAAGTTGTTGATGGTGACGTTGTGGACGACGGTCTTGCGGGCGAGGCCGGCGACGAAACCGGTGAGCCCTGAACGCGCCCCGTTGGACAGCCCGAGGATGTCGATCGGAGCCTTCACGGAGCTGGAGGTGATGTTGACGACGCGCCCGAAACGCCGCGCGATCATGCCGTCGACGGTCGCGCGGATCAGGTCGATCGGCGTCAGCATGTTGGCGTTGAGGGCGTCGAGCCACTGCTGGCGCGTGAAGCTGCGGAAATCACCCGGAGGCGGGCCGCCGGCATTGTTGACCAGGATATCGATCTGCGGCGCGCAGGCCAGCGCCTGGGCCTGACCTTCGGCGGACGTGATGTCGCAGGCGGCCTCGAAGACCGTGACGCCGGTCTCGGCGCGGATGGTGGCGGCCGCCTGCGCCAGCGGCTGCGCCGACCGGGCGTTGATCACGAGATTGACACCCTCTTTCGCGAGGGACAGTGCGCAGCCGTAGCCCAGACCCTTGCTGGCGCCGCAGACCAGCGCCCATTTGCCCTTGATGCCGAGATCCATGTGCAAAAGCTCCGTGGAAGCGAGGAACGAGGAATGAAGGTCGCCAGCGCTTGCCCGCAGGCGCTCGGCCCCGGGGTGGATCGCCTGCGGTGCCTAGCGACGTCGGCCCAGGATCGAGCCGAGCACGCCCCGGATGATCTCACGCCCGAGCGTGGAGCCGATCGACCGTGCCGCGCTCTTGGCAGCCGCCTCGAGGACCGAATCGGCACGCCGCGCGCTTCCCGAGGGCGCGCGGCCACCGGCTCCGCCCAGGGTGCCGAAGACGTCGCGCAGCGTGTCGCCGATGCCGCCGCCGTCGGGCGTCGATGCGCCGGGGGCGGGGGCCGTCGACGCACCCCGCGCGGACGCCGGCCCCGCCGCGCGCTCCGCCCCTGCGCCCCCGCGGGCCTGCAGCCGTTCGAAGGCGGATTCGCGGTCGATCGTCTGCTCGTAGACACCGGCAACCATCGATCCGGCGATCAGCGCGGCGCGCTCGGCGGCGTCGATGGGACCGATGCGCGAGCGCGGCGGGACCACCATCGCGCGCTCGACCACCGCCGGCCGCCCCTTGTCGTCGAGAAAGGACACCAGCGCCTCGCCCACCCCGAGCTCGGTGATGGCGGTCGCGGCATCGAAGGCCGGGTTGGGCCGCAGGGTTTCGGCGGCGGTGCGGACCGCCTTCTGATCGCGCGGCGTGAAGGCACGCAGGGCGTGCTGCACGCGGTTGCCGAGCTGGCCGAGCACGGTCTCGGGCACGTCGAGCGGATTCTGGGTGACGAAATACACCCCGACCCCCTTGGAGCGGATCAGCCGCACCACCTGCTCGACCTTCTCGACCAGTGCCCGAGGCGCGTCGTTGAACAGCAGGTGCGCCTCGTCGAAGAAGAAGACCAGCTTCGGGCGGTCGCGGTCACCCACTTCGGGCAGCCGCTCGAAGAGATCGGAGAGCAGCCAGAGCAGGAAAGCCGCGTACAGGCGCGGCGCATTCAGCAGTCGGTCGGCCGCGAGGATGTTGACCACGCCACGACCGGCGGCGTCGGTCTGGATCATGTCGTCGAGGTTGAGCATCGGCTCGCCGAAGAAACGATCGGCGCCCTGGGAATCGAGAACGAGCAGCGCGCGCTGGATGGCGCCCACCGAGGCGCTCGAGACATTGCCGTAGGCGGTGGTGAACTCGCGCGCGTTCTCGCCGACGTACTGCAGCATCGCGCGGAGATCCTTGGCGTCGAGCAGCAGCAGTCCGCGCTCGTCGGCGATCCGGAACACCAGATTGAGTACCCCTTCCTGGGTCTCGTTCAGACCGAGCATCCGCGCGAGCAGCACCGGCCCCATGTCGGAAATCGTGGCGCGCAAGGGGTGACCGCGCTCGCCGAAGACATCCCAGAGCGTGACCGGCGAGCCGGCGAAGGCGGGCTCGGGCAGACCGAGCCGGGCGAGGCGCTCGGCGAGCCTGGGGCTGGCGGCACCGGGCCGCGCGATCCCGGTGAGGTCGCCCTTGACATCGGCCATGAACACCGGGACGCCGATTGCCGAGAAGGATTCCGCCATCACCTGCAGCGTGACGGTCTTGCCGGTGCCGGTGGCCCCGGCGATCAGCCCGTGGCGGTTGGCAAGCGCCGGCAGCAGGCCGAGCGCATGAGCCTGCGCGGCGGAAGCGCCGGGCGGAACGACGGCAATGCGAAGCGGCTCGGGCATGGCGTGGGCGTGGTCGGGCGGGAGTTGCACGGGGCGGGCCGAGGCCCGCCCCGATGGTAGAATCGCGTGCTTGGTCGCGGCGATTCGCGAGCCGATCATTCGATCATGCCGCGGCGGGCTTGCGCAAGCCGGCGGGTCGGCAAGCACCCCGGAGAGCACCCTCATGGCCGGCCACTCCAAATGGGCCAACATCCAGCACCGCAAGAACCGTCAGGACGAAAAGCGCGGCAAGCTCTTCACCCGGATCATCCGTGAGATCACGGTCGCCGCCAAACTCGGTGGAGCCGATCCCAACGCCAACCCCCGGCTGCGGCTGGCCATGGACAAGGCCTCCGACGCCAACATGCCGAAGGACAAGGTCGCCAACGCGATCCAGAAGGGCGTGGGCGGGCTCGACGGCGTCAGCTACGAGGAAGTGCGCTACGAGGGCTACGGCATCGGAGGGGCGGCGGTCATCGTCGACTGCCTGACCGACAACCGCACCCGCACGGTCGCCGAGGTTCGTCACGCCTTCTCCAAGCATGGCGGCAATCTCGGCACCGATGGCTCGGTCGCCTTCCTGTTCCGGCACTGCGGCCAGTTCCTGTTCGCGCCCGGCACCCCCGAGGACACCGTGATGGAGGCGGCCATCGAGGCCGGTGCCGACGACGTCCTCACCGACGACGAGGGCGGCATCGAGGTGCTGTGCGCGCCCGGTGCCTTCCCCGCCCTGAAAACCGCGCTCGCCGGCGCGGGGCTGCGCGCCGAGGTGGCCGAGATCGTGATGAAACCGCTCACCGAAACCCTTTTCCAGGGCGACGACGCGCTACGGATGCGCCGCCTGCTCGACGCCCTCGAAGGCCTCGACGACGTGCAGGAGGTCTACACCAACGCGGTGCTCGACGAGGTCGACGCATGAAGGTGCTGGTCGTGGGATCGGGCGGGCGCGAACACGCGATCGCCTGGCGTCTCGCCCGCTCGCCGCGGGTTTCCCAGGTCTTCGTGGCCCCGGGCAATGCCGGCACGGCACGCGATGCGCGGCTGCGCAACCTGCCGGTCACCGACATCACCGAGCTCGCGGCCTTCGCGCGGCACGAGGCGATCGCCTTCACCGTGGTCGGGCCGGAAGGCCCGCTGGCCGCGGGCATCGTCGATCACTTCCGCGAGCTCGGCCTGCGCATCTTCGGGCCCACGCGCGCCGCGGCGCAGCTCGAATCCTCGAAGGACTTCGCCAAGGCCTTCATGACGCGCCACGGCATCCCCACGGCGCACTGGCGCAGCTTTACCGAGGCCGACGCCGCCCATGCCTGGATCGACGAACGAGGCGCGCCGATCGTCATCAAGGCCGACGGCCTCGCGGCGGGCAAGGGCGTGGTCGTGGCCACCACGCTGGCGCAGGCCCACGCCGCGGTCGACGACATGCTGGTCGACAACCGCATGGGCGCGGCCGGCGCCCGGGTGGTGATCGAGGACTTCCTCGCCGGCGAGGAGGCGAGCTTCATCGTGATGGTCGACGGCCGGCATGTGCTGCCGCTGGCCACCAGCCAGGACCACAAGCGCCTGCGCGATGCCGACGAAGGCCCCAACACCGGCGGGATGGGGGCCTATTCTCCGGCGCCGGTCGTCACCCCCGAGATCCACGCGCGGGTGCTGCGCGAGATCATCAACCCCACGGTGGCCGGCATGGCCCGCGATGGCATCCCCTTCACCGGCTTCCTGTACGCCGGGCTGATGATCGACGACGCGGGCAACCCGCGCACCCTCGAGTTCAACTGCCGGATGGGCGACCCCGAAACCCAGCCGATCATGGCGCGCCTGAAGAGCGATCTTGCCGAGCTCTTCGAACTCGCCATCGACGGCCATCTCGATCGTGCCGAGGTCACCTGGGACCGCCGCACGGCGCTGGGCGTGGTGCTCGCGGCCCACGGCTACCCGGAGGCACCGCGCGCCGGCGATGCCATCGACGGTCTCGACCCCGACGGCAACCGCGACCGCGACGATCTGCTGGTGTTTCACGCGGGTACCACCGAGGCCGATGGGCGCGTGCTCACCAGCGGCGGGCGGGTGCTGTGCGTGACCGCGCTCGGCGACTCGGTCAAGATCGCCCAGTCGAGTGCCTACGAGCGCATTGCCGGCATCGGCTTTGCCGGCATGCAGTATCGCAGCGACATCGGCCACCGCGCCCTGGCGCGCAAGCGCTGACGCTTCCCGGAGATCCCCCATGCACGCCCCCGTCGATGCCGGTGCGGTCCGCACCTGGCTGCTTTCGTTGCAGTCCTCGATCGTCGCCGGCCTCGAAGGCCTCGACGGCCAGGCCTTCCGCACCGACGCCTGGGAGCGCCCGGGCGGCGGCGGCGGGCTCTCACGGGTGATCGAAAACGGCAACATCCTCGAAAGGGGCGGCGTGCTGTTCTCGCATGTCACCGGATCGGCGCTGCCGCCGTCGGCGAGCGCACAGCGCCCGGCACTCGCCGGCCGGCCTTTCGAGGCGATGGGGGTGTCGCTGGTGCTGCATCCGCGCAACCCCTACATCCCCACCGTGCACCTGAATGTGCGCTGTTTCATCGCCAACCCGCCACCTGGCAGCACCGACGAGCCGATCTGGTGGTTCGGCGGCGGGATGGACCTCA
>Ga0315902_10004863_pt1 | contig 19187 bp, 23 predicted proteins | sample LakEriMetagenome_9_FD_203523 | JGI IMG/M metagenome (GOLD analysis project Ga0315902, IMG submission 203523) | Freshwater fungal communities from buoy surface, Lake Erie, Ohio, United States - Buoy 12 MA117 | ecosystem: Environmental > Aquatic > Freshwater > Lake > Lake biofilm | place: USA... | reverse complement strand
AAGCATACATGCTGATACAATTAGATCATAACCGGGGGTTAGTTCTAATGTAACAGCTTCTGTATAGCCAGGAACTAAGATTTGTAATCTACCACAGGCAGTATTTAATTCTTCAGAATATACACTTGTATCCACTATCCTCATAATCTTTGTATTGAGGGTATCTGGAATATCAAGACTAAGTATGTGTTTGTTTGCCATGATTGTAAAGATACTACGTACCTATATATAATTTAATGATAAATTACAAATAAAAAAAGGGGAAGATTTCTCCTCCCCTTCTTTTTTATGATACGCAGCTAATATTAGCCTAATTCTTCCAAACTTACTGGGCTACCAGCAGCAGTCAAAATTGCTCCAAAATCAGTTGCAAAATCAGAGGCAGCAGCACTTGCAAAAGTCAAGTTAGCAGCAGCCACACCACCTACAGACAAAGTATCTACGGTAGCAACCAATTCCAACAAGTACTGGTCATTATCAAAAGTTCCAGTTGGGTTGTTGAAACGAGGTACACTATGCAATACATAGAATCTACCATAAGTACCAGTACGGCTGATTACATCCAAAGGTGCACCACCCAAAGTAATCTCACGAATACGTGGATCATCATTCCAGTAGTTCTGACGGTACATTTCTGACAAAATCAAATCACGTACTACAGTCTCACCAAAACCTTCACCTTGCTTACCTAAAACAGGTCCTAAAGCAACAGATCCAGATGGGTCACCAGATACACCAGAACCACGCTTAACGCACAATCCAGTAAAGATACAAGGATCACCAGTCTCATCTACTTCAGAAGCATAAACCTGAATAGGCTCTTTCTCAAAGTAATCAGTTGGTTCAAATGAACAATCATTAAACTTAGTATCTACATAAGCACCTACTAAGATAATACCTGCACATACATCAGCAGGATCAGCACCTGCTGGTAAAGTGTAAGAATTCCAAGAAGTAGAAGAATATGTAGTACCATTAATACTAAAGCTTCCACCATCTTTAGTCAAGTAAGACCAAGTAGCAGCTACTGGATTGTATACGTTTACTACTGGGAATACAAAAGGAGAGAGGATAGGGTTAGCATCATTGTAAGGAGAAGTTTGAGTACCAGCAATTTGCTTAGACCAACCAATCATAACCAAAGCAGGATTTACTTCACTAGGAGTAGTGCTATCGCAGCATCCAGTGTAATAAGTAAGAACTTGGTAAGCATTGTGGTTTAAGAAACGCAAAGCTGGGCTACCTTTAATATCAATACGCAAATAGTAAGTCTCACCACACAAGAAGTTAGGGCAAGCACAGCTATAAGGAGCAGCTTCAGTAACATCAGTTTGTCCAATGTGTACTACAGACTGGTTAGCAGTCTTAGGAGCAGAATAGTAAAAACCATTAATGTACTTAGGATTAATAGCTTTAGACTTCATACTCTCAGAGTAACCACCATGGAATGGTCCTACTTTATCAGTAGCAGGGGTTAAGCTAGAAGAAGCAATGATAAAAGGTGCAGTAGTTGCTACACCAGCTAAGTTAGCATAGGTCTTTGCATCATAAAGACCAAATACTCCCAATACGGCAGTAGAGCCAGTCAATTGGGAAGCAGTGGTTCCAGCAGCACTGGTGAACTCACCAATACTTGGGAACACTTTCCGGAAGGCATGATTAAAATACATAGTTTTGTTTGTTTATAAAAATATACAACTTTAATATAATTAATTATTTCAAGAAAAGCAATTTATATTTTGTAGAATTTATAAGGGCTTTGATTTCATCCATTGTATTAATAATACTTGAGCAAGTCATCATACTCTGAACTTTACCAACCTTGTCATACATTACACGTAAATACTTAATTGCTTCTTCTGGAGTTCTTAATGCAGGAATATCCATTTGATCTGGATAAGGAAGTAAGGTCTCTTCTTTACCTTGATATTGTTCTGCCAATGCATCTGCTCTATCAAGGATCTCATCATAAAATTCATTAAGAGCTTTATGGGCTGCATAACTTGTAGTTAAAAGATGAGTGATATGAGTTTTAGTGGATGAATGTAGCATCTCATAAATTAAATCAGCAACAGCTTTATGTGCTGAATTAGAAAAGCTAGGTCTCTGTAATTTATTTGTGATCATAATTAATTATTTCTATCTGCTTGTTGCATTCCCCTTTGATATTGATTTGCAGATTCAATATCACCAGCCAAAATACTTGCTGCTTCATCTATAATTAACTCAGTAACATCATCTTTAAATTCACATGTTACATCTGCTAAAGATGTAAGACCTGTATAAGGATCTATTGAACCGGCTATCTGTATATAGCGGGGTAATCTATAATATGTAAGAGTAGGATTTATAATGTCAAATTCACCAGCTGTATAGATTCTAACTCTATTATTCATAAGGGTACAGAATGTCTCACCCCATTCATAACTAGGAGATCTAAATTCATCATCTAGTAATTCATCAACATTAGCTTCTTCTGCTAAATAGATTGTCATACTATCTTGTGGACAGCATTCATTCTTAGCAAGAGCACTAACTCTCTTATACTCCATAAAATCAGCTGGAAGCTCAGTGCTTTCAAAGTATGTGTCATATTGGAAACCAGGCAAAGGTATTTGTAACAATAATCTCTGGATATCATCTATCCTTCTTTTAGAGCCTTCATCACCTTCTTTATACTGATTACCCCCATGCAATTGTCTTCTAACCCATTCAACCTGGGCTTTATTAAAAGCTTCAATAATCTGCCAGTCCTCTAGATTATCATAATCATTAGAGTCTAACTTGTTAAGCCTCTGCTTAATTTTTAATTGGAGTATTTGATTATTCATAGTTAATATAAGTTAAGGGGAGATATACTCCCCTTTTTCTTACTTTTTCTTCATGGTTTTTTTAGCCATAGTTTTTTTAACTGTACCGCCCATTTTCATGTAGCCTCCCATAATAGAAGATTCACGACCAGTGGGTTTACCTTTTGGTACACCTTTAGAGAAGTTGGGTTTAGATTTTTGTGCCATAATTATTTCCAGTGTTTTTCTGTTCTATCTATAATTTCATCAGAGATCTGTTGATTTAATGGATTCTTCATGTATTCCACTACATCGCTTGGATTTCTTCCTAACATGGTACTTGAACTAAGATGATAAATAAATCCATCAGGCTTAGTTACAATATACTTATAAACTGTTGCATCTTTGATGATTGCTCTTAGTTTTAAGGTAGTCATTTCATTTTCACAAACTGCCAAAAACTTCTCAGCACACTTCTTCTTATCTCTTTCTACTGTCTCACCATTGATATATCTATCCATGTTATCATACATGATATCATTTGGTGTAGACTTCTTATATTGTGTACCCTCAATATCAAGGATTTTAGCAACATAAAATAACTTGTTTGGGTTCTTGTCAAACATCTTTTGAAGTTCAGCAAGAGCTTTGTTACGCATTTTCTTGCTTTCAGTTTTAACAGTTACTGTCTCTTCAAGCTTATCTAAGTAGAACTTAGGTGGTTTACCAGCAGTTCTTGCTTTTTCATAAGATGGAGCTACAATATAAAAACCACCAGCTTCAATAGCATAGAGTTTAATAAGGTCATAAGGATCTTCAGTAGGATTTAAATATACTGGATCATTACCAACCCTTATTAAAATCTTACCCCAAAACTCATCATTGTTTGGTTTTAATAATACAATCTTGTTCCAAAACTCAGGATCTTCAGGATCAACCATATTTGCAGCTAACTCTTTTTCTAGCTGAGATACAATTCTTCTGATCTCTTTAATTTTGGCTTGGCGCTCTTCTTCAGGTAATGCTTTTACTTCAGGAGCAAATTCATTTAACCCAGTTAAATAGCGCTTAATCCCATTAATTTCAAGACAAGATAACTGCTCTTCATGGAATACACCATCAAACAGAGACAAGCCATAATTTTCTAAACCCATATTTTCAATGTTGGGATTGAAATAGGGTTTAATGCTCATAGTACCTTTCTTGTTTTGTTGGTACTTTTCTACAATTGTTACACTCATTGGTTTATAAATTGGTTGGTTTTTTAATATTTCAAATATATTAGAACCCGGTAGAAGTTACAAACTTCTTTTTCAGGTGTACCACCGGGTTGATTTTTAATCAAGTACTAGGAAACTAATCTTGAATAAATTGTTAAAAGCATTAGTTGGGTGAACATTGTAAATTCTAATTACAAAGCTACCATTATTAATTGAATCTAATGTAAATACTGGAATACCAGCACCAGGATGTACTGCAGTCAATAATACTTTTGAAGCAGAAGTAACCTTACTATTAGTTACAGTAAAAGCTACATTTGATCCAGCAGCAGTAGTTGCAGAAACAGTGGTGATTACACCAGCATAACTATCAATAGTTACACCACTAGTAATTGCTACAGTCTGAGTAACAGTAGCAGTGTTGCCAGTTAGTTTATTAACTTCATCTACAATTTCATTGATATGTCCAAATTTAGCTAAAGACATAGCAGCTCCATCAATCAAAGCTGGATCAGGAGATAGTGGGATAAATTTATTTAGTGCCATTTTTATAAAAAATTAGTTTAATTTTTAAAGTATTATTTTGTTTTCAAATCATTATATCGTTCTTGGTACAAGTGATCCATTCCAGAGAAGGTGTGTCTTCCTACTCCTTCAGGAAATACCTCGTAAATCAATAAATCATCGTTCAGTTGACCATCAAATAAAATATCAACGGCAAACAATTTATCAATCACCCCTAATTCAACAAAATGACAATTCTCTAATTTGGGTTTGATTTCTTCCCACTTATCTTGCGGTAATTCAAATTTTGCAAATATCATATCATTATGTTGTTAAGGTTGTGCAATCTGTATCACTTAAAGGTGTGGGGTATAGTGCCATTGCTTGGATGAATTTGGGAACGTCTCCTCCGCTTCCACCCATCAATTGAAGCAATGTCGCAGTAAACGAAATATTAGAAATACGTTTTACACCATTTACAAAAACATCCGCAGTTGAACCATCCCATTTAAATGCTATCTTCACATTGTCCGTCAAAGTTGCATAACTACCCTGAACAACATTTGAAACAGACACCTCAATTATCAATCTTGGCGTTCCAAGCACATTCCTTATTTTAAATCCATCTCCAAAAGGAATAGTCGTACTTAATGAAATGCCATCAGTAGCACTATCTCTATTGTACGCCACATTATTTTTTAATTCAACATACCAAGTACCCCCACTTGCAGAAATTAACCCATTGGTGTAAATGTTGTTGCGGGTGAATGTATCTACCAATCGTGTTGCTGCGGCATTGGTTGTATCTATCCAAGTTGTTGCGTATGCACCAAGTTCTAATTGTGGTGCTGCTATGCGAATAGTGAAATCGTAAGTGTTGCCGATGGTTAAAGCCCCACCAACTGCATTGTTAATTCTTGCCGTTGAAGCGTTAGTGTTGGTTCTTGTAAATATATTTCGAGTTAGCGTTGATGATATTGTTATTGTCTGTGTACTTGTCACTAAATTGATTCCCAAACTATCACTTTCTCTGATATAATTTTGATATGAGTTTGGCGGTGTAGGTGCAGCAATTTCTTTAATCCAAAAAGAACTTGCCCAACTTTGTCCGCTTGATGCAACAATTTGTGTAGTTGTTTCAAAACGCATCTGCAAAGTTGTACTTGTTGCAATACCACTAAATTGTACATCAATGTAAGGCAATCCATTTTCAGTTCCAACGTCAACAACAGTTCCTGTTAATCCACCACCTGCTATTGCCCAGTTCGTAGGCAAAGTGCTTGGCGAAATACTCGCACCTTGCATAGTGCTATTACGCAAACTATTCGTCCTCTGTGGCTCTAACAACAAGGCTGGGCAACTACCATACATATACGATAAACGCGGTACGTTGGCGGCAACTTGGGAAATATCACCATTTGCCAAAGTCCTATTTGCTACGCTATTTCTTGACCAAGTTAAATCGCCATTGCCATTGGCGGGTAATTCAGCATAGGCAACACCTTCTTTGTATCCGCTTGGTATTTGCAAAAAACTAGCTTGGCTTAATAAATAACTTGGATTAATGCAGTTTAATGATTCTGTAGTACCGCCATCATTAGCAACCCTAGAAGCAAATACCCTAGCTAAACTTTGCATTTTTGCACCAACAAAACTAAATACAGCAAACATAATTTATACTCCTGTATCTCCGGTTAAAATCAAATTAGATCCAGTTCTTATTATCGTAATTACAGCCCATTGGCCTGCGCTTTTAGTATTTCCTAGTCTATTCCTTAAAGTTAAACCACTTCCAGCACTAATAGTACATTGGTTTGCATCTTGCTGAATAATAGTTAAAGAAAATCCATCTGGCACCGTATTATTAGCTGAAATAGTTACAGCTCCGGTAACATTGTAAACAGTACCATTATAAGTAGCAGCATTAGCAGAAGTAATAGTTAAAGCTCCCCCGCTTCCTATTGCACTTGAAAAATTTTGTAAAATTGCACCCTGAGCATTTATAATCCCGGAATTAATAACTAATATATTAGCAAATGATAAATTACCAGAACCATCTGTTATAATTCCTTGATTTGCACTACCAGTTGTTGTTGGTAGTGTTAATGTGTAAGTTGTTACAATATTTGGAGCTTTGATTGCTACATATCCAGAGCTTACTCCTAAAAATCTAAAATCTGCAGATACTGCAGTTGTACTTGTAGATAAAAATAATTTAGAAGCATTTCCAGAACTATCAGTTATAGCTCTAAGTGTTGTGGTCATAGGACCAGAACCAGCTAACTGAAGACTATCAGGAAGTACATAACTATTGATATAATCAATCATTTCATTAAGGTGACCAAATCTAGCCACCTCAAAGTCCTTTGAATTTCTAATAAATCTGTCAGGGGACTGTGGTATAAATTTTTCCAGTGCCATGGTAATAGTGTTCTATTATAATATACTTAATATATTTCTTATTATCAACTTACTTTTTTCTATATATGTAATCAAAAAATATTGTAAAAGTAAAAGTCCATGCTATATAATACACCAACCAGTCCACAGATGAAGATATAATAGGGGTGTATAAAACTATAGCATATACTATACAAAGAATCATCAAGGCCTTAATAAAATGCCAGGCATCTGTCACCCATACAAATATTGTAGAGCTGTATGGAAATCTTTCTTTATATCTAGGATAAAATCCAAAGTACCACCAATTTTTTTCAGGAGCTTGTAGTGGATCAGCCCATTTCCATTTCCAACTCTCTTGAGGATTCCACCAAGAAGAATTAAAATTTGAAAATATAGAACTACTATATCCTGTAAAAAGGATATCCATAGCTGCATTTAATGCCCCGGTTATTATCATTAACAATAAAGAGATCATTCTTCATCCTCCATTTCTTGCTGCATGATTTTCCGGTTCTTCTTTGTAATGTTATTCCCAATAATTATTCCTACAAGAATAAAAGCAAGGAATGTAAATAAAATTATTTCTTCCATATATATAATTTACAATGAATTATCTAATTCACCTGTAAATTTTTCTTTTAAAAACTTTTGATAAATATCATACTTACGTTGAAGGTATATAGTGGCATCTTTGTATAAATAGTCAGCAATCTTAATTGCATCTTGTCCATAGTATGATATTTGGTACAAATTTTTACCATTAGATTTAGTGGGAAATTTTTCTTTTATATCTATATAACTAGTACAAAATATTGCAAATTCAAAAATTGTTTCTAATGTACCACATAAAGTAATATGACCCGTATTATCTTTTCTCCAATAAACACCACCATCACCATCTATACAACCACGCCAGAAATCACGGGAATGTTTTAATAATTCATGCGGTACTATACTTGTACTTTTATTATGTGTAAAACCTAATTCTACAAGTTTATCTCTAAGTTGTTTAGAATTAACTCTTAATCTAGAGCAATCACCTTTATCTTTTTTAATTTCACGGGTTGTACCTAGAAACTCTTTAAACTTATACAAATGATCTATATCCTCATTATGTAAAGTAAGATCAATAGATGCTTCTTTTTTCTGCTCTATATGACCATCTGTAAATATCATACCAATCCAGTATAAAGATTCTGGAGTTAGTTCATCAAAAACATGATGATTAATTATAGTGTTTTTATTAATATGCTGCTGTTGGGATTTATCCCGGTAATCTACACCAGCTTGTTTAAGTAATTCTCTAATAGTTTTGCGGGTAAGTTTAAGATGTGTCTCTATATAAAGTTGAGACTTACCCTGGTTATATAATTCAATAACCTCTTCTAATTGTTTCTCTCTTGCTTTTTTTCTTTCTACATCATAGTCTATACCGCAAGATAGTAAGACTTTTTTAACAGTTGGTTGAGAGGAAGAAGTGAGCTTACATATTTCAGTAAGCATCACTCCCTCATCATACAACCTTTGGATTTCTTCTTTTTTAGTATTTGTTGTCTTGTACATCAGTACAAATATACAACAATGTTATTAAAAATCCAAACAATGATCAGAACGAACCTCCCGTAATTGGGTTACGCATAACAATCTTCAACACCTTAGTGGGGTCTTTCACCCAGATAGCAGGCATTGTTTGAGACATCATTACACGGTATCCATTGAAGTTACCAGAAGACTGGAAGCCTTGGCTACGGCCCATATAGTCCATAGTACCATTCTGATAGAACCACTTCAATTGGTTATCCCAGCTCAACTTCAACATAAAGATGTTATCATTTACGTTATCAGTGATATCAAAAATGATGAAGTTATAAGAAGACAATGGGAAACCATCAATGATTGGGTTTTCAATATCGTTAGTATGCAAGTTGTCAAAAGCAGGGTTAAGAACAAACTTAACATTAGCTAAGAAAGGAATTACGTAGCTAGTGTAAGCAAATCCAAAGTTCAAATCCATACCTTTACCAGTGATAGCTCCGATATCAGCAGCTTGAATTAACAAACCAGACTGAATAGCTTCTTTCTTGATAGCTTCATTAACCATCTTCATACCACCCAAACCAGTTTGTACAATCAACTGACGCTTAGGATCTGGACCCTGGAAGTCAACCTTACCAACATAGAAGTTGTAGATTTCACCTTTGAACAAATCCAAGTTAAAGCTAGACTTGTTGTATACACGCTTAAAGCTGTTGTCCAACTGCTTCCAAAGACCCACAGACAAGCGGATATCATCTGGACCATCTTGCTTAATACGTCCACCTTGTCCCCACATCAAGTAGGTTTCAATGTCAGTAGCAATCTTGGTCAAGTGAGCAGCTTCCATGTTAGTCAAGAAAGTACGAGTCAAGTTACCATTATCAAATGCACGCTTAACTGCATCTTTACCCATGATCTGAACCATAGATTCCAAGCTAGTAACAGAAGGATCCATAGTCTTATCAAAGTTACGCCAGATCTCAGTTACAGGAATAGTACCATCAGCATTCAAACCACCCTTCAACATCAAGTCAGCACGAGAAGAGATAGAGTAGTGAACGTGAGCTTCAGCACCACCTACAAAGTTGTAGAATTCACGGAAGCCAGCACCATACTGTCCAATGTCAGAGAAACGCTCACCATATTCACCACGAGCAGAACCCTTACGGAACATCTTAGTTCCAGGAGCTAAGTATTTAGCTTCTAAAGCTGCACCGTTGCTGTTGTTTACTAACTGTACAGTGTAGATGAAACCATCACCAGTTGGAAGAATATCATCAGCAGTGATGTACAATTCCAAACCATTGTACTTGTCATAAGTGATAATATCACCATGTCCAAATACACGCTTGTTAATTTTAATTTGGAAGGTAGTACCATCAACACCTAAAGAAGGATAAACTTCTTCATTTGCATACAAGTCAGTTACAATGTAAGGAAGATCCTGAGCTACAGGAACTGACCATTTGTACTCACCACGTGCATTGTCTACGTTAATGATGTTTTTACCTCCAAAGCTGGAGAATTGATACAAAGGCATTTCTACCTTTTGTGACATAGCCCAAATATCTACAGGACCCAAATCCATGGGTTCAGCAGACTTAAGCATGTTTACTAAGTGGTATGAATCCACGTGAGAACTAGCTTGGTAGCTGGTATCACGAAGGAATATACCATTGTTTAAAACTGGAGTTGCCATAATTTATTTATTGTTTAAATTGTGTTTTTTTTAAAATCTTTTAAATATGTTTGTTTGTCTAGGAATCTTTCTGCTAGATTTTTGTTCCTCTTTTTCTTCAGGAACACTAGAAGAAATCTTCTTAGCTTGTTCTGTTTTTAATTGTCTTACTGTATTCTCTACAGCCTTGTTTTTACCTTGCTCCATGATCTTAGATCTGTAACTTTCTGGATCAGAAAGTAACCATAAAGCTTCAGCTACAAGAGAGTAGTTAGGCTCTACAAACTGATGCTTCTCTAAAAGATGTCCTAACAAGTTAGTATTTCTTCCAGAGATTGATGGATAAGCAGGTTGTACAAGACCAGCATATAACATATTCTGAGTCTTCTTATCTAACTTTAATCCATTCAATTCACCAGGTTGAAGTGCTTTGTATACGTTGTCCATATATGCAGCAGCTGCATGTTCTTGCTGTTGCTTCATTGATTCTTGTTCAGCAAGTTTTTGTGCAAGGATCTGCTCCTGCATTTTTTCTAACTTTGGTTTAAACTTGTTTGCTTGTTGCTCAAGTTTACCAAGATCTTTCCAGCTATTGATTTCTTCATCAATATCCTCATCTGTTCCAAATCCTGTAGCTAACAAGTAGGATCTTACAATACCTTCCTGATCCATCTCATCTGTAGGATCAAGGGCATTCACTGTTTCCACTTGAGCTAAGGCATAGAACAAACCTTTTAAATCTTGACCACCATCTGCTACATATTTTGCAGCCACTTGAAGTTCTTCAGGTAAAGCTTCAAAAAACTCTTTAGGAGTTGATTGCTTAATCTTGTTTTCTCTCTCTTCAAAGTTAGCCTGTAGAAGTTCTTTCCAGTCATTCATACTGTAATCTTCTAAAGACTTGTCATCCTCAAATGGTATAATTAATTCATCTTCAATTAATTTATTAAAGATTTCAACCATTCCACTCTTGTCAACTTTTGGTCTTCCTTTTGAACTAGAAGTTTCTTCTTCCTCTTCTTCAGGTATACCTAGAATGTCATCTACAATTTGTTTAGCAGCATCAGGTGTAACCTGTTTAGATGTGCCTTCTTCCTCTTCAGTCTTGTCTAAGAACGTAAGATCAGTTTTAGGTGATGAAAACACCGTTGGTTTTTTTTCTTCCTGTGGTAGAACAATACTGTCTGCCCCAGGTGCTCCACCAAAGATATCATCAATGTTGATATCAACTTGGCTTACGCTGGTTTTAGTTTCACTCATATAATTGTTGGTTTTGGTTTCAAATAAAATATAATATATAAACTTTAAAAATTTGAGAATATAAAGGCATTTTTAGTAATATAACGCTATTACTTTTTATTATCCTTTATATCATACTTATTTTTATTAGTTCGGGCTATTTCCAACTCTTTATTGGCAATATCTCTTTGAGTGGCAAGCTTCTCTCTTTCTATAGCTGTACGCTCATTATTCATGGTCTCTCTAATACCTAGATCTTTATTTTTTAAATCCATTTGTTGCTGGAATTCATTAGATCTGCGTATCTCTTTTATAGCATCTTGATAATCAGAGACCATGTTCTTGTTAATATCAACACCAGAACCATATCCAGCAGCTTTAATCTCAGCAACTAACAAATCTTTCTGTCTGTCCTTCTCAGCTTCTGCAGCATCAAATTCCATCTTCATTCTTTGTTCTTCAACTCTAGCATTGATTTGCTGTTCTTGCATAGCTTGTTGCTGCTGCATTTCTTGCTGACGTATAGTCTGTTGCTTCTCTTCAGCAGATTTCAAGATATGTGTTACCTCTGCAATAGACTCAGACTTAATGATATTACCTAAATCATAGATACTAGCACCAGCTGTGTTGTTTGTAATAGCCAATTGTTTTAATTGCTCTAATACAGCTCTATGGTTTGTCTTTGTAGTGCAGAAAATATTAAAATCTCTAAGCAATAGATCAGTACCGTTTATCTGGAAGTTAACCTTCTCATCACGTGTAGTAACATACTGCAATCTTATAGAAGGTTTATTACTCTGATAATATTGTGCCAAATCTGTACGCATTTGATGTACTCTTGGCATTAGATAATCACAGTGATTTATAAAGTATGTTTCTGTCTGTGCATATGAATTAGACACTGCTATCCTTACACCGGTAGCTGTTGCTTGTTCAACTTGCTCTCCAAGACGCTGAGGTGTAATACCTATCACTTCAAAAGCCTGCTGTTTAAAATACTGGGCTAATTGAATTCTTGATAACAAACGCTGAGTCTGCTCCAGGTTCAACACCTGATAGTGCTGGAAGTTAAGAGCATTCTCTGTGTTAGTAATAGATGTATCCAATGGTAACATCTGGAAGTTCTTCATTGCTACATATGCTTTAGCAAGATTGTTTTTACCCCAATCTTCCCCTAATGAATGTCTTGGCAATGCATTCTGATCCAGCATGATAACAGTTCCTAGTTCATCCACTAGAATATCTGCTATCTGGTTGTTAACAATATTATATCCAATCTGGAAAGGTTTCATTAAATCTACAAGAGATGTAGATCTAGTGTTTCTATCTGAGAATACAGATCCCTCTACAGGTAGTTTACAACCATACAGTGTGGTATCTCCTTTAAATTGGAAAGGTATGCGGCCAGGTCTGTTATTACTCATACCCAAATAGATAGGATTAATACCACCAGCATTGTTATTCATTCCAAAATAACCTGGATAGTTTGGTCCAATCTTTACACCACCCCAAACTTCATTAATCCAAATCCAATCAACATGCTCACCAGCTATAAGATTCTCTTTAGTTTTACGCTTCATTAATCTGGTGTCATATATAGGTTTCATAGTAACCTTGTAGCTTTCATCTACAACATCCTGTATAACCTGTCCATCTTCATCTACCATAGTAAGATGGCCTACTTTACGCTGAGACTTCCAATATATTGTTGAAACCCTCAACATATCTGTATTTTGATAATCAATATAATCCTCTGACTCAGAAAGAATATACTGTACAATATCTTGACCACCTAAACCACCTTGATCCCATACAGACATGTACTGTCTATATTGTAATGATGGCATATTTGTGTTCCACTCATATGATTTAGTTGAATCATAATATGAACCATCATTCTGATATCCCTGAATAGGATATCCAGCTGCTCTTGTAGGATATATAGCCTCTAATGATCTTAATTCTTCATCAGTCATTAAATAACCATACTTGTCTATAATATCAGCCACGGTAAGCATTTCAATCTTACCTACCCAGTTACCCTGGGATATATATCTAACATCTGGAGATTTATGATAGAATGTAAGTAATGGATTCCATAACTCAACTTCATAATCATCCTCAGTCATTCTAAAATGCCAGAACTCTCTATCAGTGATAAGCATATCTCTAAATGCTCTCTCCTCAAGTTCATCCATTCTAAATCTTTCTTCATCTACTCTGAATTGATGCTCTGCCCATTCTTCAAGCATAGATCTGTAATCTTTCTTAAAGAATTGTTCTATCTCAGGTAAAGTTTTTACTTTCTCTATAGATAGAGCTTCCTGTATTTCAGGGTCTTCAGGATTAGCCCCCATTGCAAGCATATTAGCAGCTATCTTAGCTTGAGCTTCAGACACTAATGCTTGTTCTACCATCATCCTCTTCTGTTCTAAAAGCTCATTATAAGATCTTTCATCAACTGTCCTGAATGATACCTTTGTATTTCTTTTAGCAAACTCTGATACTAATACATTAATTACGTTAGGAATAATAGGGTAGAATTTTAATTCCAATGCTGATGCATCCTCTTTTGTAAGAACATCTATTAAATCAGCATACTCCTGATCTTCCTCTACAATATAATCTGTACGATCAATAATACCTTTAGCAAGTTTATAGTTTTTAAGCAGTCTTCTAGCATTTCTACGCATCTGCTTCATACCCTGCCATTCTAACCAATCAAGATTCCAGGCAGTCCAGTCATCATCTTTCTCCTCTCTGGGTAAAAACTGTATAGGTTGAGTCAAAGTACTCATCCTATTATACTGTGTTTTTGCTCCGTTCTTGAGCTGAATAGCGTTAAATAACTGCATAGTCTGTTACACTTGTATTAGGGTCATTAATAACATCTTTCATACTATATACATTCTCATCTGTCTCATAGCAAAGATAGGAGATAGTTATAGTCATTTTCTTTAAACCTGTAGAAGTTATGTAGTAATTCATTTTACCTTAAGTTTTTAAACCCACTTCTGGGTGGTCTTTTAAGTGATGAAACACTAGAATTTCCAATATGCCTAAAAGCCCCTACTTTTAATTTATATAAATCTTTTGACTTATCCAAACTTTCAGAGTTTACTTCTCTACGTTTTACATACCCTCTGTTTGACTCTTGTATACGTATAAAAGCTATAAGTGCAGTGAAAGCTACAAGTCTATCCACGTTAAGTCCTTCTCTATAAGCTAACATTTCTTTTAATAACATTGGATCCGGTATTCTTGTTACACCATATGTAGTGTGAACTACTGTACCATCCTCTTTTGTCTTTACATCCATCTCTTCTCTCAAGAACTCAATTGCATAAGAGATCATATGTGCTTTAAATAAATTTCCAGTGTTTCTCCAACCATATTCCTGATACACACTTGAATTTGCTCCTAAGTCCTTGAGAAACAACATCTTATCCTTTGTAACAAGGTAGCGTTGTTTTCTCTGAGATATCATATATTGAATAAACAATGACACGTTATTTTCCACAACTGTCTGTGCATTGTACCATTCAATGATCATCTCTAATCTTTCATGTGTTTTTTTGATATCATCAAATCTACCACACCAAGCTGCTATAATCTTACCTTGTTCTACATAAGTTTTCTGCTCTCCACCCTCTTCCTGCAATACTTCAATAGTAGATTTATATACATAAATAGAGCAAAGAGAATCAGAGGTAGTGGTCTTACCTTCTCCCACTGGGTCAATAGAAGCGTAATACATACCAAAACTAGGGTCTTTGACAGGTCTTTCCCAAACAACAAGAGAGCCTGTTTTGTCCTCTGTTTTTTTAGAGATTGGGAATTCTGAGATTGGCAACTTACTTGATTCTTTTGCCGTAATTTTTCCATGTTCATCTTTGTATAATTCTAAGAGTTCATATGCATATTCTTTATCCTCTATCCTTTTCAACTGTGATTGCACTAGATGTATAGGAAATATAGACTCCCTTCTAAATGCAAATCCCTCTTCTATATTTGTTGGTTTCTGAGATATACGCAGTTGGTATTTATCTGGTTCTAGATCTTTCTTCCATTTTAATCTCTCTTCTTTAATAGCTTCTAAAGCTTCTGGTACTTGTGAATTACCATAATCATCTATATATGGAGGCATAGACCATTGTTCAGGAATAAATAATCCTGATAACCCTATAGTGTTGTTCTTATCTAAAAGATCTGTCTCTACGGCATAGATATCATTTTCCTGTGGATTAAGGATAAAATTCTTTAAGGGTTCACATTGATCTAGATCACCCACAGATCCTGCTGCTATAAACAAACCAGTGGTAATCATCCCTGATTGCATAGCAGGTCTTAAATATTCATATGTCTCCCCCATCTTAGGGGCAATACCTGCTTCCTCATGAAAAAAGAATTTACATGGACCCCCTACACCCGCTGTTGCTGATTTCTCAAATGACAATCCTTGTAGTGTACCTTTCAATCCTACATCCTGTTTTCTATTCCCTTTTCTAACCTCAATCTTTTGCTGCCATAATAGCACCTTATCTGGATTCATAGGTCTGTACCATGCAGTGTGTCCATTTAAGAAGTTGGCATATTCATCTAGAAACTTCCAGGTTCCTTTATCATTAATATAATCTTTAAGACTTGCCCCAATCTTTAATGTCACCCCTTCATCAAACCATATAGAATTTATTAATTTTCCAGCATGAAAGTATGATGAAGCTATCTGCCGTTTTTTAAATATAGCGGCATGCTTATAATACAACTCAGCAAGTATTTCATATAGGGCCATATGATACTGTGCATCCCTAACTTTAGCAAATCCAAATTTATTCTCTTCTTTGTCAAAGATTGGGAGGAAGTTAAGCCACATATAATAATCTCTTGTAAGATACCATACATTCTTACCATCCTTAAACAACACACCTTTTGTACAGTATTCTTTCTGTCTATCCCAGTAAGCTATGAAGTCTTTAGATTTAAACGGGGCATCACAATAATACCCCTGTTTATTAAATATTCTAGCTTGTTCATTAAATAGGAGAGATGTCTCATTAAAATTATACTGACCTGGCTCTTTAAATAATGTATGTACATACTCTCTCCATTCATTCCTGTTAGAGAACTCCGTGTATGTATATTCACCTTTATCCCAGGTTGGTATAATTATCTCACTCATTAATTAGATTCTTTGCTTTTTCTGGATTACCTTCTCCCTTCATAATCATAAACAAAAGGGTGTCAATTGTAGGACTAGTGATAAGGGATTTGCATTCTCCACCTGTCCCAAAATAATTTTCTTTGTCATCCCTTAAAAAAGCTGACCATCTGTTGGTGTAATCATTAAAATGAAATAACCAATTGTATAAATACTTTGTTTCCATAGTTATTGATCATAAGCTAATCCAATATTTCCTCTAACTTGGCTTTGTTGTTCTTCAGCCAAATCTTTATATGCCCCTTTAAATGATTCCCTAATTTGTTGGAATTTAGCAGCGGCATTCACTAAAGCTGTGATGTTACCATCTCTACCATGTTCAATAGGTGTTGACTCCATATACCGGGCCAATCTATCCAACATAGTCTTTATACCCATATACGCTCTATATGTAGGGGTCTCATATAATTTCCTGCATGTTGCTAATGCCTTTATCACTAGATCATCCTCTAATGAAAAATCAACATCCACTTCATTACAAACAATCTCTTCCTTCTCATGTTCAGGAACATTAAAAAAAGGATTAAGATCTGGATTGGGACATGTCATATAAAACAAATATGTGTAGATCTTAAGATGATCCTCTGGATATTCTTCCATTATATCCTTCAAACTCTTAATTGTATAGCAGTGTTCTGTTGCCACCACTTTTCCGTTTTGTATATCAAATAATCTGACTAGCATCTTGGTAATGTTTAATTAAATTCACCACTTCATCTTTCAAATAAGGGAGATCATAAGGTACAATCTTCTTTACAAGTGGTTCTCCGTTTTCATCCAACTTAGTAATAGGGTTCCCATATTTATCATTTCCCTCTGTATAAAATAACACGTGGTGTATAGTTAGTTTTCCTGGTTTTAATTTTGGGTTGTGCTTTAAGATAATATACATATATGTGGACAATTGTAAACTATAATGCCAAAAATTACAGTCATCCAAATGACTTACTGGAAAAAGCATTTTCTGACTTATACCCTCCCAATTCTTATATGATTCTTTTTTAATCTCTTTATTCGTTTTATAATCCGTGATGTTAACACATCCGTTTGCCACCTCTACAAGATCTGACTGCCCACATATACCGGCAGACTTGAGGTAGACAAAATGTTCAGGATATAAACCTTGTTCCAATTTCTGGGATGGGGCATACTTTATATCATTCTCAGTAAGAGGTCTAATTATAGGGAGCTCTACACCATATCTATTTATAGTGGACAGTTCTAACAAATCCGCCTCCCTCTGATTGTGATACCAGTTACCCTGCTGTATAGCTCTGTTAGATTCATTATCCCAAGCCTGCAAGATATCTTCAACTGGCATACCATACCACTTAGACTTCTTAGACTTAGCCGATCTTTCCGCTACAGCCTTTGCATCAAAATGATGCTTAAACTTAGATATAAAACTTGTAACACTAATCCAGCTAATATCATCACCTGGATCAACCGATTCATATTTATGATTTTCTGCTTTAAAACTTACACTCATAACTTAGTTAATATTTCATCTTCTTCCTCAGAACTGAGAAGAGCCTGCCATTTACCTTTTGGACACTCAGAGGAAAGCGACCTAGTTTTAAATTTAAGGGAACAACCACAATCTCCACAACAAGGTTGTGTTCCTTCCACTGCACAATTAATCCCGGTAATATCTAAGTACTTACATGTAAGACAAACATTATACCGCTGCTGTGCAATCACCTCTATACTTTCCTGAGTAAAAACATAGTTCTTTACTCCCTCTAATATCTGGGCCCTATTCTCCCATATTGCCTTCACTTTTTCTTTTACGGTGCTCTTTTTTCTTTTCATAATCTTGTTTCATTTGTTCTTCAACTTTCCGCATCTTCTCCAATTTCTCTTCCGTACCCTTATACACATGATACCTTGAAAATATCAAGTTCTCTCTATTTGCCAAATACTCGGTATACCTCCGTAAGTTAATCTGTAAAATATTCCACTTAATATTAAAAGTACCAAAACCATCTATAAGGATATATGGAGAATCTAAAGATGTCAGATTCTTTCTGACTGTCTCCCAATAATAATCCACCACCTTCTTTACAACCTTAGCATCTAAATCAAGATCAGAGTTTGTGATGTTAAGAATTTCTTTGTACTTCTTCGGGTTCAATACTTACAAATTTATAATCTAACAAAATATTACCTTGAGACTGTATGTTCAACTTATCTGACACCTTTATAACCTTCCTACTTTTTCCGGCTTTATCTATAACCCCCATTCTCTCAAATCTGCTAACAGCATTCCTTACAGACTGTGGCGTTTTAAATATCCCTTCATCAGAGGCATGGTTACAAAAATCCGTGAGATCAATCTCAGGATTAAATACTAGCATAGTCAAACATTCCAAATCAGCTTGGCTCACATTAATCTTCTCAAGGTAAAAATGGGTGAGGAGCTGATACCTCACAATATCAGCTCTCTCTAATTTAACCCTTTTACTTACCTGATTAAAAATCATGACTTCTTCAATGTACGTTTAGATAAATTAGGCTCCTGCTCTTCTTCCTCTTCCTCCGGCTCTGAAGCCAACATGTTAGCAATCATAACTTGGTACTGAACTCTCTTAGCCCTCTGT
>Ga0315902_10004857_pt1 | contig 19197 bp, 16 predicted proteins | sample LakEriMetagenome_9_FD_203523 | JGI IMG/M metagenome (GOLD analysis project Ga0315902, IMG submission 203523) | Freshwater fungal communities from buoy surface, Lake Erie, Ohio, United States - Buoy 12 MA117 | ecosystem: Environmental > Aquatic > Freshwater > Lake > Lake biofilm | place: USA... | reverse complement strand
TTCAGACGTTGTTATTCGTAACGTTGGTGGCGATGAATTGAGAGTAATTGATACAGATCGTATACAATCATTAGGTACTTTACAGACTAATGCGCTTGTAGATCGATTTACTAAAATTTATACCACATCTGGTGCTGGTATATATAATGTAAACAACGTTTACAACTACCAAACACTAAGAGTACAACTCTATACAGATTATGAAGCAATGGATACTGACGCTATTGTAGCATCAGCGCTTGATATTATAGCTGATGAGTGTACTTTAAAAAATGAACATGGAGAAATGCTCCATATTCGTTCAGCTGATGAAAATATTCAAAAGATATTATACAACCTATTCTATGATGTGTTAAATATCGAATTCAACTTATGGAGTTGGTCTCGTAACATGTGTAAGTATGGTGATTTTTATCTTAAATTAGAAATAGCTGAAAAATTTGGTGTATATAATGTAATACCATTCTCAGCTTATTCAATTATACGTGAGGAAGGTACAGATACTAAAAATCCTACTTATGTAAGATTTAAATATGATCCAACAAGTGTATCTGGTATCACAACACCACAAACACAATACGCTTTAGGTACCGCTACATCAGATATTTACTTTGAAAACTACGAAATGGCTCACTTTAGACTAATAAGTGATGTTAACTATTTACCTTATGGTAGAAGTTACTTAGAACCAGGCCGTAAGATATTTAAACAAATGGTTTTAATGGAAGATGCGATGTTGATTCATAGAATTGTTCGCGCTCCTGAAAAACGTATTTTCTATATGAATGTAGGTGCTATTCCTCCAAATGAGGTAGAAGCATTTATGCAGAAAACAGTACAAAAACTTAAAAAAGTACCTTATATTGATCCACAAACAGGACAATATAACCTTAAGTACAATATGATGAACATGATGGAAGACTTTTACATCCCTGTAAGAGGTAATGACCAATCAACTCGTATTGACACAGCGAAAGGTTTAGAATATAACGGTATTGAAGACGTTGCTTACTTAAGAGATAAATTATTCGCTGCTCTTAAGATACCTAAAGCATTTATGGGCTATGAAAAAGATTTAACTGGTAAAGCGACATTAGCTGCTGAAGATATTAGATTTGCTCGTACAGTTGAACGTATTCAACGTATATTACTATCAGAATTAACTAAAATTGCATTAGTACACTTATATACTCAAGGATATGATGGTGAATCATTAACCAATTTTGAATTATCATTAACAACACCATCAATCATTTACGATCAAGAACGTGTTAACTTAATGAAAGAAAAAGTTGACTTAGCTTCTCAGATCATGGAAAATAGTTTATTACCAACTGATTGGATCTATGATAACTTATTCCACTTCAGTGAAGATCAATATGATGAATACCGTGATTTAATTATTGAAGACAAGAAACGTAAGTTTAGATTAAATCAAATTGAAGAAGAAGGTAATGACCCAGCTGATTCTGGCCAGGTATATGGTACACCATCTCAATTAGCTACAGCTTATGGTAAAGGTAGAGGTGATGGTGCTGTTCCAACAGGATATAATGAAAAGAATCCAAATGAACCAGTACATTTAGTAGGCCGTCCTAAAGCTTCAGTGTCTAATATTAATAGACAAGACAATGCATTTGGTAAAGATCGTATTGGTGTTAAAACTTACAATACAGCTGGTGCTGATGAAGAAGATAGCTTAGCTAAAACTCAATGGAAAGGCGGTTCACCACTAGCGTTAGAAACATTTTTAAAAAACAAAGCAATGTTTGAAAAACTACCAGTTAATCGTAAGACAACATTATTTGAAAATGGTATGTTAGATGAGAACAATATTCGCGATGAAATTAAATAAACTACATATTTATAAGTAGTATCATTATACTAGACTATGCGTATTAAACATAACAAATTTCGTAACACAGGTGTTTTATTTGAGCTATTAGTGCGTCAAATAGCATCAGATACGTTAGCTAATGCTGAATCAAAAGCGGTAAAAATTGTAAAAAAATATTACCACAATAGCGAAATAGCTAAAGAACATAAGCTTTATCATACTATACTAACCGCCCCACGTTTAAGTGAGGGTAAGGCTGAAGCGTTAATTAACACAACTACTGATCTAGCTAAAAAATTAAGCAAAGAAACATTACTTAAAGAAAAATATAGCTTAATTAAAGAGATTAAGAAACATTATAACCTTGAAAGTTTCTTTAAAGCTAAAGTTAACAACTATAAAGCGTTAGCTGCTGCTTATACATTATTTGAATCAGCTATGGAAAACAAGTTTGTTGAGCCTAAACAATTAGTGCTTAATAAACTTACCTTAATGGAACATATCACTAAGAAAACATTAGTTGAAAATACAGAATCAGAAGTATCACAAGTTTTATCTAAAGAAGATAAAAATGTACGTATCTTAGCATATAGAATGTTAATTGAGAAATTTAATAGTAAATATTCAACATTAAGTGACCGTCAAAAATCAGTACTTAAGGAGTTCATTAACAATATTTCTAATCCTGAACATCTTAAAGTTTATATCAACGAGAACCTTAATAAAGTTAAAACTGAATTAAGTGATTTAATTAAACAAGTTGACGATAAGACAACTGAAATTAAGTTAAACGAAGTTATAACGTTGATTAAGCCGATTTCTAACAAGTCGTCTGTGAAAGATGAACATTTAGTAGCATTACTTCAATATCAGCAACTAGCTGAAGAAATCAAAAGGATTGATTAAATGATGTACGTCATTGAAAATAGAATCTTACAGGAGCAATTATTACAAGAAGCTTTCTTAGATAGTGTTAAAGACTACGCTAAAGAAAAATATAGCAAGGCAATCACTACAATCAATGACTGGAAAGATTTAGCTGTTGTTATGGGTAAAGTAATATCAGACCCAACAACATTAAATCGTTTCGCGGATGACGTTTGGAGAAATTTCAAAGTTAACACATTAAAAAAATTAACAGCTCTTTTAGAAAGGATGGGTCTAAATGACTTAATCACTAAAATTAAATCTGTTGTTGATAAAATCACTAATTTAGATGGATGGAAAAAATTCTTAGCAGCCGCTGGAATTGGAGCTATGGTTAATTATGTGGTTGAAAAAATGGCAGGACTTGCTCCAGATGCTGTTAAAGTTTTTTTACAAAAATATGTATCTGAAAAAGGTTTAGGAGAAATTTTATCTAAACTAACAGATTTTAAATCTTATGTAGGGTGGTTACAACCTATTATTAAAGGTGTTGACATGTTATATGATGTTTTAAAATCAAGTATTAATAAATTTAAGTCACAAGCTAATCTTTTTACACAACAGATAAACTTGATAAAAAAAGAAAATATGTTACCTAAAGATAAAATTAAAGAAAGATTAACTACTAAGTTAAAACAAGAAATGTCTATGACAGGCACTGGCGCTTCTGTAACTCCAGGAGTTGGTGCTGGTGTAGCAACTAAATATGCTTTTGGTAAGACTAATAAAACAAAACCTTCAGGCTGGAAAGACGCTCCATCAGTTCCTAATCGTCCATCTAAAGCTATGGATTATAAAGAATTATGGGAGATAGAACGTGATCAAGAAGTAAAAATAACAAGTGGTCAATATGCTGGTAATACAGCTATTGTTCATGATTTTGATTCTGAAAAAGATAATGTATCTGGTGATGATTGGGTTGATGTTTTAATAGGTAGTAAAAAAGAAAAGAAAACAGTTAAAGCATCTGAGTTAAAACCATTAAAAGAAATGGATGCTCAAAATTCTAACACAGATGAAATTTTAACTTACTTACAAGCTGCTAAACAAAATGGTACTTTATCACCTGATGCTCAAGAAGTATTTTTACAATGGATGAACACTCCAGGTGCTTCAAGAGAAGAAATTATTAAAGTGTTAAGAAAGTTAACAGGCATGTATTTAAAAGAAGGATATGCTCAATTTAGAAACTCAACTAAACAACGTTCTAAACCAGATCAATTCCATCAAGCTGTTAAACAAGTAAAACAAAAAATGAACGAAATCAATCGTATATTTGAATACGTTGATCGTTTAAAGAGTGAATTAAGTGAAGGTGAAGACTTAAAATATAAAAAATATACTGAAAATGCATTCCAACAAATTAAAGAGAGTGCAAAACAATTATTTTTAAAATCAACAAAATTAAAATAAAATGGCAGACAATTTTGACATGAAAAAATTCCTAGCTGAAAATAAGTTAGGACCATATGCAAAAAATCTAGTAATAGAAAACCAATATGATGATGAGGATGAAGATTATGATCTAAATGCCGCATTTAAGGCATCTCCAATGTCTCATTCATATGAAGATGTATTAGATATTTTTAAATCTTATGAAGACGAAAGTATACTTAATAACTTTAAAGCTAAATTTCCTGAGGGTAAAGATATTAGTAGAAAAGATTATGGCGATTTCGCTATGTCTATGATAGATGATATGAGTGAAGTATCATTTATTCAAGCTAATTGGATATCATTAACTGATGATGATGTTTATACAAAAGCTGGATTAGCAGAAGAAAAAGAAAAATTAGCTAAAGAAGATCTAGGTAAAGATCTTGAAGATACTAAAGCAGCTGATATGATGGATTTCTTAGCTGAAGATGAAACAAACCCAAAAGCAAAAAAAGAATTGGATGCTATCCAGAAACAAATAGTAGCTGCTCAAAGTAAATTGAATTCTTTTCGTAAAGTGTACAAAGATAAGTACAATAAAGCAAGTAAGGAAAAACAAAAACAATTGGATGCAGCTTTAAAAGCAGCTGAAAAAGATTTTGAAAAAACAGTTACCCCATTAGAAGCTCAATCGAAGAAGTTAAAAGAAAATAAAGAATCTTTAAATGAAGATGCTTCCCAAACTGTTATTGATATCTTAGGTATATTAGCTGGTTTAGCTGGTATGGGTTTATCAGGTGTTCAAATTTTAAAGTGGCAAGATAAACTTGAAAAAGAAAATCCAGAATTGCATAAGCAATTAGGAAAAGTAAGTAGCACAATTGGTGGCGCTGATCCTTCTAAGAATTTAGAAGAAAATGAAGACACTGGTGGTATTGAAAATGATATTGAACAAGATTTAATGTACACTGAAGATCCAATTTTATACTTAAAGAGTATTATTGATTTTTGCAATAAAAAAATTGAAGAAATTGAACAAGATACAGATGGAATAGAAGAAGCTAAAAAAGAAGAAATTAAAGAAGCTTTAACTCCAGAAGCATTTGAACGTATGGATGCTTTAACAAGTACTCGTGCTCAACTCGCAATGATTAAAGCAGCTGAAATCATGATGAATGAATTAACTAAAGAAGGATTTGAAGTGTTAGACATTAGAGAATACTTTACACAATTAATAGCAAACGATATTTAAAAATGGCAAAGGCAAAGTCAGCAAGTAACAGCCAAAAAACAACTTTTGGTAAACGCAAAACAGGACCAGGTTCTGGACAAAAATCATTTAATAAACATACTCCAAAACCAAAACCATATCGTGGTCAAGGTCGCTAATATTTATATACATGACAACAATACAATTATATCGTAAACATAAAGCTGGAGAAATTTCTCGTGAGAAGTTTTTATACGAAGTAAGACGTGATAACAATTTACCGTTTATCACTAATTTAACATCATATGATGATGCGGTTAAAATCCTTAAAAATAAGGGTATTGTGACTGAAGTTGATACTAAAGAAGCAAAAGCTGATGAAGCTGTTAAGGCTGAAACTAAAGCTAAAGCTCCTTCAACTAAAAAACCAGAGTCACTTAGTATTGATGTAGCTAACCCTTACGAATATCGTCATGGTTTACAATATGAATTAGAGCAAGGAGATGATTATAGTGATGAAGCTTTGGAAAAAGCTAAAACTACTGTACTTAAAAATTTAGCTAAAGACGCTAATTTCTATTCTACTTTATTAAACCAGAAACAATCTCATTATGAATTTAAAACACCTGAAACAGATGCTCCAGGTATGCAAGCTAAAGCTGATGGTTATTTAAAGAAAGAATTAAAGAAAGACGAAAAAACTAATGTTAAAGATAGTTTAAGTAAATCAGAGGCAGCTAAAGGAAAACCTAAAGGTGTTAAAGAAATGCCTGATAAAGGTGTTGAAGGTAAAGAGAAAGTAGTTAAAGAAGGTAAAGAAGAAATGAATGAAAACTTCAAATACTTTGATAACTACGAAGAGTTTGAAAATACATTATTCCAATTATATCCTCAAGTTAAAGCTAATCCTGAAAAATATAAGAAAGATGGACTTGATGGTGAAGTTAGATACAGTGATGGATATGTAAACTGGGCATCATGGTATCCAAATCGCCCACAATCTTACTCAGGATTACCTCCAGGGGCTGTTAATATGAATAATAAGATGTCTCAAAGTGATCTTATTTATCCTGCTGGCTCTAGAATGGATGAAGATAATATGGAATCAAGCCCAGTAAATGGAGATTCAAGCGCTGAAGGTCAATTTAATGACTTAATGTCTAGATACGATTGGTATTATGAGATGAGTGATGATCCTAGAAAATATGATACTGGTACAGCTCTTGACCAAAAATTAAAATCATTAGCTAAAACAATTGGCACTGATAGAGCTGTAGAATTATTTAATTTAAAAGCTCCATCTGATAGAAAAGTAACATCAACTTTCTTTGCTGAATCTAAAGATAAACATGCTAAATTAAAAGAAATATTAAAAAAAGCATTAAAAGAAATTGACCCTCAGTTACAAAAATTAAGCAAGGATGAAGAAAATGCTGAAAGAAATTTAGCCGCTATTTTAACAAAAAAAGCAGCGCTTTTAAATAAACCAGGAACACAAGGATAATGAGTAAACAAGTATTAATAGAATATTTTTCATTTTCACCTTCGCCTCGTGCTTTGCATGAGGCAAAGTTGTCTCCATCTAAAAACTTAATTGTTGAAGGTGTTGTACAACGTGCTGACGCGAAAAATCAAAATGGTAGAGTATATCCTAAAGAAACATTATTACGTGAAGTTGAAAAATACATGGCTGGACCAATTGCTGAAAACAGAGCATTAGGTGAATTAGACCATCCAGATTCTTCTATTATTAACTTAAAGAATGTATGCCATAATATCAAATCATTATGGTGGGATGGAGCTGATTTAATGGGTAAAATAGAAATTTTACCAACACCAAGTGGTAATATATTAAAAGAATTATTTTTAAATAATATAACTGTTGGTATTTCATCTCGTGGTATGGGCTCAGTTCGTCCATTAGGTGAAGGTACAGTTGAAGTACAAGACGACTTTGAATTATTATGTTGGGATTTCGTATCAACACCATCAACACAAGGTGCATTTATGAAACCAACAGGACTAAGTGAAAGCTATGTACCTGGTACTCGCTCATTTGGTAAATACACTAAAGTAAATAACTTAATTTCAGAAATTATCTGTTCTCAAACAGGTATCTGCTGCATAAGATAAGTACCCCCTTATTGATAGTATCAATAAACTGACCCAGCCCTGTAAGGCTGGGTTTCATTTTTGTCGCTTTTCGTACTTGTCACATATTTATGATTACCCAAATATGAGATCTCCAATATCTCATTAAATTAATATTTACAATCCTTATATTACTTTTCTAATAAGTAATCAAGTCAAAAAAGGAGAAATTCACAATGACAAATCAAGAATTATTTAGTCAAGCAATTGCTGACGCTAAAGCTGTTCGCGACGCTGCAGTAGCAAATGCTAAAGCTGCTCTTGAAGAAACTTTTACTCCAAAAATCATGTCTATGCTTTCAGCTAAATTAAACGAGATGGAAGAAGATATGGAAGAAGGAAAAGAAGTTGAAGAAGAAGGCTACAGTAAAACAGAAGAAGGCCACGAGGCCACAATTGGTTTTGGTGCTGCTTCTCAAAAACCTCAAATTGAAGGTGAAGAAGTAGAAGAAGGTAATTCTATCGAAGAAGCTGAATTAGACGAAATCTTAGCCCAACTTGAAGCTGAAGAAAAAGGCAAACAAGAAGAAGGTAAAGAAGAAGTTGAAGAAGCTAAAAAAGAGGTAGAAGAAGGTAAAGAAGAAGTTGAAGAAGCTAAGAAAAAAGACGACGACAAAAAAGAAAAAGTTGAAGAGTCTTTAGAAGAAGCTGATGACGACGACGAAATGACCGAACTAACTGTTGATGAACTTAAAGACATTATCCGTGACGTATTAAAAGACGTTTTGGGTGGTGAAGAAGCTGGTGAAGAAGCTGGTGAAGAAATCGACTTAGATGTTGATACTGAAGCTGGTGAAGAAGCTGGTGAAGAAGAAGAAGTTGAAGATGAAGAATCAATTTCTCTTGAAGAACTTTTAGCTGAACTTGATAAAGAAGACGGCAAAAAAGTTGAAGAAAAGAAAGAAGTTGAAGAAGCTAAGAAAGATGAAATGGATGAGGCTAAAAAAGAAGAAATGGAAGAAGCTAAGAAAGACTTAGAAGAAGCTATTTCTACAATTAAAACTTTACAAGCTGAATTAAATGAAGTAAATCTTTTAAACGCTAAATTACTTTACACAAACAAGATCTTCAAAGCTAAATCTTTAAGTGAAGCTCAAAAAGTTAAAGTTCTTCAATCAATTGACAAAGCTGCTAACGTTAAAGAAGCTAAGAACATTTATGAAACACTAAATGAAGCTTTAAACAGTAAAACAGTTAAGTCTTCAATTAAAGAATCAGTTGGATTTGCTTCTAAAGCAGTAGGTGTTGCACCTAGCCAACCGATTGTAGAAAGCGATGCAGCTATTCGCAGAATGCAACAATTAGCTGGAATTATTAAGTAAAAAAAAATAAACAAACTTAAAAAGTATTAAAATGAGTGCTATTCAAAATTTAATCGAATCTGCTAACCCATGGCAGTCTCAGCAAGGCGACGCGGCTCGTCTGTCTAAGAAATGGGATAAGTCAGGTTTACTTGAAGGTCTTAAAGACTACGACAAGTCAAACATGGCTGTAATGTTAGAAAACCAAGCTAAGCAATTAGTAGTTGAAACTTCTCAAACTGGTACTGGTGGTACATTTACTCCAGGTACAGGTGAGCAGTGGGCTGGTGTTGCTTTACCATTGGTACGTAAGGTATTTGGTCAAATCGCTGCTAAAGAATTCGTTTCTGTACAGCCAATGAGCTTACCTGCTGGTTTAGTGTTCTTCTTAGATTTCCAATATGGTACTTCTAAGAATCCTTTCACTGCTGGTAATTCACTTTATGGTACTCAGTACACTCAAGGTGATTCAAGCTTTGGTAACTTAGCTGACGGTGGTTTATACGGTGCTGGTCGTTTTGGTTATTCAATCAACCAATTCTCTAGCTCTGTAACTGTTGCTTCAGCTTCTGCTGTAGCTACTGCTTCTTTTGCTGCTGTTAACTTTGATTCTGCTTACAGTGCTTCTGTTATAGCTGGTCAAATTAAAGCAATCACTGTTGCTACTGCTTCTATCTCTTCATCTTTAGACGTTAACGCTGTTAGAGCTTTCTCTATCATCTCTGGTTCTATCGCTGAAGCTGATAACTTACATCAGTTCCATACTATCAGTGGTGCAAACGTAGTATTCTATGTTTCTGCTTCTACTGCTGAAATCGCTCCTTCTTCTGTAGTAACTGTGTTCTACAACAAGAAAACTGCTGACAATGCTCGTGGTGATTTCGAAGATGGTCAAGCTTACTCTAACTCTGGTTTCAATAGCGGTGTTGCTATCAACATTCCTGAAATCAACGTTCAATTACGTTCTGAAACTATTGCTGCTAAAACTCGTAAGTTAAAAGCACAATGGACTCCAGAATTTGCTCAAGACTTAAACGCGTACCAAAACTTGGATGCTGAAGCTGAATTAACTTCTATGTTATCTGAATACATCTCTTTAGAGATCGACTTAGAAATCTTAGATATGTTAATTGAGAACGCTCCAATTCAAGAAGTATGGTCTGCTAAAGTTGGTAATCAATTAAACGCTGCTGGTACTGGCTTTGATAGCAATACATCTGGTGTTTACTACACTCAAATGACTTGGTTCCAAACTTTAGGTATTAAGTTACAAAAAGTATCTAACGCTATTCACCAACGTACTTTACGTGGTGGTGCTAACTTCATGGTAGTTTCTCCAACAGTAGCTACAGTTCTAGAATCTATCCCAGGATTCGCAGCTGACACTGATGGTGCAGCAGATAACATGAAGTATGCTTTCGGTGTACAAAAGATCGGTCAATTAAACAGCCGTTACAAAGTATACAAGAATCCATACATGTTAGAAAACGTTATCTTAATGGGCTTCCGTGGTAACCAATTCTTAGAAACTGGTGCTGTTTACGCTCCTTATGTACCGTTGATCATGACTCCATTAGTGTACGATCCAGCTACCTTCACTCCAAGAAAAGGTATCATGACTCGTTACGCTAAGAAAATGGTTCGTCCTGAATTCTATGGTAAGGTGTTAGTATCTGACTTAAACGCGTTCTAATTTAACCGTTAGATAGTCAATAATAAAAGGCCCGAGCTTAATTGCTCGGGCTTTTTTTATTCATATTTATATCAAATAGTGTTTATGAAGGAACCCAATCGTGAAAGAAAGAATGATATTAAAATTATCAATGCTTTACAGTTAAACGAAGAGCAAAAAGAAGCAAAAAGGTTAATAGTAGAAAACCAAATAGTGGTTATAACGGGTAGAGCAGGTAGTGGTAAGTCATTAGTGTGTGCTCAAGCAGCGTTAGATTTTCTTAAGAAAAAACAAATTAATTGCATCTACAATACACGCGCTGCAATTGAAGTAGGTAAAAGTTTAGGCTATCTACCAGGTGCTCTAAATGAAAAATTTGATCCATATATGGAAGCATTGCTTGAAAATTTAGCCAAGTGTTGTTCAGATAAAAATGAAATTCCTAAACTATTACAAGACGAAAAAATTAAAGCATTACCAGTACAATTCATTAGAGGTAAGACTATAGACGACATACTAATTGTTGAAGAAGCTCAAAACTTAACTAAAGGTGAAATGTTAGCTATATTAACTCGTTTGGGTAAAACGGGGAAAATCGTTATTAATGGCGACAATGAGCAAACTGATATTAAAAATCCAACTGGAGAAATGAACGGTTTAACATATGTTATTGAATTATCTAAAAAGATTGATGAAATTAAATGGATCAAATTAGCAACTAACCACCGTTCAGATTTAGTTGGTAAAATATTAGATTTTGAATACGGGAAATAAGACTATTAAATATTTATACTAGAATAATACTAGTGTAAATAATATGGCTAATCAATTATCATCAAATACATTATTTGGAACAGGATATAATAATCGTTTAAATTTAGAGCGTGTTAAAAATAACACACCTTTTGGTTATTATGATAATGATTCTGAATTTATTAAAGATGCCCAAAAAGCAGCATCATTTGTAGCTCAACGCTTAGGTGTTGGAGGTACAGGAAATGCTACAACTTATATAACTGAATTAACAGTGTATGCTGCTTTTGAAGAAGCAGTTACTACTTATGGTAACTTAGTTTACCAATATAAAATTAGAGATAATTATCTTAATTTAGAAGGAGGTCCAACACTTCCATTCAACCAAACTGATACAGCTGATAAAATTGTATTAAGTGAAGATCCATCAATTAACTCAACAGTATTTTGGTCAAATGGTAGAACAGCTACATGGAATGAAATAGGAAATGATTTACCTAACTCAGCTTCAGTTGCTAGTGGTGAAATATATGTTTCATCAGCTTCTATTAATGACTTTTTAGCTCCTGATTTAACCAAAATTAATAACTGGAATTTCTATTATTATCAAAATCCATCTATACCAGGATATGATAATTATGATTTTAGCCAAACAACATATCCTCAATTTAATAAAGTAGGAGGTGAAACAATAGCTACAACTAATTATTCAGAATCATACACTACATTTGACACAACTGATTTAGCTATTTTCACTAGCACACCTGGTAGTAGTTCATTTAGTATCACTGCTAGTAATGGTACAAGTGCATTTTTATTTGTAATTACAGCATCTGTTTTACCTGGAGACACATCAAATGTTTTATATATAGCTACAGGTAGTACAGCTAATGAAACAGCGAAAAATATTGCTAATAAAATAGCATCTGCCTCACCAAACTTTGGAATACCATTTACAGCTATTACAGGTTCAAATCCAGTTGAACTAGAATTAAGTTCATCATTTGGCTTAACAGTAGACCCAAGTGTTGGATTTGAAATTAATTGGCTAGATAACTCTAATAATCCTCAACAAACTGTCTTTGCACAACCAGGTACTTGGGATACATATCAAATAACTAGTGGTAGTTCTTGGGTTTATTTCTTCACAACTTATCCAATTCAATCTTTATTCTTTGGTGGTGCTACTTTAAACACAGCTTACTATCAAGATGTATTAAAAGGAAGAGGATTAAATGGTAAATTAATCAATAATAACTTACAAACCCAAATCAGAATAGCTGAAGCATATGCTCAAGAAGCTGGAGTTGGTGGTTATGTAACTGAATATACAGGATCACTTCATTTAGAACCAGGTAAACAAGTATATGATTTAAATGCTTGGGCCGCGGCTTCAGCATCAATAGAACCTGGAGATAGAATAGAAATTAGACAAATTTTCTATCAAGAACCTCCAGCAATTGTAAGGTATTTTGATCCATACGCTGGTACAGGTACCGGTGTTCAAGGATTACTTGAAACATTTGGATTTGGTTCTTATTCACCTGGTATTAACTTTATGTTAATGCCTGTGTATTGGGATATTATGAAAATTCAAGCGATTGAATTTAATGACCAAGTAAGAAAATCAGCCTTTAGCTTTGATTTAGTGAATAATCAATTAAGAATATTCCCTGTTCCTACCCATGATAATGGTCATATGTTATTATTCAAATATATGAAGATAAGTGAAAAATATTTACCAACAACTGACAACAGACCAAATGTTATAGCTGATGTAATGAGTGTTCCTTATAGAAACCCAATTTATACTAGTATAAATCAGGTAGGCAGAAGTTGGATCTTTAGATATGCTTTAGCATTATGTAAAGAGATAGAGGGACAAATTAGAGCTACTTTCCAAGGTTCTAACTTTGGTGGTCTAGTAGTTAATGGATCTGAATTATTAACTGACGCTAGAACTGAAAAAGTAGAGTTGATGACTGAATTAAAAGAATATTTAGATCAAACAACTCGTAGAGCTCAATTAGAAAGAAAACAACAAGAAGCTGATTTCACTCGCCAAACAATGAATGAAATACCTTTATTAATATACGCTTTATAAATTAGTTTATGCCAGGAGTACCAGCTTATTCACAACCTGCTCAGTCACCAAGTAGAACACCTAGTGTGACGCCTACTATATCAAAAACACCTAGTGTTTCAAAAACACCTAGTGTGACGCCTTCTATATCAAAAACACCAAGCATTACTGCTACTCCAAGCATTACACCAAGTCCAAGTCCACCTCCAGGTGTGTCTAGAACTCCTTCTGTGACACCTAGTTTAACACCTTCTGTAACAATAACACCAACAACAACACCTAGTGCTACACCTAGTGCTACACCTAGTGTTAGTAAAACACCTAGTGCTACACCTAGTGTTAGTGCAACACCATCTATTTCAAAAACACCTACACCAACTCCTACACCAAGTCCAACAGCTGATTGTAGCCAGTTAAATGTATTTTCTCAAATGCAACAAGCAGCTCTTCAATTTATGAAGACAGATGTTGCTTATTATAAACATAATTTAGATCAAACTAAGAGAAATATATATGGTGAGTCATTAGAAAAATGGTATTATCAACCTTTCTTAATTAAGTGTACTATTGAAAGAAATCCTGACATTATTAAAGATGAAATGTTTGGTCCTGATATAGATAAAACAGCTAAATTAACTATACCAAGAGTAGCTTGGGAACAAGGTAATGCTGGATTAATCCAAGGTGCTAATGTCCTACCAGAAATAGGAGATATAATTTATGATCGTTCAACAGAAAGATATTATGAAATTCATAATATAATTCATGATTATGTTCCTATTAATGCTAATATAGGACTTGGACAAACATCATGTCCACAAGCTGAACTTGTAACATTTAATATAGAATGTCATCAAACAAGAGTTAGCAGACTTAATTTATCACCTTATAAAGTATTATAATGCCTAGATCTACAAAACCAAGACCAAAATCAGTGCGTGAAGTAGCCGATGAAATGATCGGTGAAAAAGCGTATTTTACTGATGAACGTCCTCCTGTAGAAAAACATAATAGAGGAAATGATGTTTCTACTAAAGGAGATAGAGTAAAAGATGTATCCATTAGTATAATGGATATTGATACCGCTATTATAAAGTATATTGAGGAAAAAATCCAACCTGCTGCTATACAAGATGGTAATAGAATTCAAGTACCTGTAATGTATGGTTACCCAGAAAGATGGGCTACAATACAAGAAAAAGGATATTTAAGAGAATACTCAGGCCGAATGATGGCTCCTGTTATTGTTTTAAAACGTGATAGCTTAGAAGCTAATAGAAATTTAGGTACTAAAATTGATGCTAATAATCCTCAAAACTTACATGTTTTTGAAACAGGATATACTAGAAAAAATCAATATGATAATTTCAATGTTTTAGGTAACAGAAATCCTATTAAAGAATATAGATTAGTTGTAATGCCTGAATATGTTACTTTAACATACAGCGCTGTTATATTTACTAATCATTTAGAACAAAATAATAAAATAATTGAGGCATTTAAATATGCCGAAAACACATACTGGGGTGAATCAGGTAGATTTCAATTTAGAGCTAGAATAGATAGTTTTTCTACATCAACTGAATACTCAGCTGGTGATGACAGAACTACAAGAACTAACTTTACAATTACTTTAAATGGATACATCATTCCAGATACAGTTAATAGAGATATATCTTACCCTAAGAAATTTTTATCTAAAGCCCAAGTTATCTTTACATTAGAAACTGAAGGAGTTAGAGAAACAGATTATATTAGATTTGGAGGTATAAAACAAAAAGGACCTATTTTTGGACCAGGTAGCACAATATCTTATGTAAATACAACAAATGCTGTTGTTGATTACTTAGCATCAGTAATAACTAAAAATGGACCAGGTGAATTAGCTATATTGAATAGCAGCACTATAAGGGTATTAAACAGCTCAATAGCTATAGCTCCAAGTCCATTACCCGCAACTGATAAAACCCAGTTTAATGTTGTTATAAACACTACTTACATACCTAATAATTTAATTACATCTGTAACTCAAAATGGATCAAATGTTGATATAGTTATTGATATAACATCGTTATATTCATTGCTAGATATAGAGGATTTATATAGTGTTTCAGTAATCGGTAAATTTGCTTAAGAATGAGTTTAATACAAGGATATCAAGTAGCCATACCATTTAGCCTTAGCGGAAGCAAAGGTACATTTTTATTTAGTGGTAGCTATGTTGAGCTTAATTCTTTAACTTCAAGTACTGATTTCTTTATTATTAAAGATAATGGACAGCAAGTATTTAAAGTAAACAAACAAGGAGTTGTCGAACATAAACAATTAATGAACACACCAACCGTTGTAACTGGAGGATTATTCTACAGTGGATCAGACGATTGGTACTTATATTATAATAGATAATGGGAACATATTTAAAAATAGCACCCCAAGGATCTAATGTATCATTTACATCAGTCAATACAGGTGATGTTAACTCCACAACATTAACTTCGTCATTTGCCTTATTTGAAACAGGCTCAGGATATTTTGAAGGTACATTTAGTGGTAGTTTTATTGGTAATATAACTAGTGGTAGTTTTAGTGGTATAACACCATTTTTTGTTACCGCATCTAAAGGTTATTTATCATATCTTGATAGTTCTGTATTAACAGTAGTATCAACAGGTTCTGTAGCAAATATATTTTTAGTACAAGACGCAACAGGAAGTGCTTTCGCCATTAATGGACAAGGTGTTACTGTTGCAAAAACATTCACAGGTGCCGCACCTACTCCAGTTCAAGGTGGTATTTACTTTACCTCTACTGATATGTATATCGGAACAACACCATAAAAACAATAAAAAAGCATGGCAACTTGGAAAAAAGTCATAGTATCGGGTAGTAACGCCGAGCTAAATAGTGTAAAAGTACAGTCGAACCAACAAATTTCTGGTTCAGCTGCATTTACGTTTTTAAGTGGTTCGTTCAGTGGATCATTTCAAGGTGATGGTAGTGGATTAACTGGTTTAGCTACAACATTAAGAGTTACAGGCTCTGTTGGTAGTGGCTCTGTTTATTTATTAGACCAAGCTATTTCAATTTTAGGTACATCAAACCAAATAGTTTCTACAGCCGCTTCTAGTTCAGCTGGTACTACTGTAACACTTAGTTTACCTAATAATTTAGTTCTACCTCAGAATTTAAGTATTCCTGGTGCTTTAACAGTAACAGGCTCAGCTACATTTTTAGGTGGCATCACAGGTTCAATTAGTGGTTCAGCTATTTTACCCGCTTTAACTAACAGTACTGGTATTAGTGCTTTCACTTATAATGGTTCTGGAGTTGCTAGTGTAGCTGTGAGTGGTGCTGCTGCTTTAACAACTGACTATATATCTAAATGGACTGGTAATGCATTTGCTAATAGTAATATTAGTGATAATGGTTCATTAGTAACAGTAGCTGCTAATACAACATTTAATAATAATGTAATTGTACAAGGTGACTTAACTGTAAACGGTACAGCTTCATTTATTAATACTGAAGAATTATTAGTTAAAGATAAATTTACAATCTTTAATAGTGGTTCTAATACATTAACTGATGTTGGTTTCATATTCCAATCTAGCACTAATGGTGGTATAGCCTCAGGTAGTGCTCTTTATTTAGATGCCTCAGTTGGTAATTATGGTAGATTAGCAGTTCAAAAGGATGTATTATATAATGTAACATCTGTAACAGCTGATGAATGGGTAATAACAACTAAATTATCAACTTCAAATCCATTAGATGCAACGCCTCCAACATGGGGTGGATCAAATGGTGAAGGTAATATGTGGGTTAACACTTCAACCAGTGATATATTCATATGGGCTTAAAATCAATTTTTAAAAAAATAGTTATGGCTTTTAATGCGAAGAATATTGTTGATATAAATAAAGTAGAGGAGCCATCAAATGCTCCTCTACCCTCATCTCTAGATTTAGATAAAGCTGAGATTGAAACATTGCTAATGATGCTTAAAGAAGCTCATTTTAAAGGAGAGCATGTTGAAAAAGTATATAAACTTGTTTTGAAATTACAAACGTACTATTCCAAGTTACCTTAATTTTTTCATATTTATTACAAACATACTGCTGGCCGAAAGGAGTGGGCATATACACGGCATAAGTGTATGTATCTAACCGCAGTACAAATTGTAATATACTATGCCGAATTGGAAAAAAGTCATTGTTAGTGGCTCTGAAGCTGCTTTAAGTTCATTAAATGTAACAAATTCAGTTACAGCATCTATTTTTAGTGGATCATTTACTGGTTCTTTAGCAGGTACAGCCAGTTGGGCTAATAACGTTATATCAGCCTCTTATGCTTTAACAGCATCATTTGCATTGAATGGTGGAGGCGGTGGCGGTGGAGGTGGTGCTCAAACATTCACACAAACAACTCCTGCTGTAAGCTGGAGCTTCACACATAATTTAGGAACATATACTCCTATAGTTCAAGTATATGACTCATCATATAATACAATACAACCAGCAACCATTGTAGGTACTAGCTTAGATATTACAACAATAACTTTTGCTACTTCAACTTCTGGTTATGCTATTATATCAACAGGAGGATCAATTAATATAAGCGGTTCAAACGCTACTTTAATACAATCTACTCCTGCTACAACATGGTCTTTTTACCATGGTTTAAATGAAACTTATCCTGTATTTACTATTTTTGATAACAATGATGATGTTATTGTTCCATTAAAAATACATGCTGATAATGCAAATACAGCTTCAATATATTTTACAACCGCTAGAACAGGTACAGCAGTAGCTGCTAACTGTGGTTTAAGTGGTTCAACTTTTGAAAGTGCATCTTGGGCTGCTACAGCATCATTTGTTACTCTAGCTCAAACAGCATCCTTTGTAACAACAGCGCAAACAGCTTCTTATGTACAAAATGCTCAAACAGCTAGCTATGTATTGAATGCTGTGAGTTCTTCATTTGCATCAAGCGCAGCAGTAGCAACGTTAGCACAAACAGCTTTATTAGCAGCTCTTGCTACTACAGCTTCTTTTGCTCTAAATGCCGCTACCTCTTCTGTAGCAGTAAATGCGAACTTTGCTACAACAGCTTCATTTGCAGCAATAGCAGGATTTGCTCAAACAGCATCTTTTGTTACTTTAGCTCAAACAGCATCTTATATTTTAAATGCTGTAAGTGCTTCTCATGCTCAAAGAGCTATAAGTTCATCTTATGCTCTTACAGCTTCATATGCTGAAAATATAACTATATCAGGTTCAATAACAGATGTTGATTATATTAATTTTGATACAGCATCTTCTTTTATAAATACAGCTGGAAGACTTGGTTGGGATAATGGTGAAGGTACCTTACAGTTAGGTTTAGCAGGCGGAAATGTACAATACTCTGTTGGTGAAACACTTTATGCTTACGCGTATAATGCTGAACCAACTACCCTCACAAAAGGACAAGTAGTATATATTTCTGGATCACAAGGAAACAGGGTAGCTGTAAAATTAGCTAGTGATGCTGCTGATCCTTCTTCAGCTGGAACATTAGGTCTAGTAGCAGAAACTATAACCTCAGGAGGAACTGGATGGATAATTACAGAAGGTCCATTAAGAAAATTAAATACTTTAGGATTAACAGCTGGAAAACTTGTTTTCCTTAGTTCAACTCCAGGAGGTATCACTCAAACACCACCTACAGCTCCAAGCCATAGTGTAAGATTAGGATATGTAGAAAGAGTAAGTGCAACTGTAGGATCAATCTTTGTTAAGGTTGATAATGGATATGAAATAGGTGAATTACATGATGTAGTTGATTCTACTACATCAGGATCATATGGTGATTTATTTGTTAAAAGTGGTAGTGTTTGGATTA
>Ga0315902_10004856_pt1 | contig 19197 bp, 19 predicted proteins | sample LakEriMetagenome_9_FD_203523 | JGI IMG/M metagenome (GOLD analysis project Ga0315902, IMG submission 203523) | Freshwater fungal communities from buoy surface, Lake Erie, Ohio, United States - Buoy 12 MA117 | ecosystem: Environmental > Aquatic > Freshwater > Lake > Lake biofilm | place: USA... | reverse complement strand
TGCCATAGCGGTCGACGTTGACGAAGACCTGCTCGTCGACCGCCCCGAGGCGCTCGCCCACCGCGTTGAGGATCCGCAGGTTGGCCTGATGCGGGATCACGCAGCGGACCTCCGCGATGGACACCCCACAGCGCTGAAGCACCTCGTTCGAGGCGGACACCATCGCCTGGACGGCGTTCTTGAAGGTTTCCTTGCCGTCCATCCGCAGGAAATGCCGGCGACCGGCGACCGACTCGGCCGTGGCCGGGCAGGCGCTGCCACCGCCGGGCAGCTCGAGCAGGCCGGCCTTCGAGCCGTCGGATCCGAGGGTGGCCGTGAGCAGCCCCCGGGCACCGGGCCGGTGCCGCAGCACGGCCGCGCCGGCACCGTCGCCGAAGAGCACGCAGGTGTTGCGATCGGTCCAGTCGACCACCGAGCTCATCTTCTCGGCACCGATGATGAGCACCGTCTCATGGGCCCCGGACTCGATGAACCGGGCGCCGATGTCGAGCGCGTAGACGAACCCGCTGCAGGCGGCCTCGATGTCGAAGGCCGCCGCCCGATGCGCCCCCAGCTTCTGCTGCACCAGGCAGGCCGTGCTCGGGAACGGCATGTCGGGAGTGATGGTGGCGACGATGATGAGGTCGATCTCCCCGGGACCCACCCCGGCGTCGGACATCGCGCGGCGTGCCGCCTCGAGGGCCATGTCGGAGGTGGTCTCGGACGGTCCGGCGATCCGGCGTTCGCGGATCCCGGTGCGGGTGGTGATCCACTCGTCGGAGGTCTCGACCATGCGTTCCAGGTCGGCGTTGGTCATCACCCGCGCCGGCACGTAGGACCCGAGGCCCGCGATGGAGGCGGAGCGGAGCGGAGCGCGTTGGGTTCGAGGGTGGTTCAAGGGAGTCCTTGGGAACGTCGTTGGAGCCGTCGATGGAGACCTCAGGACGCGGGGAACGGTTGGGGGGCGGGGGGGGCGGGGGGGGGGGCGGCCGCCAGCGGAGCGGACGCGGCCACCGCGGAGGCCGCCCCGGCGATCGACTCGACCAGAGTCCGATTGAGATCGGACGCCACATACCGGACGGCCTGAGCCATGGCGTGCCGGACATTCGAGCGCTTGGCGCCACCGTGGATCTTGATGACGCAACCGTGCACGCCCAAGAGCGGGGCTCCACCGTAGTCCTCGGGATTCATCCGGGTGCGGATCCGCTGGAGGCCGCCACTCGCGATGGCCGCGCCGAGCTTGCGCCAGGGATTCGCCGTCAATTCCTCACGGAGCATGGCGCCGACCGCCTTGCCGAGGCTCTCGGCCGACTTGAGCACGATGTTGCCGACGAACCCGTCGCAGACGCACACGTCCACGCCGTCCATGAAGAGGTCGTAGCCCTCGCAATAGCCGATCGCATGGAGACCCGAGGCACGGATGAGGGTCAGCGCCGCCCGGGTGAGGTCGGTGCCCTTGGACTCCTCGCTGCCGTTGCTCAGGACTCCCACCCGGGGATTCCGGCATCCCAGCATGGCCTTGGAATACGCCGAACCCATGACCGCGAACTGGAGGAGGTTCTCCGGGGTGCATTCGGGGTTGGCCCCGCCATCGACCAGGACCCAGGCCCCCGACTTGGAGGGCATGATGCAGGCGATGGTGGGACGCTCGATCCCCTCGAGGGTGCGAAGACGGATCGTGGCCGCCGCGACGATCCCGCCGGTGTTGCCCGAGGAGATGACCGCGTCCGCCTGGCCGTCGCGCACCAGTTCCACGGCCCGGAGGATCGAGCAGTCCTTCTTGCGCCGAAGCCCGTGGACCGGCTTGTCCTCCATGGTGAGGACCTCCGAGGCCGGATGAACCTGCAGCCGAGGATCGGAGCAACCGATGCGGTCGAGGATGGCGTGCAGGTCGGCCGGGGGGCCGACCACCTGCAGGCGGGAGATCGACGGCTCGGCCGCCAACCCCAGCTTCACGCCCTGGAGGAGTTCCTCCGGACCGTGGTCGCCGCCCATGACGTCCACTGCCAGGCGCATAAACAAAACGCGCCGGTCCGTCGGGGAACGGACACGGCGCGTTGAGGCAACTCAGGCGGCGACGCCGACGTTGATCACCTGGCGGCCGTTGTAGAAACCACACTCGGGGCAGACCCGGTGGGGCAGCGACGGGGCCGCACACTGGGTGCAGGTGGCCAGCTTCGGCAGGGTGAGGACACTGTTGTAGGCTCGGCGCATGCGTTGACGGCTGCGCGACGGTTTGCGTTTGGGGACGCCCATGTTCGGTTCGGTTACAGTTTCAGCTTGTCGAGGGCACTCCACGCCGTGTTCGGCCCAGCCTGCTCCCTCACGTGCGGTTCGCGGACCTCGCCCTTCGACGGGAGCCCACGACAGTCAGGACTGCACAACGGGTTCGTTGGCAGAGCGAGCAAAATGTCCTCCCGGACCACGGGGGTCAAGTCTGCAAAATCCCCGTCGACAGGCAGCACCTCGTCGGTCTCCTCGCCATCGGCCGCCTCCAGCAAGGCCAAGCGGGACAGGTCATCCACCTGCACCGGAAGGACGAAGGGCTTGAGGCACCGGGCGCACTCGCAATCCACATGGGTCCGAAGGGTGCCGGTCACCAGCAGGCCGTCGGGCTGCCGTTCGACCTCCAGATCGTACTCCACCGGGTGGACCAACTGCATCAGTTCATCGTGGAACTCCGGGGCCAATTCGGAGGCGGGGATGTCCCCGTCGACGCGGAGGGTCCCCTTCTCGAGGAGGCGCAGGTTCACCTGAAGCGACATGCCCGGAAGGATCGGGGCGGCGGCGCCGGGATGCAACCCGGGGATTGGACACGGATCGGACGACGATTCCGGTGGGCGGGGATCGCGAGACGGGATCATCCGGCGGGTCCGACACGCCCGACCAGACACTCGCACCGGGCCGACAAAGAAACGCGGGCGGCCCCGTCTCCGGGAACCGCCCGCGTTGCGCGTCGCCGCAGGGATCTCAGGCCTTGGCGGCCCCGTCCTCGGAGATGGTCACCGGCCGGTAGCCGCCGATGGCCTTGAAGTAGAAAATCAACAGCAGATAGATCACGGCCATGCCGACCGGCAGGGCAGCATCCGCCTTGAGCGTCTGGCGGGCACCCGCGATGTTGGCCTCGACCATGGCTTTCTGATCCGCCGTGAGCTGCGACTTTTCGGGGGAGACGTTCTCGTGCTTCTCCTTCTCAGCCAGCTTTTTCGCGGCCTCCATTTTCGCCCCATCCAGGGCGGAAACCTCCTTGAAGATCCCCAGCAGGCCGGACGGTTTTTCGGCCTTGTTCGCAACGAGAACAGCCTGCTGTCCCTTGGCCTCCAGATGCTCCGCCGTGAAGCGATCCTTGGCATAGCCGAGACCGGGGCCACCAATCTGGCCCACGGAAAGCATGCCGATTCCGCCCATGATGGACATCGCCACCGCACCCGAGCGCGGGAAACGGTCGCCCACGACCGCGAGCATGGTCGGCCAGAAGAACGTCTTGCCGATGCTGTAGAGCAACACCGCACCGAAGGCCACCGTGAGGGTGGTCACGGACGAGCAGGCCAGCAGTCCGACGATGGCAAAGATCGAGCAGGTGAACAGGATCGCGATCGGGGAGAGCTTGAGGCGTGACTCGATCCAGTGGCTGGAGAAACGCAGGGCGAACATCATCGCCGACGCGAAGATGAAGAGGATCGTGCCCTGTTTCGCGGTCAGGATGCTGCCGTTGATGTTCTCGATCCACGAGTCGGTGCCCAGCTCAAGCGACCCCAGGATCGCATGGGCGATGAACAGGATGAAGATCATCCAGTGCCCGAGCGCGAACTTGGTGATGACAGCGACCCAGGCGACAAAGCCCACCGCGACGAGAGCCGAAACGGTGACCCAGGATTGAGAGGTGAAGAATCCGATTCCCGTGATGGCTCCAATGATGCCACCCAGCGAGTCGCGGAAGAACAAGAAGAGCAACACACCCACGATGCTCGCTCCAAGGATCCCGACATCCTTCATCATCTCTCCCAGAGAAAGTCCCTTCGAGGACGCTTCCGATTTGGGGAATTTCTGCCCCAAGAACATCAGGCCGTAAATCGCGGTGGGGATGAGGTACAACCCCAACTTGGCCTTCCAAGGAAGGGCGTCACCCAGGAAAAGCGTGACGAAGGCGCCAAGAATCATTCCCGCAGGCCAGCTCGCATGCAGGATGTTCAGGTAATGGGTGCGGTTCTTGGGGTAGATGGTGGCAATCAACGGATTGGCGACGGCCTCCAGGGTGCCGTTCGCCAGCGAGAAGATGAAGGAACCGCAGAAGAGCAGGTTGAAGGCGGTTGCCTGGCTCACATCCGGGGCGGGAGAGAGCGTGACGACCGCGGACAGCACATGGAGCAGGAAGGCTGCACCCACCAGTTTTCCGTAGCCGATCTTATCCACCACGATGCCGCCGAAAATGATGCCGAAACAGAAACCCGAGAACCCTGCTCCGCCGATGAGACCAACCTGGCCATCCGTGAAGCGGAAGAGCGTTTTCCACTCTCCAGTGAGGCCGTTTCGCAAAGCGAATCCGATGCCTGCCGCGAGGATGGCCATGAAGCCGGCCATCAGCAGCCGTTTTGCATTGGGGGCGATGCCCTCGTTACTTCCGTTGCTCATAGGGGGGTGCGTGTGTTCGTTCTGTGGAATGACAAGTCGGACGTGGAACGGCTGGATTTACCGACACCCCGGGTCCCCTGTCCATTCCTTGCTTGGAGTTTCTAACGATTTCGCCCCGGCACCGCCGCGGCGGCATTCAGGATTGGGGAGCCAGATTCTCGGCCACCGGATTGCCGTAGGCCTTGAAGGCCGGCAGCACACCGGCGAGGGCGCCGAGCGCCACCAGGGCCAGCGGGGCCAGAATGAGAACGGGATCCCAGGCCCAGGGATCCAGCACCACGCCCGTCTGGGCACGGACAACCGCCGCCACCGCCATCAGGATCACGGCATAGAAACCCCACGCCAGCACCATGCCGAGGGCGGCCACCGAGGCTGCCTCCAGGACGATCGAGGCGAACACCGTCACGCGCCGGGCCCCGAGGGCACGCAGGATGGCCAGATCCCGCCGGCGGGCGCTGAGCGAGTTGTAGATGCTGGCCAGCACCGACCCGGCGGCCACCAGCGCGACCAGACAGGCCACCAGTTCGAGCACCTGGTCGAACCAGCCCATCTTGTCGAAGAGCTGCGCCAGCACGGCCCCGAGGGGCCAGGCGAGGGTCAAGCGGTCACCCTGCTTGTTGTAGAGCAGGTCCAGCTGCTGGCCGGCCAGCGGGCTCCGGAGTTTCACCAGCACGGCGCTGACATCGGTGGCCGTCGCCGCGGCATGGCCGGACATGTTCTGCAGGCCCGCCAGGGGGATCCAGAGCACCCGGTCGGCCGGGGTGTTGGACGGCTCGAGCACCCCGGTGACCACGTACTCGTCGTCGTGCTGCTCCTTGGGATTGAAGTTGAGCCCGTGGTAGGGCTTGAAGGTGTCCCCGGGCTTGAGCCCCAGACGCTGGGCGACAAACGAGCCGACCACCGCCTCCCGGTAACCATCCTCGAACCATCGCCCGCCATCCCGGAGGCGGAAGCGACGGCCGGGCGCGGCCTCGGCGTCAGTGAACAGGTTGGTCAGCGTGCCGACGATGCGGTAGCCGAGATAATTGTCGCCCACCGCGATCGGGATCGCCAGCGCCACGGCCCGGTTGGAGGCGACGAGCTGGTAGTCGGCGAAGGGAACGTTGCCGGCAGACGCCTCGAGGTGGAACAGGGCGTTGAGCACCAACTGCAGCTTGGCCCCGCGCGCGCCCAGCACGGCGTCCCAGGCACCGGTCTGGCCGGTGAAGGTGGCCCTGGCCTGGCGCTTGACCACCCAGACCGACATCAGCAGGCCTCCGGCCAGGGCCAGCGACAGGGCCGTGACCACCGTCGAGAGCAGATGTTGCCGCAGGCTTCGGCGGACCAGCAGCCAGAGCGTCATGGCTCCCCCTCCATCCGGGTCGCCCGATTGAGCCGGGCCAGCGACTCGCACCGCGCGAAGCGTCCGAGGACCGACGGGTCATGGCTCACCAGGAGCAGCGCCGAACCCTGTTCCGAGCACAGGCCGCGGATGAGGTCCATCGCCTGGGAGGCGTGGCCGGGGTCGAGGTTGCCGGTGGGTTCGTCGGCCAGGACCAGCTTCGGCCGATTGGCCAAGGCCCGCGCCACGGCAACCCGCTGCTGTTGCCCCGTCGAGAGTTGCCGTGGGAAATAGTCCAACCGATCGCCCAGGCCCACCCGTTCGAGCAACCCCCGCGCCCGGCCGTGGTCCGCCCCCGGACCGAAGGACATCCCGAGCAGAACGTTCTCGAGGCAGGTGAACCCCTGGAGCAGGTTGAAGGTCTGGAAGATGTACCCGACCACTGAGGCCCGTTGGCGGTCGCGCTCCGGTTCGGAAAGCACCGACAGGTCCCGGCCATCGAGGCGAACCTGACCGGAATCGGCCGTCAGGATGCCCGCGATGAGGTTCAGGAAGGTGGTCTTGCCAGTGCCGCTGGGCCCGCTCAAGGCCACCTGCTCCCCGGCTTCGAGCTGGAACTTCGGCACATCCACCACCGTGAGCCTCCGCCCATCCGGAGTCCGGTAGGTTTTCAAGAGATTCTCGATCTCGAGCAGCGCCATGACAGGAAACAGGCTGCCCCGCCCTGCCCCGCTTGGCCACCGCTTTCCAATCCTCGGCCCCAGCGGCTTGGGGACAGGCTCGTTGTTAGAGAGTGTTAGGGACAGGCTCGTTGTTAGGGACAGGCTCGTTTTACGGGCAAGATCTGAAGTTTTGAGCGAAATTCGTTATCGTTATTTCATCAAGGAAAACAAGGCATGGACCGCGATTGAAGCGGTTCCAAGAGGACCCTGACGAGCAGGCGAGACCTCAGGCCTCAGGCCTTCGGGAACATGCCGGCTGTCCAACCGCCGTCGACGGGCAGGGCGACACCGGTCAGGAAGGCAGCGGACTCCGAGGCGAGGAACAAGGCGGCGTTGGCAACCTCCTGAGGCTGCCCCATGCGGCCCATGGCCTGGGTCGATGCCATCTCACGGGCGGCGGCCACCGGATCCGGATACTCGGCGATGCGGGCCCGGACAAACGGGGTCTCGATCCGGCCAGGACACAGGCAGTTGATTCGGACGCCGCTCCGGGCGTGGTCGAGGGCGGCTGAACGGGTGATTCCCACCACGGCATGCTTGCTGACGCTGTAGGCGAACCGGTCCACCAACCCCTCCAGCCCGGCGGTGGATGCCAGGTTCACCACGGCGCCGCTGCCCCGGGCAACCATCCCCGGCAACCAAGCCTTCATGGTGTTGAACACACCCCGAACGTTGACGGCCATGACCCGATCGAAGTCGGCGCCGGAGGTCGTCAGGATGGTCCCCACGTGCCCGATGCCGGCGTTGCAGACCAGGATGTCCACCCCGGGATGGCGAGCCGCGGCGGCCTCGAGGTCGGCCTCGCTGGTCACATCGACGGCCACCGCCTCGGCCTGGCCGCCCGTCTCTCGGATCCGGGCGACGGTGGTCTCACCCGCCTCGGCGCGGAGTTCGGCAACCAGCACCCGGGCCCCGGCACGGGCGAAGGTTTCAGCGATGCATTGGCCGATGCCGGACCCGGCACCCGTCACCAGCGCGGTCTTGCCATCGAGACGGATCATGGAGGTGTCGAAACAGGTTGAAAGCTGCCGCCCATCCGGCCACAAGTCGCCGGCCAAGGCGAGCAAAAGGCCTTTGCGAACCCGGGGCGCCCGGTGCGAATCAGGCTAAAGGCGCACCACCCGCATCCATCCGGCCGCACCGAACCGGGCCTCGAAGGGTCCGACCGCGGCCCGCGCCGCCGCCTCGTCCGGGAACAACGCGAAGGTGGTCGAACCGCTGCCGGACATCAGGGAGGCCCAGGCGCCATGGTCCCGGAAAAACCGCTGGTACAGGGCAAGCACCGGGTGCTTGCGCAGGGCCGGAGCCTCCAGCGAGTTGTAGAGCAGCGTGCCGGCAAGCCCGAGGTCGCCCGACCGAAGCGCCGATACCAACGCCTCGACCCTGCCGGGACGGCCGTTCAAGGCCTCAGGGTGATGTGCGAGTTCGGAATAAGCCCAGGCCGTCGAGATGCCGAAGCCCGGGTGGTAGAGGACCATGCCGCACCCCCGGAGCGACTCGAAAGCGGGAACCGGGTCCACCCGCTCACCTCGCCCCGTGGCGCGGGCCGGACGGTCCTGCAGGAAGAAGTTCACGTCGGATCCCAGGGTCGCGGCCAACCGGTCGAGCGCATCCGGCCCGAGGGGATGCCCCAGCAAGTCATTGAGACCGATCAGGGTCTGGGCCGCATTGGAACTGCCACCGCCCAATCCGGCCGCGAGCGGGACGCGCTTGGACAAATGGATGCGCACCCCCCGCCCCGTCATCCCGCACTCCCCGAGGAAGCTCTCGGCGGCCCGGACGACCAGGTTGCTCCTATCGGTGGGCAGTTCGGGATGGTCGCAGGTCAACCGGACTCCCGGCTCGACCTCCTCCTCGAAGCTCAACACATCGCAAAGCGGGATCGGCAGGAACAGGGTCTCCAGGTCATGGAAACCGTCGGCCCGCCGCCCGAGGATGTTGAGCAGCAGGTTGACCTTGCAGGGCGATGAACGGATCAGGGGCATGAAAAAAGCGCTCCGGCAGGGTCTGCAGGAGCGCGGATTGGAGATCGAGGACGGCGGTGGCCGGACTGGGCTTGTCCCGGAGCGAGCTTCAGATCAGAACCGACCCGGAGACACGAACCGGACCCGCACGATCAATCGATGACCCGGAAGCGGCTGCCGGGAATCAACGGAGCCACGTCGGAGGCCTCGAAGCTCAGCGAATTGTCGGTCGCCATGATCGTCGACTTGCCCAAGCCACCGGGCTTGTAGCTGTCGGGGTACACCTTGGAGTCGGGCTTGATGTAGGGCTCGCTGGGGATGGGGAAGCTCAAGACCTCCACCGCGCCCACCACGGTGCGGCCGATGGTGCGGTTGACCCCACGCACCACGCCCACGGTGCCACCATGGGTGCCACCGAACAGGGCGCCCTGTTCGTAGCTGCGCTGGAGTTCACCGAGGCGGAACGGCTCGGACAGGTTGTCGAGCCCACGGCCGAGCTTCTGCTCGGCGCTGGTGCACCCGACGAGCACCGCGGCCACGGTCACAAGGAGACTCACCGGCTTGAGGAAGGAACGCATAGGGATGGAAAAGGTGGGCGAAGCGTATCGGCGGACACGAGGGGTGCAAGCGCGGACTTCGGTCACGACGGGTTCATTTCTTCAGGCCGGATCCGATGGGACGTCCAGAGCCTCCGCCCGGGCCGCCTTGCGTCCCCACCACCAGGCGATCACCAGGCTGATCTCATAGAGCAGGTGCAGCGGCAGGAACAAGAGGATCATGTTCAGCGGATTGCCGTCGGGCGTGATGAAGGCGGCGATCATCAGGCCGGCGACGACCCAGTACGAACGGAACTTGGAAAGCTTGGCCGCGTCGAGGATGCCGATCTTGACCAGTGTCAGCAGGACCAGGGGCAACTGGAAGGCGACGCCCATGCCCAGCATGAACCAGCAGACGAAGCTGATGTACTCATCGGCCTTCCACTCGTCGGCGGCGAAGCCCAGCCAGTTGGAGAAGCTCACGGTGGTGCTCAGGCAGATGACCAGCAGCACGAAGTAGCAGAAGGCCACGCCCAGCAGGAACAGGAATGTGGCCCAACCGCTGACCTTGAAGAGGAAGGACTTCTCGTGCTGATGCAACGCCGGCAGGACGAATTGGGCGATGAAGAACAACACGAAGGGGATCGACACGGTGATGCCGCCGAACATGGCGATCTGCATCACCACGCTGAAGGCGGTGACCGGACCCAGGGTCTTGAGCTGGACGTCGAAGGTGCGCGTGGCGCTGGCCGGCGGATTGGTGTCCTGCTGGAAGCCAAGCACCCAGTTGGTGCCCACCAGCGTCGGGGCCAACCGGAAGACGGTGTCGCGGTTGGTGTCCACCGAAGGAAGCCCGCTGTCCACCGGCTTCATCCGGGTGAGGACGTTGGTCCCGAGCATGAGCACGACCCGACCTTCCTTCGACTGACGCATGCCCTCGGCCACCGTGAGGGGCCATTTGAGGAACTGGATGACCATGTTGCTGCCGCTCAGGCACAGCACGAACCCCAGGAACACCGCGATGGCGCACTTGATGAAGGTCCACCGGAGATCCTCGAGGTGCTCGAGGAAGGTCTTGACCGGGCCGCCGCCAAGATCCTCGTGATCGGGATCCGGGGGCACCGATGGGGTCAGCGTGTACTCGGGATCTTCAGCCATGCGAGATCAGGTCGAAGGTGGGGTTCTCCGGGGGTTCATTGAACCGGAACAGTGGACCAGAACGGCCGCAGCTCCGATCGCCCGGGAGACCCGGGGAATCACAAATCCAGGCATCCCGCCAGGCCGCTTGAGGCGGGCGGCCAAGAACCTCCCCGACGCCGTTGCCCGTGTCAGGCCTTGTGGCTGTGGGACACCGTGTCGGAGGGCGGCCGGGCCGGCGTGGCCGGGGTCGACGGGCGCTCGGGCTCGTCCATCACCCGCTGAACCTCGTCCTGCACGTCCTTCGAGGCTTTCTTGAACTCGCGGATGCCGGTACCCACGCCCTTCATCAGCTCGGGGACCTTCTTGGCACCGAAGAGCACCAGAACCACGATGGCGATCCACATGATCTCGGTGCCGCCAACAAACGCCAATATCGAAGTCTCCATAGGATTTCCGTTCACTTGTCCCCAAGGCTAGGCCCTGCCTCCAGCCCGCACAAGCCCGCAAACCCCAGATTGGAGACCACACGGCGCGCAGGCGGGGCTGGCGCCCCGGGTGTCGGGTTATTTGGCCCCGGCGCCCGAGAAGACCGCCGGGATGGTCCGCAGGAGAATCTTGAGGTCGAGCCACAGCGACCAGTTGTCGATGTAGTGCAGGTCAAGGCGCACCCACTCCTTGAAATCCGTGACATTGTTCCGGCCGCTGACCTGCCACAGGCAGGTCAGGCCGGGCTTCACGCTGAGCCGCCGGCGGTGGGCCATGTCGTCGAAGCGGGCAACCTCGTCGACCGGCAACGGGCGCGGGCCCACCAGGCTCATCTCGCCCCGGAACACGTTCCAGAGCTGTGGCAACTCGTCGATCGACCACTTGCGCAGGAACCGGCCGATGGGAGTCACCCGCGGATCGTTGGTCACCTTGAAGACCGGCCCACTCATCTCGTTGAGCTTGGCCAGCTCGTGCTTCAGCTGCTCGGCGTTCGTCACCATCGTGCGGAACTTGAGCATGGTGAACGGGTGGCCGTTGAGCCCGGCACGACGCTGTCGGAAGAACACCGGCCCCGGCGAGGAGACCCTCACGGCCAGCGCCGCCAGGAGGAAGAGCGGAGAGGTCGCCACCAGCAGCACCAGGGATCCGAGGAAGTCGATCACCCCCTTGGCCATGGACTGCCACGTCTGCTCGGGCCCCGTCCGGAAGACGAGCACCGGGTGACCGGCCAGTTCATCGACCGTGGTCTGGGAGACCCGGGTCTGGAAGAAATCGGCGTGCAGCCACACCTCGACGCCCTCGAGCTCGCACACCTGGATGATCTTCTCGATCTGCCCGAACAGGAACTGCTTGGGGGCCACGAGCACCGCGTTGGCCGCGTGGGCATGCAGCAAGTCCGTGAGCACGGCGATGGAGAACTGGCCCGGATCAAGTCGGGCCGCCACCGAGATCTCACCCCGGGCGTCCTGCCTCAACGACTCGTCGAGGCGGCTCATCTCACGCTCGCCGCCGATGAGGATCACCCGCCTCCGGGCCTCCTGGCCCGCCAGACGGGACCTCGCCCACAGGCGCAGCATCTCCTCCTTGAGGACCATGGCGCAGACGACCATCGGCAGGAAGAGCGAGACCACGCCACGGGCGACCTCCTGCTTGGTGAAGAACATCGCGACGATGATGGCCAGCGATACCCAGGCCGAGCCGCGCAGGATCTGGGCCAGCGACTGCCGCCTCGAGGCGAGGATGGGCCGGTGGTAGAACCCCTGCAGCTCCAGCAGTGGCGGGGTGAAGGGCACCACGACCAGCAGCAGCCATTGGTATTTCTCGAACCCGCCGATGACCGCGTCGGCGTCGAGTTGGGGCAGCGAGCGGACAAAATGGGCCAGCCAAAACACGCCGCCGAACAACGCCGCATCGGAGAGGGCGTGGATCTTGTTCAGCAATTGGCGTTGACGAAGCAGCATCCGGGTCGATCACGGATAACCTTCAAATCGATTCTTGTTAAGAGAATGTTGAACCAAACGGGGTCGGCGACGCCGTCTCACTTTACTCCTTGGCAGGCCCGGTGCAGTTCCTAGCGTCCGGCCTGCGATGAGCGCCAACCCCGCAACCCTCTGGTCCCGATTCCAACGCCACTACCTGGAGTGCCCGGCCATCGGACTGGCCCTGGACATCAGCCGGGTACCCTTCCCCGACGACTTCCACGCCAAGATGGAACGGCCGATCCGGAAGGCGCTGGACGACATGGAAAAACTGGAGCGGGGATCGATCGCCAACCCGGACGAACAGCGGCGGGTGGGCCACTACTGGCTGCGGAACCCGTCATTGGCACCGGAGCCCGCCATCACGCAGGCCATCGACGAGACCCTCGCGGCCATCCGGGAGTTCACCCGGCAGGTGCATTCCGGCGCGTTGGCCGGGGCATCCGGAACCTTCAGCAACCTGCTGGTGATCGGGATCGGCGGTTCGGCCCTCGGACCCCAGTTCGTCGCCAAGGCGCTGGGCCATCCCCGGACCGACCGGCTCACCCCGCAGTTCTTCGACAACACCGACCCCGATGGCATGGACCAGGTGCTGGCCGCCCTCGACGGACACCTCGGCCGAACGCTGGTGCTGGTGATCTCCAAGTCGGGAGGCACCCCGGAGACACGCAACGGGATGGTCGAGGCCAGGGCCGCCTACGAGCGGGCGGGACTCCGCTTCGCCGCGCACGCGGTGGCCGTGACGGGCGAGGGCAGCGCCCTGCACCGGACGGCCATCGCCGACGGCTGGCTGCGCACGTTCCCGATGTGGGACTGGGTCGGCGGGCGCACCAGTGAACTCAGCGCCGTGGGCCTCCTTCCTGCCGCGCTGCAGGGGCTGGACATCGAGGGACTGCTCGCCGGGGCGAGGGCCTGCGACGAGGCCACCCGCAACCCGGTCGCCCGGGACAACCCGGCCGCCCAGCTCGCGTTGATGTGGTACTTCCTGGGGGAGGGACGCGGTTCGAAGGACATGGTGGTGCTGCCCTACAAGGACCGCTTTGAACTCTTCTCAAGGTACCTGCAGCAGCTCGTGATGGAGTCCTTGGGCAAGGAACTGGACCTCGACGGCCGCGTCGTGCACCAGGGCCTGGCGGTCTACGGCAACAAGGGCTCGACCGACCAGCACGCCTATGTGCAGCAGCTCCGCGACGGCGTCGCCAACTTCTTCGCCGTGTTCATCGAGGTGCTGAAGGACCGCGAGGGCGCCAGCCTCGAGGTGGAGCCGGGCGCGACCAGCGGGGATTTCCTCAGCGGGTTCTTCCTGGGCACGCGGTCGGCCCTGCACGAGTCGGGGCGCCCGAGCCTGACCCTGACCGTACCCGACGCCTCGGCCTTCACCGTGGGGATGCTCATCGCCCTCTTCGAGCGGGCCGTGGGGCTGTACGCCTCGCTGGTGAACATCAACGCCTACCACCAGCCGGGCGTTGAGGCCGGCAAGAAGGCGGCGGCCGCGGTGCTGGACCTGCAGCGGCGGATCGTCGCGCACCTGGCAGCCAACCCAGGCGAGACCTTCGGGGCCGAGGCGCTGGCCTTGGCGCTCGGACGGGCGGAGGCGGCCGAGACGGTCTTCAAGATCTGCACCCGCCTGGCCGCCAACCGGCGCGGGGTGGCCATCGGATCCGGCTCGGGCCTCACCGCGCGGTTCAAGGCCGCGTGAGACGGGTCCCGATCCACACTTGTCCCGGGCGCGACCCGGTTCCAAGCTCGACCCCAGCCTTCGCATGAAATCCCTCCTGTTGATCGGGGCGCTCCTGTTCGCCCTCACCCTCCCCGCCATGTCCGACACCGCATCCTCCTCGAAGAACCACGGCCCACTCCGCCACGTTGTCGCCTTCAAGTTCAAGGACTCCGCCACCCCGGCGGACATCAAGAAGGTCGAGACGGCCTTCCGGGCCCTGAAGTCGAAGATCCCGCAGATCGCCGCGCTGGAGGCCGGCACCAACAACAGCCCCGAGAACCTGAACAAGGGCTGCACGCATGGCTGGATCCTCACCTTCACCTCCGAGAAGGACCGGGACGCCTACCTGGTGCATCCGGACCACCAGGAGTTCGGCAAGCTGGTGCGCCCGCTGGTGGCCGATGTCTTCGTGATCGATTTCTGGGCCAAGTGAGCCCGGTTGCCGGGGACCTCCCCTGGGGATCCACCGTCCGCCCGCCGTCATGCGCTGCTTCGTCACCGGGGCCTCCGGTTTCATCGGGGCCAACCTTGTCCATGCCCTCGTGGCGCGGGGCCACTCGGTCCGGGCCCTGTTGCGCCCGGGGGCCGACCTGCGCGGTCTCGCGGGCGCCGGGTTCGAGACGGTCCGCGGCGACTTGACCGACGGCGTGTCAGCGCTCGCCCGCGCCATGGCCGGATGCGACTGGTGCTTCCACGTCGCCGCCAGCTACGCCCTTTGGCTGCCGGACTACGCGCCGATGTTCCGGGCCAACGTCGACGGCACGCGGGACCTGCTCACCGCGGCGCACCAGGCCGGTTGTTCGCGGATCGTCTACACGAGCACGGTCGGCTGCATCGGACTGCCCCGCCCCGGGCCCGATGGCGTGACCCGGCCGACCGACGAGACCACCCCGGTGGATGAGGGGCAGATGTCCAACCCCTACAAGCTCTCCAAGTGGCGGGCGGAGGTCGTGGCCCGGGACCTCGCCGCGGCGGGGCTGCCCATCGTGCTGGTCCATCCCAGCGCACCCATCGGGCCGAGGGACGTCAAGCCCACCCCCACCGGTCAGGTCATCGTCGACTTCCTCCGTCGCAAGATGCCGGCCTACCTCGACACCGGGCTCAACTGGGTGCACGTCCGGGACGTGGCCGAGGGCCATGTGCTGGCCGCCGAGCGAGGGCGGCCCGGGGAGCGCTACATCCTCGGGCATGCCGAGGGCAACTGGACCATGAAGGAGGCGCTGGACACCCTGTCGGAATTGACGGGGCTGCCCGCGCCCGGATTCCGTGTGCCGCATGCGGTCGCCCTGGGCGCCGCCCACGTGGACGAGTGGCTTGCCCGATGGACGGGCAAGCCCCCGAAGGCCCCGCTGGCGGGGGTGCGCATGGCCAGGTACAAGATGTGGTTCAGCCCGGCCAAGGCCATCCGGGAACTCGGCCTGCCTCAGACCCCCCCGCGCCAGGCCATGGCGGAGGCCATCGACTGGTTCCGGGCCCACGGGCACGCGCCCTGAGGGCCCCGGGGTGCCGATCGCGCAGCGGCGGATCGATCCGTACCCCGGTGTCCCGGTTCCGCGAGCCCCGCAGGACCGGCCAAGGATCGCCGATGGCTACTCCTTCGGCTTGAAGCCGGCCGGCCGGGTATCCGATGCGGTTCCCGGGGACGGCAGGGCGTCGGACCGCCCGCCGGACCGAGTCCCGGGACTGCGTCGGAGGTGACGCGAATCCAAACGGTTGCAGGCCCACAGCAGACCTCGGGTCACAAGGTCCAGGTAGCGCTCGTCGCCAACCGTCTCATTGAAGTGGCCCAGCGAGGTGCTGAAGACCCGGGTCGACCCGTACCGGTTGACCCAGGTGACGGCATAGTCGTCCTCCGCCTGGGTCCCGCGCTGGAGGAGCGTGGCCGTGGAGAAGACCTTCACGTTGTTGTAGAGTTCCTCGTTGCCGGTGGTCCATTCGCTCCATCCGAGGTCCCGGAGGATCGGATGCCTGGGAGCGATGGTGCGGATCCGGATGGGGGTCGCCTTGCCGTGCTTCATGGACCGGAGGCCGAGGTATTCCTGCCACAACTCGCCGGGGGCGGCCCGGTAGCTGTGGACGGCGCAGTGGAGGTTCACCGCGGGCAGACCGGCCCGGTGGGGCGCGAGGATCCTCGTGATCCAGTTGGTGTCGGCGACCGCGCCGAAGCACTCGTCGTGGATCACCACATCGTAGCCCTTGGCCCAATCCGGGTTCTCATACAGGGGGATGCGGCTTTCCTTGGACGCCCCTCCCTGCTGCACCGTGTCGACGACGACGCGGGCGCGGGACTCGATGCCGCGCTTCAAGACGTCCTTCTGGATCGGGTAATCGTGGCAGCAGCCGCCGCAGACCAGAAGGGCCCGCAGCGATCGGGGTTCGGCAGCGGACAATCCGGCCGACACCATCGCGATCCAAGCCAGAAGGATTGCCCAGGGGCGCCGCGGGGAATTCATCAGAAAAAACTGCCAAGAACCCCTGCGATCAACAAGGGCAACCTCCAGAACACCGGATTCCGGCCTCCGGAACGGTCAGAGGGGATCCAGATCGATCCCATTCAGTCCAGCTTGCGCACCCAGATGTTCCGGTAGCGCACCGGGTTGCCATGGTCCTGGAGGAGCAGTGGCCCGGTGGGCGTGACCCCGGAGAACTTGGCCGCCACCGACGCATCGCCCTGCACTGGGATGTGGTCCTGCACGAGCACCCCGTTGTGGAACACGGTGAAGGACCCTGGGCGCACCTTGCCGTCGGCTCCGGGCGAGGGTGGGTGGAACACGATGTCGTAGGATTGCCACTGGCCCGGCTTGCGCGAGGCGTTCACCAGCGGTGCGTTGTGCCCGTAGAACGAGGCGGCCTGCCCGTTGAAGTACGTCTTGTTCTGGTATGAATCGAGCACCTGGATCTCGTAGCGGCCCTGGAAATAGACCCCGCTGTTGCCGCGCCCCTGCCCGTCGCCCTTCACCTCCGCCGGGGAGGCCCACTCAAGGTGCAGTTGGATCGCGCCGAATTCCTGACGGGTCATGAGTCCCTTGGGTCCGACCTCCATGAACCCTTCGGCGACCTTCCAGCGCGGCTCGCCGCCATCCTCGCCTTTCCAGGCAGACAGGTCCTTCCCGTCGAAGAGCACCACCGCGTCGGAGGGAGGCGAACCGGCCGTGCCTGGGGTGACCACCGGCGGCTCACGGTCGGCGGAGGGGGCGGCAGCGAACGACAGCCAGGCCAACGAGGCGGCGGCAACGGCGGCGACGAGGCTGGAAGCGGAACAAAGTCTCATGGTCGATTCTTTCGAGAGGTGAGGGCTGGAGGGAACGGAGCTGGGGGGGATCGTCGACGGTCCCTGCCTGCGGTCAAGGGTGGGGCGCGGTCGACCGAGGGGGAATAGCGGGCCTGGCCGACCGGCGATGGAACCGCCACCGGAACCTTCCCCTCGGTTCCGAGGGCCACGCTGGAACCTGTCGGAAGCTGGTTGAATCCGTCCGGCATCCGGCCGCGGCGTCAGGAACCATCGGCCGGACGATTGGGCTTTGTGCTCGACTCGTGGCCTTTGCTACCACTTGTCCCACCGTGAGTTCCGCCCAGCCCAGCCTCCTGCTGCTGATCCCCGCCTACAACGAGGAGAACCGGATTGGACCGGTCCTCGAGGAGTACGCCAGGTATTTCGGCCGGACCCATGCCGGAAGGTTCCAGATGGTGGTCGTGTTGAACGGTTGCCGGGACAACACCCTGGGCGTTGTCCAGGCCGCTGCCGCGAGGCATCCTTTCATCCGTCACCTGGACTTCCCGGCGCCGATCGGCAAGGGCGGCGCCCTCATCGAAGGGTTGAAGCTGGCTCCGCTGGCCGACCTCATCGGCTACGTCGATGCCGATGGGGCAACCCCACCGGTCGCCTTCCACGACCTCGTGCGATGTCTGGAGGAATCGAACATCGCCTGCGCGATCGCGTCCCGGTGGCTGCCGGGCGCCGTGGTTCATCATTTCCAGCCCGAAAACCGCCGATTCGCCAGTCGGCTGTTTCACCTCTTCGTCGAGCTCTTCTTCCAGATGGGCATCCTGGACACGCAATGTGGCGCCAAGGTCATGCGGCGGCGGGCGGTGGAGGCCGTCCACGAGCGCCTGACGCTCGCCGACCTCGCCTTCGACGTGAACCTGCTCTTCTCGTTGCGCCGCGCTGGATTCACCGTCCGAGAGATCCCCACCGAGTGGTCGGACAAGAGCGGCTCGAAGGTCGTCTTCAATCTGCGCACCAGCCTGAACATGCTGCTGTCGCTGGTCCGCCTGAGGCTGATCTACTCACCGTTCTACCGTTGGCTCGGTCCGCTTCGGCCCATCGAGGCCTGGCTGTACCGCCAGCTCCGGGCGCCGCAACCGTTCCGACACAGTGGCGTGCCGGAGGCAATCCAGAGGACGGAGGATCGGGAGCCCGACAGATCCGGGATCAACCGTTCACCCTGAGACTCGGTCAGTGGACTGGGTGGACTCGAGCTTCTCCAGTTCGCGGCTCAGGAATCCCTCGACGGTCTCAAACTTGGCGACATTCTCGGGCTTCAACGCCATGAGGGCCCGGTGCGCATCGAGGCAGCATCGGAGGACCTCGGAACGATTGGCTGGCTCAAGATCGATCGAGGTGGAAGTCGGAGGTCCCGGAACGGTGTCGGATTCCAGCAGACCGACCTGCTCAAGGACCCCGTGGTCGTCCAACCCGTCGAGGATCCGCTGAGGGGTTCCGTAAAGGGCGAAGGCGACGCCTCCGGCGCCGATCATCCGGGACAAGGTACCTGAGAAACCGCTGTCCATGAGCAGAGCTCCGGACAGGTCCAACACCGCGCACCGCACCCCCGAGGCTTTCAGGCGAACGATGAGTCGCTCGAACGCCGGGGCTGATTCGGCAGCGAGGCGGCCCTCGAGTCGCACCAGAGCCTGTTGACCGTCCAAACCGACGGAAATGGAGCAACCGGGCAACGGCATGAGTCGACTATCCGCAGCAGGGTGGTCGGGTCAAGGCCTGCCCGATGGATGCGCGTCCGCCATGCGGCCCGAAGACGGCATCGCCGAAGTCCATCGGGACGGGGTCGGTACCCGAGATCATAGCCTGCCGCTTGTTTCGGAAGATTCGAAGCGCGACCGGGTGGTCGTCGACCGTTCTGGACTTGGCAGAACATGTGATTTGTCCTCCTCGACCGCCACCGTCCCGCTGCCTCACCCCAGCACATCGACGCGCAGGT
>Ga0315902_10004854_pt1 | contig 19207 bp, 13 predicted proteins | sample LakEriMetagenome_9_FD_203523 | JGI IMG/M metagenome (GOLD analysis project Ga0315902, IMG submission 203523) | Freshwater fungal communities from buoy surface, Lake Erie, Ohio, United States - Buoy 12 MA117 | ecosystem: Environmental > Aquatic > Freshwater > Lake > Lake biofilm | place: USA... | reverse complement strand
AGGGCCAGCGGTCTGCCATGTGTGGCACGCGAGACAGCCGACCGAACGAATCAATTCCCCCCCCTTGGCAACCGGGTCTTCCTCCGCGTCGATGACGGGGACAGGGGGAAGCGCGATCGCACCCGTGTTGGCCAGGAAGGCAGCAATGTCGCTTGCCTGCTGTCGATCGAGCCCAAGATTGGGCATGCGCGACTGGGGGGCCTCTGCATCGGTCGCCGAAAGATGCCGTTCGATCCACCCCGGCTGCAGCCCGGCTCCCCGTTGGGTCAGCGGGGGAGCGTGGGCTTCGGTGAAACGTGAGCCCATATCGTGACACTGACGGCAGCCAAGTGCCGCGACCAGATCGGCGCCACGCGGCACGCGGTCTTCACCCACGCCATCGGTCGGACTTTCGAGCGACCGCCCAGGAAGTGGTTCCAGCGAAAAGCCCGGCCCCGACCAAAAGAGCCGCACGGTGGCCTGCGGCTCCGTCTTGGTGAATTCAAGCACCAGCGGAACATCCTCCCCCGAGAGGGTGAGTGGCTCACCCGCGATCCACCCGGGGGTCGTCCGTTCGGAATCGAGGACCACCCGGCCGTCAATCTGCAGGCGAACCCGCCCCTGGGCGAAGACCGGAAACTGAAACACTCCCGGTTGCGGAGTGATCAGCGTCCCCCGCCAGGTGACCTGGAATCGGGTTGCGTCGATCCGGAGATCGGGAGACTCGGCTCCCCAGGCAAACGCGACCTGGCGATCCCGGCGGGTGATGCCGTGCGGGCCCGATTCATAGCGTCCGATCAGTCCTGGTGAAGAATCCTGTGCACCAACCTCGGAGGAGGAACCAACCACTCCCAGCCAGAGGCAGGCCAGGCAGGCACACCATCTCAGGAAAGGGACCATGCTCGCGAGTGACTTGGATGAGGGGTGCCGAGACAAACGAACAAACAGTGTCTTCCAAGCCATCCCGGGGAAACCGGGGGTCAGTGGCGTGCAGACTCCAGAGGTGTTATATCGAGGCCCGGTCGGGCTGTCGTCTCTTCTGTGCGGGAGCGGTTGTTGTGGCGGTGTCTGTTGTGGAACTGACCTCTCTGTTGGCACGTCTGCAACAGGGGGAACTGGGTGTGGAACAGGCGGTTGAGCAACTCAGTCGCTCGGGCCTGGTGACGGTGGACGACCACGTGACCGCACAGCTCGATCTCGACCGACAACGCCGGTGCGGGTTCCCGGAGGTGGTCTACGGCCCCGGCAAGACCCCCGAGACCCTCGTGGAAATCCTGCGGAGAATCACGCAGCATGGTCAGCACGGTCTGGTCACCCGGGTCTCTCTCGAGCAGGCGGTCTTCGTACGGGGGGTCCTTCCCGCCACAGTTCACAATCCGGTCGCCCGCACGCTGCGGCTCGACCCGGAGGGGGGAGCCAATCCGGTTGCTGCGAGCCCGTTGGGGAAGGTGGCTGTCATCACCGCCGGCTCGAGCGATCTGCCCGTGGCCGAAGAGGCGGTCGAGACCGCCCGCTTCATGGGTTGCGAGGTCGATCTGATTGTCGACGTGGGTGTTGCCGGCCCACACCGACTTCCCGCCCAGAAGCACCGGTTTGAAACGGCCGACGCCATCGTGGTGGTGGCCGGGATGGAAGCCGCCCTCCCCTCGGTGGTCGGCGGCTATGTGAGTTGTCCCGTCTTCGGGGTCCCGACAAGCGTCGGGTACGGTGCCCACCTGGGGGGATTGGCGGCCTTGCTGGGAATGATCAACAGCTGTGCCGCCAACGTCACCGTCGTCAACATCGACGCCGGCTTCAAGGGGGGTTACCTGGCGGGAATGATCGCGCGGCGGCTGGCCGAAGCCCGACAGCGATAGTCCGCGTTCACATTCCCCGTGTCAGCCCCGGAAACTCCTGCAGGACCTGTGCAAGCCGTTCGAGGGGAACGCCGATCACATTCGACGCACTGCCCCGCAATTCGGTCACAAACGGATCTGCGGGCCACTGCAGCCCATACGCCCCGCACTTGTCACGCCACTCCCCCGAATCGAGATAGGCTTCGAGCTCGGTGGAGGTCCAGGGACGCATGTGGATCGCTGTCGATTCGCAGCCGGTGAGTGCCACACCGTCAGCCGTACGCAGCAGGCACCATCCGGTCAGCACTTCATGGGAGACTCCCGACATCGCCTGCAGCATGCGCCGCGCGTCGGCACGATCGACCGGCTTGCCGAAGATTTCTCCCCCCACATGCCCCACGGTGTCGGCCGCGAGAATGAGACCCCGCGCCCCCCGGCGGGCGACCGTCCGGGCCTTGAGCTGGGCGATGTGGATCAGGCCTGTTTCCAGGTCTCCCAGTGACAGGGGATGGGGCTCATCGAGCTGCGCAGCAACGCATTCGACGTCATAGCCGGCACTGGCCAGCAGTTCCCGGCGCCACTGCGACTGACTGGCAAGGATGAGGCGAGTCATGGGTACTTGAAGAATCCCCACCCCGTTTTTCGTCCCAGCCGCCCCGCGTCGACCAACTGGATCAACAACGGGCAGGGACGATACTTGGGGTCACCCAGTTCGGCATGCAGCACCCGCAGGATCGACAGGCAGACATCGAGCCCCACGAAGTCGGCCAACTGCAGCGGTCCCATCGGGTGATTGCAGCCGAGCCGCATCAATTCATCGATCGTCGCGGCATCGGCCGTCCCCTCCTGGAGCACAAACACGGCCTCATTGATGAGCGGCAGCAGGATGCGATTGACGACGAAGCCGGGCTGATCCTTCACAATCAACGGCTGTTTCCCCAACCGCCTGGCCAGCGCGACCGTGCAGTCGACCACCGACTGCGTCGTCTGCAGCCCGCGCACGACCTCGATCGGATCCATCACGGGGACCGGGTTGAAAAAGTGCATCCCCACCACCTGCCCAGCCCGACCGGTCGCGGCCGCCAGACGGGTGATCGAGATGCTCGACGTGTTGGTCGCGAGAATCGTGTCCCGACTGCAAGTCCGGTCGAGTTCACACAACACCTGCCGCTTCAGCGTTTCCTGCTCGGGCACGGCCTCGATGACGAACTGGCAATCGGCGAGTGCCGCGAGGGAATCATGCCATGTGATCCGGGCCAGCACCTCGTCGGCCGAGGCGGCCTGGATGCGCCCCTTGGCAATCCCCCGGCCAATTGAACGCCGCATCGCCTCGAGGGCGGCATGGCGCACGCTGGCCGAGATCTCGACGAGGGCCACCGAGATCCCGGCGGCTGCCGCGACCTCGGCAATTCCCCGTCCCATGGTCCCTCCCCCGACCAGGCCAATCTGTCGGGGAATCGTGTCTTCCAGTGGTTCGCTCATCGGCTTGAATTCCTGCTGCGTGAGGCGCGGATTGTAACGTCGCTGCCGCAACTCCACACGCTACAATCACCTTCGCATTGTGGCCTTCCCCCAAGTCCCGCTTCTCGTTCGCGAACACCCTTCATGCCCCTGCGTCTCGCGATGCTTGGCCTGTGGCACACCCATGCCGACGGCATGGTCCGCCAGGTCTGCGCTCATCCCGGGGAATTCCAACTGGTCGGCTTCCACGATCCCTGTCCGGAAGTGGTGGCTCGCAGATCGGCCCAATGGTCGTCACTCGTCCCCGGCTTCCGGGTCTTCGACACCGTGGCCGAATTGCTGAGACAGCCGCTCGACGGAGTGCTCGTGGAAGGCCGGGTGCACCTCAACGTCGGCTTTGCCCGGCAGGCGCTCGAACGGGGCCTGCCGGTCCTGCTGGAAAAGCCGGCGGGCATCAACCTCGCCGACTTTGAATCGGTCGCAGAACTTGCCGACGCCCGCGGACTGCGACTGCAGATGGCCTACCTGTTCCGCTACATGAGTGCCGTGCAGGAACTGCTCGCCCGTCACCGGCGGGGCGAACTGGGACAGGTCTACCTGTTCCGGGGCCGCCTTCCCAAAGACCTGGTGCTCTACGATCCCCTGGTGGAGGAACTGGGCGAATACCGGGGGGGTGTCTTTTTCGAAATGGCGGGACACCTCGTCGATCTTGCCATCGCCCTCGCCGGTCGGCCGGTCGCGGTCACCACGCACCTGAGACACCACCACTCCCGCGGTCCGAGCGACTACATCGACAACGGTCTGGCGGTGATCGAGTTCGAACGGGCACTGGCCGAAATTGACATCACCGGGCTGGAAGTCGCCCCTGTGAGTCGGCGGATCGAGGTCTTCGGCACCGGCGGTGCCGTGGTGATTCCCCACCTTGGCAGCGGGCACCTGGTGAACGGTGCGGTGCAGCCCGTGGAAGTCTGCCGGGCTGGGGACACCGCGTGGACGACATTGACGCCACTGGCGGCCACACTCCAGGTGGGAGATCTGCGCGAGTTCGCGGCTGTCCTGTCGGGGAAGAAAGCCCCCGATTTTCCCCTCGATCATGATCTGCTGGTTCACGAAACGCTGCTGCGGGCGAGCGGGATGCTGTGAACCTCGAACACGGGAAGGGGCCCGGGGAAACGTTGCCAAGCCGTCCTACCTCGAAGACGCATCTCTCGATTGGCCCTCGTCCGTTCCAGTCTCATCCAGCCGCTCGAGTCGGGAAATCAATGCGGCAATGCCCCGCAAGACACAAATCAACAGCAGGGCGTTGAGCCCTGCCGCGACTGCGAAGGCGAGCGCGAGGGCGGCATCCCCCCACAGTGCCAACCCGGAACCCGAGCCTGCCAGCAGGCTCCCGGGAAGAGTGAGTCCCTGAACGGTCTGCCAGCGCAGTTCCACGCTCTCACGGCGAAGGGGCGCCCAGGCGATGGCCAGCAGGCAGAGCCCGAGATACAGCATCGCCAACCGACTCGACCAGTGCATGACACCGGGTACTCGCTGCGAAGTCCGGAAGTGGACTACTGGTACAGACCGCGGGTGAGTTCCATGAACGCCGTCTCGAGGTTGAGTTCCTCTTCGCGGAAGAGGGAGATCTTGAACCCGGCCTCGATCAGCAGTGTCGGGAGGAAACTGTAGTCGAGCACCCCCGGCCGCAGTGTCACCACCAGCAGGCCCTCGGGACGGACCTCGACCTTGGCGACATCGGAATGCTGCTCGACACGCCGGGCGGCCTGCTCGGCATCTCCAACGACGCGCACATGCAGCACAATCGCCTGGCGAACCTGCTTCATCACCTCATCCACCCGATTGTTGGCCACCATGATCCCCTTCTCGATCATGCCGACCTTGTTGCAGACGTCGGCGAGTTCGGGAAGGATGTGGCTCGACACCATGACGGTTTTCTTCAATTCCCCCAGTCGCTTGAGCAACTGGCGGATCTCAATGCGGGCCCGGGGGTCGAGGCCGCTGGCAGGTTCGTCCAGCAGCAGCACTTTGGGTTCGTGCAGCAGGACGCGGGCCAAGCCAATGCGCTGCGTCTGACCCCGCGACAACTGGTTGACCATGGCATCGCGCTTGAAGGTCATATCGACCAGTTCGAGCTTCTCCTCACACACCCGTCTGCGACTGGGGCCGTTGATGCGGTAGGCAGCCGCAAAGAACTCCAGGTACTCGATCACCTTCATGTCGTCATAGACGCCGAAGAAGTCGGGCATGAACCCAACAATCCGGCGGATCTCGCGCGGATGGGTATAGATCGAATAGCCATCGACATAGCCCTCGCCAAAGTCGGGCGTCAACAGGGTCGCCAGCATCCGCATGGTCGTGGTTTTGCCCGACCCGTTGGGACCAATGAAGCCAAACACGTCCCCTTCGTCGAGCTTCAGGTCGATCTGGTTCGCGGCAATCAGGTTGCCGTAGCGCTTGGTGAGCTTGCGGGTTTCGATCAAGGCGTTTCCACCGTCGGTTGGGCGGGATCGGGCGCAGGGCCTGGAACCAGCCGGGGTTCATTCAACTTGGGCAACTGGTTGGGGGAAATTCGATCCACCTGTTCCACAGGCAACACCAGCCGGATGAGGGTTGTCTGACGGGTCGCGGGCTGTGTCGACCCATCCACGACGACATGGGTCAGGGGAACTTCGAGTTCTCCCACCAGCACACCCCGCCCGGCCTGGGCCAGCGCACTCATCTCAAGTTCCGACAACAGGCTGTTCGACAGACCGGTGTAGCGTTCTCCCCCCGCGGCCTCATGAAAGGTGATCATGCGCCAGATCTCACCAGGATCGCGTCCCATCGGATCGTAGGACCGTTCCGAGGTCACAATCTCCCCTTCAAGAGCCCCCTTCTTCTTTTCGAGCTTGGTCCGCTTCTCGCCCGTCAACAGTGCCCGCAACTCGCGCTGTTGAGATTGTCCGCCCGAAGGCTGCCACGGAACACCCGGCTTCAGCGAACTCTCTTCATTCTTCGGGAAATAGGCCCAGCCACCGACCACGAGCAGGCAGTTTTTCAATGTTCCGGGCAGGTTGTGTGACACACTTCCCTGCACCTTGTTGAAACCGCTCGACTGAAGCTTGCTGACCGCCAACGGGGCCGAGATCTCCCCCTGCCAATCTCCCCGGGCTGTCCGCGTCGACCATTGCAGGATCGGAAGATTGTCGATGCCCGCAGCATCCGGGGAAAGTTGGTAACGACGTCCCGAGACGCTCAGTCCGGTCTCCCGATAGACGCCACCCACCCCCGTCTCGGGACTCCCCGCGAAGGTCAACTGTGACCGCCACGGTGACTCTCCCAACCCCGTCATGCCCATGACCGGTTGCGGAGCCACTTCCAGGGATATCCGCTGGTGCTCTGGACTGTAGAGGGTGGCCCAGGTTCGACCCCGCACCACGCCGGTCGTCACATCGATGTCGGCCAGGTCGGTCTGATTGAGACGCAATTGGGAACCATTGAAATCACGTCCCCATCTCAATCCCAGCGCCACCAGGCCGAGCGCCAGCAGAGGAAAAGTCACCCAGGTCCACTCTCCCCGGCGGAAGAGCCGATGGACAAACAGGTAATCGAGAGGTCCCACCAGCGCGACCGCCAGCAGGATCAACAGCATCACCCACCAGTAACCGGGCCGGGCGATTTCCGGAAATTCTTCCTGGGTCGCATGCCACTGGGTCGCCAGGTCAGAGACTCCCACCTGCGACAGTTTCTGGCCGGTCGCTGTTCCGGCTGCCCGCGAGGTGCGTCCAGTCGCCCCGCCAGCCGTCGTGATCTTTTCGAGGAGAACAGGCAGCCCCATCCAGTCCGCCAGCGGCGGCTTTTCCATGTCCAGCAAGAGAACCGTGACCCGCCCCAGTCCACAGGGCAACACGGCCACCAGTGGTGTTCCCCCGAGGTCCCGGACAGGAGCCTGCAGATTGGGAAGATTCGTCAATCGCGGAACACGGATCCGACCAGCACTCCGCAAGGGGGCGACCTTCCCCACAAACGACTCGAGATTGCTGAATTGCTGAACCTGCACCTCGCCATCGATCTTGATGGGAACCCACTCGGCAAGAGGACTTCCCGACCAGGCCGACGCCGCCGCCAGGGAAATCACGAGGTGCCCCCCCTGGTGAACCCACCGACGCAGTGCCGCACTCTGCTCAACCGAGATTCGCTCCAGCAGGCTCTGGCTGGCTCCCGAACCCGCCTGAGTCGGCAGGATCACCACCTGGGCCGGGTGGAATCCCAGTTCGGTGACCGGAAGATTCGACAGGTCTTCCAACCCGATCACCCATGGTTCCCGCGATTTCTGGGCGGGAGGAATGGCGGCCTCGTCGGACCGGATGACAAACGAGGAGGGCAATCGCGCAGCGGTCAACCAGACTGGCAGATCCAGGCGAAGTGGCGGATGAATCGCCTGTCCGGCCGTCTCCGAACCCGACAGCCGCCGCCGCCAGATCTCAGCCCCACTCGCATCCTTCACCAGAAATTCCAGGGGACCACCGAGACGCCCCGCGGTGAACGGGGCCGACAGAGTGACAGGCCCCCCCTGGACGGCGACGGGCTTTCCCGAAAAGACGGCAGGGATGCCGTCGACATCGACCGTCTCCACAAACAGCTGCAGCGATCCAGGCGACGTCTGTGGAAAAACCACCCTCGCCTCAGTCGACTGCCCCACCCTGTACCATCCCGCCAACCCCACCTGGATCGACGGCTCGAGATCGGCCCCAGCCACCTCTCCCGATACAAAACCGGGTGCCACCAAGGCCACGACACAGCTCAACGCCAGTGGGGCCAGGAACAGGGTGAGAGAACCGGTTCTTCCGCAGACCGAAAGGCTCTGCAACGTCGGGGAGCCCGACCGATCACCCGTGGCAGAATTCGCACCACCAATAACAGGGGTCAGCCCACCCTTCGGAAGAATGTTTGCCCCGATCCGGGCACTCAGGGATCGCCAGAACGAGAGCCACACGGAACAGGCCTGTCAGTGGAACGGGTGCACAGAGACTGCTTTGTAGTGCAACAGTCCCCGGGGAACAACGGGGCAGCGCAAGGCCAATCCCGCCATGTCAATACGGCAAGATACGCCGGGAACACGCCAGACGTTGGGCGGGGGAAGGGACACGGACAGTTCGGTGACCGGTGTCCCGCTATCCAGTTCCACGAAATCTCAGATCCGGACCGATTCCGCCGGATTTGAAGTTCGTGACAATTGACCACCGAACCAGCCGGACAAGGGGGTAATCTCGGGCGCCTGGTGATTGGTCATGGTGGGCCGGAATGCAACCATCAGCAGCAGCGGCAGATACCACAGCACGTTCACCCCCCCTTCCTGGGGGTACCACAGTTGAGCTCCCAGAACGACCGCCGCCGATTGCGGAATGAGGTGCGCGAGGCTTTTCGGGCGGGGCCAAATGGTGGTCGCCACCACCATCATCAGGAATGCCACCAGCAGCGGGAGCCGCCAACTGGGACCCAAATAACCCCAGAATGATTGCGGACGAGAGTCTTCCCAAATCTGCAGGCTGGTCCATCGCACGTAACCCAGCGTGCTCTCAACCAGTTCATTCCCCCCACGCGACACAAACCACAGCATCCCCACCACAAGAAGAGCCGTCAGTCCCACCGCCAGGGCAAACCGGGCCCCCCCTCGCCGGCCATAGAAACTCCACCAGACCGGCAACAGGAAGGCCGGGAAAAACAGGATTCCCGAAGCCAGTCCCAGCAGGACCCCGGCGACAAACGGCGAGCGGTAGCAGTAGATGGCCCACACCACGAGAGCAGCGGGCAAAACCTGGATCACCGACCCCAGGTCGTACGCCGTACAGGGCATCAGGATATACAGGGAGGACATGGCAAATCCCAGGTCGGGATCGCCGAACACCTGCCGACCCACGAGGGTCAAACCGATGATGACCGCGAGGTGCGACAAAATCGCCAGACCCCGGATCGTGAAGATCTCGACGTCTCCCCGCTGCCGTTCCGCGGATGGACTCTGCTGCAGCACAGCTCCACTGATCGAGTCCACGGCATGCTTTACGAGCGCGGTCGTGGGTCCGGAAGTCGCCTCGGTCCCAGGGGTCAGCAGGTCGGTCGCAATCGCCGCCTCAGACGCCCCCACGCCAGCCCCCGACAGGGCTCGCACGGTTTCACTTTGGACGGGGTCGGTCAGCAACTTGGTGGTGAGGAAAACCACGGTCGCGGCCGTCAGGAAGCTCATCCCGGCCGCGTTCATGTTCTGCTCCAGCCGGGGGCGGCGGACAAACAATCCATCCACCAGGGCGCGCAGCACTCCGAGGGCCGAAACCCCCATCAGCCACCAGGTCCCCCGATCGTGCCACTGCTCGCCCGAGCGCAGCATCAAAACTCCGGGCGAAATCAACAGCAGCAGCAGCAGGTCCAGGTTTCGCAACGACCAGAACCGGCTGAATTTGAAGTAGACCGCCAGGATCAACACCAGCGACAGGTAGAGCCAAGTGGCGTCACTGACCTGGTAGCCTGTGAGAAAATTCTGCATGGACTCGACTGCCGTCTCCCCGACACTCCGGTGACCCCGGGCCCAGCACCCGTACGTCCACCCAACCAGAGAGTCATTGAAACGCCTCCCCCCACGACCAGCAGGCTCAGCACTGCAGCCAGCCACAGCCAGACGACCCCGGGAAGAGGTCTCATGGACTCAGGATCTCCGAATTCGAAGTCATGAATCTTCGATGAGCATACCACAAAAACTTCGAAAAACCAAGGAATTCGACGACAAAAACGATACATGCGACCACGCCCCGAACAGACGGGATCTTGTTAATCTCCAGTCCGAGTCGGCCCTTCTTCTTCACCTCACCGTTTCATTGGTTCCATTCCGGCCTCAGATGACACGTCAAGTTGCTGTCTTGTGTGCGGGATTCCCTGCCGATCGGCCGCGCCCCAACCAGCTCGCCGGTTGCGCGCTTTCCTGGACAACCACCACACCCGCGGACGCTTCGGTGGCATGGAGCCGACTGGCCTGTTCCAATTCGTCCGATCTCATTGCCTGGATTGACGATACGCCGAACGCCGGCGATTCCTGCGAATCCTTGCGGGAAGGGATCCAGACGCTCGACCAGTCCCCTCAGACCAAGGCCTGGTTCTGTCCCAGCCGTGATCCGTGGAGTGATCTTCTGTTCTCGTCCCTGCCCCCGGCCACGGCAGTGCTGGCCCGAGGGCCACTGGCGGTGTCGACGCTCGTTCTGCGTCGATCCGCTCTGCTTCCCGCCGATTCCGCCCCACTCGTCCCGGAAGTGGGTTGGTCCGAGATGGCCCGACTGGCCATCCGTGGCGATCGCCTGGCACTGGCGAAGTTGCCGCCCGCCCATCCGGCCTCTCCCCCCAACGACGCGACCTTCCCGCTCCTGACCCCTCCCGCATGGCCTGGCGAGTGGCGGGAGTTTCGGTCGTGGTTGTCACAGCACCTTGCCCTCTTCGCCCGCAACGCAACGCCTGACCGGTGTGACCAGGCAGCCCTGCAGGCTGGCATCTGGCAATGCCTGGGAGAACTCGATCTCAGCCACACACTCTCGCAGCAGCATGAGGGACAAGGCCGGGAGCAACTCTGTGACTATTGGCACGCCATCATGCACCGCCGGGAACCCGACTACGGCAACGCCAGGTACTGGTTCCGGCAGTTGGGACGTCACCCGGCGTGGGTGACACTCGCCGAACGGGTCAATCGACTTTGGGAACAAGCGGAGATCTCAAATCAGGCATGGCGATCGCGTCTGCTGCGGGGTGGTGCGTGGGATTCGTTTGCGATGGTTGACCTTGCCGAGGCAGCGGTTCAGGATGCCAGCCTGGAATCTGTGGCCCGAAGGATCCAGGCACTGGAATTGGTCACCTTGATGGAATACTGCCTGTTGCCACTCAACGTTCGTGACCGGCCCCAGCGTCAGTGAAAGACTCGCCAACCGGTTTCGGACATCAGTTCGTCCAGAACTTCCCGCGTCAATGTGGGGGTCCGGGGCAACTCGAGGACGGTCAGTCCGGGCAGGCGTGCCTTCAACAACGGCATGGCAGCCGAAGAAATGGAGGTCTTCCGCAACGACAACGTTCGAAGCTGTGGCAGATGGGGGAGGTGCTTCAGCCCCGAATCGTCGAGGGACGTCTCATCCAGGAACAACACCTGGAGAGCCGGCAGACGGGCCAGCGCCGAGAGGCCAGCCCCCCCCAGGTTCGTTCCCCGCAGAGACAGTTGAGTCAATGACCTCAGCTCGGGCAGGTTGGCCAGTCCAGCATCCGGTAACGGAGCGTGGTCGAGTGACAGATTTTTCAAACCGGGTGTTTGACACAAGGACTTCAGACCCACTCCCGAGATGCGAGTTTCGGACAAGTCGAGCGACCTGAGGGTGTCCAATCGGGGCAATGCCGACAAATCGCCATCATCGACGGCCGTCCCCCGCAGAGAGAGAACGGCCAACCGGGGCAGGCGGTCCAGCACCGACAGGCCACCTCCGGAAAGTGTCGCGGCATCGAGAGACAACTGCTCCAATGCGGCAAGCGGGGGCAGCGAAGACAACGCCGCAGTGCGGAGGCGGCATTTGTTGAGACTCAGTTTCTCGAGGTGCCCCAGTCGCCCGAGAGGCTGCAGGTCAGACGCGTCCAGGGAGAGATCCTGAAGCGTCAGCGATACGAGGTCGCGCAGGGCTCCCAGCGAAATCAACCCCTCCCTGGTCACCGTCCCACCCGAGAGCCTCAGTTCCTTTAACTCGGGAAATTGTCTCACATCCCGCAATTGACTGTCGTTGTCCACATCGTAGAGATAGATGCCGTTACAACGAACGTCGGTCCAGAGAAATCCCAACCGATCGTCGGCCCGTGAGCCCGCCGGCGGCAAGGCCAAAGTTGGCTCCACCAGGCGACGCCAGGAGCGGGGCGACTCAGTGATCCCGACGGGGGAAAGTCCACTGCGCTGCCCTGCGGCCGCCGACTGCAGTCGGCGCAGTGCATTCAGGCGGACATTCCAGCGCCAGGCTGTCCACGCTTCATGCAGGACCGCAATGAGCGGCACCAGGGCGAGCACCGCAAAAAAATTCCACGGGATCGCCGGCATCCGTTGTCGCCACGTCCGACGTGGCGAACGCTCCAGTCCAGGTTCGCTGCCACCCGGAGCTGTATTCTTCCGGGTGGAGTCGCCAGAGGGAACACCCTTCATGCGAATCTCGCGGAGACATTGTGGGTGAGGCGGAGATCCACTCGCGCAGTCCCGCAGTCCGCGATGCGCTCCGCAGTTTCATGACGGGACAGTCCTTGACTGACTCCAGGTTCCATCGCTGTCATCCCGTCCCAACTCTTCATCCGTAGTCAGCTCGCTTCGACATCACCGAGGAGTTGTTCCCCGCCCTGGTCCGGGAGCAGAACGACCGAAGGCAAACAAAATCCGCGAGACTTGGGGGGGACAACGCCAATCAGTAGTTGATCTGCAACTGGCAACGCAATGAATGTCCTTCATATTGACCGTAGCTGCGTCCCGTCGTCTGCGCCAGGGTGTTGGTCCGATTGCTGATGGAGTACTGAGTCGTCAGTTCCACCTGCGGCGTGAACTGCCATTCGGTTCCGAAGTCCCACTCCTTGACATCACTATACGGGGCGTTTCGTTCGGCCTTGTAGCCCCCCCGGAAAAAACTGAACCGGAGGAAAGGAAAGACAGTGCCGCAGGTTGGGGTGTCAATCTTGTAGAACAACTGGGAATATCCCCCCTGCAGTGCCCGTTCAACAACAGCGGTCTGTGCGTCATTCAAACCGGGACCATTCCCCACATTCCATTCCGCCTGGATGCCGAAGGGCTGGGGGTAGTACACGAATGTGGCCCCAACGCGTTCGTCACGGATGCCGTCGCGATTGTCGGTCTCCAGGGTCCCCAAAGGACGGACCAGTGGCCCGACTCCGAGAGGACGAATGGGCGACGAGAGAACGGTGTATTTGCCGGTGTAGGCCTGGATGCCAACTTCGACGATCTGCTCATCGGTGAGGTAGAACGGCCAGGTGAAGCGGGTGACAAGGTGCAGATCGTCGTTTTGTTCGGCCAATGATCCTCCCTGACCGTTGTACACACCGAACGCAAACGCACCGTAGTTGCCTGAACCCTTCAAGCCCTCATCCAGCACATACTTGAAGAGATCCTGAGCCTCGTCCGGGGTCCAGTAGTAAAAGATTCCCAAATCCCGCTCGTTGCGGGCGGCACTGTTGATGCCATCGGTTCGGTCGAGCGCGATTCGGTTGGAACTCGACTGCAGATTCTCCCAGCCATAGGGGACTTTGGACTGGCCAACCCGAAAGCGATGAACCTTGTCGGTGTCGACGTAGATATCGCCGTACCAGTCGCGGATCTGGGCGAACTGATGGGCATCGGGACTTCCCGGCACTCCCGATGCGAAATCGGGCTGCAAATACACGTACAGATGCTCTGACAGGTCACCCGAGATGATCACCCGTGCCCGGCGAATCAGAAAATTCTGGTCATCGGACAAGGACCTGTCTCCCGCGTGCTGGACCGGTGCAGATCCATCCTCCTCCCAGATCGACGTGTTGTAACGGAACTGGGCGTAACCCCGCACACTGAGTCGGTCAAACCATTTTTTGGATTTGGAATCACCCTTCTTGTCAGCCGATTTGCGGGTCTGTTCATCGACCGTTGTAATCGCCGGGTCTTTGGCTGACTTGAAGCGGTCTTTGACCTTGTCGATGAGATCCGAATCCTCGCTCCTTGACTCCCTCAGTTCTTGAAGTTCACGTTCGTTCCTCTCCAGTCGCTGGAGCAGATCGGAAACTGTGGGCGACACGTCCGTCTCACCGTTGGCGTCAGTGCCAGGTACTGGACTCTGCAGAGACTCCTCCATCTCCACAGCTTGCGATGGAACTGGCTCGAAATACTCGTCCTGCCCCGAAATAGGTTTCGACCCGCCAAGGAGAATCAGCAGTCCGCTCATGCAGGCCAAAAATGCCTGCAGAGTCCTCCCACGGAAGTAGTCCAAGCGGTTCACAGAAACCTCCCCTCCCCGGCAAAGTTGATGCAATCCGGACAACCGGAATAATCCGTTTCATCGGATCGAACGCGCCGGGATATTATGAAGATTTCGTGAAAGCCGGGAACTGCTGCGCAGAATTCGACGCTTTTCCAACTTGAGTCCGGATTTCGCAGCCCACTTGCCCACCCAATCACCGACCATCACCTTCGCGACAACACCAATCCACAACAGCCCCGCACCTACCCAAACCACCCTGCCATCCCAGACAGGCCATTCCACCATTTCTTTCCGCCCCATGTGACTCAGAACGTTCAGTAGTGCCGCACAATTCAACTTGGATGACTCAGGAAACTGCGGTATTTCCCAAGAACGCGGTTCCGAAGATCCATTGTTCATCTCCCATCGAAAAGACGTCGAGTTGGCTCATTTGGCGACCAATCAGACCAATCACGTTGATGTGACGACAGTGAATCACCAAATTCGCGTCAATTCCGCACCAAAACTGAAATGGAACCCCAGGGGAAGCGGGAAACTGGGGAGAAGTCCAAATCGTTTCTTCATCGCGCTCCGGGGAAACGAAGAGCCTCTGGCGAGAAGTTTCCAACAAAAACTCATCGCCTCGATCACCGGGAAACCAATGCCGCAATCCCGTCCCGCAGCACACATTTTATGCACGGACATTCAGGCTTCAGGGATTGAGCCAGTCCTGCAACTGCCATCGGACTCACACGCTTGTTCCGATTCATCTCCAGACCGGGAGTTCGACCACAGACAGTTTTAGTGAGATTCGAACGCAGAGGTGCGACGGTCGCGCTGTTGTGATGGGGGGGAATCCGTGGTGGTCCCGACCTCCACGATTCCCGGCCCGAGCCTTCTGAGAAGGATATCAAGACAGGAATGGGACCAACGCCCCCATTTCCATGCGCCCCCGGACGGAACCGCTCTGCGTCCCGAGATTCCGGCACTCATCCCGCAGTATCAAAGACGCTCGAAACCGCACTGATCTGGGCCTGTCTTCCCGCCGATCTGCAGCGTCCATCATTGTGGAATGCAATCGGAAGGTCCGGCAGCGTGAAAAGCGACCGCTCGCTGTCGCGCAACGAAGACTCCACGACGGACAACCGGTGGACGATTCCTGCATCTGCACCTGATGAGGATCGATCGACGCGACGAGCCCATCGCCAATCTCTTGCGAGCGTTTTCTGTGAGAACCCAACGATGTCGCGGTTGCATCTTCGTTCGACATGGACTTCGGCCACGCCATCCGCAACAGGGAATGTTGTGGGTTTTCCGGACAAGTGGAAGATCGAAGTCGTGGCCCACCCGAATTCCCGACTCTTGCCGAATCCAGTCGGCTCGCCTCACGACTGACTTGCGACTCCATCTGCATGGAGTCTGATACTGGTCGATGTAGGGGGCCATTCCAGGCAGGAACCCATCGGCCACCAACAACTCCCGGGGAAGCGGCCGACAAAACCCCCGTGCTCCCCGACGCACCCTTGGGCAATCGTCGCTGGAATCCGGTCTTCCCGATTCGATTGCATTTCGACCCAGACCCCGATTACGGTTTCTTGCGTTGTGGGAGGATACCAGCGACTGTTGTCAGGCGGATTGTTGTCCTTTGTGAGTGCACATCATGGGTGAGTGCTCCAGTCAATCGTCGGTGACCGAATGGGTGCACCAGGAGTTCATGGGGCGAGATGCGTCCCGAAAAATCTGGGCGCGTTACATCGATGAGGTCGTCCGGGAATGTGACTTCCGACTTCGGGGTTCGGTTCGCCGGACCATCGGCCCCGATGACCTCGCCCAGGAAGTCTTCCATGATTTTTTTGTGGGGCTGCGTTCCCGGTCATTTGCCCAGCTCCTCAACCGGGAGGATGTGAAGCAGGTACTGTCGATGCTGATCGAGCGAATTGCCATCGACCACATGCGACACCACGACACCCTCCGCGCGGGGGGAGGTCGGGTCGTCGCATTTTCCGAACTCCACTCAGCGGCGACCGGGGTCTTGCCTGGAGACCTCAGTCACATGGCACAGGCGGACTCATTCCCGACCAACGAATCGGAAATGCGCCGCATGCTGGTCTCCCTGGCCCCCGAGTTGTCCGACGAAAAACTGCTGGACCTTGTCTGTGACCGGATCATGGGATTCACAATCGAGGAGACCTCGGGCCGGAAAGACATTTCTCAGCGCACCATCCAGAGAAAACTGAAACTGCTTGTGGACCGGCTGCAGGTCCGGTTTCAACGGTTCCACTGATCCTGGGCCGCCTCGCACCTCCAGGACGCCTCCGTGTCTCGCCCCAATCCCATTCCCGATGCAACGCGGCTGCAGCAGGCCGTCTTGATTGACGAGATCTGCACCCGTTTTGAGGACTGCTTCCGGAACCACCAGTCGCCACAGATCGAGCGTTTTCTGAGCGAAGTTCCTCCCGAGTTGCACCTGGCGACGCTGGGCGAATTGCTCGCTGTGGAGTTCGAACTACGGCGGACCCGGGGTGAGTCGATCGACCTGGCCGCGTGGAAACAACGGTTTCCCGGTCACGAGACGGTGGTCGAAGAGGCCTTCGCCCCCGCCGCGGGAAACGACTTTGAAGAATGGCTGACCAGTCGACTGCAGGAGGTCGGTTGGCGCATGCCGGCCTTTCCCGAACGCGATCCCGGTGAGTCGGCACGGGAGGAACCACCACCACCACCGTCCTGCGACGCACCAGGACTCGACAATGCCCCACTGCCGCTGCGGTTCACCCCCCGGAAAGTTCTGGGCCAGGGGGGCTTTGGAACGGTTTACCTGGCCCATGACCAGCACCACAACCGCCTGGTCGCCATCAAGTGCATCCGGGCCGACCGTGCCCGGGATACTGCCAACCGGGATGCCCTGCGGCGCGAAGCACACCTCGCCGCTCGACTGAGCCACCCCGGAATCGTCGAGATCCATGAACTGCTGGAAGACGACCAGTCCCTGTTGATTGTCGAAGAGTATCTTCCCGGGGGTGACCTGCGGTCACGAGTTGTCCCCGGGGGGCTCCCCTTCGGGCAGGTGGCCGACTGGATGATCGCGATTGCCGACGCCGTCTCATTCGCCCATCAGCACGACCTGTTTCATCGTGATATCAAGCCGGCCAACATCCTGCTTGATGAAGTCGACCGCCCGCGTGTCGCCGACTTTGGACTGGCCCTGCTGGAGGAACAGTTGCTGGATCCGAAGTTGTCGGGGCGACGCTCGGGGACCGTGGCTTACATGTCACCGGAACAGGCGCGGGGTGAGTCGCACCGGCTCGATGGTCGGTCAGACACCTGGAGCCTGGGGGTCGTCCTGTATGAGTTGTTGACCGGTCGCTGCCCCTTCCGGGGCACGACGGATCAAATCCTTGATCAGATTCGCACGAAGTCTCCCCGGCCATTGCGGGAATTGCGTCCCGAACTCCCACCGGAAATCGAACGAATCTGCCTGAAATGCCTCTCGCGCCGACAGGCCGACCGGTACTCGACGGTTTCCGATCTGGCCGCAGACCTGCGTGCCCTGAGGGCGAAGGGGTCTTCGTCCGAAAACACGGACCGTTCCTGCCCCCTCCACACCTCGGTCGTCCCCAAGGGACTGCGGGCCTTTGATGCCCATGACCGCGAGTTTTTTCTCGATCTGCTTCCCGGGCCGCGTGATCGGGACGGATTGCCCGAATGCATCCGTTCCTGGAAACAGAGAATCGAGTCAACGCAGTCCGATCGGACCGCGGCCATTGGGGTCGTTCATGGGCCCAGCGGGTGTGGAAAATCATCGCTGGTTCGTTCGGGATTGATCCCCAGCCTGGGGCCGGGGGTGCTGCCCATTGTCGTCGAGGCCACCCCCGACGACACTGTCCGCACACTGCAGGCAACACTCAGGCTGAGATTGCCCGCGATCAGCTCCACGGCGACCCTGGCCGAATCGCTGGCCGCCCTGCGCCACGGGACAATCTCAACCGGAGGGCGCAAGCTTCTGCTTGTGATCGACCAGTTCGAGCAGTGGCTCAACACGTGGACATCAAGCAGTTCCCAGGAATTGGTGGACGCTCTGAGACAGTGCGACGGCCGGAACCTCCAGGCCCTGTTGCTGGTGCGGGATGATTTCTGGCCACCGCTCCTGAGATTGATGGAACAACTGGAGATTTCGCTGCAACCCGGCTTCAATTCGACCTCGGTCGCACTGTTTGATCGGGAGCACGCCCGCCGGGTGCTCATCCTGTTTGGGCAGGCGTTTCAGTCGCTGCCGGCACGGCTCGCGGAACTCACTGAAGAACATCACAGGTTTCTCGATGCGGCAATCACCGCCCTCGCGGATCGCGACAAGATCATCTGCGTCCGCCTGGCACTGTTTGCCGAGTGGATGAAAACGCGATCCTGGAATGTCACCACGCTGGAGACCGTGGGTGGCCCCCAGGGGCTGGCGATGGCGTTCCTGGAAGAAACCCTCGCCCCCGATTCCGTCCCGGCATCGCGACGTCGTCATGCCGCCGGGGCCCAGCGTCTGCTGCAGGCCCTGCTTCCCCCTGCGGGAAGCCAGATCCGTGGCACATCCCTGTCACCCGGAGAATTGCGGGACCGAGCCGGATATGCAGCTGATTCACGGGGCTTCTCCGAACTCCTGCAGTGGCTCGATGGAGACCTGCGCCTTATCACCCCGTGCTCGCACGACGGACAACACTCGGTCGAATCCGTCTCCGTTCCGGCAGCGGGCTCTGCGGCCGTCGGGGGTTACCAACTGACCCACGACTACCTGGTTCCGGCCATTCGTGAATGGATCCGCAGCCGGGAACTGTCGACTTCCGTTGGCCGCGTTCGCAACCTGCTCGCCGAGCGGTCCGCCCTCTGGGAATCCCATCCCCTGGACCGATTCCTGCCGACGGTGTGGGAACACCTGACAATCCGCCTTCACATCGCTGGCCCCAACCGGTC
>Ga0315902_10004853_pt1 | contig 19213 bp, 16 predicted proteins | sample LakEriMetagenome_9_FD_203523 | JGI IMG/M metagenome (GOLD analysis project Ga0315902, IMG submission 203523) | Freshwater fungal communities from buoy surface, Lake Erie, Ohio, United States - Buoy 12 MA117 | ecosystem: Environmental > Aquatic > Freshwater > Lake > Lake biofilm | place: USA... | reverse complement strand
ATAATCCTGTTTGAAATCCCGGATTGAGTAGGATTTTTTAAACACAATGTGATCGCGAATCTGTTCCCCGATGCGCTGTTCAAAACGGGAGAGAATGCGATCAAAATAAGTATCTCTTAAGTCTTCTGTATCTCCGGTTAATCCGGCAGCAACAGGAATCAGAAAGAAAAGATTCTCTGAACCTGAAGGAGCTCCGGAAGAATCAGTAGCCGTTGTCATACTAACATAAAATAAAGGATCCGATGGCCATTGAATCGTTTGATAGATCTCTTTTCCGTGAACGGAGAAATCGGTATCAAAAAACAACGAATGATGAAGAACCTGTTTTAATTTTTTATTGATGCCGATATAATATAAAAGACAGGAAGGCGCCATCACCCGTTTATCCCAGTAATGACCGGAATAACTGCGGTCTTCCTGTGAAAGCAGATCCGTTTCCGTATGATGATAATCGGCTCCGCTGATTACAACGTCTGCATTGAAATCACCTTTATTGGTATGAATACCCGTAACACATCCGTTTTTTGTAATCAGTTTACGGACTTCTGTCTGAAACTTAAATGAAACTCCCAGCTCTGCTGCAAGAGCATGCATTCCTTCTACGATTTTATACATGCCTCCGTCCGGATACCAGGTTCCCAGGCGAACATCAGCATAATTCATCAGGCTGTACAGTGCAGGAATTTTTTCAGGCAATGCACCTAAAAACAAAACCGGAAATTCCATGAGTTCAATGAGGCGGGAGTCTTTAAAATGCCTGCGTACATGTTCACTGATGGAAGTGAATACATCAAGCCGGAACAATCCTTTCAGCAAATCCATATCCATGAATTCAGAAAGAGACCTGCCCGGTTTGAATACCAGCTTATTGATACCAACCTGATACTTATAGGCAGCTTCTTCCATGAAGCGATCGAGCTGTTCACCGCTTCCGGGTTCTACCTGTTCAAATAAATTTTTTAGAGAATGGTAATCTGCAGGAATATCGAGCTCACTGTCTTTGAAATAAACCCGATACGAAGGGTCGAGTCGGCGGAGAGAATAGTAATCACTAACTTTTTTTCCAAACTGATTAAAGTATCGCTCAAAAATATCAGGCATCCAGTACCAGCTGGGTCCCATATCGAATGTAAATCCTTCCGCTTCAAAATTACGCGCGCGCCCTCCCGGTATGTCATGCTTTTCCAATACAGTAACATTCCATCCATCTTTGGCAAGAAAGGAGGCCGTTGAAAGGCCGGCGAAGCCGCTTCCTATGATGATGGCAGTTGGCAATAGTTAAAGTTAAAAGATTAGTTGCGGGTAATTTGTTCTTTGAGGAGTTTCCTCGCAAAGTGAATCCGACTTTTGATCGTTCCCAAAGGCTCATTCAGCATCTCTGCGATTTCATGGTATTTATATCCATCAAAATAAAGCAGAAAAGGATGCTTGAAAATATCCGGGAGATTGCTGAGGGCTAACTGAATTTCCCTGAGTTTGATGTTTCCCTCTGCAGTATTGGTAACGGCAGCTTGCTGATAATTGATATAATAATCATTGGGCGTGGAATCGAAAATGGTTTTTTGCTTCACCTTCCGGCGGTAGTTATTGATAAAAATATTCCGCATGATGGTATAAAGCCAGGCCTTTACATTCGTGCCTACATGGTATTTTTCCCGGTTGGCAATAGCCCGGTACAAGGTTTCCTGCATCAGGTCTTTAGCCGTTTCATTATCTCTGGTTAAGGTGAAGGCAAAGGGCTTCAGAAAATCAGAGTTATTTACAAGCATCTGGTTGAACTCGACTGTTGACATACGCTAATGTTTAAAAATATAGTTTCCAAAATTAAACATTCATGCGCGTGAATTCCAAATTATTTGTTTAATTTTTTTAAAAGATTATGAAACAAATTCGGGGCGGGGTAAAAAAAAGCCCCGGAAACCAGGGCGTAAAGATTATAATCGATTGAAAATCAATACTATGGAAGAGCCGCTATAAATTCATTGACTTCTGTGAGCGACTTCAAAAAGCGGATATTACCAAATGCTTCCCGCTTGACGTTGCTGTTGGCTAAAAGACCGGATATCAGGACGGGAACAACGGGTAATTTATTCTTAAGATGATTGAGGAATTTTTCAAAATTAAATTCCTTCATAACGGTCGTCAGGTGGGTATAAACATAGTCGGGCTTCTTGAGCTGCACAACATATTCGAGATCTGAAAGCGGTACATTGGCGCCCAGATAAATGGTTTGAATGCCTCTGCTTTTGAAAAGATACTGAAGGAAAAGCAAACCCAACTCGTGGTGTTCATTTTCGGGTAAAAACAACAATACTGTTGTACGGGAAACAAAGGAAGTACGGGTGTTATCGATACCAACAATTAATTTCTGGCGAATGACATTAGTGATCAGGTGCTCCTGAGCAGGATTGATGTGATCAGTCAGCCAAAGAACCCCGATTCGCTCCAAAAAAGGGAAAATCAGCTGTGTAATTGTTTTTTCAACCCCTCTCGCTACGATATGCTGATCTAAAATCTGTTCAAACATTTCAATTTCCAGATCGATCATGTGCTGAATCAGCTCATTGATAATCCTTTCCTGTTGAGCCTGCGTGCCGGAGAGCGTAACCAACTTTTGACGCAGCTCATCATTAGTCATCCGGTTGATATGCGAAATCTTATAACCATATTTATTTAGCAAGGAAATGTTGAGCAGCGTCTTTAATTCATCATTGGAATAATAACGAATGTTAGTAGCTGTTCTTTGCGGCTTTAAAAAATTATAGCGTTGCTCCCATATACGTATGGTATGGGCTTTTATGCCGCTCAGATTTTCCAGATCCTTGATGGTAAATTTGTTCATGATCTGCAAATAGTTACAACCTTAAAATAAAAAGGTTGAGAAAAACAAAAGTTTTAGCAAATTGATTCTGATATATTTAGAAAACTACGCTTTGTAAAATTGCCCTTCTTTACCTAATTAAATGAATTTGAGAAACTTAAGCCCCTTCCTTGGCCCTGAAGAGTTCAACAAGTTGGTCGGCCTGCCGCCTGATGGACAAATGGTTCAGGATATAGCTTCTACCCTTTTCCGCCTGCTGCTTCAAAATTTCCGGGGAAGCAATCAATTCCAAAATGGTATGGGTCATCGCCTCTTTATCAGAACAGATGTATCCGCTTCCTGCTGCTTCCAGTAATTCAGGAATACCCCCTGCAGGAGTCGATACAACCGGTTTACCTGCAGCCAGCGCTTCCAGTATTGCCACCGGAGTTCCTTCATTGAGAGAAGTCATTAATAAGATATCTATCCCGGCCATTACAACCTGAATGTCTTTTCTCCAGGAAGTAAAAATAAAATCAGCCGGACCGGAAGGCTCCTCTCCTTTCAACAAATAACGATAGGCAGAATGCTTAACCTTCCCGGCGAGCAGTTCGTATTCATCACCGTCTCCTACAATAAAAAAGCAAAACCTTTTATCCGGAATCCTTTGCTCTAACAAACGAAATGCAACTTCAAGAAAAAGCGTGTGCTGTTTAATTTTTACAAGTCGCCCAACAATCGCAATTGCAATTGTCTGTTCATCCAGCTGATAAAAGGTTCTGAACTGCTTTCTTCCGCGTCCGTCTGCGTCTTCATAGATCGACGCATCGACACCCAGCCGGTTCAACTTGATTTTATTGAAATCTGCAATCTTATATTTTTGAATAAGCTCTTGCTGAAGATACTCATTGATCGCTACAATCAAATCTGTTCGTTGCGCCAGGAAACGTTCCAGCTGAACAATGCATTTGGATATAAAGGATGAAAAATACGCGCGGAATACATGACCGTGATAGGTATGAACAATCAACGGTACTTTACTCCGGCTTGCGGCCCATCTGCCCAGTATGCCCGGTTTGGAGCCATGTGTATGAACAATACTCGGATTAAATTCACGAATGATTTTTTTTATTTTTCGATAGGTAAGCAGATCCTGTAAAGGGCTAACTGCTCTTTTAATTTCAGGTAGTAACTGATGCCGGAATCCCTGATACTGATCCAGCAAGTACGCTGCAGATGCTTCTTCAGGAAGCGGGTTTCCGGCAACGAGTAAAATCTCATAACGGTTGCTTAACGCGGATGCAAGTGCTAGGGTATTGCTAGCGGGCCCGCCGATCGACAGCCTGTTTAATAAAATGAGTAGCCGGGGTTTCAAAAAAATTAAAGAGAAGAATTCAGAATATTTCCGGATGCAAGGATATACTCCAGGTCTTTGGCAAATAAATTATTTTGAAGGGCATCCAGATGACGGGGATGATGCATATCGGTTCCAATAAGATCTATAAGACCTTCTTCGAGGAGGTATTCTGCAATCATCTGTACCGGTCGGCCGTAGTAACCCGTAATTGATAATAAGTTCATCTGCAGTAAGCACCCCTGATCTCGGAATCGGTGATAGACTTCTTTATCATGGTGATAATACGAATAGCGTTCGGGGTGCGCGATGATTGGCTGATAGCCACCGGTTACCAAATCAAACAATACATGATGAAATTCCTGGGGAGGACTGATAAAAGAAACCTCAACCAGAATTTTATTTTGCTGGATGGTCAGTAATTCCTGTCCTTTTTGAAGACGGTCTCTGAAAAAATCATCAATGAAATATTCCGCAGCATAATGAATATCGATATCAATTTGCTCTTCGGACAATCTGTTTTTAAGCAAAGCATAAGCCTGAGCAATTGTTTCCGGCGTATTCGGATACAGATCCGGATAGATATGCGGAGTAGTTATAAGCCGTTTATATCCAAGCGCCATTAATCCTTTGATCAGCAAGACAGAATGATCCAGATCGGGAGACCCATCATCAATACCGGGTAGCAGGTGCGAATGCATATCGGCCCCCAGACGTGCAAATATTTCCGGAGAGGCAAGCTGTTTCTTTTTATTCCACAAACCAAACATATCAGAACGGGAGGGATTGAATTTCCTGATAAACTTTTTGTATTCCTTCTTTCAGAGAGATTGATGCACGCCATCCCAGCTGGTTGATTCTGGAACTGTCCATCAGTTTTCTCGGAGTACCATCGGGTTTGGTTGTATCGAATTGCAACAAACCCTCATAGCCAACAATTTCTTTAATCAATTGCGCAAGTTCAAGGATCGAAATATCTGAACTTACTCCTACGTTGATCCAACCGGATTCATTGTAATTCTGCATTAAAAACAGACAAGCATCCGAAAGATCATCGACATGCATAAACTCTCTTTTGGGTTGTCCACTGCCCCAGATTTCAACAGATGCCGAGTTGTTTCTTTTAGCAACAATCATTTTTCGCAACAGCGCAGGCAGTACATGTGAATTCTGCAGATCATAATTATCATTGGGCCCATATAAGTTCGTTGGCATAGCAGAAATGAAATTACATCCATATTGAGCCCGGAAGGCATCACAAAGTTTGATTCCGGCAATTTTTGCTATGGCATAAGGTTCATTGGTTGGTTCAAGAGGACCAGTGAGCAAAGCTTCTTCTTTCATCGGCTGTGCTGCATGTTTCGGATAGATGCAGGAGGACCCCAGAAATAATAATTTCCGTACGTTATTTTTATACGATGCCTCAATGATATTATTTTGAATCATGAGGTTGTCGTAAAGAAAATCTGCCCGATAGGTGTTGTTGGCCACAATCCCACCTACTTTGGCAGCGGCGAGAAAAACATAATCCGGTTTTTGTTCTTTAAAAAAACGTTGTACGGATTCCTGATGACGTAAATCGAGTTCAGAAGAAGTACGTAGAACTAGATGATCGTACCCTTCCCTTTCCAGACGGCGTACAATTGCCGAACCAACCATCCCTCGGTGTCCGGCGATGTATATTTTATCTGATTTATTCATTGGAGATATAAAGATGAAAGAATTTTCTTATTTGTTATTTCACACTTTCAAAAATAGATGAATATAAAGGCGCAGAGAAAGAAGAAAAAAAGATAAGCGCTGAGGAATCTCTGCGTAATACTCCGTGTTCTCTTTTCTCTGCGTCAAATAACTTGCTGGAAAATTCCAGCTTACTCGTATTGATTCTTCACCTGAAAACCGCTGTCTTTCAGGATTTTTTCTTTTGTAAACAGTTCAATATCGGCCTGTACCATTTCCTTAACCAAGGCAGCAAGATCATACTTCGGCTCCCATCCCAATTTCGTTTTGGCCTTGGTTGGATCGCCGATGAGGAGTTCAACTTCCGTAGGACGATAATAACGGGGATCTATGGCAACCACAGTAGTTCCGGCCGGAATGGGGTGGGCAGAAGGAGCACAACTCTTTACAACACCCACTTCTTTTTCTCCACTTCCTTTGAATTCGATTTCAATACCGGCTTCTTCAAACGCCATACGTACAAACTCGCGCACTTCGGTTGTTATACCTGTTGCAATCACAAAATCTTCCGGCTGCTCCTGTTGCAGGATTAACCACATGGCTTCCACATAATCTTTAGCATGCCCCCAGTCGCGCTGTGCATTCATGTTACCGAGATACAATTTATCCTGAAGCCCCATGGAAATTTTAGCAGCAGCACGTGTTATTTTACGGGTAACGAAGGTTTCTCCCCTAAGCGGCGATTCGTGATTGAATAAAATCCCATTACAGGCAAACATATTATATGCCTCACGGTAATTAACCGTGATCCAATAGGCATACATTTTAGCAACACCGTAAGGGGAACGCGGATAAAAGGGTGTTTTTTCGGACTGAGGAACTTCCTGTACCAGACCATACAATTCTGAAGTAGATGCCTGATAAATTTTCGTCTTCTTCGTCAGATTCAGCAAGCGTACTGCTTCAAGAATACGAAGAGTTCCGATACCGTCTGCATTGGCCGTGTATTCAGGCGTATCAAAACTCACTTTCACATGACTCATAGCACCCAGATTGTAGATTTCATCAGGCTGTACTTCCTGAACAATACGGATGAGATTCGTACTATCGGTAAGATCGCCGTAATGCAATACAAAATGCCGGTTGTTTACATGCGGATCTTCATAAATATGATCGATCCTGTCGGTATTAAAGAGCGAACTGCGACGTTTGATGCCATGCACTTCATATCCTTTTTTAAGGAGCAGTTCCGACAAATAAGCACCATCTTGACCGGTTACACCTGTGAGCAGAGCTTTCTTCATATTATTGAAATTAAATGAGTTGCGAAAATAATAAAGAATTGAAACTTTCTATCAATACGTTTGTGGGAGGCTCTTTTTAATAAACAACTCCCTGATCTTTATAAAATAGCGCGCGTAGAGATAGAGATAAGAAGACCGTATTCCATTTTCCTTTAAAACCTTCCGGTTTTCACGATTGATTTTAACCGTGCTGGCAGGGCCACTTGTACTCTTTCCGCCCAGATTCATAATCACCATTAACTGCGGAAGATAGAGATAACGAAGTTGATGTTTGTACAAAAACCGAATTAGTAAATCAAAATCGGATGTAATCTCCAGATCCGTTCGGTAAAGTCCGAGCTCATCAAAATATTTTTTATAGCAATAGAAAGAGGGATGGGCGGGCATTATTCCTAATTTAAATCGTGCCGGCCGGAAAATGGAGGAAGAATAGTAACGAAAGATTTTATTTGGCTTTGTATCACGTACAAAAGCGACATCTCCAAAAATACAATCGATGAGTTTATTTTGATTGAAGGTATCTGCTACTTGAGTGAGTATATCAGAATGTGCAAATATGTCGTCTGCATGTAATATGCCTATAATATCTCCTGTTGCTATACAGATGCCTTTATTTAATGCATCGTAAACGCCTTTATCAGGTTCCGAAAGAATACAGGCGATCTTTGAACGATATTGTTGTATGATCTCTAGCGTACCGTCGGTTGAAGCTCCATCTACTACTATATACTCAATTTGAGGATAAGACTGTGCAAAAACCGACTGCAGGGTTCTTTCAATGGTTCTTGCACGGTTATAAACAACTGTGACGAGGGAGATTTTCAACATCATCAAAGCATAGAACGATCTATAACAATATTTTCCATCACCAACATATCCATCTTCGTACGTAAAAAACAATTCAGTGCTTCGATCGGGTGATTCACGATCGGTTCGTTTTCATTAAAGGATGTATTTAAAAGAATGGGGACATCTGTTTTTTTGTAGAAGCCTTCAATTAAACCATAATATCTCGGAGAGATCTGAGCATCGACCGTTTGTAATCGTCCGGTTCCGTCCACATGCGTTACTGCCGGTATCAGCACACGCTTTGATTCACGGATTGGAAATACCTTTTCCATAAAAGGCACAAGATCATTTACTTCAAAATATTCATCTACATGCTCTTTTAAAATAGATGGGGCAAAGGGACGAAAGCTTTCGCGTCTTTTAATTTTTGCATTCAGTAAATCTTTGGCATCCGCTCTTCTGGGATCTGCCAAAATGGATCTTCCTCCGAGGGCTCTAGGTCCAAACTCGCTGCTACCAGAAAACCATCCGACTACGCCAGCATTTATTAGACAATCGCTTACGTAATCAAAAAGCTTCTTATCCTCCATGAATTGATACCTGATATTTTTTTCATTTAAAATACTGATGATTTGATCATTCGTGTAGTGGCTTCCTGTATAAGCGGAGTAAACCGGCGAAGAACGTGGCTGTTTCAGACTTTGATTATAGACATAATAAGCGGCCCCCATAGAGATTCCTGCATCATGACCGGCAGAGGGAATATATACTTTTTTGAACGGTGTATTGCGAGTTATCTTACCGTTTGCAACTGAATTTTGTGCAACCCCTCCTGCAATACAAACATTATCCAGCCCTGTTTTCTGATGTAAATGAGTGAGTAGATGAAAGATAGCTTCCTCTGCAATTTGCTGCACGGATGCTGCAATATCTTTATGATATTCAGATAAAGCTTCTTCTTTTTTTCTGGCTGGTCCTAATAACGCCTCAACTTCTTGATTGTATAATGTAAAAACTTTCGGAATATGATCTTCCCCATATTGAATAACTCCGCTTGTGGGGTTTCTGAAATATCGGAAGTTCAGTTTAAACAGGCCATCATTTGTTAATTGAATCAGGCGGCTGATTTTATCTTTGTATTTAGCTGTCCCATAGGGTGCCAATCCCATCACTTTATATTCATCTCCGTAATGCGGAAATCCAAGCCATTGCGTCATGGCAGTATAAAATAATCCCAAAGAATGTGGAAAATCGATGCTGTTTAACACATCCATTTGATTCTTCGTGCCAATACCGGTCATGGTTGTTGTAAAATCACCGGAACCATCGACTGATAAAAGTGCCGCTTCTTCGAATGGAGAAGCAAAGAAAGCAGATGCCAGGTGACTTCTGTGGTGTTCAACCTGATGTATCCTCGTTTTAAAAGCAGAAGCGTTATGCTCGGAAAGTAAGGCTAATTCATGTTCCAGTGAACTCACTTTTTGTGCGTTCTTAAACCGATCCATTACAGCATTGAAGCTACCCGCCGGATGACGTAAAAGAAAAAGGATTTTCTTAAAAAACTTTGCCCTTGGATCGCGCCCGATGGCAAAATGATCTACTTCATCTAAAGAAATACCGGCCTCCTTCAAACAGAATTGAATAGCCTGTGATGGAAACCCTGCCCAGTGCTTTACTCGCGTGAAACGTTCTTCTTCAATGGCGGCTACCAGTTTCCCATTGATAAGAATTGCGGCGCTTGAATCGGCATGATATGCGTTAATTCCTAAAATAATCATTCTTATTGTAATCTTTTATTGACTGGTAAAAAGTCTTTCGTAATCCTGGATGAGGGATGCAGTATCAAAGCGGGATAATGCATAGTTTCGAGCAGAGATTTGAAATGTTTCCAATTCATGCTGGCTCATATCTGCAAATTGCCGAATGGAACTTGACAAAGATTGACTCAATGTATGGATTGGGATTGTTATTCCTGCTTGCTTTTCGGTTAAATCGGTAAAGGGCGTTGTATCGGTTGTAATGACAGGTTTTCCTGCGCTTAAGGCTTCCAGGATTGCATGTCCAAAGTTTTCGCTCTTACTAGGTAGAATGAAAACCTGAATTTTTTCCAAAGCCTCTGACACAGCATTCGGAGTGACCGGGCCGTGAACTTCTACTTTGATATTTTCTGGAAGTGTGCGAATAAACGATTCACAATCCTTCCAATAGGATGTATCCTTTACGGGACCGAAAATATGCCAAGTTATATTGTAAGGAATAGTCTTTAAAGATTTCAAAACCTCCAGATGGTTTTTCATCGGGCTGATTAAAGCAATGGTTCCTAAGATTAATGAACCTTTTTCCTTGGAGGGAGATTTAAGAAACTCAAAATAATTCGGAAAATTCGAAGCAATTGAAATTTTTACGTTGCCAAACTGACTTCTGATGTATTCAGCTTCCTGAGAATCCGTTGCATGCCAGTGTATCTTTTTTGGTAAACCAAATACTTTAAAGAAAGTCAAATAAAGCTTCTTTTTAACCCATTTTTGTTTTAAAGCCGCCGGGTGCAGCATGCCTCTGGGTGCAACTATAATTTGGAGATTTGTTTTTGTCTTGGTGGATCTTATTGCCGCCAGTAAAGGTAAAATATTATAATATAAAGAAAATAAGCCATTAATATAAACCTTGTCTGGACAAGATTCATAAATCCATTTTTTATAGGTTTTAAGGTGGGTTGTATTTTCTTTATTATATAATACCTGTGCATGATTTTCCCAATTTGTCCACTTATTAAATTCAATGTGGATTAATCCATGATCTTCATTATAATCATACCCTGAACAGATTAATAAAAAATTAAACTTAGAAGAAAGCTTACGTAATAATTCTTCGAGTGAACGTATGGGTCCTCCAGCTTTCCATGCCGGGGTGAAATGATCATAAAAAACTAATATCTTATTCAAAAAAGGTTATAATTGAATACGCAAAAATCGATCAGCTGCCCAAAAACAAAATGCCATAAATAGACAATTTTTTATAAGAGAATTAACGGTCATTAAAATGTCCGTTTCTATTTGAATAGAATTAAGAAAAAGTATAGGAAACCAAAGAATAATGGTAGGTCTTTTAATTGAAAGATTAAATAAATATGAAAAGGAAAGATTAAAAAAAACACCATAAAGAAACATAAAAATGATGCCTCCAAAGACTCCAAAGTTACCATATGCTTCTCCGAAAGGCCCTATATTCATACTATAGCCCTCAATTTTAAAACCAGTAAAATATTCGATATTCCATTTCCCGCCTGCCTCAGGCTTATCTGGCCAAAGAAATCGAGGAACGAAAGTAGAGATTACAGAATTAAAGATTGTTGTTCCATTTTGGTATGGTCGATACTTTGGAACATATTCCATAACTCGTGCTTGAATCATCCCCTGATTGAACCTAGAAACCATTGGCATTAAAGACTGTTTTTCTAATATCAAACTAGGATTAGTTAAACTTTGTATCAAGAGACTCGTAAAAATATTACTGTTTGTTTCATTTACATTCAGATTTCCATGCCAGGTCTTATTTCTAAAATCGGACTTAATAGATTGAAGAATAATAATTAAAAAAAGTCCAAATAAAACAATAAAATATTTAAGAAATATATTAATTTTTTTTCCGATTAATAATAGCAGGATTGCTAAAATTGCTGTGTAAACAAGATCTCCGAACATCCCAGCTAGAATCGTCTGAACTAGTAAAGCCGTTAAACCTGTTATTATATAGTATATCTTATTTTTTATCTCAGAAAAATAAATATAAAATATACCAATATATAATAATTTACTAAATAAATATAAAATATATTTCCCCTCTGTAGGTACAAAAGGTTCAAGTATGCCACTCAAGAGCCCAATTATCATTAATAATATCCCTATCGAACTTTTATTAAAAAGATAAACCCTACATGCCTTTATAATATCTTTTGTTTTAATTCGGTTTTTATTTACATTTTTAAAAGGGATAAGTATTCCTGCGTACATAGCTATTAAAGCAGGAATAATAAATCCAAAGTATATGGATTGGCTGATTTGCATATTATATCCATATGCTATCATAAAAGATTCATTATTGTATAATCTATATACTAAAATTGGAGAAATTAAAAGTTGTATAATAGAAAATAATACTATTAATAAATTATAATTGATTTTCTCACCAATAGAATCTACTATATTTATTAAACAATATATAAGTAAAAAAAAGGATATGAATTCATAATTAGTTCCATTTATGAGCATATTTATAATTATGCCAAAAAATAGACTAAAAACAAATATTAAGACAGGCTTCAAACTCATTAAAGAAAAGAATTCTAATGATTAAAGTCATTGAAAAGCAACAAGCTATTGTATCTAAATAAATTCATTAAAAAAAGTAAATATATTCGAAGCACTAAATTTCTTAAAGCGTAAATCTATTAATTATATCTGTATTCAGAATACTGTAATTTTAATGACTGTTCTAAAGAATTGGCAAATACTTCAAAATTGAACTTAGTTATATGAGTTAAAACTTTAACCTTCATTTTATCAATTAAATCGGCATCATTAAAGATGCTCATTTTGTACATAAGATCATCTTCATCTATGAAGCCAAAGCCAGTTTCGCCCTCAACAATTAAATCTGGATAACATCCGCAAATTTTACTTACGATAACGGGCAATCCGCAAGCCATTGCTTCATTTACACTAAGCCCCCATGATTCACTTTTACTAGGCAAAACAAAAACATTACCAATCCGATAAACCCATGGCATTTCTGATTGGTTTTTAAATGGTTGAAAAATTATACGCTGATCTGATTTGGCTAATTCTTTTAATTTAGCTAAGTCTTCTCCCTCTCCGATTATTAATAATCTGAATTTTAAATTTTCTATTCTCTTGAATGTTCTTATCAATAAATCTATGTTCTTCAAACCATAAAGTTTTCCTGCGTACAAGAAAACAATGTCTTCCGGATCAAATCCTAACTGTTTTCTTACCTGATGTGCTTTTGCTTCCCAATCATCAGCATTTGACTGAAAGCGCTGGTTATCGATACTATGTGGGGCAAAAGCCAATCTGTTATCACCAAGACCAAGGTTTTCGTAATACCTGCGATTTCGGGATCCTACATAAAAAGCGTTGTTGACCCGACGAAACACAAACTGCTTCATCCTCTTTGTGAAAATGGATTTCAGTGTAGGGGATTCGTCATGAAGTATAGAGTCGCCACGAAAAAACAAACGACAATGCTTTATATTAAAAAAAGCTAACAGAAGGAAATGACTCCAAACACTCCAGCGATAAACCAATACGGCATCCGGCTTCCATTGACTTAATTTCTGTTTCAAGCCAAGATTTAAGATACCGAAAAAACGGTTCGAATCCGGCATCCATGCATAATTATGCAGCATTTCAAAGTCATAACCGTCTGTCAAGGGGATATCCCATTCACGCAGGATTCCAAATTTCCTGTCAAACATTTTTGCAGGTGCATTACCCCAGGTATAAAAAACCTTCAAATCAATTACACTTCGCTCCGTCAACAATCTAAATAAAGGAGCATTGTATTGTATAGGGTGTGTAGTTACAATTGCTAAACGTTTCTTCATTGAATAGTTTAAATGTCAGGTAAAAGCATTTCCAGTTAAAAATTTTTACAAACCTGAACAAACTCAGCAACCCTTTGCTCATAGGTATGCTTTTGCAGTGCTTTTACACGTGCCCTTGATCGAATCGCGAATCTTTCCTCATTCTTTAAAGAAAATACATACTTAATTTTATCACAGGCCTCATCTACATCGGAAAACAAAAATATTTCGTTATTTTCTTCAAAAAATGATAGATGATCCTGGGTTCGAGGAGCCAGCATGATAGCTTCTGCCCCCGGAATATCAAAAGTTCTCATATTGTGAGATGAATGATTATGAACACGAAGGAGGTTTAGTTGTAATGCATATCTGTGTAACGTACGCCAAAATTCTATTCCATATTTAGGACCATAAATGCCTATTGATTGATGTAGTTTAAATTGACTCCAATTTTCCCCATAGACATCAATTTCAATACCTTTTGCTGCTAAATTATTAATAAACCGAATGCGAGCCTTATCGGCATTGCCCAAAAAACAAAGCTTCATCACCTCTGTATCATTTTCAAAATCACTTGGATTAAAGGCATTATGATCAAATCCAAAAGGCAATTCATAAGAATATACTCCTTTTTTTTTAAATTCTAGAACCGTTTGCCTGTCGTAAGAAAAATAGCAATCAAAAAGCTTAACAGAGTTGAACACATTACGATTTCCACTTCCCTTTCCGGAAAATATAAAAGGATTATCAGGATTATAATTAAATAACTGGATTCCTTTTGATCGAAGCCATTTCAAAGTATCAGGCCTTACCTCCATACCTTTAAAAACAAGTACTTTATCTGGGTGCTCTTTCAGAATTAACTCCTTGATAGAATTTTGAATTTTAGAAATTATCGAATGATATCCCAGCCTGTACATAAGTTTATTAAGTACTGACTTATAGTAATAATCAAAAAATATATTTTGGGCCGGATACAGCAAGACAGAAAAACCAAGCTTTTCCAACTCGCTAACAAAAATCAACTCAAGCGCCGCCTCATGATTAGACCCAATTATAATTATTTTTTCTTTAGCCATGCATAAATTCTTTCCTTGAAAATAAAAAAGAGATGAGATGGAAACAAAAAAGCAACTACTGAAACAAAATAAAATGCGATAATAAATTTCAACCTTTTAAAAACAGGAAGCAGATAAAACTCATCAAAGGTCCATGGTTTCAACCCCAAAAAAAGCCCAATTGCTGCAGGAGTCGCCTTATTAAATTTGTAATCAAGAACCCAATAGGGATAGGTATTCAATAATATCTTTTTAAAAATAAAATTTAACCGGCTTATTGTAAGTGCACTGTTGGCTTTTAACACTCGTACGAGAACATTTACCACAGACTTTAAACCTCCATCTGCGGGACTTATTTTGCGCCAAGAGCGATTAATAAAATCACGGTAAGAGTTACTTTTTATGTCATTGTCAACTGTGATATCTTTTTTAACCCAAACTTCCTGTATACTGAATAATACACCTCCATTTGAAATTATGTGTAACGCAAGTGCAATTTGAGCAAATATTGACTTGTCATAAATTGAAGTATTATTCATGTCAAAAACTGATTTCTTTAGGATGATTCCACCGACAAAACTGAATGAACTGTAGTAAAGAATTGCCGTATCAACACCAGAGCCAACTACACCTGTTTGAAAAGCTCTCGAAGCAAAAATTTTAGGGTCTTGAAATTCACAATAATTGCAAAACCCGATATCAGGAAAATGATTAGTTATCAGAAATTTTTCCAAATCATTTAACACCTGATCATGGGCAAACGTGTCATCATTTCCAAGAACGAAGCAATATTGTCCCGTTGCGAGCTCCATTGATTTTCGTAAATTTCGATCATAACCCTGGTTCTCTTCGAATCTGAAATAAACAACAGGAAATTTATATCTGTTTTTATGCTCATTTAATAAAAGAAACGTATCATCTGTAGAACAATCATCGGATATAATTACTTCATAGTCATCATACTTCTGATTATTAATTATCTCTAAACTTTTTAATAAATAATTAATACGATTATAATGTGGTATACATATCGATATTTTCATGGTTTAATTGCTTCAGCATATACCGATAAATAGGACTCTTTCTCTCCTTCAACATCTTGAATATCTTTAATATAATTACTTTCTCCATAGCTCATGAAATTTATTCTAACAAAACCATTTTTTTCTAAAAGCCTTCCTATACTTTTCTGATCATACATAAATTTATGCTGGTGGGGGTACCCCTGTATTTGCGCTAATTTTCTTTTTATAAATCCCATGTCGCCATATTGCCCCTCTACATGCATATTAATTGCCCACATAAATTCACTTGATGGATTTTTAATTTCATTTGCTTCAAATTCATTAACATATTTTTTACATATTTTATATAAGTCCGGCACAACTAATCGAATTATCCCATCTTGTTTTAAAACACGATAAGCTTCTTGTAGAAATAAGTCACGTGACTTTATACAAAGATGTTCAAATAAATGAGATGCATAAATTACATCCACTGAATTTGATTTTTGATTCCATCGCTTATTCAGATTAACATACACAACATTAGAAGAGTTATATTTTACTGAATGAAAAAATCTTGGTAGTATTTTTCCTATATACGGTATTCGCTGAAAAAGTGCATTAATGGATGAATCGGTATTCAACCAATTTGCTGGTCTAACATTTCCGCAGCCATGATTAATTTTTAAAGACAATTGCTTCTTATTTAGTTAAACTCAACGTTTTAATTTTGAATTATTTTGTATATAAAGTTAGATACCGAAGAAAACACATTCTCAAAATTATACTCGTTTGTAAAATCCAGATGCGCCTGCAAAGACATTGAATCATAATTATTTAATATGATACGTATCGATTTAAGTAATTCTTCTTCTGATAAATCTTTAAGTGGGACAGCCCATTTAAACTTAGCTAATATTCTTCTAAAATGTTCAAAATTAAGATAAATAACCGGCAACCCCAAAGCAGCATATTCGTATATTTTATTAGAAGATGTTCCTAGTGTTTTCTGCATAACGCCGGTATCAGTAAAAATAGCAATGCCAATATGACAAGAAGAAGCTAACATAGGAACACTCTTATAAGATGAAAAAGGAAAAAATTGTAGTTTGTCAACTACACCAAATTTTATTGCTAAATTTTGTAGTATTATTTTATAATTCTGATCTATTGAACCTTTTAAGAATAGTTTGACGTTAAGAATATTATTTAACTTCCCAAGAATGGGTATAATATTTTCAATTCCATGTGAAGAATCAATTCTGCCTTGGAATATTATGTTTACTTCTTTATCTATTTTCTTTTTAAGATAATACTTTGAATAAATTTTCTTACTTGGGTAATTAGGTATTGTAAATATTTTCCCATGGAAACTTTCAATTGGAAAATATTTTAATCTTTCTGATGATGGAATCGAGAATATATCAATTTTATTAAAATATTTCTTTTCAAGAAAAAATGCCATTCTTCCAATTGAGAATAAATTATGCCTATGTACCTCGTTAATATCATGATTATGATACCATATTTTGTGGTTGAAAAATAATAGGGGTCTAATTATTAAATAAGCAAAAAGTGGTATGCTGTCATATAGAAGAATAATTTTTGGTTTATTCTTTTGACATATTTGATATAAGCGATGAACATATTTAATAAAATATATAAATTTTATTAGCGAATTACTTTTACGGTATTTTTCAAATGAAGTCTCTGATATAGATGGGATCAAATGAACATTGTTCGGATAGTTCCAATTGCCTATATAATGTGGTATATATAATAGTTTAATGGTATCAAACATGTCTGCCAATTCACTAATTGCATTTAATGTTGGAGGGTAACTTTCCGGATGTGAATAAATAGCCGAGACAAGATTTGATTTCTTATTAATCACTGTTTATTGTTTTTCTCCTTTTTTATTTATAATATTTTCCAAAATGTAGGAATTGATTGTCTCTAAATGATTACTATATTTATTAGAATAAGCAAACCTTATTCAGGACTTGAAAACCAATTTAATCCTTTAGCCGATGTTGTCAGGACAAGAATTTGAAATTGATTTGCTTCAGCCGCAGTATTGATAAAATTTATTACCGGAGGATATTTCTCTATTGTAAGAAAATGAAGAAATATCACGCTTTTTCAATGTCGGTTTATTTTCATATGACATACCTCAATCGACATTTAGTGTTTTATGTCTTATTTATTTTGCTTAACTCATAAAATAATATTTCAATATAAAAACCTAAAGTTTCAAATGAAATGCTCCTAACTGAGTAAACACCTGCTTTAAATAGCTGTATAAGAAAATAATTCCGTACTTAAAAGGCTTTGTAAAAATCGAATTCGGGCTCAAAATTCTCAACTTTTCGCAAGAAAATTAATCCTGAAGAATTTCGCAACTGATATGTCCAGTGATATTTAGAAAAGAGTAATTGAGGCTTTTTAAAAAGTCTCCATAAAAAAAACTTTAAAGTAAAAAAAGTTGATTCATTTCCATTTACCCTGTAACTACTTTCAATTTTATATTTTCTATGAGTTAAAATGAAGTTTAAAACTTTTTGTTTGGATGGAGCATACATATCATGAAATGCTACTATACCTCCTTTTTTAAGCATCTTATCGATAAAAAAAAAGTCAACTAAGGTATAATCAAACGTATGCCAGCCGTCAATAAATGCAAAGTCTAAATTAAGTTTTGACTCAATCAGGCCGGGCATCATTAAATGACTTGGCCCTTCCAATAACACAAACTTATCCAACAAATCGGCTTCTTTTAACAGAGCCAATGCTACGTTGCCATACGATCTAGATTGATTCGGATCAATTCCATAATGAACAGAATTTCCCTTATCTTTTTTGGCGCCGCATATTGCCAAAGCAGAAGCACCAAATGCCAGACCCGTTTCCAATGTATTTACTGCCGCGATGTCAGCCACCACACGAGCAATCAACACTGCCTCTGGTTCAGAAATCGTAGAATCAACAATCCTTTCTTGACCATTTTGATCAATAACTTTTCCAAGTCTGTAAAGTTTTGATAGAGTCTTTGGTAAAATCATCAGTAATTTTTTAATATTGAATTAATCCGCTCAATCTGTTTTGAATATAAATTTTCAAATGCATACGTTTTTCTAATTGATTGCAATTCAATTGAATTATGCTGGTCTAAATTATTTATAACACTTTTGAACAAGCCAGGTAAATCTTTATTGTCAAGTGAAATTGGCATTTGAACAAGATCAGATCGATCCTCATAACATTTAACATTATTAGAAACAACAACTTTTCCGGTGCTCAAGTACTCAATTATTTTGTGATAATTAGTACCGCCGCTTGGGTCAAGAGCAACATCATAGCAGATCAAAAACCCATCAATAGATTGAAATTCAATCGCTAATTCTTTCGTACTAACTTTCCCATATAACTGTACATTATCATATTTAAAAAGCTGCATAATGGCAGGATCCTCAAGATTATAAGTTCCAAAAAAAATAAACTCTATTCCCTTATTGTTATCAACTATTTCAAAAACAGTTTTCCAATCAATATCTTTTCGCCTTAAATTTCCAGAATAACCAATTTTTATACGATCACTCTTCCTGTCTGAATAACGCTTTAT
>Ga0315902_10004851_pt1 | contig 19220 bp, 16 predicted proteins | sample LakEriMetagenome_9_FD_203523 | JGI IMG/M metagenome (GOLD analysis project Ga0315902, IMG submission 203523) | Freshwater fungal communities from buoy surface, Lake Erie, Ohio, United States - Buoy 12 MA117 | ecosystem: Environmental > Aquatic > Freshwater > Lake > Lake biofilm | place: USA... | reverse complement strand
GGCGTGGAAGGATCTGGACCGTGCGAGCTCGTCTGAGCGCGTGAAATCGACCTCATTCACGCTCGTGTTCCGCGATGGCGCGCAAAACGAGTGCCGCGTGCACTTTCACGAGCAGGATCTGGGCACGACGGTGCAGGACAAGGCGATCGCCATTGCCGAAGGCGCGATCAGCCTGCTGCCGGCTCAATAAGAGGTGCCGGTGATCTCATTGGCGAAGCTGTTGATGTGCTCGATCACCTCATCGGTGTCCGCTTGGTCCACATCGAGCGCTTGAAGGGTGTCCACGAGGTGTGCGGTAAAGCGCGCGAGGTGATGTCGGGTGATGCCGCGACCATGATGCGCATGCGCGAGGGGGCGGCCGGTGTATTCCATTGGACCACCCGTGGCCATGCAGAAGAACTCATGCTGTATGGCGTGCAGCTTTTCGAGCGCGGTGTGGCGGAAGAACGGCGCGAGCTCGGCATCGGCCAGCACACGGGCGTAGAAGGCGGGGATGAGTTCGGCGATGGCAGCTTCACCGCCGAGACGTTGATAGAGAGTGGGTTTGGAGTCGCTCATAGGCCTGCTTTGAAAGCAGGAAAGCGACCGCATGAAGGCCGTATCCGCACTCTGCCAATTCCAGCGCAGCGAATGCCAGTCACGGCGTCACAAGATCGGCATGCAAAAGAGCGGGACGCATGGCACTCTTCATGCCAGTGGAGAGCTGCACATGTCCTTTCTCCATCGCCTGCATGAATCCTCTCCCGTCGACCATGACCTGCTCGTTTTGAGCATCGTCGTGCTTGCGGGCATCGGGCTGGGGAATGCGCGCATCAAAGGCATCAAGCTAGGCATCGCGGGCGTGCTTTTCACCGGCCTTCTGGCGGCGCATTTCGGCCTGAAGCCGGAAACGGAGGTCTCGCACTTTTTGAAGGACTTCGGGCTCGTGCTCTTCGTCTTCGCGCTCGGCATGCAGATGGGGCCGGGTTTCTTCGCCTCGCTGCGGAAGCAGGGGCGCGTGCTCAATGGCTACGCCTTCATGCTCGTTGTCGGTGGTGCGGTAGTCGCTGGCATCGGCGGTTGGATGCTCGGCATGCCCCTTCCGGCCATCGCAGGCCTGTTTGCCGGTGCCACGACGAACACGCCAGCCCTCGGCGCAGCGCAGCAGGCGCTCGCTTCCTCCGGCGCGGCACCGGATCTCGTCACGCTGCCTGCTTTGACCTACGCGGCGACCTATCCGCTCGCCATCGTCGGTATCATCGGCTCGCTCATCCTGCTGCGAGTGATCTTTAAAGTCGATGTCGCGGCGGAAGCGGCCCAATTTCGCGAAGAGCAAGGCGAAGGCGTCGAGCCTCTTCAGCGCATGAACCTCCGCGTCGAGAATCCGAACCTCGATGGTATCCCGCTGGCCGAAGTGCCCGGGATTCAGGAAACTGGCGTCGTGATCTCCCGCCATCGCGCCGCAAATCAAACGGAGGTGAAGGCCGCCACGCCGGAAACGCGGCTGCATCTCGGCGATGCGATCATGGCCGTGTGCACGCAGTCGCATCTCGATCAATTCCGGCTCGTCATTGGCAGCGTGAGCGATGAAAACCTCATGAAGGCTCCGGGCGATGTGACTTACCGCCGCGTGGTGCTCACGAACAAGCGCATGCTCGGCAAAACGGTCCGCGAACTCGGTCTCGAGCATCTCCACAACGTCACCGTCACCCGCGTGAGTCGGGGTGACCTCATCTTCACCGCTCTGCCGGACCTCAAACTCCAGTTTGGCGACATGCTCCAGCTCGTGGGCGATGAAGAAAGCCTCAATCACGCCACGCAGGCCCTCGGCAATGCCGTTCACATGCTTCAGGAGACGAAGTTCGCTGCGATCTTCGCGGGCATTTTGCTCGGCGTGCTTCTCGGGCTGTATCCGGTGCATATCGAGGGCCTGCCTGCGCCGGTGCGCCTCGGTCTCGCCGGAGGCCCGCTGGTCGTCGCCATCCTTTTGAGCCATCTCGGCCGCCTCGGGCCGATGGTCATGCATATGCCGCTGAATGCCAACCGAGCGCTTCGCGAACTCGGTATCATCCTTTTCCTCGCGAACGTCGGTTTGCTCTCCGGCGAAAAATTCGCTGCCACGGTGTTTTCGACGCAAGGATTGCAATGGGTGCTGCTCGGCGTGCTCGTGACCATGCTGCCGCTGCTGCTGGTGGGCTTCATCGCACGGAAATGGCACCGCATGAACTTCATGAACCTCTGCGGCCTGCTTTCCGGCGGCATGACCGATCCTCCCGCGCTCGCTTTTGCGACTACGATGGCTCGTTGTGACTCGCCGGCCATTGCTTACGCGGCTGTTTATCCGCTCACGATGCTGCTGCGCATCGTCGCGGCACAGGTTATCGCGCAGATGGGGTGAAGTTGGCTACTTGAGAGCCTTCACGAGCACCTTCGAGTTCCGACCGCTCTTGTCGTATTTCTCACGACGGCTGACGGGCAGGGAATCGGGCGTGGTGACGGTGTAGCCCATTTTTTCCTCGAAAAAGCGGAAGGCCTGCGTGCTGAGGGCCACGATGATTTCGCAGCCGCGCTGTTTCGCGGTCTCTTCGGCGAAAGCGACGAGCTTGCGGCCGTGGCTTTTGTTCTTGTGGCTGCGTTTGACGAAGAGGCAGGCCAGTTCGGCGACCTTTTTGCCTTCCTCCTCATAGCTGTGCACGGCGACGGAGCCGATCGGGTGACCGTCGAGTTCGAGGACGAAGAAGTCTTTGATCTTCGATTGGATGGAGTCGCGGCTCCGCGGCACCAGCGCGGCATCGTCCACGCTTTGCTGCATCATGGAAAGCAGCGCTGGCACATCGCTGGCGTGGGCTTTGCGGATCTGCTGGTAGTCGTCGGCATGGATCATGGTGCCGATGCCTTCATTGGAGAAAAGTTCGGCCAGCAAGGCCTCGTCGAGCGTGCCATCGACGATGTGCACACGTGGCACGCCTTCCTGGCAGGCGAGCGCGGCGTAGCGCAGCTTCGAAAGCATGCTCACGTCGTGTTTCGGGTCCTTTTTCTTGTACATCTCCTTCGCCTCGGCCACGGAGATCTGGGCCAGGCGATGGCCGTCCGGGTCATTGAGGCCACTTTCGGAGACAAAGATGACTTTCGCGGCCTGGAGCGCGATGGCGACCTCCACAGCCACCGCATCAGAATTCAGCCGCAGCGTGGCTCCTTTGCCGTCATAGCCCAGCGGAGGCAAAATCGGGATGATGTCCGCTTTGAGCAGCGCGCGGAGACTTTCCTCATCGACACGCTCGATGCGGCCGGTGAACTCCAAATCGACGCCGTCAATGACACCCGCCGGATGCACCGCGAGCGCGTTGGAGACTGCCACGGGCATTTCCAGCGCCGTGAGCTCCGCAGCCAGATCGCTGCACTGCCGCATGACGGCATCCTTGGCGATTTCGATGCCCGCCGCGTCGGTGCGGCCCATGCCGTCGTCGTTGTAGAGCGTGATCCCGCGCTTCGTGGCGAGCGCCTGCACCTGAGCGCGGGCACCAAAGACGAGCACGACCTCGATATTCAGCGATTGCAGCACCGCCACGTCCTGCAGCAGGCTGGCAAAGCCCGGCTGCATCATCAGCGCGCCGTCAAAAGCGATCACGAAGACCTTTTGTCGGAACTGCGGCACGTAGTGCAGGATTCCACGAAGGTCTTCGAAACGAGGTTGGGGTTTGGCGAGGTCAGTATTCAAGGCAGGAAAGCCGCAAGATAGCACAACTGCGGGGAACTCATCCCAAAGTTTCAGCCTCTTGCGGTCCCACAAAGCATTTGCCGCCCGGCATGCCCCGGCCAGCATCGCCACGCATGAGCCTCGAATCTGAAACGCTGTTGGTGAAGATGGAGAATGTCTCGAAGACCTTCGGGGAGAAGGTGGCGCTGCAGGACGTGACGTGGTCGCTGCCTCGCGGGCAGATCAGCGGACTGCTGGGGCCGAACGGGGCGGGGAAGACGACGCTCTTCCGATTGCTGATGGGCATCCTGAAGGCCACGAGCGGCCAGATGAGCATCGCGGGGCTGGATTGCTTCGAGGATCGCGTCGGCGTGAAGCGACTGGTCGGCTTCCTGCCGGACGAACCGGTTTTTTACTCGTATTTGAGCGGGCGCGAGGTGTTGGAACTCAGCGCAGGCATGCACGGGCTAGATGTGGACGCCTCGCTGCTGCGGCTGGTGCCGCTGATCGTCCGGCTAGGCATGGCGGAGGCGATGGACCAGTTCGCGGACGATTATTCGCGCGGAATGAAGAAGAAACTGGGCCTGCTGCTCACGCTCCTCCACGATCCGCCGTTTCTCATTCTCGATGAGCCAACGAACGGCTTGGATGTGGAATCGACGCGGCTGTTTTTCGATCTGATGCGCGAGCAGGCCGCGGCGGGGAAGACGATCGTGTTTTCCACGCACCTGATGGACCAGGTGGAGAGGCTTTGCAGCCATGCGGCGGTGATTCGCAGCGGCAAACTGGTCAAAACCGGCACGCTGGCCGAGATCTGCGGCGACAGGCCGCTGGAGGAGGTCTTCATCGAATTGACGAAAGCCGACGCGCCATGAGTCCGGATGCCAAACCATCGCCCACGCCGGATGTGCGCGTGCTGCGCAGCCTGTGGCGTGCGTCGCGTCGGCGCTCACGTGGCCGGGCGAAGCGGCAGGCGCAGATGATGAAGCGCAAAACGGGCAGCGAATCCAATCCGCTCTCGGCGCTGGGCGCGCTTTTGATGCTCATCGTTACCAGTGTGGTGCATATGGGGCTTGGTTTCACGATGGTGAAGACCTTGAATCAGGCGCAGATGATGGAGCACGAGCAGAAAGGGCGGCTGGTGGTGCCGGATTACGTGGGAAGGCTTCTCGATCCGAAATATGACCACGGAGACTGGATGGAGGATTTGGCAGATCGAAGTGACCATTTCCGCAGCCGAGAGTTTGGCGGCACCGACGTCGTGCAACGAGCCAAAGTGCTCGAACATGCCCGCCAGCATGGACGTGAAGGTTTTATCACCGAAGAAGACGCGGTGAAATTCTCACTGAAGCGGCCAGGCGAGCTTCCGGCCTCGATGTGGCCGTTCATCGGCGTGATGTTCCTGTGGTGGTTTTTGATGCTGGTGTTTCAGGGCGAAGGCCTGGAGATGGATTTTCAGCGGCGACGGCATCCGATGTGGGAATGGCTCGCCAGCCACCCGGTGCGGCCTGTGGCGGCCTTTTCGGCGGAAATGCTCGCCGCCTTCATGACGAATCCGATCTACTGGAGCGCACCGCTCTTTTGGTGCGTCGTGTGGAGCTCGGCGCATGGCTTTGGCTGGGAGGTCATCGCGGGCTCCGTGCTCGTCGGGCTGCCGCTGGCGGTGGCGGCATCCTGTTTGCACAAAGGGCTGGAGATCGCCGCGATGCTGCGGCTGCCCTCACGCACGCGTGGCGGAGCGCTCGGTCTCATGTCCTGGGCGGGCTACTGCCTCATGATGCTGCCGATTTTCATGTACAGCATGCCGATGATCAAACGTGCGCTGCTGCATGTGACGATGCCGCTGGGCGCGTGGATGCCATCGTGGCCGGCGCGGATTCTTTTGAGCGGCTGGTCGGACAAGCCGATGATCTGGCAGTCGGTGACGGTCGTGCTCGCGGTGGCGCTGCTCATGCTGGCCGCGGCGGTCATTGTATCGTGGTGGGGCACGCAAATCGGCATGCAGGCCAGCAATGCGGCTGCCACAGCCGCTCCGCGCACGCTTCAAGCGACGAGTGGTGGCTGGCTGGGGCGTCATCCGCTGTATCGAAAGGAGCTGCTGTGGTTCTGGCGGGACAAAGGTGCGGTGGTGCAGGCCGTTTTGATCCCGCTGACCATCGGCGCGATGCAGGCCTTCAATTTGCGCGGTCTCGCAGAGATGGCCGCGGGCTACTGGAATGGCATTTGCGGCTTTGGCGTGATTTGCGGCACGTATTTCCTGCTCGTGCTCGGGCCACGATCCCTCGCTTCCGAAGGCTCCGCGCTGTGGATGACGCTCACCTGGCCGCAGGGGCTCGAAAACCTGCTCAAAGCGAAAGCGCGGCTCTGGTGGATGCTCGCCAATGGCATCGTTGGCATCGCCTTTGCGGTCACGCTGGTGGTCTTCCCGGCGGATTGGTGGAAAATTCTGCTCGTGGCGCTGGGCTGGGTGATTTTCAGCCGCAGTCTCGCGGAGAAGTCGGTCACGCTCGTCACCGCGCCTTCATCTTCCGGCGAAGTCGAGCGACCACCCGCTGGACGGCAATGGGCCGCGATGCTCGGCACGCTGGCCTTTGGCAGCGGCGTGATGACGCAGAGTTGGCACACGGCCATCCTCGGCGTGGTGGTCTCCTCGCTCACCGCGGCGGCGATGTGGCAGAACCTCCGCGCCCGGCTGCCCTTCCTTTACGATCCGTGGTCGGAAAAACTGCCGCAGGCACCCACGCTGATGCATTCGATGATCGGTGTGACGATCATGGTCGAAGTCATCGCCGTGATCACCGGCATCGCGCTCGGTGCGGGCGGCATGGACGCGCTGTGGAAGGCTCGCGCCATCGCCTATGGCCTCGTGGGTCTCGTAGCGTTGGGGGTGATGGTTAACTTCCTCCATGGTCGCGGCGTTTCACAAAAAGACATCTGGCTATGGCCGCGCGAGGGCGGGCTTCCCGTGCCTCCGCTGATCTCCATCTCGGGTGCGGTCGCGGCGGGAGTGATCCTCGGAGGTGTGGCGGTGCTGTACATGTTCCTAGTGCAATTCATTCCCTCCGTGCACGAGCAGATGAGCCAAATGCACGATCAACTGCACGCGGCAGGAAACTGGTGGTGGATGTTCCTGATGGCCGTGGGCTTCGCGCCGGTGGCGGAGGAGTTTTTCTTCCGTGGGCTGCTGTTCCGGGCACTGGATCGCGAATGGGGCGGGCGCGCGGCGCTGATCGGCAGCGCAGCTTTCTTCGCGATGTATCACCCACCCGTCGCGTGGCCGCCCGTTTTTGCCGTGGGCCTCGCGAATGCCTGGCTCTTCAAGAAAACCGGTCACCTCGGCTCCTGCGTGGCCCTGCACATGGCCTACAACACCATCGTGATGCTGGCCACGTGATCGCCAACTCACCGCAGCACCACCGCCGCGATCTCATCCCAAAGCGGGTCGATCTCCTTCGGTCCGTGCGACGGCTTGCCGGCTTTGGAGAACCAGTAATCGGCGTTCCATTGATCGCCCTCGATCACGTGCAGCAGCGCGTGAATCCACGAGCCCATCTTCGTGTGAATGTCCTGCGCGATGTTGTGTGCGCTGTCCCAATCGCCGTTTTTGATCTGCCACAAGGCCTGCGCCTCGGGCGAGAGCTTGGACGGGTCTTTGAGAGCGATGAGTTCAGAAGGAGTCATGTGGAAAATGACGAATGAGGAATGTTGAATGACGAAACCATTCGGCATTCGCCATTCTGGTTTCGTCATTCCGGCGCAGCCGGTCAGTCTTCTGGCATCGGGCGGCCTTTGGTCTCCGGGAGGAACACGAGAGCCACGAGGCCGAGGAGGAAGATGGCGCTCATGTAGGTGCAGGCGGTGCGGAAGGCCTCCAGCTTCGCTTCGGGCGTGGTGGCACCGGCTTTGAGGGCGGCCTGCAGGCTGCCGAGGGTGAAGGGACCGCTCGCGGCGACGAATCGGCCGACGTTGTAGCAGAAGCTCGTGCCGGTGCTGCGCAGGCTGGTGGGGAAGAGCTCCGGCAGGTAGATGGCAAAGCCGGCGAAGAGGGCGAGCTGGCAGGCACCCATCACGGCGCTCATCCAGATGTCACCACGGCCATTGAAGAACTGGAAGAAGCCGATCGTGGCAATCATGGCGGCGACGTAGGCCATGGCAAAGGCGGGCTTGCGGCCTCGATTCTGAGCGATCCTCGTCATGAGCAGCATGCCGAAGAACGCGCCGAGGTTCTGCACGATGGAGTTCACACCGATCCAGTAGGTCTTCTCACCCGCGATCTTCTCCGGAGCCACGCCTTCAGCCTTCAGCGAGCGTTCCATCACATCACCGACGAGTTCCGGGCTGAAGAAACCGATGCCCCACAGGCCGATCACGCCCGCCACGCAGAGCACCATGCCGAGCAACGCGGACTTCCGCCAGCGGACATCGCCGAGCAGCGAGGAGTAGGAGCCAAACTTCACACCAGCCGCCTTGCCAGCCGCGCGGGCCTTGACCCACTTCTCGGGTTCTTTGAGGCGGATCTGGATGAAGACGCAAAGGAACGCAGGCAATGCGCCGACGAGGAACATGTACTTCCACGCGGTGCCGGGCTCGATGGTCTTCGCAGCTTCCAAACTGCCCATGTACATGCTTGTCATGCCCGCGGCGATGTTTCCGACCGCAGAGAGCGCCTGCAAGGTGCCCAGAGCGCCCGCACGAGCCGTATCAGGCAGTGTATCGGCCACGAGGGCAACGGCGAGGCCGAAGACGCCGCCGACGCCGAGCCCGGTGAGGAAGCGATAGATCGCAAAGTCCACCCAGCCCTTCGAGAAAGCGGAAAGCCCGGTGCACACCGAGTAAATGAGCACGGTGAGCGTGAGCGTCTTCGCACGGCCGATGCGATCCCCCACGGAACCAAAGATGAGGCCGCCCGTGGCCCAGCCCGCGACGAAGATCGAGGTGGCATAGCCACCGTATTTGATCGGGTCCATGTCTGGCGGCAGCAGGGCTTTCATCGCCGAATTGCGGGCCAGGAGGAAGAGTTGCTGGTCTAGGCAATCAAACAACCACGCCAGCGAGGCCACGATGAAGACGAACCAGTGATATTTGGTGAGGTGCTTATACCAAGGGGCGGAGGCGTCGGGAGTGGCGGTGGTGCTCATGCGGGGAAAGAGGGCGCGATGTTGAATGACGGGGCAGGAGATGACAAACGCGAAATTCCGGAACCTGCTCTCCGGGAATCTGCATGAAGTTTAGGCGGTGCAGGCCTGCGGCCTGGGAACCTCAATACGGCCAGCGGAACGGCGCGTTGTGGATCAGCTTGTTCTTGGGATACGGGGCGATGCGCACCTGGTTCTTCGAATTGCCGCTCAGCAGCCACACATTCGTCGCATCCACCGCGTGGAGGAAGCCGATGTGCCCGCTGCCGGCTTGATCGACCGTGAGCGGCTGGGTGATGCAGATCGCGCCATAAGTCGCCGCGACGGGACGGCCCCAGCCCCACCAATCGGAGACGCGGGCGCTGCCTTGAGGCTGGTAGCCGCTGCGCTTGACGCACCAGTTCACAAAAGCCGCGCACCAGGCCGTTTCGTCGTGCAGTAAATTGCCGCTGATGCCGCAGCTCTTGAGGTATTCGAGGATGCGCGGGTTGTCCCCGTTCGCCCACTCCTGCACGCCCTGCTCCATGATGGCGATCTGCATCCATGGCGGGGGTGCGTTGAAGCTGGTCGGCGCACTGGCGGTGGTTTCCGGCGGCAAACCGGTGACGACGCCGCTGACGTTCACGATCTGGCCGGGAAAGAGCACCTTCCAGTTCCCCGTGCCCCAATCGACGAGTCCCGGGTTCTGCTTCTGAAACTGCGCCGTCGTCATGCCAAATTTCTTGGCGATTTTGGTCGGGTTGTCACCGGGTTGGACTGTGTATTGGGCCATGAGGCGGCGATGCTATCTCCCAGCATCACATTTGTCACTCACGCGTTTGTGTTCATGGTCGTCCCCGCATGGCAGCCCTCTCATCCATCCTCGGCATCGGCGCGGAAACGCGCGACACCTTTTACGTGGTACCGGAATTCAGCGCGGAAGAAGGCGTTACTCAGGCGCTGGCGCGTGCGGAGGACCTCGGCGGCCCGGTGGCGACCGCGTTGGCCGTCTTGAAAGCGCACGGGCATGCCTGCGTGCTGCTGGATGGACCGCGCGCCGAGGCGGTGATCCTCGTGCGGCAGCGCGATGGGGCACGGCAGATCGTTTTCAGGCCCGCGGAGGCTTCGGAACCGGTGTTTGAGCCTGCGATGCTTCAAGACGTGCGTTTGCTGCATCTCAATGGCCGTCATGAAAACGCCTGCCGGGCCGCCATCGCGGCTGCGCAGGCTCAAAACATCGAGATTTCCTTCGATGGCGGCGCGGGGCGCTTCCGGGAGTCAATTCGCGATCTTTTCGAGGCGAGCCACGTGCGGATCGTTTCGCGCGATTTTGCCGAAAAGGCCTCCGGATGCTCCGAACTGCCTCAAATGGCCGAAAAGCTTCTCCGCGGCCCTGCGCGCCTTTTGGTGATCACCGACGGAATCCGCGGGAGCCACGTCTGGACACCGGATGGGGCCTTTTTTCATCAAGAGGCCCTCACCGCTTCGCCGCTGGTGGACACCACGGGCTGCGGCGATGTGTTTCACGGGGCATTCCTCCACGGCTGGCTCTCAAACTGGCCGTTGGAACGCTGCGCGGAGCATGCGAGCCGTCTGGCGGCAAAAAACGCCGAAGGACTCGGCGGTCGAGCCGTGCTCCGCACCTTGAACCTTGAACTTTGAACGCCGAACCCTATAAACAGCCGCTCCAATGAAGACCCTGCTCACCCTCTTCCTCTTCTGCGCCGCATTCGTGCAGGCTCAAGACGCCGCCGTCAGCGCGGACAAAAACACCGTCGAATTCAAAGACGGAGACCGCCTGGTGCTCATCGGCAACACGGTCTTCGAGCGCGAGCAGCGCTACGCCTCGTTCGAGCCGCGCCTCGCCCTGGCGCTCGGTGACGTGAAGGTGAGCGTGCGAAATCTCGCCTGGAGCGGCGACACGGTCTTTGGTCATGCGCGTTCCTATTTCGGTCCGCCTGAGGAGGGCCTGCAGCGCCTCTCCGCTCATCTCGACCTGCTCAAACCGACCGTCGTGATGCTTTGCTACGGCTCCGAGCTCGCTTTTGAGCGCCTGAACGGCCTGCCGGACTTTCTCAGCGGCTACCGCAGCCTCATTGAGATGATACGCGCGAAAGCACCCGGCGTTCGCATCGTCGTCGTTGCGCCGCCGCCCTTGGAAAACCTCGCGCCGCCGCTGCCAGACCTCACCACGGAGAACAAAAACCTCTCCAGCCTGCGCGATGCGCTGCGCAAATTCGCCGCCGCGCAAAACACGGCGTTCGTCGATCTTTTTGAACTGATGGGCGGCCTGCCAAAGCCCGGAGCCATCGTCAAACCGCTCACCGAGAACGGCGTGCACTACACCCGTGAAGGTTATGAGAAACTCGCTGCGAAACTCGTCGATGGACTCGGCCTCAAGATGCCTGACGCGCCGCCGACCGCGATTGAGAGCCTGCGCGCCGCTGTGATGGCCAAGGACACGCTGTTCTTCAATCGCTGGCGTCCGCAAAACGAGACTTACCTCTTCGGCTTCCGCAAACACGAGCAGGGCCAAAACGCGAAGGAGATCCCGATGTTTGACCCGCTGATCGCCAAAGGTGACGAATCCATCCAGAAACTGAAGAGCGATGCGCTCTCGCAGCTTCGTCGTCCTTGAGATCAGGCACCAAAGCCGCCGCCACCCGGCGTTTCGAGGATCACTCGGTCGCCCGGTTGCACCTCAATGCTCGCGCAGCCTTCCAACACCGCTTCAAGGCCGCCACGCATCAAACGCTGGCGGCCTTTTTGTGCCGACGAGCCGCCTTCAAGGCCAAACGGAGCCTCCACGCGATGCTGCGTGAGCAAACTGATCGTCAGCGGCTGCAAAAACTCAAATTCACGCACGACACCGTCGCCGCCGCGCCACTTTCCGGCACCGCCTGAGCCGCGGCGGATCGCAAACTGGCGCAGACGCACGGGGTAGCGGCTTTCGAGGATCTCGGGATCGGTGATGGCCGTATTCGTCATGTGCGTGTGCAGCGCATGAGCACCGTCGTAGCCATTTCCGGCCCCGGAGCCACCGGCGATGGTTTCGTAGTAGCCGAAGCCCGCGCCGCCGAAGAGGAAGTTGTTCATCGTGCCTTGGCTGCATGCCTGAAGGCCGAGAGCCTTGATCAGCGTGTCCACGAGTCGCTGACTGACCTCGACATTGCCGCCGACGACGGCGGGATCATTGGCGGCATCGCCTGTGAAGGCTGGATTGAGCATCGAAACGGGCAAAACGATCTCCAGCGGCTCCATGAGCCCTTCGTTGAGCGGCAGGTCTTCTTGGAGCCAAAGCCGCATCACATACAAAACGGCGCTGCGCACGATGGCAGTGGTCGCGTTGAGGTTTCGCGGATGCACGCCGCTGGTGCCGGTGAAATCGAGCAGGAGCTTCCCATCGCGTTTTTCGAGCGAAACGGCGATTTGATGGCCGTCGTCGAGTTTTTCGATGGCGGTGACTTTGGAATCCCAGCGCTCGATTTGAGCCCGCATGACCTCGGCGCTGCGGTCGAGGATGCGCTGCATGTTTTCGAGCAGCGAATCATCCGCGAGGGCTTTCAAGCGCTCCGCACCGTGCAAATTGGCCGCGAGTTGCGCGTGCAGATCGGCGAGGTTGTCGGCGAGATTGCGCGTGGGGTGCGGCGCGGAGGTCAGCAGGGTGCTGATGGCATCAAAACAGGACTTTCCGCCGCGAATGAGGTGCGTGGGAGCGATGACGACGCCTTCCTCAATGAGTCGCGTTGCATGAGCGGGCATCGAGCCAGGCGTGATGCCGCCGATCTCGGCATGGTGGGCGCGATTGGCGATGTAGCCGATGAGTTGAGTGTCGTTGAAGACCGGCGTGATGAGCGTGACATCCGGCAGGTGCGAGCCGCCGAAGGCGGGATGATTCGTGATGACGGTATCGCCGGTTTCCATCGTGATCGCTTTCGCGACAGCGCGGACGCATTCGCCGAGGGCACCGAGATGCACGGGGATGTGCGGAGCGCTGGAAAGAAGTCGTCCGTGTGGATCAAGCAGCGCGCAGGAGAAGTCGAGGCGCTCGCGGATGTTCGTGGAGATGGCGGTACGGCAGAGCAGCGCGCCCATGTCCGTCACGATGGCGTGGAAGCGGTGGCGGAGGAGGTCTTGCGTGAGTGAGGCGTGATTCGTGATGCGTGATTCCCGGCGGAGGATGTGGCCGTGATCGGGGAGATGCTCTATGGACCAGCCGGGAGCGACGACGAGGGTGGAGAAGGCGTCTTGGATGAGGGTTTGAGTACGTTGTTCACGCTTTAGCGTGGGTTTGGGACGCTCGTCGGACACGCTAAAGCGTGAACAACGTACTTCTTCGCGGATGATCGTGCGGAGGGAGACGAGCTCGATTTCGCGATTCGCGGGTGGTGGGTAGCCGAAGAGGCGTTGGTAGGCTTCGCGGTAGAGACGCGGGAGGTCCTGGGCGTTTTGGTATTCGACTTGGAGCGGCGTGTCTTGGCCTCGGAGGCGGAGTTCGGCAATATGGGTCTCATGGGACCCATGTGACTCATGCGTCCCATGAGACAAAAACTGCGAAAGCGGCATGCGGTATTCTTTTTCCTCAATGCGCTCCGGGATGGCCTCCTGGAGGCCGACGGCGCTGAGGATGCCAGCATGCTGCGGCACGAGGATGGTGCGGATGCCGAGGCTCTCGGCGATGGCGCAGGCGTGCTGCGGACCTGCGCCGCCGAAGGCGAGCAGGGCGTGATCGGAGGGATCGTAGCCTTCGCCGATGCTGATGCGGCGGATGGCATCGGTCATGTGCTCGACGGCGAGGCGCAGCAAAGCGTGCAGGAGTTCTTCTTCGCTTTGAGTGCCGTCGTGAAGCTCGCGGAGGCGTTCACGAGCAGCGTTCACATCGAGCGGGATGGGAGCTTGAGCGGGATCGAAGCGACCGAGGAGCAAATTCACATCGGTGATGGTGAGCGGGCCGCCTTTGCCGTAGCACGCGGGGCCGGGATGTGAGCCTGCGCTCTCGGGGCCGACGGCGAGACCATGATGCGTCCTGCGGCAAATGGAGCCTCCACCGGCGGCGACGGTTTCTATGTGCACGGAAGGTGCGAGGAGTTTCATGCCAGCGACATCCTGCGTGAAGCGATAACCGGGGCGGCCAGCGATGCGGGCCACATCCGTGCTCGTGCCGCCCATGTCGAGCGTGATGATTTGCTCTAAGCCGAGGCGTCGGGCGAAATTGGCCGCGCCGATGGCTCCTCCTGCCGGGCCGCTGAGCAGCATGTCCTTCGGGCGGATGTCGTCGGCGGTTTTGAGGCCACCAGCGCTCGTCATGACCTGCATCGCGGGCGAGACGCTGCGTATGGCATTCAAAAACGACTGCACCGGACCATGCAGATAAGCATCGGCGACGGTGCTTTGGGCTCGCGGCAGCAGTTTGGCAAAAGCGGCGGTTTGATGCGAGAGCATGACATGAGTGAAGCCGCACTCGCGAAGGATTTCGCCGACGCGAAGCTCATGCGCGGGATGCGAGTGGCCATGCATGAGGCAAACGGCGGCAGTGGTGATGCCTTTGGAGATCGCATCGAGTGCGGAAGCTCGCACCGCGGCTTCATCGAGTGGTGTGAGCACTTCGCCACCGACGCTGACGCGTTCCGGCACCTCACAGGCGTGTTCGTGGAAGATCGGTCGCGGCTCATGGCGCAAAGCGAAGAGATCCGCGCGGCGTTGATCGCCGATGTGCAGCAAATCGCCGAAGCCCTGCGTGATGAAGAGGGCGATGCGGCTGCCTTTGCGTTCCAAAAGAGCGTTGGTGGCCCGCGTGGTGGCGATGCGGAGCTGCATTGGCGGAAAAGCGGCTCCGGGCGTTGTGTTGGTCAAAATGCGTGCACCAAGCACCGGAGCTTCTTCGCCGGTGAAAAGCTCCACAAGGGCTCCGGCATGCCATTCGGCCGGTGGAGGCGAATCGAGGGTGATTTGGCCATTTTCGCCGTGTTCGGCGATTTGGCGTGATTCGTGATGCGTGAGGCTGCGTATCGAAAAGCCGCGCAAAAGGCCGTTTGGCAGCGGTGGGAGGCCGGAGAGATTTTCACCGTGCCAGGTCGCACGAAGATGGCCGGTGGAGAGGACTTTGCAGCGGGATTCGCGACCTTGCGGGTCGAGAGCGTGGCAATCCGTGAAGGTGCCGCCGGTGTCCGCTGCGATGCGCCAGTTCACGAGTTACTTGCCAGCGGAGGGATCGGGGAGCGCTTCCCAGTCGATGTCTTTGATCCAGCGCATTTCTTTGAATGCATCGACATAGGGACCCATCTGCGGATCTTTGAAGATGCTGGTCGCGCGGAGCATCCATTCCTGGGCCATTTTTTCGTCTTTGCGGACAAACGAGATGGCGGCGTTGCTCATGTAATACGCGGGTGTGTCATCCATGAAGGTGAAACTCTTTTTGGTGAGCTCTTCAGCGGCCTGGATTTTGCCCTGACGGGCCTCGCAGATGACAATGCGGAAGGTGGTGAGATGGCGGATGACCATCGGAAGCTTTGGGAAGTCCGTGAGGAGCTTCTGAAAGGCTGCGGAGGCGGCGGGGAAGTCGTGGCGAGCGAATTCGAGTTCCGCGAGGTTGAAGTAAGGGCCGGGGGAGGCTTTGTCGAGTTCGAGAGCCTTGGTGAACTGCTCTTTGGCGAGTGTGAAATCGCGGCGGCGCGGGGCGAGGTAAATATCGCCGCGCATGGTGTAAACGAGGCCTTCCCCGGGAGCGAGCTTCTCTGCTTCCTCGAGTTTGGAGAGCGCGTCGGTGAAGCGGTTTTCCTTCCGCGCCTTTTGAGAGTCTTCGAGGAGTTTTCCGACCTGCTGGGCGAGATCAGGCGCGAGTTTGCTGGAGAGCATTTGTGCCATGCCGGAGGGGGCAGGCTGGCCCGCAGGTGCCGCTGGTGGGGCTGGTGCTGCGGGCTCCTGTTGCGCACGCAGGAAGGCGGGAATGGCGAGCACGAGGAGAGCGAAGAGTCGAGGATTCATTGCGTGCGAAGGTTGGGTTCTGCGGATAGCGGATGCAAGTTTCAAGTTCGTGCATTTCACCACGGGGTGGAGAGCCTTTGCTCGTAGTTTTCATTGATCTGGCACAGCTCGCCGAGTGCCTCCTTGAGCGGATCACCGTCGGTGGCGGAAAAGCCGAGATGCAGGTGTCGGCGCCAGCCTTCCGCGAGGTCGAAACAGCCGGAGAGGCGGCCGACGGCCTGCGAGGCGAGATCCATGCTGATGAGGTAACTGTCCATGCCCTGGGAGACATCGAGCCAGTGCTTCTGGCTCTCATGCGCGGCGAGGGCCTGGCGCTTGATGGCGTGGGTGCTGCTGGTGTCCACGTAGGCTCCGGCCTTCAGCTTTTGACGCAGCGGATCGCAGAGGCCGTGCGGCATGGCGTGATAAACGGCGACGTCATGCAGGTAGTGCGCGCGCGGTGGATCAGTGACGAAATTCGGGATGCAGTGCGCGAAGGCCGCCGTGACGGCGAGGCGTGAGGCCGCCATGTGGTCCTCCATGTAATCCGCAGGGCTGTGGGTGAACACGATCGAGGGCTGGGCCTCGCGGACGACGGCGGCGATTTTGCGCAGGAGCGGCACGGAGTAGGTGAGCTCGAGATCATCGCAGATCGGCGCGTAGAACGTCGCGCCGAGGATGCGCGCGGCCTCGCGGCCTTCTTCGAGCCGCTTCTTCGCGGTGGTGGGGCCGTCCATTTGCACGCTGCCGCCATTGCCGCTGCACAGGTTCATGTAGTGAATGTCCCAGCCGCGTTCTTTGAGGAGCAAAAGGGTGCCTGCGGCGACGAATTCGATGTCATCAGGATGGGCGAAGAGGGCAAGTGCGGAGGGCATGCGATGAATGGGGATGCGGGGCCGCAGTTTGCGCCGGACAGGCGTGTTGAGGCAAGTTGAATGATGGTTTCGCGGAATCGGGGCACAAAAAACCCGGTTGGAGCGATCCAACCGGGTCTGAATAGGCAGGGAATTGCCGGGCGATCAGTTCGAGCGGCCGAGGTAGGTTCCGTCCTCGGTCTTCACGCTGATTTTATCGCCGGGGCCGATGAAAAGCGGGACTTGGACGCGCAGGCCGGTTTCCATGATGGCTTCCTTGTAAACGTTGTTGGCGGAGTCGCCCTTCACGCCCTCCGGAGACTCGGACACGCTCATGATGACGGAAGCGGGAAGCTCGATGCCGGCGACGACATCGTCAGCGAGGAGGATCATGTACTTCTGGCCTTCGATGAGGTAGTCCTTTTCCTTCTTCACCATGTCCGCGCCGAGGAGCACGTCTTCAAAGGTGTCCGGGTGCATGAAGTGGTAGCCGTCGCCGTCCTTGTAGCTGAACTCATGCTGGTCGCGGGAGAGATTCACGGAGTCGAGCGACTCGTTGGAGGTCATGCGGAGGTTGTAAACCTTGCCGATGGTGATGCTGCGGACGGACATCTGCACGAAGGAGGCCATGCGCGGGGGCGTTTTGAGCTCGAATTCGCTGACGACGCAAACGTCGTTATTGTAACGGACGGCGTGTCCTTTGCGGAGATTGATGACAGGGGTTGAGGCCATAGGGCCGCGTCCTTTGGCGAGGTTCTGGCGCTTTGCAAGCGGCTAGAAGCCGGGAAGGGGACTCAACCAGCGACTAGGTCGTAGCCGCGCCACTCCTTGATCTTCACCTCGGCGAAGGAGCCGACGGCGAGCTTTTTGTTCACGAAGACGGTGGTGTCGATGTCTGGGGCGTCGATCTCGCTGCGGGCTACGCCGGGCTCCTCGACGAGTACACGGAGCGTTTTGCCGACTTGCGAGCGGTTGTATTTCTCCACGCCACGCTGGATAGCGCGCATGGCTTCGTTCCAGCGGGCCTTGCGGGTCATGTGGTGGATTTGATCCTCCATGCTCGCGGCGCGAGTGCCTTCCTCGCGGCTGTAATTGAACACGCCGGCGCGCTCGAAGCCGCTGTCCTCGATGAATTGAATGAGCTCGTTGAAATCCGCCTCGGTCTCGCCTGGGAATCCGACGATGAACGTGGTGCGAATGGCGATGCCGGGGATGCCGGCGCGGATGCGCTTCACGAGGTCGCGAATGTAGGCGCCGTTCGTCTCGCGCTTCATCAGATCAAGCATGTGATCGCTGATGTGCTGCAGCGGCATGTCGATGTAGCGGGCCACTTTCGGGCTTTCGGCGATCGCTTGGATGAGATCATCGCTCCAATGTGCGGGGTGCGTGTAAAGAAGGCGGATCCAGAAATCGCCTTCGATCTTGTTCAGCTCGCGGATGAGGGTGGAAAGCGATTCGCCTTTGCTCGAATCGACGCCGCTGCGGGGCTTCGGGCGTTCTTCGGTCCACTTGTCCATGCCGAAGTAGGTGGTGTCTTGGGAGATGAGGTTGATCTCCTTCACGCCGCTTTTCACGAGCTGGCGGGCCTCCTGCACGATGCTCTCCTGCGTGCGGCTGCGGTGGCGGCCGCGGATGCGCGGGATGATGCAGAAGGAGCAGGGATGGTTGCAGCCTTCGGCGATCTTGATGTAGGCCATGTGCTGCGGCGTCAGGCGGAAACGCGGCGTATCGTAGTCCGGGATGTATTTCGGCTGCTTCGTGACGAGGTTTTCCTGCTCGTGATCCTTCACGCCGACGAGGTTCTGGATGATCGGGGCGACCTGCGTGATCTGATCGAGCCCGATGAAAGCATCCACATCCGGCATCAGTGTGGGGAGCTCCTGGGAAAAACGTTGCGACAGGCAGCCTGCGACGATGATTTTCTGCTTCGTGCGCTTCTTGGAGGTCGCACGGCCGTCCACGGCATCATGCACCGCGCCGATGGACTCCTTCTTGGCCATGTCGATGAAGGAACAGGTGTTGACGATGAGCACGTCCGCGAGGTCCGGCTCGGGAGTCATGACCATGCCTGCCTGCTGAAGGTGGCCGATCATGATTTCCGAGTCGATGAGGTTCTTCGCGCAACCGAGGGAAACGAGGCCGACTTTGATCATGGGGGGCGGAGATTACCGCCTTTGAAGTTCTCGGAAAGGAGAAACTGCCAGCGGAGCAAGATGAGTGCAATTACTTCGCGTTCGCCAGCATGCTCCAAAAGGACTGCGTCGGCACTGCGGAAGGGGTTTTGCCCAGCGAAAGGAAGTTGCGGGGCAGGGTGTGGCTCTCACCGACGAGATGCGGGAGGATTTCGCCATACGCAGGCATCGAGCTCCATCCGAGAGGGGCCTCAGAGGCATCGGAGGTGGTAAAATCGGCTTCGGAAGAGGTGAAAAGCGTGTTCATGGCGGTCGTAAGCGGGGTATTGGAGGAATTGATTCGCAGGATTGTCAGGCGTGCCGCGTTCGAGAGTGAGAATCGCGTCACAAAAATGAGAATTAAAGGCCAGCAGGATGACGGGGGGTGAAGCCAGCATAGCTGCGGCTCTTGGTGCGCCAGCGGGGGCCTTCGCCGGTGATC
>Ga0315902_10004847_pt1 | contig 19230 bp, 20 predicted proteins | sample LakEriMetagenome_9_FD_203523 | JGI IMG/M metagenome (GOLD analysis project Ga0315902, IMG submission 203523) | Freshwater fungal communities from buoy surface, Lake Erie, Ohio, United States - Buoy 12 MA117 | ecosystem: Environmental > Aquatic > Freshwater > Lake > Lake biofilm | place: USA... | reverse complement strand
TTCGCCGCTGCTGGAGGTGCCGCCGTGGTAGCTGCTGGCGCTGAGGGTGTAAAGACGCACGGGCATGTCGAGATGACGTAGCAGATCGGCGACGAAAAAGAGCGCTCCGTCCATCAAGGCGAGCACGCTGACCGTTTTGCCGGCGAAATGGCGGTTCAGGTCGGCGGCCATTTCAGCGACACGGGCCTGGATTTGCTCAGGCGAGAGCAAAATACGTTCAAGATCGGCTAAAACTCCGGTGACAGGCGCGGGCATGGTGTGCTCTCTTTTTAGCGCGATATGTCCACCCCTGACAAACTCAATCTCCAAGACCTGCGTGTGAGCTACGACCTCGACATGCTGCTCGAATCGAACACGCCTGCCGATCCGGTGGAGCTCTTCAAGCTGTGGTTCAACGACGCGATGGCGAATCAACTGCCGGAGCCGAATGCGATGCAACTGGCCACCGCGACGCCGGATGGCACGCCGAATGTGCGCACGGTGTTGCTCAAAGGCATCGATGAGCGTGGTTTTCAGTTCTTCACGAACTACGACAGCAACAAAGGCCGTGAACTGGCGGCGAATCCGCGTGCTGCGGCGTGCTTCCTTTGGAACGAGCGGCATCGGCAGGCGATCGTGCGCGGCACGGTGAGCAAGCTGCCGCATGAAGAGGCGCAGGCCTACTTTGCCACGAGGCCGCACGGGCATCGGATTGGCGCGTGGGCCTCGGCGCAGAGCCAAATCATCCCGGATCGGGCTTGGCTGGACCAGCGCGCGGCAGAGATCGAGACGAAGTTTGGCGCGGAGGTGCCGTGTCCGCCGTTTTGGGGCGGCTACACGCTGCTGCCGACGGAGATCGAGTTCTGGCAGGGCCGCACGAGCCGTTTGCACGATCGTTTGCTCTACGTGCGCGAAGGTGGCGCGTGGGTGAAGAAGCGCGTGAGTCCGTGAGCGCTGGTTTTCTCGATTCAGAGCTGGTTTCACGGTTGCAAGAAGCCGCGCGGTGGCGGTGATCTTGTGATTGATGATTCGTTCTCTGATTTTTCTGCTTTTGAGCGTCGGCATGGCCGCGGCGTGCTCGGTGCCGGTGTTTCGCTATGCGCTGGAGCACTGGGAGGCGGATGCGTATCGCGTGACGGCTCCGGCGGGCGCGAAACTGCCGGACAACTACATCGTGACGACGGGCGCGGAGCCAAAGATCGAGCTGCGGCAGCCGAAGTCGGCGCGGAATGACGCGGTGATCTGGTCGGCTCCGTTTTCCGAGGCGAATGTGGCTGTGCTGGTCGATTCGCCGACGCGGAAGCAAATCGCGGAGCGGCTGGCGAATGGGGAGAGCGCGGTGTGGGTGTTTTTGGCGAGTGGTGACGCGGAAAAAGATGCGGCGGCGGTGAAGACGCTGGAGGAACGGCTCGAATACCTCGGCGGCGTGATGAATCTGCCGAAGCTGGATGACCAGGACATCAAGAACGGTCTCGTTTCCGTGCCGGGTGATGGTTTGCGGCTGGCATTTTCGATCGTGAAGGTGAAGCGGGATGATCCTGCGGAGGCGGCGTTTGTGGCGATGCTGCTGGCGAGCGAGGAGGACCTGCGCGGCTTCACGGAGCCGATGGCGTTCCCGATTTTTGGGCAGGGGCGTGCGCTCTATGCGCTGGTGGGCAAGGGCATCCGCGCGGAGACGATTGATGAGGCGGCGCAATTCTTGATCGGCTCGTGCTCATGCCAGGTGAAGGAACAAAACCCGGGAGTGGACATCGCGATGGCGGTGGATTGGCGGCAGATGGTGAAGGATCAGGCCATGCCAGGGCAAAAACTGCCGGAATTGAGCGAGGTGGCCGATTTGCTGCCCAAGACGGTGAAAATCGGCGAAACGGCGGCGGAGCCGAAACGCACTGGAGATTCGATGCCGACGCCATTCAGCGGCAAACCGTGGTGGTTCTGGCTCGGCGGCGTTTTGGTGGCTTTCTTGATGGTGCGCGTGCTTTGGAAAAAATGAGCCTCAGGGCCGCCGCAGCCGCAAAACGAGCAGCGCGGCCGCCAAGGTGCCTGCGAACCACCACGGCCACCAGCCGAGCGAGTCGGCAAAGACGCGAATGTCGTCGGCGGAGAGTTTTTTCTGATGGGCGAGCTGCGCGGTGTGCCAGCCAAAGAGCAGCGTGATGCCGCCGTAAGCCAGATTCATGGCGAGGCCGCGGAAACTCAGCGCGGTGGCGCGCTGCGCGGAGTCCACGACGGCGTTCATGTAATGCGAGAGGAAGAACTGCAGGAAGCGCATGCTCATGAAGAGCGGGACGACGAGCAGGATGCCCGCCCAGCCCTGCACATGCGCCGCCGCGGCAAAAAGACCGCCGAGCACGACGATGGCGAGCCAGGTGAAATTGGCCGCTTGGCTGAGATGGCGCGCGCTTTTCTCCATGAGCGAGGCCGTGAGCAGTCCGAGCAGCGACACGCCGGTGCCGATGACGCCGAACCACACCTCCTCGATGCCGACGAGGCGGTAGTAGTTGCTGGCGACGGTCAAAAAGAGCCGGATCATGCTGTCGAAGACGAGTCCGAGCAGGATGAGCGCGAAGGCAGCGCGCGTGCGCCAGATCCAGCCGCCAGTGCGCAGGATGGAGGCGATGGTTTCCCGCATGCTGGCGAGCAGCGGCATGTTTTGCGGCGGATGCCATGCCTCACGCATGCGCAGCGTGATGACGAGGCACGCGACCGCGCTGCCGAGGCAGAGCAGCACGGGCAGCTTCATGCAGAGCTCTTTGGAAAGCGTGATGCCGACCCAAGCGGAGAGATGCGTGTGATCGTAGAGTAGGGAGCCGGTGATGCTGGAGATGACAAAGCCGAGCGCCATGGCGCGTGACAGACGGGCCATCACGCGCGGCCATTCCGCCTCGCGTGTCTGCTCCGGCAGAGAGTCATACGCGAGCGCCTCGTCCGCACCGCTGGCGCAGGCCTCCGCCGCGCCGCTGAGCACGCGATTCACGATGAAGAGCGCGAAAACGATGTCGTGTCGCCCAGCGGGCATGAGCACGAGCACGAGCATTTCCAGCACCATGAGCACCGCGGCGGTGATGACGAGCGGCCTGCGGCCAAAGCGGTCCGCCAGCGCGCCACTGGGCACCTCCAGCACGACGCTGGTGAGCGCCCACACGACATTTAGCGCGGCGAATTCGCCAATGCTGAGCCCGAGATCGAGAAACAGCACGGTGAAGACCGGGTAGTAGAAGCGGCAGTTAAAAAACACGCGGAACCAGACAAAGAGGCGCGCGTTGTCAGCCTCCGCATTCATGCCTGCTTCGCGCGCCATGCCTCAAACTCATCCTTCGTGGTGCGGAAGACCGCGGAGCAGCGTGGGCAGGTCACTTGCGCGACACCATCCTCGAAAATGTGGTCGAGATCTTCCTTCGGCAGGCGCGTGATGACGGGCAGGAGGCGCTCCATGCTGCAGCCACACTCAAACTGGTAGCCACGCGTCTCCAGCAGCGTGAGGTGCTCGTTCTTTTCGATCTCGAGCACGTTTTCCAGCGTGATCTCGGAGAGCCAGACCTCATCGCAGTCCGGCTCGGCGGAGATTTGGATGAACTCCTCGTCTGGCAGGCGAAAGAGGCGCGTGAGGCGCTGTTCGCTCTGCGTGTAGAAGGCCTCCACGCCGGCGAAGACATCCGTGCCGGCGAATTCGATCATGCTCTGGCGCGTGGGGTGATTCGGACGCAGCGTCTGCGCGATGAAAAGTGCCTCGCCTTCCTTTTTCACGTCCTCGGTGAAGACGCGGCCGGTCACGCGGCCTGGATGCGTGCTGCCTGTGACAAAGAGATTCGCGCGCTGCGGTTCCTTCACATGGATGGTCCACGCGGTGGTCTCGTCCTGCGGGCGGGAGCAGAGGTGTAGCGCGAGCGCGGCGAGCGTGTCCTTGAGCATCTGATCCAGCGCCTCCGGTGGCTGGATGCCGTGCTGCATGAGGTGCAGGTAGTAGTCGATGTACAGCTGCTGAAACTTCCCGCGCACGAGCAGCGCGTTGCGTTTCCGGACAAAGAAGGAGCGGAGTTCGATCAGGGAGAGTTCAGGCGGCGGCAGGGCGCTCATGTGGATGGTGGGAAGGGGCGTCAATAGCGCGCCATGTCAGGCTCGACGAGGTCCGCCCACGCATCGATGCCGCCGCGCATGCTCTGCGCCCGCGCAAAGCCATGCTGGCGCAGCCACTGGGTGACGCGCATGCTGCGCATGCCGTGGTGGCAATACACGATCAGGTTTTCCTGCTGGTTGGTGAAGACATGCGGTGCCAGCTCGTCAATGCGGGAGAGCGGCACGTGCACGGCCTCCGGCAGGCGGCAGATGTGCCATTCATCCAGCTCCCGGCAGTCGATGAGGCGGAAATCACGCTGTCCGGGTCGTCCGAGGAGGTAACTCACATCGGTGGGGCCCACTTCGATCGGGATGTCGGACATGGCTGTTGAGGTTTTTGGCTGTTGGAGGCGGTGCCAGCAGGCTACGGCCGCACGGTGACGGGCGCGCCGATGCTGATGTTGTTGAAAAAGATCGCGGCCATGTGGCCGGGCATGCGCACGCAGCCGTGGGAGGCCGGGTAACCGGGCAGGAAGCCCTCGTGCATGCCGATGCCGCCCACGAAGCGCATGAAGTGATGCATCTTGGAGCCCTCGAAGCGCGTGCCGGGAGGCGGACGGTCCTTGGTGACGTCGATGTTGGCCTGCACCACGTTGCCGTAGGCATCGACGAAGTCACCGTAGAGGTTGGACTTATGCCACTGGTCTTTTTGGATGACTTTGAAGTTCCCGGTCTTCGTCGGGTGCTTCTCATCGCCCGTGGAGAGCGCGCTCACGCCGGCGAGCTGGCCGCCTTTGTAAAAGTAGGCCTTCTGATCGCTGAGATCGATGGTGACGCTCGGAGAGCCCGCCATGCCATCGCCATCCCAGTAGGAATCCTGGTCCGCATTGTACAAAGAGGAGCTCGGCACGGTGTTCGGCGCGAAAGCCTCCAGATACTGCGTCTGACCGCGCAGGCGGGAGGTGCTGAGTCCGCCGCAGGAGGCCAGCACGGAGGCGCAGGCGGCGAGGAGCAGGAGGCGGGGCGAAAGGAGGGCCGAAAAGGTCATCAGGGCGTAGGGAAGAGGGGGAATCGCAGTTTTGCTCTGCGAAAATGTCGCTTCTCGCAGCACTGTCCACCTTTTCATGCTCCCGCGGTCCCCGCGCCGGCTCAATGAACGCCGAGATCCGCGAGGTAGCGCTCTGCTTCCAGTCCGGCGGCGCATCCTTGGCCTGCGGCGGTAATCGCCTGGCGGTAGATGTGATCGGCCACGTCACCGGCGGCAAAGAGACCCTCCGTTTTGGTGCGCGTGCCCTGCGTCTGCAGGATGTAGCCGTTCTCATCGCGGTCCACGAGGTCGCCGAGGAAAGCGGCGTTTGGAACGTGGCCGATGGCGACGAAGACGCACTTCACCTCCAGCTCGCTTTTCGCTCCAGTGATGAGGTTTTCCAGCGTCACGGCACGCATCTCGCCTTTTTCATCGGTGAGGTATTCGCTCACGGTGGAGTTCCACACGGGCTCGATCTTCGGATTCGCCAAAGCGCGGTCCGCCATGATCTTCGAGGCGCGCAGCACATCGCGGCGATGGATGAGATACACCTTCGAGGCGAATTTCGTGAGGAAGGAGGCTTCCTCGCACGCGCTGTCGCCGCCGCCGATCACGCAGACCGGCACGTTGCGGTAGAAAGCGCCGTCGCAGGTGGCGCAGCTCGTCAAACCGTGGCCGATGAGCTTTTTCTCATCCGGCAGGCCGAGATGGCGCGGCGAGGCACCGGTGGCGATGATCACGGCGCGTGCCTCACGCACTTTGCCGTCCTCGGAGGTGACCTCAAAGTGGCCTGCGGCGGTCTTTTTCACGCTGGCGACCATCGTGTAGTCGATGCGCGCGCCAAAGCGCTCCGCCTGCGCCTGCATATTCATCATCAAGTCGGGTCCCATGATGCCTTTCGGGAAGCCGGGGAAGTTTTCCACCTCCGTCGTCGTGGTGAGCTGTCCGCCGGGCATGTTTCCAGACAGGATGAGCGGCGTCAGATTCGCGCGTCCGGTGTAGATGGCCGCCGTGTAGCCCGCGCAGCCGGTTCCGATGATGATGACGTTTTCCATGAGCAAAAAAGGGTGGGGAAAAGGGTTGGGCCGCGATCATGGAGGGTCCCCATGCATGCGCAAGCGGGTTGAGCATCCCGGCCGAGTGAAAGCGCGGTCTCAGGGCCGTTTTTGGGCGAAGAGCCACTCCCAAAACGCCGGGTCATCGTAGGTCTGCGTCCACGAATCATGCCCCACGCCGGGGTAGATCGTCAGTTTCACCGGCGCGCCGGCCTTTTTCAGCGCGTCGTGGATCTTGTGGCTGAACTCCACCGGCACCGCGCCGTCCTTGTCGCCGTGGAAAATCCAGCACGGCAGGCGCGCGAGGCGCTCCGCCTGCACCCAGCGCACGCCCGCGCCGCCGCAGACGGGCGCGATGGCCGCATACGTGTCCGGATACTCAAACGCCGTCTCCCACGTGCCGAATCCGCCCATGCTCAGCCCGGTCAGGTAAACGCGCGCGGTGTCGATGCGCTCGGTGCGGATGAGATGGTCCGTCAGCGCCTTCACGCCGTGCGGATTCCACAATTGCTGCGGCTCGCATTGCAGGCTGGCGATCACGGCGGGGAATTTTTGCCCGGCGGCGATGAGTTTCGGCGGGCCGTGCACTTTCACCTTTTCGAGATCGGTGCCGCGTTCGCCGGAACCGTGCAAAAAGAGCACCAGCGGCCATTTTTTCGCCGGATCGGCCTCGTAGCCCTCCGGTTTGGAGAGCAGGTAGCGGTAGTTTACCTTGAGGACGAAATCACCGGCGAAGGACGCGGGCGTCTGCACGTCTGCGAGCAGCGAAACAGCTCCGAGGAGCAGAAAAACGAGAGTTTTGACCATGGAGGCAAAACGCAGCTTTCCGGCAACCTTTGCCGCAAAGTCACGTTGGAGCCGCGTCATGACCTTCCGCGCTCTTTTTGCCGTTTTTCTCGCCTCCGCGTCTCTGCACGCGCTCACGCCAGATCTCGCCGATGTGGCCTACGGGCCGCATGAGCGCAACAAGCTCGATTTGTATCAAACCAAGGCCTCAAACGGCCCCGCGCCCGTCGTGGTCTTCATTCACGGCGGCGGATTCCGGAACGGAGACAAGTCGAAGTATGCCAAGGACAAGGAACTCGCCGCGCTGGTGAACGGCGGCGTGACCTGCGCGACGATCAACTACCCCTTTCTCACCAGCGCGCCCGTGCAGGACATCCTGAAGCACTGTGCGCGTGCCGTGCAGTTCCTACGCAGCAAGTCCGGCGAGTGGAAGCTCGACAAAACGCGCTTCGCGGCCATCGGCGGCAGCGCCGGGGCGGGCACCTCGCTCTGGCTGGCCACGCGCGATGATCTCGCCGATCCGAACGCGACCGATCCCGTGCTGCGCGAGTCCACGCGCCTCACCTGCGCCGTCTGCAATGCCACGCAGGCCACCTACGATGTCACACGCTGGGAGAGCTTCCTCGGCCCGGCAAAGCCGGAATTCCGCACCAGCGAGCTGGAAGCCGCGCTGTTTTACCATCAGCCCGGCTTTGCCGCGCTCACGACCACGGACAAAGGCAAGGCCATCCTCAAAGAGTGCGACATGCTCGGCTGGATCACGCCTGGCGACCCGCCACTGCTGCTCAACAACCCGCAAGTCGTCCCCGCGCCCACGAATCGCGGCGAATGGCTGCACTGCATCCATCACGCCCGCGAGATCGCCAAAGAATGCGCCGCCGACAACGTGCCCTGCATCGTCGTGCAGGATCAATCCGGCGAAAAGACCAGCGCCGCGGCCTTTTTGCTGGAGAAGCTCGCGAAGCGGTGACTGAATCGGCGCCCACACCATGCGCCTCGTCATTCAACGCGTCTCCGAAGCCTCTGTCACCGTCGATCAAGTCGTCACCGGCCGCATCGGGCCGGGTTTCATGATCCTCTGCGGCATCGAGGGCGATGACACCGCGGAGGATGCGGTCTGGCTGGCGCAAAAAGTCGCGCAGATGCGCATTTTCAGCGATGCCGACGGGAAGATGAACCTCAGCGTGAAGGACATCGGCGGTGGCCTGCTTGTGGTGAGCCAGTTCACACTCCACGCGAGCACGAAGAAGGGAAACCGCCCCAGTTTCATCCGCGCGGCACGCCCGGAGCAGGCTATCCCGCTTTACGAGCACTTCATGAGCCTGCTGGAAACCGAAACCGGCCGCCCGGTCGAGCGCGGCATCTTTGGCGCGGACATGAAGGTCGCGCTCATCAATGACGGCCCGGTGACGATCGTGATGGACTCGAAGGCGCGGGAGTAAAAGAGGCGAGTAGGCTAAAGCCATACTCGCGCTCCATTTCTCAGCCCACGAGATGCACCTGCGGGAACGGAACGACGAATTTGCCGCCGCGGTCGAGGAAGTCTTTTTCGCGCTTCAGGAATTCCGGCATGAAGTGCCAGGGGAGCACGAGGTAGTAGTCCGGCTTGGCGGCGCGGGATTCCTCTTCGCTGATGATCTTCACGCGGCTGCCGATGGTGAAGCTGCCCCACTTGCGCGGGTTGCGGTCGGCGATGGCGGGGAGGATGTCTCCATTGATGCCGCAATACTGAAGCGTGGTGTTGCCCTTGGTGGAGGCACCGTAGCCGTGGACGAGCTTGCCATCGGCCTTCGCTTTCTTCAGGAAGGCTTGGAGTTCGTTTTTGATGCGGCGGATGTTCGCGCGGAACTCGGCGTAGGGCGTGTCGGTGTCGAGCGCGAGCTCAAACTCGGTCACGCGCAGCTCCTGCACGCGGACGGCGGCCTCCTTGGAGGGCTTCACGCGGCCCTGATGCGCCACGCAGAGGCGGAAGCTGCCGCCATTCACGTCGTTGAGGTGCACATCGACGACTTCGAGGCCGCATTCGCCGAAAAGGCGCTCCAGAACGGCGAGGGAGTAGTATTCGAGGTGCTCGTGGCAGATGGTGTCAAAGCTGTTCACCGCGAGCATGGAGGGCAGGTAGCTCTGCTCGAGGATCCAGATGCCGTCGTCCGCCAGCACGCTGGCAATGTCCTGCACGAAGGAGCGCGGGTCCTCCAGATCGTAAAACATGCTGATGCTGGTCACCACGCGGGCTTTTTCCGTCTTGTACACACGGCGGAAGGCATCGGCGGAGAAGAAATCGTTCACGACTTCGAAACCACGCTCGCGCGCCTTCAAAGCGACGTCGCTGGGGTCGATGCCGATGTGGCGCAGGCCCTGAGTTTGGTAGCTGGCGAGGAGCGTGCCGTCGTTGCAGCCGATGTCGAGCACGACGTCGCCCTTGCTCAGCTTCACCGTCTCCTCGGCGAGGGCGGAGATGCCAGCGAGGTTGTCGCGCATGGACTGGTTGATGCCGCTTTCGTAGTAATAGCGGTGGTAGAGCACCTTTGGCGGCACGCTGTGGCGCATCTGGACGAGGCCGCAGGCGTTTTCATCGAGCGCGGGGTCGCAGCGGACGAGATCGAGCGGGATCTGGCGCTTGATGGTGCCGGAGCCGTCCTCACTGACGATGAGGCCGCCGATGTATTGATCGCCGAGGGCGATCACATCCGTGAAGCTGCGGCAGCCGCAGATGCGGCAGGAGGTGCGGGTGGTCAGGAGCGGACGGTAGGCAGGTGCGGCCATAGGACTGTCTGCATGGCATGGCGGCGCGGGATTGTCCAGAATGGGTTTGCGGGGCGGGCGTGCTCCGCGGCCTATTCCTCCTTCGGAAAGCGCCCTTCGCGGATGAAATGCTCCGCTGCTTTGAGGATCCAGGGCCGCCACATGATCCAGGTGTGGCCGGAGGGCATGATGGCGAAGTCTTTGAGGCCGGGAATGCGCCCTCCCTCGATGGTGACGACACCGTCGGAGCCCGAGCCGAGCCATTTTTTGAAGAAGGGGATGTTCGCCTGGTCGCCCATGATGACGGCGGTCTCCGGCGGCGCGGCGCCGAGGCGCTGCGGCGTGGAGTTTTTCTTGGTGCCGAGCTCTTGGAGCACGGGGCCCATGATTTTCTTCGCCACGGCCCATTCGCGGACGTGATCGACGATCTCGCAGCCGTTGTTCGGCGGCGCGAGGAGCACGGAGCGGCCCAGAGGGAAGCCTTCCGGCCTTTGCATGGCCCAAGCGCGGAAAACGATGCCGCCGAGCGAGTGCGTGACGAAGTGCAGCGTGCCAGCGCCGGGCCGTGCGGCGATTTTTTCCAGCGCAGGCGCCACGTGATCGCGCACGGCCTCCTCGACGCTGATTTTCGTCGAGGGATAGCCCACATATGCCACGCGGTAGCCCGCGCGGCGGAACCACAGCCCCGCGCCGAGCATGCTGCGCGGCGTGCGCGTGAGCCCGTGGATCAAAACGACGGTTTCTTCGCGTGGGACGGCTTTTTTCCTCATAGCGGCGGAAAATGGCACAGGAATCGCGTGTGGACGAAACGAAGTTTTTCCCGATAAACTGCCCTCACGCATGAAAATCGCCCATCTGCTCTTTTTGACCGCCGTGGCCGTTTTTTTGGCCGCCTGCGCCGGACTCGTCCCGCAGCACACCGCGCCCGGCGTGACGGTGGACCTCGTTCCGCGCGGTTATTACTCCCGCGCCCGCCTCCGGCCGATGACGCCGCGCTACATCACCATCCACGCGACGGAAAACTTCTCTCGCGGCGGAAACGCCCGCGCGGATGCGCAGATGCTCAAAACCGGAGCGCTCAAAGGCCGCAAAAATGCCATCGGTTACGTTTCTTGGCATTTCACGGTGGATGATCACTCCACGTATCAAAGCTTGCCGACAAACGAACGCGGCGAGCACGCCGACTACGACGGCATGGGAAACCGCAGCAGCATCGGCATCGAGATGTGTGAAAACCGCGGCAACGACCGCGCACGCACCATTGATCGCACGGCGCGCCTCGCGGCGTGGCTGATGAAGGAGCACGGCATCCCGCTCTCGAATGTGGTGCCGCACATGCACTGGCGCATGATCCGCCACAGCGACGGCCGCGATCTTGGTCACAAAAAGTGCCCGCACTTCCTTCTCGATGGCGGCCGCCTCGGGGCGAAGTGGGCCGCGTTTCAGGCGAAAGTGGCCGCGTATCGGCGGGCGATGTGATCGTTACTCAGCGTGCGCGTGGCCTTCGCTGCCGACGTCCATTTCGCGGACGCGTTTGCGGTCGCGTTCGGTCTGCACGGCGGCGCGGAGTTGCTCGCGCACTTTTTCCACGTCCGGGATCGCAGCCATGGCGACGTGCGGGTTCGTGGCGTCGGAGGTGATGAGCGTCAGATTGCCGAGGCCGAGCAGGCGCAGCATCAGCGGCTGGTCCATCGCGTAGTCTTTCACGCGGTAGAGCTCCAGCTCATCGAGACGGCGGTTCAGGATGCCGCTGCGGATGCGCAGGCGCTGGGTGGTCAACTCATACGAGGTGCAGCGCGTGGCCCACCAGCGGGCGATCCACATCACGACCGGGACGACGAGGCCGATGGCGGAAAGCCCGGCGGTGAAGGGGATGCCCACGCAGGCCGCGATGGCGAGCACGATGCAGATGAAGTAGAACCAGAAATGCACCCACTGGGAGGTGTGGCCCGTCCACAGCGTGGACTCGGTGGCGGCAGGAGAGGGGGATTCGTCGTTGTTCATATCAGGGAGAGTGTGAGACATGGGAAACGTGGTCTGTCGGGGCGATTTTGGCGAACTGTTCCTCCAAAAAAAGCAGGTGGGCCACCGTCTCGTGCGCATTCCACCACATGAGCGCCGCTGCCACGCAGGCGAGCCAGCGCGGCCACTCCCACGTGGAGTAGAGGATCGCAAACACGAGCAAGAAGCCGCCCACAACGATGCCGGGGCCAAAAAGCACGCTGGAAAACGCCCACGCCGGAAATTGCAGTGCAAGGCCGGCTCCATCCAACAGGGAGCCCGTCGCGCTGATCGCGCCCAGCAGCACGCCAAACAACACCGCGCCCAAAACCAGGCCCAAACGGCCCAGCATGGAAGTCAGCGCATCGCGCAATGGAGAATAAGGAACGTCTGTCGGGTCAGACATGGCGCGCCGAGTGTGCACGCCGTGTTTTTACCGGCTATTCCACTTTCCGCCCGAGTTTGGAGCGGTCGTCAGCTCACTTCCCGACGCGAAACAGCTTGTCCTGCGTGCGGATGAAGAGGCTGCTGTCGCTCACGGAGATGCTGGCGCGCACGCTGTCGGCGTTGCCGTTCGGTTTGGAGCCGTTGCCCATTTCGTTGACGGAGAGCAGCTCAAATTGGTCGCTGTTTGCCTTCGCGACATAGACTTCGCCCCAGAAATTGACGCAGTACACTTTGTCGTCGGCCACGGTGGGGCTGCTCTCGAATTTCGTCTTACCACCGAGCTCGCCGGTCCAGATCACTTTGCCGGTTTTCGGCTCCAGGCAGCTCAGCAGCTTCTTGCCGCCATCGAGGACGTAAAACTTGCCTTTGTAGAAGGCGGGCGTCGGCACATCGCTCGTCACGCCTTTCGGCTCCGTCTGCCAAATCGGCTGCGTTTCGCCTTTCGCATCGAGAGGCAGGGCAAACACGGGCGAGTTCTTCGGCGCGCACACGATGGCGATGCCGTCACCCACGACGGGCGAGGGAACGAGGCGGAAGAATTTGTTGTAGCCATCGCCCGGGGGATTCCACGTGGCGATGCGGGAGAGTTCCTTGCCGGTGGCGGCCTCGTGAATCGTCAGCGTGTCACCGCCGGAGATCAGCATGAGGCGCTGGTCTTTGTAAGTCGTGAAAACCGGGCTGCTGAAGGCCTCCAGCGATTCGATCTGCGCCAGCGAGGGCCGGACGTGCTTCCAGATGTCCTTCCCCGTCGCCGGATCGATGGCGAGCACGTAGCTGCTCATGTCCTTGCCCTCGGTGCCCTTGTTGAACTTGCCCTGGAACTGGAAGGTCTCGTTCCGCTGCAGCACCTGGATGTAGAGCTTGCCACTGTCGATCGTGGGGCTGCTGCCGTAGGTCCACTGCGTGGCGAAAGCGCCGTGCGTTTCCTTGAAATCACGCTTCCACACGATCTTGCCGCTGAAGTCGCAGGCTGCGGCCACCGCGTTCGCGAAGAGGAAGTAAACCCGCTCGCCATCCGTCGCCGCGGAAGGGCTGGCGAGGTTGCTCTTGTCATCCCACTGCACCTCATCGGCTTCGGAAATCGTGGTGCGCCATTTCTCTTTGCCGCTCGCCTTGTCGTAGCACAGGCCCACGAGCTTCTTTTCGTCCTTCAGCGGCGCGGTGATGAAAATATTGTCCCCCCAGATCACCGGCACGGACGCGGCGATGCCTGGCAGGTCCGCCGCCCATTTCACGCCTTCTTTCGTATCAAACTTAGCCGGCAGGCCCGTCTCGCTGCTGGAGCCGTCTTGGTTCGGGCCGCGCCAGTTTGGCCAGTTTTCGGCAGACGCAGTTTGGACGAGCAAGGCGAGGGCGAGGAACGGAACAGTCGGTTTCATGAGGGAAGGGGAGAGACGTGAGGAAAGCCAAAACGCCGCCTAAAGTCGAGATGTTTTCGGTTTTCACGCACCGCCGGGTGTGAAAGCCTGCGCGAAACCGGTCTCGCGTGAACTTTTCCCGCGATTCCACGTCTCACACCGCCGTGCGCCTCCTCGCCTGCCTTTTGCTCCTCTTTCTCAGCCCTGCGCGGGCGGAGCAGTGCCTCGTGCTCGGCGACAGCCTGACCAAGGAATACGAGGCCACCTTTGTCGGACTCTATCCAAACAACCCCGCCGCCTGGCAGGCGCGGAACTGGATCGAAATCCTGCACCAGCACCGCACCGACTGGTTCGACACCGGCACCTGGAGCGTTTACAGCGCCCCGCGTCTCACCGGCCATCGCTTCAACTGGGCCTTCCCCGGAGCCACGACGTCGGAGATCAGGACTCTGCTGACGAATTTCATCAACAAAGCCACCTGGGTGCCGACGCTGGAGAATCACATCCGCAATGACGTGCAGCGCGTCGTCATCTTCGCCGGTGGCAATGACGCCGACAGCTACTACGCGAACCTCTACAACGGCGCGGCCACCTCCGCAGTCACGAATACCACGCTGCAAAATATCCAGTGGCTCACCAGTTGGGTGCGCAATCTGAACGCCACCGTGCCCATCGTCATCGTCAGCGTGCCGCACGTCGGCTGCACGCCAAAGGTCCAGCAGGGCTACCCCACGCATCCCGTTTACACCGCGCGCGTCACCGCCGCGATGGACACGCTGAACGCGAACCTCGCCGCGTGGGTCGGCACCTACAACAACCTCGCCTTCGTGCCCGGCGTGTATGAGTTCACCAAAAACATCATCACGCAGCCCTACCGCATCCGCGGCATCGAGTTTTACCGTGTTCCGGATGCGGACGCGCGGGCGCGCTATGTTTTCAGCGGCGATGGCTTTCATCCCAGCACCTGCGCGCATGCCAAGATCGCGCAGATGGTGATCGAGGCCTTCAACAGCAAGTTTCCCACCGCCATCACGCCGCTGAGTGACGATTACCTCATCACCGGCGTGCTCGGGCTCGATCCGAACATCCCGTTCAACGAATGGATGGCTGCGCAGGGCCAGAGCGGCGGCTTCACGGGCGATTCAGACCTCGATGGAGTGCCCAATTTGCTCGAATTCGCCCTCGAAGGCGTCACCGGCGCGGCGAGCCTCCCGCAGCCCGTTTTTCAAAATGGCAGCCTCACGCTGAATTTCCGCCCGCGGGCCATTTTCAGCGAATGGGGCGTTTTGACGGCCGAATCGTCTCCGGACCTCCAAACGTGGCAAACCGTCCCGCAGGCCCAAATCGTCACGAATCCCGATGGAAGCCGCACCGTGAGCCTGAGCGGCCCTGGATCGGCCTTTTTGCGTCTGAAAGCGGCAAAATGAGGCCCTGCGGCATCGTTCACGCCGCAGCATGAAACCTGCCGGCACTGATTTCCTCCACGTCTCGCGACGCCACTTCTTCCAAAGCAGCGTCGTTGGCAGTGCCGCGCTCAGCTCGTTGCTCGCGCGTGATCTCAGCGCCGTCGAATTTACGCCGCGCGCGCATTTCGCGCCGAAGGCGAAGCACGTCATCTACCTCCACATGATCGGCGCGCCCTCGCAGCTCGATCTTTTCGATTACAAACCGCTGCTGCAAAAACTCGACGGCCAGAAGTGCCCGGAAGAGCTCACGAAAGGCAAACGCTTCGCCTTCATCGGCGGTGAGATGACGCTCGCGGGCACGGAGTTCAAATTCCAGCGCCACGGGCAGAGCGGGCTGGAGCTCAGCGAGCTTTTGCCAAATCTCGGCAGCATCGCGGATGACATCTGCGTCGTCCGCAGCCTCCACACGAACGAGATCAATCACGCGCCCGCGCAGATGTTCCTGCACACCGGTTTTGGCCAGGGCGGACGGCCCAGCATGGGCTCCTGGGTCACCTACGGCCTCGGCAGTGAGAACCGCGACCTGCCCAGCTACGTCGTGCTGCTTTCCGGTCCGGCCGGTGGCGCCGGCAGCACGCTGTGGAGCACCGGCTTCCTGCCCAGCGTGCATCAGGGTATTCAATTCCGCGGCAGTGGCGAGCCCGTGCTCTTTTTGACGAATCCTCAAGGTCACGGCAGTCAGGACCGCCGCCGCGTGCTCGATGCCGTGAAGGCACTCAACGAGCAGCAACTCGCCACCGTGCAGGACCCGGAGATCGCCACGCGCATCAGCCAGTATGAGATGGCCTACCGCATGCAGGCCAGCGTGCCGGAGCTCATGGACATCAGTCGCGAAGACCCGCGCACGCTCGAAATGTACGGCGCAAAACCCGGCGCGGCCTCCTTTGCAAACAACTGCCTGCTCGCCCGCCGACTCATCGAGCGCGGCGTGCGCATGGTGCAGCTCTTCGACAGCGATTGGGATCACCACGGCGGCCTCAGCAAGCGTCTGCGCGAAAAAGCGAAGGACGTGGACCAGCCGATGGCCGCGCTCGTGCGCGATCTGAAGCAGCGCGGCCTCCTCGATGAGACGCTCGTCGTCTGGGGCGCGGAATTTGGCCGCACGCCGCTGCGTCAGGGCGCGAACGCCGACGGCACCAAGACCTCTGCCGGTCGCGATCATCACAAGGACGCCTACACGATGTGGATGGCCGGCGGCGGCATCAAACCGGGCACCAGCTACGGCCGCACCGACGACTACGGCTTCAACATCGCCGAAAACCCCGTCCACACGCACGATCTGAACGCCACGCTGCTCCACCTCCTCGGCCTCGATCACGAACGCCTCACCTTCCGCTACCAAGGCCGCGACTACCGCCTCACCGACGTGCATGGCGAGCTGGTGCCGGCGATCCTGGCGTGAGAAAGTAAAGCTTCCCACCCGGAGCTGCGTTTGTTAAAACCTAACCACCATGAACACGCCGCTCCTCACTCCATCTGCCTCCAGCCGTCGCTCCTTCATCACCCGCAGCGCCCAGGCGGCGACGGCGGGACTTCTCGGCCAGTCTTTGTTCGCCGAGCCCACGCCTGCTGCGGCGTTGCCCTCCGAGACGCTCGTCACGCAGCTCTACAAAGGCCTCAATGACACGCAAAAGGCCGCCATCTGCCTGCCTTGGGAAGACAAGCGCCGCCAGAAGGTGGACAACAACTGGCACATCGTGAAGCAACCGATCCGCGACGTGCTCAATGCCGACCAGCAGGCCATGGTGCGCGAGATTTTCGACAAACTGCACAGCGACGAATACAAGAAGGAAGTCTGGAAGCAGTTCGACCACGACAATGCCGGCGACGGCGGCTTCGGCAGCGCATCCATCGCGCTGTTTGGCGAGCCGGGCACCGGCCAGTTCGAGTTCGTGCTCACCGGCCGTCACTGCACGCGCCGTTGCGATGGTGACAGCGAGAGCGGCGCGGCCTTCGGCGGCCCCATCTTCTACGGACACGCTGCAGCCAGCTTTGACGAGAAACCGGACCACCCCGGCAATGTCTATTGGTTCCAGGCGAAACGCGCGAACGAGGTTTTCGCCGCGCTGGATGGCAAGCAGCGCGAAAAAGCCCTGCTCCCCAGCTCCCGTCAGGAAAAAGGCAATCTCACCGTCGAACTCACGGGCAAAACCAGCGGCCTCGAAGGCCTGCGCCTCGCTGAGATGAGCGCGGACCAGAAAGGCCTCGTGCGTGGTGTCATCGCCGATCTGCTGAAGCCCTTCCGCAAGCACGATGCCGACGAGGCGCTGCGCTACATCGAAGCCGCCGGCCTCGACAATTTGCACATGGCCTTCTTCAAAAAAGGCGACCTCGGCAACGACGGCGTGTGGGATGTGTGGCAGCTCGAAGGCCCGAACATGGTCTGGTTCTTCCGCGGCGCGCCGCACGTCCACAGCTGGGCGCACATCCGCGACAAGGCGGCGGTTTAAGCAGCTTTTTGAACGCGAATGGGGAACGAATGAAAACGAATGGCCGCGAATGCATCGCCTGCGGATCATTCGCGCTCATTCGCGTTAAACCCGAACACCGCTTTTGAGACGAAAGCCGCCGTTTCCACGGAGCGCGAGTATGGCGAAGCCTACTCGCCACGCGTAGCCGACTCGGGAAAACAGGCGAGTAGGCTAAAGCCATACTCGCGCTCCAACAAAAGCGGCATGCGCGTGAAAAAGATCACTCCACCAGCTCGCCCACCAGCAAAATCGCGCCGGGATAAAACGCGTGTCCGTCAAACCGCTCCGGTTGGTCGATCTTGTTGCCGTTCTTCGCGAGGATGGCCGCCTTGTCCGGCTGTTGCGGATGAATCGTGATCGTCACGGTGTGCACCGTGTCTGGCAACTCGCTGCCGAGCGCCAGCGTCGCCAGGCGATGGTAGGTGCAGTAGGCGTCGATGCGCGGCACCACTTTCTCCGGCTGGTCATCGACTTTCACGATCACCTGACCGCAATCCGGCCCCACGATGTCGTAGATCGAGCAGCGCGTGCCCTTGAATTGAAACTTGAGGGAATCCCCGGGCTTCCCCGCCTTGCGCAGCGCCGCGAGACGATTCGCCCAGCGCTTCGCAAAGTCCTCCGGCGGTGCTTGGAAGCCGCTGGAGAGCTTCGCCGCTGTGATCGGCAGCAGCTTTGCGTTCTCGTAATTCGTCGCGATGAAGGGCGCGGCCAGCGCATGCGCGCCCGTGGCTTTCGACGCCGTCTGAATCGGCTCCAGTGACCGAACGATGGCCTGCAAGTAAAGCTCGTGCCCCGTCTCGACATGCGGATGCACGCTGTCCGGCGCGAAGACGAATTTTCCTGCCAGCGCCTGCTTCTCCGCGTCCGTCTTCGGCAGCTTGGCCTTCCACTCCAGTTTTCCTTCCTTCGCCAGTTTCGCCACCTCCATGCCCAGGTGGATCGTCGGGATGCCGTAATGCTCCGCCACCGCCTCCATCGCGCTCGCGCTGCGTTGGAACTGGCCCTCCAGCATCGGTTTCACCAGCGCCTCGGTGATTGTATAGACAAAGCAGATGTCGCACTCCGGCAGCGCACGCCACGTTTGCCGCACGATGCCCTCCATGCAGCGCTGGATCTGCTCCGGCGCCGCGCCGCCGTCATTCACCGCGAACTCCACGAACAGCAAATCCGGCCGCTGATCGAGCACGTCCTGCTTCACGCGAAACACACCCAGGTCCGAGCCCGTGCCGCCGATCGCCGCATTGATCTCGCTGAACTTCGCCTGCGGCCACGTCTTTTGAAAATGTGCCAGCGTCTTCACCCGCCAGCCCTGCTGCGCCGTGATCGAGCCGCCGAGGTAGCCGATCTTCACTGCCGTGCCCGCTTTGTTCGCCTTCGCGAGAAAATTCGGCAAACCCGCCCGTGGGCGGCATTCCTGCGCCGCGACCAGCGGATAGTCTTTCTCCGCCGCGGCAGCGAAGGTGGAAACGAGAACAACAGCGAGCGCAAAAAGAGGCTTCATCTCCGCAGCATGCCGAGAATACTCTCCGCGACAAAAACTCCGTGCTCCTGCGAATCGAGAATCCGCCCCGAAGGTCCGTATAAAGCCCCGTGAACCGCCACGCCTTCATTTTTGCCCTCCTCGCCGCCGCATCACCTGCGGCGCACGCGGTCGATTACGCAAAGGACATCAAACCCATGCTCAGCGAGCGCTGCTACGCCTGCCACGGCGCTTTGAAGCAAAAAGCCGGCCTGCGCCTCGATACCGTCGCCGCCTTGAAAACCGGCGGTGACAATGGCGATGCCACCAAGCTCCTCCTCGAACGCCTCACCACCTCCGACAAGGACGAGCGCATGCCG
>Ga0315902_10004846_pt1 | contig 19232 bp, 12 predicted proteins | sample LakEriMetagenome_9_FD_203523 | JGI IMG/M metagenome (GOLD analysis project Ga0315902, IMG submission 203523) | Freshwater fungal communities from buoy surface, Lake Erie, Ohio, United States - Buoy 12 MA117 | ecosystem: Environmental > Aquatic > Freshwater > Lake > Lake biofilm | place: USA... | reverse complement strand
CACGGTGCGCGCGATGAACCCGCCGGAATTGCCGCCAGCGCCACAAAAAGACGTGGGCAGCTTACTTCGTTTCCCGACGCCCTGGCAGCGCAAGACAATGTGGACGGCGCTCGCGACCGTCTCCGTCGCCGTGATGCTCGTGCTCGCGGTCAAATTCATCTACTACTTCTCGCAGGTGATGGCCTACCTGCAGCCGATCCTCGTGCCGTTCGCCATCGCCGGCGTGCTCGCGTACCTGCTCGAGCCGGTTGTCGCGCGGCTCGTGAAGTTCGGCACCACGCGCCACCGTGCCGTCACTGCGGTCTTCGCCTTCACCACGCTCGCATTCGTCGGCATCATGTTCTGGCTCGTGCCGATGATCTCCGGGCAGACTAGGAAGCTCGCGAAGAAGGTGCCCGAGATCACCAAGCAAGTCCGCCACGGCGTCTCCGGCCTGGCGCTCTACGTGCGGGAAAAAACCGGGATCCACATCATCCCCGACGAGCTGTACGAACTCGCGCAACCGCAGCCCGCCCCGACGCCCGCTCCCAAGCCGACGCCTCCGGATAAAGCAAAGCCGCAGCCCGCGCCCCTCGCTCCCTCTGCGCCGGAAAAACCCGTGGCCGATCCCGCGGCAGGCACCGAACCGCCTGCGGAAACGGATCCCAAACCCGCCGCCGTCCCCCCTGTGCCGGACATGGGGACACCGAAAGCCGAGGAGGTCTTCCGCAACATCAGCACTGGCGAATGGCTCAACAAGGCGCTGCCCAAGATATTTCAGAGGGTGTGGGACTTTTTCACCAACAGCCTCGGTGGCTTCCTCGGCCTCTTCGGCTTCCTGCTCTCGCTCATCATCGTCCCGCTTTATCTTTTCTACCTCCTCGCCGAGTCGCCGCACATCGCGGCCTCGTGGACGAAATACGTCCCTCTGCGCGCGAGCGAATTCAAGGACGAGGTCGTCGCCTGCCTCATCGAAGTGAACAGCTACCTCATCGCCTTCTTCCGCGGGCAGCTCGTCGTCAGCACCATCAATGGCATCGCCACCGGCACGCTGCTCGGAATCGTCGGCCTCGACTTCGGCATCCTCATCGGCCTCGGCCTCTGCTTCCTCGGCATCATCCCGTACATCGGCATCACACTCTGCTGGATTCCCGCCGTCATCATCGCATCGGTGCAGGGCGGGAGCTGGCTCGTGCCCGCGAGCGCCGCATGGTGGGTTTTCCCCGTCGTGGTCACGGGCGTGTTTGTCGTCGTGCAGCAGGTGGACGGCATCTTCGTCACGCCGAGGATCGTCGGCGAACGCGTCGGCCTGCATCCGGTCACGGTCATTTTTTCCGTCTTCCTGTGGTCGCTGCTGCTCGGCGGATTGCTCGGCGCGATCCTCGCAGTGCCGCTCACCGCCACGTCGAAAGTCATCCTGCGCCGCTACGTCTGGGAGCGCAGCATCGCGCCTCCGGCGGAAAATGTGCCGCTTGCGAAGAAGGAAACCGTGGCGGAAAATTCATAGGCCATGAATGCGAACCCCGCGCCGACCTCACCCTCCGCACCGAAACCGCCTAAGCCGAAAGGCCCGCGCGTGATCGTCTCCGGCGTAAGCCGCCGGGACGTCATCATCGGCGTGCTCGTCGCGCTCGCCGTGATCGGCTTCATCGCATTCGCCGTCCTGAACTCGGGCGGATACAAGGAGCACAACAAGATCACCGGCGTCGTCCGCAGCCACGAAGCGCCCGGCCCGCGCGAGATGCTCATGATCGTGAGCAAAAAAGGCGTGACGGAAAAAACCGCCGACACCGGCTATTCGCTGAAGATCTGGGTCGAATCCGAGAAGCGCGAATACGAAGTGATGGTGAGCAAGGAAGACTTCGACAAGGCGAAGGACGGCGACGAGATGAGCTTCCTGCGCCCGAAGAGCGAGCAGCGCTGAGCCTGTCGTGTGCTTTGCGACGCCGGAGGCGTCATGGAGGCGCGGAGCGCCGGTGGAACGTGACCTCCGGGCACGCTTCTTCGGCGGGGCGCAAGCATTCCATCCGGGGAACGCGCCCGGGAGGTCGCCTTTCACCGGCGCTCCGCGCCGCTGAACTCGGAACCGCGAGCACGGCCACACTTTTACTTGAACCACACCAGCGTGCGAGACCGTGAGGCCGGGACGGCGCGCGCGGATTCGGGATTCGGGCGCAAGCTGCCATCGCGCGGCATGGCACGCTGAAGCGTGGGGGCTACTTTTGCTGCTCGTCGTGGTCGGCTCAGAACTCGGCCGCGGGGCTGTAGGGGCCATTGCTGTCCAAGGCGATGTATTGGAGGCTCGGGTGCTGGCGCAGCGGTTCGAGGGAGACTTTGATTTGGCTGAGTTCGGAAATGAGGAGCTTCTGCAACTGGCGCAGTTCCAGCAGTGGCGCGTAGTCGGCGATTGGGTTGTTGCGGATCATCAGTTCCGTGAGCGGCAGGCCCGCCGGCGGTGAAGGTCGGCGATTCGATTGCTTCCAGTATTCAGGAATTTGAGTGGCTTGCCTCGCAGCGGGGTGAGGTTGGCGATGCTGTTAGTGTTGCAATCCAGTGATACCAAGGCGGGCGACTCGGCGAGAAAGGAAAGGTCGGAGCATTGACGTCGCTGCGCGCATCGAGCGTCTCGATCTCGCCGCGCGCCTGCTCGGGGCTCATGAACTGCGGCGTGCCCATGATGGTGCTGTCGAGGGTGGCCTCGATTGCGGATTGGGGATTTGGGATTGCGGATGGTCCTGCGCCACGGGCAAGCGTCTCGCGGATGGTGTGGATGTCCTCGGGCGCGGCGGCGGGATCATTCTGCAATCTGCAATCCGCAATCGTTTCGCGAACCCCCAGTCAATCACGAGGACGCCGCCGAAGTCGTCGAGCATGACGTTATCGGGCTTGAGGTCGCGGTGGATGATGCCCTTGCTGTGCGCGAAGGCGAGCGCGTCGCAGACTTTCTGGAAGATGGTCAGGAGCGAAGGGTGCGGATTCTTTTGCGCCGTCGCCTCGGTGCCGCTGGCGAGGAGGTCGAGCACCTTCTGCAAGGTGATGCCGCGCACCAGCTTCATGGTGTAGTAGGGCAGGCCGTTTTTATCTACGCTGAGTTCGCGGACGGGCGGGATGTTCGGGGTGCTCGAGCTGCGCGGTGATTTTCGCCTCGTTCAGGAAGCGCACAAGCGCGTCGGCGGTGTCGAGTATCACTTTCAAGGCGATGGTGCGCTCGGTGGTGGCCTCGCACGCACCGAGGATCGCGCCCGTGCCGCCCTATGCGATGACCATGCCGATGCCCCATTTTTTCCGCAAAAACTCCTCGGGCAGCGCGCGCTTCACCATCGCGGCGCTGGGCGCGAGCGACACGTCGGTGGCCTCGTGCCGCAGCCGCCGCAGCTCGATCGTCGCGATGCCGATCTGGATTTTCCGGTTCAGTCACAGGCGCGTGCGCCCGTCTTTCAGACGGGGCTGGCCGTGCGCCGTCGTGCCGCTCAAGGAGCCGAGGTCCTCGATGTGGGCGTGGTCGTAGTTGAGGATGAGCTTCGCGTCCTGGCGCGAAACGAGGTCGGCGTCCACACGGATGAAGCAGACGGCGTTGCGCCCGACGGTGTAGTCGCCAGGCGTGAGGACGTGGCGCGTGTGCACTTCTCCATCCACGGTGATGAGAACGTCGGTCTGTGGGGAACGTATCGTGTCCGTGTAGGGGATGTAGATCGTTTTTGCGGGCGCGAACGGCTGTGTTGGCGACAAATCTTGGTGGGTCCAGGCGGCACGACGCCCGCCTCGGCGAAGATTTTTTTCGCGCCGAAAAATGATGAAGCGGCAAAATCATCCCAAAGCAGTTTCTCATAGGCAAAACACACTCTGATTCGGCGAAAATTTGCGCCAGCGCCGCATCCCGCCGCAGAGAGGGCGCGAAACATTTTTCAACAAATTTGTTGACCAGAAAACGGAAACCGCTATCAACACCGCCCCGCAAGTGCGGGGGCCGTCCGAAACAGTGTTCGTCAAAGTCGCAGCGAGCAAAGAAATTTGCAAAAAGTTGTTGACGGTGCCGAAAACCTGAATAGGGTGTCCCTCCCGCTAAAACAAAGGGCGCGCCGAAAAGCGCGAAGCAGTCGCTCACGAGAGCCGCTGGCGCAGACGAAGGTCTGAAAGCCGGTGAACCTCGGAATCACTGCAAGTTTTTTGACAGTTTGGTTTCGAGTCGCCCGCCTGCGCATCCCTCGTGGAAGCGGAGGCGGACACAAACTCAAAACAGTCCATACAGCAAAAATTGAATTGTGCGTTGCACGTCAAATTTTTGATTTTAATATAAGTGCCGAGACCTGCTGCTCACGCAGCGGGTCATAAAACGGCCAGATGCTGCGGCTTGCTGCCGCAGCGCAATACTTTCTACGGAGAGTTTGATTCTGGCTCAGAACGAACGGTGGCGGCGTGGATAAGACATGCAAGTCGAACGGGACTTTCAGTGTAGCAATACATTGAAAGTTCAGTGGCGTAAGGGTGCGTAACACGTGGGAAATCTGCCGAGAAGTGGGGGATAGCTCGCCGAAAGGCGAATTAATACCGCATGTGGTCAGTGAGGACATCCTCGCGAAACCAAAGCCGGGGCAACCTGGCGCTTCTTGATGATCCCGCGGCCTATCAGCTAGTTGGCGGGGTAAAAGCCCACCAAGGCTATGACGGGTAGCTGGTCTGAGAGGACGACCAGCCACACTGGAACTGAGACACGGTCCAGACACCTACGGGTGGCAGCAGTCGAGAATTTTTCTCAATGGGGGAAACCCTGAAGGAGCGACGCCGCGTGAAGGATGAAGGTCTTCGGATTGTAAACTTCTGTCATTAGGGAACAAATCTTCCAGTTAACTGCTGGAAGTCTGATAGTACCTGAAGAGGAAGAGACGGCTAACTCTGTGCCAGCAGCCGCGGTAATACAGAGGTCTCAACCGTTGTTCGGATTCATTGGGCGTAAAGGGTGCGTAGGCGGCGGAGTAAGTCAGGTGTGAAATCTCGGGGCTCAACCCCGAAACTGCACTTGATACTGCTTCGCTAGAGTATTGGAGAGGAGATTGGAATTTACGGTGTAGCAGTGAAATGCGTAGATATCGTAAGGAAGACCAGTGGCGAAGGCGAATCTCTGGACAATTACTGACGCTGAGGCACGAAGGCCAGGGGAGCAAACGGGATTAGATACCCCGGTAGTCCTGGCAGTAAACGGTGCACGTTTGGTGTGGGAGGATTCGACCCCTTCCGTGCCGGAGCTAACGCGTTAAACGTGCCGCCTGGGAAGTACGGTCGCAAGATTAAAACTCAAAGAAATTGACGGGGGCCCGCACAAGCGGTGGAGTATGTGGCTTAATTCGATGCAACGCGAAGAACCTTACCAGGGTTTGACATGCATCTCTAAGTCGGTGAAAGCCGGCGAGTGTAGCAATACACAATTTGCACAGGTGCTGCATGGCTGTCGTCAGCTCGTGTCGTGAGATGTTGGGTTAAGTCCCGCAACGAGCGCAACCCCTGTGTCCTGTTGCCACCCCTTAATTGGGAGCACTCTGGACAGACTGCCCTGTGAAACGGGGAGGAAGGTGGGGATGACGTCAAGTCAGCATGGCCCTTACACCCTGGGCTGCACACGTACTACAATGCTCAGTACAGAACGAGCCGATGCCGCGAGGCGGAGGTAATCCTAAAAACTGAGCCCAATTCGGATTGCAGGCTGCAACTCGCCTGCATGAAGCTGGAATCGCTAGTAATGCCGTATCAGCTACGACGGCGTGAATACGTTCCCGGGCCTTGTACACACCGCCCGTCACATCATGGAAGTCATTTGTTCCCGAAGTGCGTGCGCCAACCGCAAGGAGGCAGCGCCCTAAGGAATGAGTGGTAACTGGGATGAAGTCGTAACAAGGTAGCCGTAGGGGAACCTGCGGCTGGATCACCTCCTTTCTAAGGAGTAATGTCCTGCCCTTCATTGGGTGGGCATAGGTCGACCGCTAAACCCCGCAAGGGACATGCGTTGAAATCCATGCCAACGAAAGACGACATGGTTCAATAATTTGAAACGGCAGCGCACAATTCAGTTTTTGCTTAAATTCCCGGAAAACCGGGCGTAATGGGAATTTCGAATCACACAATTGGGGGTATAGCTCAGTTGGTAGAGCGGTAGCTTTGCAAGCTATAGGTCAGGGGTTCGAGTCCCCTTACCTCCACCAACGGGCGAGCCTCCTTCTCATCATTGAGCGGAGCACCGGCTTTGCAAACCGGGCGTGTAGCTCAGTTGGTTAGAGCATGCGCTTGATAAGCGCAGGGTCGCAGGTTCGAATCCTGCCACGCCCACCAAATACCGGAATAAAAGCAAAATGGACTTTTTTGAGATTGGCGACAAAGGGGGAACCCGAGAAACCAAACAACAGCAGGCCGCATTTGATGGCACCGCTGGTTCTTTGACATCTGCATACATGGTAGAAAAAGCAACTTCAAAATGCTGAGTCTGAAATTCTGTATAGGGTGGCTGAAAAAGTGCCGCCAGCGGGAATTCAGTTATCACAAATTTCCAAGATGGGCGCAAGCCCGTCGGAGGAACAGATTGATCAAGCTACAAAGGGCACACGATGAATGCCTTGGTGCCAATAGGCGATGAAGGACGCGACAAGCTGCGATAAGCCACGGATAGCGGCACATACGCTTTGACCCGTGGATCTCCGAATGGGATAACCTGGCAGGGTGAATGCCCTGTCGTCACAGAGTGAATACATAGCTCTGTGCACGCAATACCTGGTGAAGTGAAACATCTCAGTAACCAGAGGAAAAGAAAGTGAAAACGATTCCGTCAGTAGCGGCGAGCGAAAGCGGAAGAGCCCAAACCACCGGCTTGCCGGTGGGGTTGTAGGACCCCGATGTGACAGTGTAGACGTTAGGTGAAGCGAATGGAAAATCGCTCCATAGAGGGTGAGAGGCCCGTAACCGAAAACCGAAGCACGTCTAGGGAGTTCCTGAGTAACACGATATAAGTGAAGTCTCGTGTGAATCTGCGCGGACCACCGCGTAAGGCTAAATACTAATTGGCGACCGATAGTGAACAAGTACCGCGAGGGAAAGGTGAAAAGCACCGCTGTGAGCGGAGTGAAATAGAACCTGCAATCGTGTGCCTACAAGGTGTCAGAGCCCCGCAAGGGGTGATGGCGTGCCTTTTGCTTAATGAGTCTGCGAGTTATTGTCAGTGGCAAGCCTAAGTCCTTATGGGACGGAGGCGTAGCGAAAGCGAGTCCGAAATGGGCGACAAGTCGCTGGCAGTAGACCCGAAGCCGAGGTGATCTACCCATGACCAGGTTGAAGCGCGGGTAACACCGCGTGAAGGACCGAACTGGTGCCTCTTGAGAAAGGCTCGGATGAGTTGTGGGTAGGAGCGAAAGACTAATCAAACCCGGTGATAGCTGGTTCTCCCCGAAATAGCTTGAGGGCTAGCCTCGTGTGCTGATTTGCGGAGGTAGAGCACTGGATGAACTAGAGCCCATACCCGGGTATCGAATTCAATCAAACTCCGAATGCCGCAGAGTGTAACACGGGAGTCAGTGCGTGAGGGATAAGCTTCACGCGCGAGAGGCAAACATGCCAGATCAGCAGCTAAGGTGCCTAAACGATGCTAAGTGGAAAGGATGTGGAGATACTTAGACAATGAGGATGTTGGCTTAGAGGCAGCCATCATTTAAACAGTGCGTAATAGCTGACTCATCGAGTGTTTCCGCGCCGAAAATGATTGGCGATAAGCGTCGTACCGAAGCTCTGGAGTGTCCCTGGGTTCGCCCGGGTCCACTGGTAGGGGAGCGTTGTAGCGCCGTCGAAGCGGGAGCGAAAGCAACCGTGGAGGTTCTACAAGTGAGAATGCAGACATGAGTAGCGAAAAGACTGGTTTAATTCCAGTCCGCCGTAAACCTAAGGTTTCCTGGGGAAGGCTCGTCCTCCCAGGGTTAGTCGGGACCTAAGTCGAGGCCGATGGGCGTAGACGATGGACAGCAGGTTTAATATTCCTGCACCGCCGAAATTTAACCCAGAAAGACGTGTGCTAGGAGGAAGGCCGGGTGTTGATTATCCCGGTCCCGCAAGGGGACGTGAAGGCTTCGGCCGAAGCGGATCTTCCAAATAGTGCACCGAGAAAATCTCTGGCGAATACTAAGGCGCCCGTACCGTAAACCGACACAGGTGGGTGGGCATAATTGTGCCAAGGCGTAAGAGTGAAACCTCGTTAAGGAACTCGGCAATCTAGCCCCGTAACTTCGGAAGAAGGGGTGCCCTCGCAAGAGGGCCGCAGTGAAATGGGTGTACCGACTGTTTAACAAAAACACAGCACTCTGCTAACTCGAAAGAGAACGTATAGGGTGTGACACGTGACCAATGCGGAAAGATTACGGTAAGTGGTTAGCGCAAGCGAAGCTACGAGCCCAAGTCCCCGTGAATGTCGGCCGTAACTATAACGGTCCTAAGGTAGCGAAATTCCTTGTCGGGTAAGTTCCGACCTGCACGAATCGTGTAACGAGTGCACCGCTGTCTCAACGAGGAGCTCAGCGAAGTTGTAATGGCGGTGAAGATGCCGCCTACCCGCAGCAGGACGGAAAGACCCTATGCACCTTTACTGTACGCTGTTACTGTGTTTTCGGTTTTTATGCTTAGCGTAAGTGGGAGACTTTGATACATCTCTTTCGGGGGATGTTGAGTCGTCAATGAAACACCACCCTTAGAAACTGGAAACTCTAACCCCTGCCCATCATCTGGGAGGGGGACACTGGCAGCCGGTCAGTTTTACTGGGGCGGTATCCTCCCAAAGAGTAACGGAGGAGTGCGAAGGTTGGCTCAGCCTGGTTGGCAATCAGGTGACGAGTATATGGATATAAGCCAGCCTAACTGTGAGACCTACAAGTCGAGCAGATGCGAAAGCAGGCCCAAGTGATCCGGTGGTTGAAAGTGGAATCGCCATCGCTCAACGGACAAAAGGTACGCTAGGGATAACAGGCTGATCGAGTCCAAGAGCTCATATCGACGACTCGGTTTGGCACCTCGATGTCGGCTCATCACATCCTGGGGCTGGAGAAGGTCCCAAGGGTCCGGCTGTTCGCCGGTTAAAGTGGTACGCGAGCTGGGTTCAGAACGTCGCGAGACAGTTCGGTCCTTATCCGCTGTGGGCGCAGGAGAATTGAGGGGTTCAAACCTTAGTACGAGAGGACCGGGTTTGACGAACCTCTGGTGTTCCAGTTGTCGTGTCAACGGCAGTGCTGGGCAGCTATGTTCGGAAAGGATAAGCGCTGAAAGCATCTAAGCGCCAAGCCTCTCCCAAGATTGATTCTCCCTGAAGGGTCGTGGCAGACCACCACGTTGATAGGCCACGGGTGCAAGCATGGTAACATGCTCAGCTTAGTGGTACTAATAACCCGTTTGGCTTGATCTATTCCTCCCTCCCATTCGTGGGGGAGATTGATCAAAGCAATCTGAAAAAACTCAGTGCGAAGTTGCAAGTAAACATGTATGCAGATGTCAGAGAACCTGCACGTTCTTTTGACAGACAGCGATGTGAGCAGAACCAAAGCAATCAGGTTCAGTGTCACCAGAGGCCCGGAGTCATTCCGGTGAATCCGGTCTTCTGGTGATCTCAGCGCAGTGGCACCACCCGTTCCCATTCCGAACACGGAAGTTAAACGCTGCAGCCCCGATGATAGTACTTCTATAGGTTGTGCGAAAGTAGGACGTCGCCAGAGTTACGGACCCGTTTCAGCGAAAGCTGGGACGGGTTCTTTTTTTGCCCATATTCCTGACATTGTTTGTGCATCTGTGTTATCAGCTTCCAGGCGTGGTTCGGGGTTCGCGAAATTCACATAAAATGATTAAGCGGGTGCCCGGCACCGTTGAGTATGGGTGGTCGTAAATTGCGTAGGCGTTAGGCTACGCGACCTATGGCTGAGACCGATCAAGTTTTGAAAGTGGACGTCGCGGTACGGGTTTGGACACCGCGCGCCCGCGGCGCGACGAAGTGCTCGATGAATTTGAGCGCTGCGGGATTGAGGCGGCGAAGTTTACGGTATTCGTCGGGGTGAAGTATCCGACGTTTGTCTCGTGGGTGCAGAAGCGGCGGCGGCAACGCAAAGGCGGCGAAGTTGCGGGACGGCCTGCGGCGTTGCAATGGGTGGAGGCGGCAGTGGAGGTGCCAGGTGCCGGCTTGCGCGTGGAGTTGCTGGGTGGTGCAAGACAGCGGGCTGCCGGATGAGGATGAACTGTTTCGTGTTCAGCGCTGCGCATCGGCTTCCAATGGTGTCTGCCCGGGTGTGAGTCCGGTGAAAGCCAGAGCCGCGACAAGGGTGATGGCAAACGGGATGGAGCGCATCATGGGATGAAAAAGGGGTTTGGAAATGGGCGGATAAGCATGTGGGCGGAAAATGGTATTGGCTACGGCATGACCGCGACACTCGACAAAGCGGGCCGGATCGTTCTCCCGAAGAAACTTCGCGAGAAGCTCCACCTCAAGCCCGGAGCGAAATTCACCATCGAGTTCGTCGGAGATAAGATTGAGATCGAGAAGGAAGCGCCGAAACTCAGAATTGTCCGAAAGGGCGGCGTCCGGATGGTGATGGGATGGGAGGGATTTGATGCGGCGAAAGCCGTCACCGAAATGCACGAAGAGCTTGCCGGAGATTCAGGTATCAGCGCCGCGCGGAGTGCGAAGCCGGAAATGCGCAGTGTCCTGATATTTCCCCGCAGGTAAAGTCGCGCAGGCCGTGTCCTGATCAAGCCCGGCAGGGCCGCCGGAACAATCCCGCAATCTATTCTTCGCCGTCTCCGTTCCCGTCCGTCTTGCGAAAGTGGTATTTCTCCCGATCGGCTGGGGACATTTTCTCCAGTGCCATCGTTTCGCGGTATTCGCGTGCCTCGGCTGCCATTGTGAATGTCACGTTGAAACCCTTCTCCACCGTCAACGCCCGGATTTTATCCAATGGGAGGCGGAAAAACTCCTTGCGGCCATTCACCTTGTTGATGCGCAGGTCATCGAACGCGTCATGAAGCTTCCTTTCGAGCGCTGGCGCATCATCGGTTTGGATCATCGCATGCACGTCATAATCAAACGGCACAGAGGCGTCGCTCAGTTCCCATACGCGATCCATGGGATCGCGGCGACGTGTCATGCCGATCTTGAACACCTCTTCGCCGAAGGATCCGATGTTGGAGATGATGTAAACATTCCCGGCGCGAGTGAGCTGAGCCATTGAAAGTTCCCGCTGCTTCACGGCCACGGCTTCGGCGAGTTGCTGGCTGAGTTCCGCAATCTGGGCGTCAAACTTTGCGCGTTCCTGAGCCGTCGCGTGTTCGGCCTCAAGCCGGGCTTTCACCAAGGCGCTTTCGATGGCGTCTTCCTTGTCCTGAGCCTCTTTGATTGCTCGCTCCTGCTCGCGTCGCACTTTCTCCTCTTCACGCATCTGTTCCTGGATTCGCCGCTGTTCCTCGCGGGCTTTCAACTTCAGTTCTTGCACAACGACAGCCGATTTCAGTTCTGCAAGGCGGGCATCGAGATAAGCAGGAAGAATTCGGGCATCTCTGAAGGTGAGACCGTTCAAGTTCACGAGGCTGAACGCGTCGCGAATCTCTTGTTCCAAGGTTCCGTAATTGTCGTGTTTGCTTCGCGTGAGAATTGCATCGACGCGACCGTTGAACGCATCAACTACGAAGCGGTTGGCGCGCTCGCGCCGATCAGGCTCCTCATAGTTGCAAGTCGCTGCCAGTTTTTGCTCCACCATCCGGCGTGTATGCTCTCGCGCAGCTTTGAGTGCTTCACCGGCTTGAGTATGTCCAAAATCGCCTGCCAAATCGTCGAGCAAACTGTGTGTAGGGATGATGTAACGGTCACCGTAGCCTTCGACGACATTCCAAATAGCGCTCAGGGCTTGCTCCAAGGTGTGCTTGTCACGCAAAGCGATATACGCGTCCCCGCCAATCTGTTCTGCCCGCTTCTCCGCTTCGGTGACAATGCGTCCGGCTTCAACGGTTGCCTGCATCAGAACAGCCTCTGCTTGGCTGCGGATTTCTCTCGCACGTTGCTGAGCCTGCCGCCGCTCGTCCGCGGCGGAGTTATGTGTCTGCTCTAGCAACGACTGCGCTTCCCTGCGCAATGCCGTGGCCTCCGCAATAGCGTCAGCGAGCGTCTTCCGCACTTCTTCCTCGGTACCCTGGAGCGATGCGTATCTGCGCAGAGGCTCCAGTTCGGCAAGAGTTTCAGTCAGCCGTGCGTTCACTTCCTCAATCGCCTTGCGCGCTTCGGCTTCATAGTGGTTGCGAACGCGTTCTGAGGAGACGACCATCTCCGCGCTTTTCTGCTCACATACCGCCTGTGCTTTGACCATTGCCGCTTGGGCCTCCTCGCGAATAGACGACACATCGGCCGCACGCTGCTTCCACGCTGTATCGGCGTCCGCCTTGGCTGCGGCCAGCATCCGTTCCGCTCGTTGCTTCAGGAAATAGAAGACGGCCAATGCACAGCCAAGGATGAGGATTACAATCAGAAGGAACGCCTTCATTCGGGTGGGATGGCGGATTCGCTTTGGTCGCTGACTTGCGGCATTGCGGATTTGAGCATCGCGGACAGTTCGGTGCGCGATTGGCGCACTTGGGCGACGACGGTGGTGAAGTCCACTCTCGCAGACTGAGGCGGGAAAACATCCGCGGCGCTCAGGGGAACAATCGGTATAAACTCCCCTGACTTTCGGGAAGCCGTCACGTCCCCCCGGTGGAGAAAATTCCGAAGCGAATCCGAGGGATCCAACCGCTCAAAGTCGAGGCGAGCGATGATTGTACGAGGAATGGCCACGGAGAGCACTGGCAATTCGGCAGCACGCCCAGTGCGCGGATCAGTTCCGTCCACAGTCGCGGTCACTAGGACTGTTTCGAGCGGTAACAGCGCGAACAACTCCCGCGCCAGTCGCAGAACGCAGCCGCACACGTAGTCCTGATAGATTTCATGGAACCGCGCCTTCGGCATCGCTTTGGCGGAAACCTTCCCCGATGCCGTAAGTGTCTTCACCTCGGCTGGGATGCTCTTGCGACCGTTCACCTTCAGCGCACACTCGATTAGTTTCGCTTTGATCAGGGTCACGGAGATGGAGGAGCCGAGGTTCGCGATCTCCGACAGCGCGGAGAATTCTGACACCGCTTCGGAATAGGCGTGCGCCTCGCCCGCGAGCACACGACGCGCGAGCGAACGCATTCGTTCCCATTGTGCAAACTCCTGCTCGTATTCTGCGCACGCCGTTTCGTGTTCCCGTTCATCGAACAGACGAGCTTCCTCCACCGTGAGTTTTCCTTCTTCGACCGACGGGACGGCACCCGATACGGCCCGCCTGAGCAATGCAGCCGTTTCATGCCGCGCCAGCCTCGGCGGCTCATGCGGTGGAAGCGCAGCGGCAAAGCCGCCCCAATCGAACGGCTCGCTTTGCTGCTTGTGGACGGACAGCAGAACTTCGAGCGCATTCTCGTGCGCCTCCACTTCGAGGCGGGCCTGTTCGAGAGCGGAGAGTTTCACCTGTTCCATGAGACGGCGTTCCAAATCCTTCTGCCGTTTCAATTCCTCGCGCTGCTGCCGTCTCCCAGCCGCCTCCATTCTCCTCAGAGATGCATTCCAACTGCTCATAGAACGAGTTTACGTGCGAACGCGGGCCAGCATTGTCTCGGGGGAAAGGAACATCCTGTCAGGCACCTACCGGGTTTGCCGCTGAGAGCCAAGGTCCGAGTTTGGTAACGGCGCTGTTTGAAAAGTCACGGGAAGCCGACGGCGTTTGTTTCGCCCATCGAGCGCAACCAATTTTGCCGGGTGGTCCGGTCGGGTTCACAAGTCCTCAGGGCGGACTCGCTCGATCGACCGGCTACCATCCGTCCACGTCTCCGGCGTGGGCAGACTCGGAGAAGCAGGGAATATGAATCGAGCCTGGCATTTTTCCACAAGCCGGTGAGCACGTCTGACGGAGCGAAAGCCCGGCTTGAATCACCTCGCAAACAAGGCGCCGTGCGGGCGTGACTGCCGCGCAATTTGACGCCGAGATCGACGGGGGAGTGCTGGCCCTGCCGCCGGAGATGAAGGGCGAGTTTGAGGGGCAGGTTCACGTCATCCTCGTGAAGGATGACGCCAGAACCGGCGACGATCTGAACGCGGAACTGCTGGCTGCGCCGGTGGAGACACCGGGCTTTGCGCGGCTCTTGCGCGACGAAGCGAACGAACGCGGGCGGTGAGCGGCATCATTTCGCAGGAGATCGCCGTAGCGCGGACAATCCTGTCCTTCAACAGACTCCGCCCCGGTGCCGGAGCCCGCGCGCGCGGTTCACTTTTTCTGCTTCGGAGAAAGGTAGAACACCACGAGTCCCGAGAGGATGGTTCCGAGGCCGGCGAGGGATTCCTTCGGATTCTCGGCAAAGACGTGCCAGAGCATCCAGCCGTTCACGATGAGGAAAATCGCGGGTGTGACGGGGTAGCCCCACGCGCGCACGGGACGCGGCAGATTCGGCTCGCGCACGCGCAGGACGAAGACGCCAATGACGACGAGCGCGGAGCAGAGCGTGATCGTGAACTGCACGTAGGTGAGCACGCTTTTGAACGATCCCGTGGCGAGCATGAACGCCGCGATCGCCGTCTGCGCGAGCGTCGCGTAGATCGGGATGCCGCCCGTGTTCACGACTGAGAAGGGACGCAGCACGCGGGTGTCTTCACCCATCGTCGCGGTCACACGCGGGCCGATCCACTGCATCGAGCCGATGTGGGCGAGAAGGCCCGCTGCGATGAGCAGCGCCATCCATTTTCCGCCGGTGGCGCCGAAGACGTGCGTGCCCGCGATGAGGCCGACCTCATTCTGGCCGCTGAGTTCCGCGGCCGGTGCGGCGCGGAGAAAAATGGCGTTCATCGCGATGTAGAGCACGGTTACGATGACGGTGCCGAGCGCCATCGAGAGCGGGACGTTGCGCGAGGGATTGCGCACTTCGGCGGTGACGTAGGTCGAGGCGTTCCAGCCCGCGTAGGCGAACATGACGTAGATGAGGCTCGTGGCAAAACCCGGGCTGAAAAGCCGCGCCGTGTCACCCGCCTGCGGGACGAGCGCGCTGCCGTGTGCGGGCGCGAAGAATCCGATCCCGAGGAACACAAGGATGGCGAGAAACGAGAGCGACGTGGAGACGTTCTGGAACCACTTGCGCAGCGTCGCGCTGACCAGCATCACCACCGTGATGAACACGAGCGCGGCAAAGGCCAGGGGCAGCGCCCCGAGGGCCGGCCGGATCCTGTGGATGTAATTTCCGAACGCAATCGCCCCGACAGCGACTGGCGCGGCAAATCCCGCGGTGATCGAGACCCATCCTGCGAGGAATCCGACGGACGGATGGAAGATGCGCGTGAGGAAATGATACTCGCCACCGCTGCGCGGGAGCGCCGCCGCAAGCTCCGCATAGGCGACACCGCCGCAGAATGCGCACACGCCGCCGACGAGCCACAGGATGAGAATTACGAAAGGAGTGAGCCCTCCGGCAATCTGGTAGCCGACGCTCGTGAAGACTCCCACGCCGACCATGTTTGCAACGACGAGACAGGTCGCCGTGTAGAGCGACATGGTGCGGATTTTTCCTTGGGACATGGGTGGGGAGACTCGCGAGCGGTGCCGTGAAATGCGAGGAGGAATCGCGGATGGCGGCTTGCGCATGGAGCAGGGGCGCCTTCGCCCCAAAGCTCGTGCGAGCAATACAGTTGGAGAGCCGGAAAAGTGTGGCGGCGTCGGTGACTACTCTTGGAGTTTGGAGTTGAGCGTTTGGTGTTTGAAGTTGAGCCCCGCGCAGCGGCCTCGGGTTTCAGGACGCATGTCAGAATTCGGAACGCGCCTGCGGCGGGCTGAACACCAAACGCCCAACACCAAACGCCAAACACGAAATTGAAAAACTTGCGCCGGAGGCACTCCGGCATTCTCACTGGGTAAATCGTATCAGACACGGGGTGAGGGCGCCCCGGCTCCATGCTACTTCACGACGTGGATCGTGTTCAGGATACGTCCGGGCACCGGCGTGCCGTCCTCGCCGTTGACGTTCATCTTGATCTCCATCTGATCCACTTTGCGCACGCCTTCGATTTCGAGGAACACCTTCCTCCGGTCGGCGCTGAGCTTCGCAGATTTCACGGTGAGCGTGTCCTTGCCCCTGCTGTCGTCGGTGGGCTTGTAGGTGGCGCTGCCGTAGTTCGAGGTCCACTTGTAGTTCCAGTGCTGCACGGCGTAGTTCGCCGTGTCGCTGCCGGTCTTGGCGTCGAGCGGATTTGTGAAGCCGATCTCGATGCCGTTCGCGCGGACGTTCAGCGAGGCAGGGAAGAAGATTTTCTTCCCCGTGTAGCGCACGCGCTGGAGGCAGCCGTCCTTTGCGGCGCTGGTCTGCCAGCCCTTGAGGCCGCAGATCCAGAGCTGGCCGTCGATCGCGTTGAACCGCGCGCGCATCGTGCCGCTCTCGAATTTCACCGGGAAACGGAAGACGCCGCCCTGCGTGATGCCGTCCGCATTTTCCTGGAGCACGCCGTAGAGTCCGCACGTGCCGTAGCTGAGATGCAGCATTCCGCCCGCGGGCAGGCCCCATTTCTCGCCGGTGACCCACGCCTGGCCGCCGCCGGAATTGTCCACGTCCTTCGGCATGTAGCAGATGTGCTTGCCGGCCTCGGTCGGCGGATTCGCGCGATGCGAAAGGTCTGCGACCGTGACGAAGTCGCCGGGCTTCACGATGTGGACGTAGCACATCGGCACCCACGTGCCCTCGTTGTCGCCAGTCGTGACGACATCGCCGGGGCCGACGCTGATGCCGTTCGGAGCGCGCAGGCCCGTGGCGAAAATCTCGAACTTCTTTCCGTCGGGCGAAATCTTGAACATGCACCCGTTGTGATCGCTCAGCGGGCCCCAGCCGCGTCCGCCGGGATTCACGGGGCCGCCTTTGGCAAAGTAGAAATTGCCCTTGCTGTCCGTCTGCAAATCGAACGTGAACTCGTGGAAGCCCGGCGTGACCTGCACGTCGTTGTTGAAGCACTCGTAGAAGTCCGCCTCTCCGTCGCCGTTCAAGTCGTGCAGCCGCGTGATCTGATCGCGGCCGAGGACATGCACCACATCATTCACGATGCGCAGCCCGAGCGCGTGGAAGAGTCCGCTCGCATACCGCCGCCAAGTGACCTCGCTGGTGAAGTCCTTGTTTGCAGGCGACATGATCCACACGTCGCCGCTCCACGTGCTCATCGCCACGCGGCCGTCCTTGAAAAAATCGAACCCGCCGGGGCGGATCCACGAGCTGCTCGGATTCGTGAAAGGCAACTCTACGGTGTCCACCACATACGCGTCGTGCTCGCCGGGAGTGCCGGCTTTCAGCGCGGTCTTCACGGGCTCCTTCGAGTGCGCGGGGCCGCCTTTCGTGAAAGGCGTGAGATCCTGCGGCTTCGTTGCGCCCTTCGCGGCGGCGATGAGTTTCGCTTCGTCCGCGGCTGTGCCTCTCGCGTATGCGATCTTGAAATTCTGTCCCGCGGCAAAGGCAGGCAGTTGCAGGATCACCTTCGATCCGTTCACGGAAAACTTCGCGCCCTGCGGCAGTCCGATGCCCGCGATCGCCACGCGGCTCTCCGCATTTTTCCGGTCGTCCGTGACAACGACCGCGCCATCTTTTTCCACCGCGCTCGCGCCTTCGCTCTCGAACACCATCCCGCTGCTTGCCGCACCTGCGGTCAGCACGTTCGTCGTGCGCGTGAGCACGGGCTGGTCGTTCACCTTTTCGAGCGCAGGCATTTCGAGCAGCGACGCCGTTCCGACCGTGTAGCTGATCACCACATGGTCGCCGTGGACATACAGCCCGCGATACTGTGCCCAGTCGTGCGGCAGCGGGCCGAACGGAACCGTCGCCGCGCCCGTGCCCGTGGGCAGCTTGCGCGGATCGGCGAACGCGCCGCCCTTGCTCCACGTCGGCGTCGGGTTCGTCTGAAAGTGGACACTCGCGCCCTTTGCCGGAGAAGGATTCGGCCCGTGAGCGCCGTCGAAGACGACGCCCTTGTAAGTCACGAAGCCACCCGTCCATCCGCCCGCCCATCGGCACAAATCGGTGTCGAAAAGTATCCCGCCCTCGTCATTGCCGAGCTTGATTGCGATGCCCTTGTTTGCGCAGCAGCCGCCGCCCTTGAGCGTGTTTTTTCCTTCGGTGTTGTCCCACGATGCGGTGAGGAAACGCCCGTAGTCCATGTCCTCGTATTTTGTGTTTTTTTCGCCGCAAAAATGGCGCTGGTGGAAAGTGCGAGCAGTGCCGTGACGGCGATTCGTGTGTGGAGCATGAGAGAGTCTGTGTGCGGAGTCCCTCTACAATCTGGGAGTGTGTGCATCCTTGGGTGGAAATGGCGCGCGATCCTGTCATCCGATTTCTGACGTGTGCTTTTTCCGCGTGAACCGCGTGCCGTCCCTGCGCTATCACTCGCGCATGCACCGTCTTCTTGCCCTCGCCCTTCTCGTCTTCACTCTCGCAAATGCGCACGCGCTCAGCGACCGCGAGCTGGCATCCATCGGCCAACGCGTGTGGCAGAACGAATGCGGCGGCACGCGCGAAGGGCTCACGTCATGGAATTCCGGCGAGAACTTCGCGTCGCTCGGCATCGGGCATTTCATCTGGTATCCGCAGGGTGTGCGCGGGCCGTTCGAGGAGAGCTTCCCCGGCCTCGTGAAATTTCTCGACGCAAACCGCGTGAAGCTCCCCGCATGGCTAAAGCCCGGCATGGCCTGCCCGTGGCGCACGCGCGCGGAATTTCTCGCCGCGGCAAAAGGCAAGCAGATGACCGAGCTGCGCGACCTGCTCGAGACGACTGTCGCTTTGCAGAGCCGCTTCCTCGCGCAGCGCATGGAAGCCGCGCTGCCGAAGCTCCTCGCCGCGACATCGGCGGCACGCCGCGCGCATGTGAAGAAGCAGTTTGAAAAACTCGCAGCGAACGGGAAGGGAACTTTTGCGCTGATTGATTACGTAAATTTCAAAGGCGAGGGCACGAAACCCGAGGAGCGCTACAACGGTCGCGGCTGGGGCCTGCTCCAAGTCATCGAGGGCATGGACGACGAAGGCAGCATCGCGGAATCCTTCGCGGCTTCCGCAGCGCGCGTGCTCGCACAGCGCGTGAAAAATTCCCCGCCCGAGCGCGACGAAGCGAAGTGGCTCCCCGGCTGGGTGCGGCGCGTGGAGGCTTACGCGCGGTAGCAATCACGCCCCGCGCTCGACAC
>Ga0315902_10004843_pt1 | contig 19238 bp, 18 predicted proteins | sample LakEriMetagenome_9_FD_203523 | JGI IMG/M metagenome (GOLD analysis project Ga0315902, IMG submission 203523) | Freshwater fungal communities from buoy surface, Lake Erie, Ohio, United States - Buoy 12 MA117 | ecosystem: Environmental > Aquatic > Freshwater > Lake > Lake biofilm | place: USA... | reverse complement strand
TGGACATCGGCAAGACCATCCACCCGCACCCGACGCTCGGCGAGAGCATCGGCATGGCCGCCGAGGTGGCGCACGGATCGTGCACCGATCTGCCGCCGCCGCGCAGGTGAGCAGCCGGGGCTGGAGCCTTGCCGCCGTGTCGAGGCAACCGAGATTCCCGTAACCGAATGAAAAAGGGCCCCGAAGGGCCCTTTGACATTGGAGGGCGGTAAACGCCGCCCATCGGGCTGGATCAGCCCTTCTTGACCCAGGCGTTGCACCAGCCTTTGCCAGCAACCTGCTTGCCGGCGAACAGGGGGCAACCGCCCCAGGCGTCGCCCGCCTTGCCCTGGTACAGCTGGCAGTTGGCGCAGTTCTGGCCTGCAGCCCACTTGGGTTGCTTGGTCTTGTCGACCTTGGTGGCGTCGTGAGCGTAGCCCAGCGCCTTGGCCTGGGCGTCGCTCTCCTCGAGCTTGGCCTGGGCGAAGGCCTCACGACCCGCCAGCAGGGCGGCACCGGCCACGGGGACGATCTGGATGAACTTGCGACGGGACTGCATCGAGGGGGCTCCTTGTGATGAAAGACGCGGCGGAATGATATCCAACCGGATCACGCCCACTCGGGCGGTCTGCTTTGAACGCTGCTGTGGCGCAGCCCGTTGACCTGCCTGCGGGTCCCCGCGGGTTACGGGTCCGCCGGGAAGCCCGTAGCATGCTGGCATGGTGGCGAGCGCTGACCCCTTCCCCCTGTCTGCACCGCGCGTGTTCCGGGCCTGTGGCCGAGTCCTGGGGGCAGGCCGGTGATTGGGCGCATGGCGCTGCTGGTGGGTGCCTGCCTGACCACGGCGGTGGCCGGGGCCCTGGCCTTCTCGGCCGTGGTGCTGCGCGATTCCCTCCAGGCCGAGGCCCGGGAGCGTGACACCCAGGCCGCGCGCTTGCTGGCGCTGGCGATCGCCGCCGGTGAGGCCGACCCCAAACGGGCTGACGGTGTGCTCGCGTCGGCGTTCGATGCCTCCCGCCATGCCCGCATTCGCCTGATCGACCCTCAGGGCCGCGTCGTGGTCGACCTGCCCAGAGGCGGTGACGCCGGGGCGGCCAACGCGCAGGCAACGCCGCCGGTGGCCGAGGCCGCGGCGGTGGCGCCCGTCTCGCTGGGCACCCGGGTGGTGGGGGAAGTGCAGGTCTTCCGGCACCCGGCCGCTTGGCTGTCGACCTGGCGCGACGCGGTGGCCCTGCTGGCGCTCGGGCTCGCCGCTTTGGGTCTGACCCTGTCGGCTGTCCTGGCCCTGGGTCTGCAACGGGGCCGGCAGGACCTGCGGCGCCTCGCACAGGCCGTGCAACGCCTGGGTCGCGGCGAGCCTCTGGCCGATGCGCCGGCGGTTGGCGGCGAACTCGCTCCAGTGGGCGGTGATCTGTTCGCAGCCTCGCAGCGGCTGGCTGCCATGAAGGCACAACTGGCGCAGCAGTCCGAGGCAGTGGACCGTGCGTCCCACACCGACGCCCTGACCGGGCTGTACCACCGGGTTCATTTCCGCACCCTGCTGCAGCAGGCTCTCGAGTCCGAGCCCCCTGCGCCGGTCATGGCGGGGGGCTCGCTGTTGATCATGCGCCTGCGTCACCTTGACGCCATGAACCTGCGGGTGGGTTATGAGAAGGTCGACAGCCTGCTGCGCGCCCTGGCGGGAGTGGCCAATGCCTACCCCGCCCGCGTGAAAGGTGCTTTCGCGGGTCGCCTCAACGGCGGCGACATCGGGCTGTACCTGCCCGTGCCCGGAGTCGCCCTGTCCACGGCCGAGGCCATGTGGGCCGTGATGCACACCACCTTGTCGAAGGTGGATTCGGCGGCTGACCTCGCCATCGGCGGTGTGGAGGGCCTGCCGTGGGGTTCGGCATCGCGGGCGCTGGCCGCGGCCGACGAGGCGCTGGCCCGGGCCGAGGCGCAGGGTTCGTTTGCCATCGTGGTCACCGGACCCCCTGCCGAGCTGGTGCGAGACACCGTGCCCGGAGATGGCAGCTGGCGGCAGCGCATCGGCGAGGCCCTGGAGTCTGCCCATGTGCGGCTGCGCGAGGCGCCGGTGCTCAGCCTGGAAGGGGCCTTGATCCACCTCGAGGCCCAGCTTCAGTTCCGCATCGAGGCAGAGGGCGCCTTCGAAGACGCCCGTCCGCGGCTGGCGCTGGAGACCCGCAGCCTGCTCACCCGCCGTGTGGATCTGGCGGCCCTCTCGCTGGCGTTGCAGGCATCGGCTGACGACGGCGCCGCACGCTGCGTGCGCCTGGCGCTACCTTCGGTGGAAGAGCCCGACTTCCTGCAGGAGGTCACCCGACTGCTCGAGTCCCACGTTGCGGGGGCTTCACGGCTGTGCCTGGAGGTGGCGGCGGACCCGCCGTCGGCGCTGCGTTGGCTGCAGAGCGTGCCCTCCTGGAGAGGCCTGGGGGTGCGGCTGGGGGCGGCAGCAGGCGAAGGGCCCCTGTCGGCGTGGTCCGACGCGGCGCAGCAGGGGCTGCACCATGTCAGCCTGCACGTGGCAAGGCTGCAGGAGGTGGCGGACGACGCCAGCGCTCTGGCTGCCTGGCACCAGGATCTGACGACGCTGTACGCTGCCGGTCTGCAGGTGCTGGCGCGCGATGTCGAGGCGGGCGAGGCCCTGCCGATGCTCAAGGCTCTCGGCGTGAGCGGGTTCGAGGGCGCCGCGGCGGAGGCCTGACAGTGCTCACCCGATAGAGGCCCGGGATGGGCGGCAGGCGCTGCCTGCCAGCCGATCAACCGATGTCGCCGCAGTGGATCTCGAACCGGCCAGCCCGGCGGTCGGCGAAATAGTGCTCGAGGGTCTGGCGCACGGTGCGAAACGCCAGCTCGTCCCAGGGGATCTCGTGCTCGTGGAACAGCCGGGCCTCCAGCGTCTCGGGCCCTGGGTTGAAGTCGATGTCCTGCAGCCGCGCCCGGTAGAACAGGTGCACCTGCCCCACTCGCACGACGTTGAGCACCGTGAACAGGCCCTGCAACTCGATGCGCGCGCCGGCTTCCTCGTCGGTCTCGCGCTGTGCGCCGGCCTCGGTGCTCTCGCCGAGCTCCAGAAAGCCCGCCGGCAGCGTCCAGAAGCCGTGTCGCGGCTCGATGGCGCGGCGGCACAGCAGCACCTGCTCGCCCCACACCGGCACGGTGCCCACCACGTTGAGCGGGTTCTCGTAGTGGATGTCGCCGCATGCGGTGCACACCGCACGCTCGCGGTTGTCGTCTGCGGGCACGCGATAGGCCACCCGCTGGCCACAGGCCCGACAGTGCTGGATGCGCGGTCGATGGAGCATCCGATCAAGTGTATCGACGCGGCCACATGGCATCATTCCCCGCATGGAACTCTTCAACTACTACCGCTCGTCGGCGTCCTACCGGGTGCGCATCGCGCTGGCCCTCAAGGGCCTCGAGTACGACTACCGCTCGATCCATCTGCAGAAGAACGAGCAGTTCTCCGAGTCCTACTCGGCCCTGTCGGCGGCGCAGCTGGTGCCGGTGCTGAAGGACGGCGACCACATGCTCACGCAGTCGCTGGCCATCATCGAGTACCTGGAGGAGACACACCCGCAGCCGCCCCTGCTGCCGTCCGACCCGGCGCAGCGGGCCCATGTGCGCTCGCTGGCGATGGACATCGCCTGCGAGATCCACCCGCTGAACAACCTGCGCGTGCTGCGCTACCTGGTGCAGTCGCTGAAGGTGTCCGAGGACGACAAGAACCGCTGGTACCGGCACTGGGTGGAGACCGGGTTGGAGGTGGTCGAGCGGCGCCTGGCCGCGCAACCGTCCACCTACTGCCATGGCGAGACGCCCACCCTGGCCGATTGCGTGCTGGTGCCGCAGATCTTCAACGCGCGGCGCTTCGACTGCCATCTGGACCACGTGCCGAACGTGATGCGCGTGTTCGACGCCTGCATGCAACTGGATGCGTTCGAGAAGACCCGGCCCGAAGCCTGCCCGGATGCCGGCTGAGGGCGCGGCGGCGTCGGTGCCGGCCGGCCATGCCGTGCATTGGGATGCGCCGCCGGGCATCGGCGCACTGATGACGCTGCGCACCGGGGGCCAGAGCCGGCCGCCCTGGGATGGGTTCAACCTCGGTGACCACGTCGGCGATGACCCGACCGTGGTGCTGCGCCACCGCGACCAACTGGCTACCCGGCATGGCGTGCGCATCGCCTGGCTGCAACAGGTCCATGGATGCAAGGTCGTGAATGCGGCGCAGCACCTGGATCAGCCGGCCCAGGCGGATGCCAGCTGGACCGATCAGCCCGGCGTGGCGTGCGCGGTGCTGGTGGCCGATTGCCTGCCGGTGCTGCTGGCTGCGCGCAACGGCCGCGCCGTCGGAGCGGCCCACGCAGGCTGGCGGGGATTGGCCGCGGGCGTGGTCGAGGCCGCGGTGAGGGCCGTGGCCCAGGCGGCGGGGGGCGGCGAGGAGGGCGTGGTCGCCTGGCTGGGCCCGTGCATCGGGCCGGAGGCTTTCGAGGTCGGAGACGACGTGGCGCAGGCCTTCGGCGGCGGGCCGCGGTTCAGCCCGTCACGTCGCGTCGATGGCAGCCCGGCCTGGCGGGCCGACCTGGCCGGCCTGGCCAGGGACCGGCTGCTCGCGATGGGCGTGACCGCGGTGGCAGGCGAGGGCCTGTGCACCGTGGCCGACCGCTCACGGTTCTTCTCGTACCGGCGGGACGGGCGCACCGGCCGCATGGCCGCTGCCGTCTGGCTGCGAGGTTGAGGCCGCCGCCTGCCGGGCGCGCCGGCGCATCGGCGTGGCCAGCAGGTACATCACCACCGCCAGCGGGGCGCAGCCGTACAGCACGAAGGTGAAGAAGGCGCCGAGCACGGTGCCCTGGGGCGACAGCGCCTCGGCCACCGCCATCATGCCCACGACATACATCCATCCGATGGCCACAAGGTACATGGTGAAACTCGTTTCCTTTATGCGAAACCCTATGTCATATAGTGGTAAGCAGCTCCCTCTAAAGTGACCGCCGTCAAGGAGTCTGGAGTGCCCGTGGCCGATCGTCCCTCACCCGCCATGCCCGACCCGATGCAGGGGGCACAGATGCTCGGCTCGGCGATGGCCGAGATCTGGAAGTCGTTCCAGGGCATCGGCCTCGCCGCCGAACCCGTCTCTGCATTGCAGGCCGATTACCTGAAGAGCGCCACCGCGCTGTGGAACGACTCGCTGTCGCAGTTCGGCGCTGGCGCCGGGTCAGCCCCGGGCCCCGCGCTCAAGGACAGGCGCTTCGCATCCAGCGAGTGGGCGTCCAACCCGGGTGCCCGCTACCTGGCGCAGATGTACCTGCTCAACGCCCGCACGCTGATGGAACTGGCCGAGTCGGTGCAGGCAGACGCCAAGACCAAGAACCGCATCCGCTTCGCCGTGCAGCAGTGGATCGACGCAGCCAGCCCCAGCAACTACCTGGCCACCAACCCCGAGGCGCTGCAGCGGGCCATCGACACCCGCGGCGAGAGCCTGGCCAAGGGCATGCAGCAACTGCTGGACGACGTGCGCAAGGGCCACGTGTCCCAGACCGACGAGAGCGGGTTCGAGGTGGGCCGCAACGTGGCCAGCAGCGAGGGCGCTGTGGTCTTCGAGAACGAGCTGTTCCAGCTCATCGAGTACAAGCCCCTGACCGGCCAGATCCACGAGCGGCCGATGCTCTTCGTGCCGCCGTGCATCAACAAGTTCTACATCCTGGACCTGCAGCCCTCCAACTCGGTGATCCGATACACCGTGGAGCAGGGGCACCGCGTGTTCGTGGTGAGCTGGCGCAACCCCGACGAGTCGATCAAGGACCGCACCTGGGACGACTACATCGGCAACGCTGCCATCAAGGCCATCGAGGTGGTGCAGGACCTCACCGGCGCGCCCACGATCAACACCCTGGGCTTCTGCGTGGGCGGCACCATCCTGAGCACGGCGCTTGCGGTGCTGGCTGCGCGCGGTCAGCAGCCGGCGCAGTCGGTCACGCTGCTGACCACGCTGCTGGACTTCCGCGACACCGGCATCCTGGACATCTTCGTCGACGAGCCCTCGGTGCGCCTGCGAGAGGTGACCATCGGCGATGAGGCGCCCACCGGCCCCGGCCTGCTGCGCGGCCAGGAACTGGCCACGACCTTCAGCTTCCTGCGCCCGAACGACCTGGTCTGGAACTACGTCGTGGGCAACTACCTCAAGGGCGATGCTCCGCCGCCCTTCGACCTGCTGTACTGGAACGGCGACTCCACCAACCTGCCCGGGCCCATGTACTGCTGGTACCTGCGCCACATGTACCTGCAAAACGAGCTCAGCAAGCCCGGCGCCCTGACGGTGTGCGGCGAGAAGGTCGATCTGGGCAAGATCAAGGCCCCCGTGTACCTCTACGCCTCGCGCGAGGACCACATCGTGCCGTGGACGGCCGCCTACCGCTCGGTGCCTTTGTTCAAGGGCCGCCGCCGTTTCGTGCTGGGCGCTTCGGGCCACATCGCCGGCGTCATCAACCCGCCGGCGCAGCGCAAGCGCAGCTTCTGGACCAACGACCGCCTGCCTGCGGATGCGCAGGCCTGGTTCGATGGTGCGGTGGAGCATCCCGGCAGCTGGTGGCCCGACTGGTCGGCCTGGCTGGGCACGCATGGAGGCCGCATGGTGGCTGCGCCCAGGAGCTTCGGCAGCCGGCGCTACAAGGCCATCGAGCCGGCGCCGGGCCGCTACGTCAAGGTCAAGGCCTGAACGGCACGGCCCAGGTTTTCCATCGCCGGGTTCCGGCACCCATCAAGACATACACACACAAGGAGAGCGACATGACACAGAAGGTGGCCTACGTGACGGGGGGCATGGGCGGCATCGGCACGGCGATCTGCCAGCGCCTGGCCAAGGAAGGGTTCAAGGTCATCGCCGGTTGCGGGCCCACGCGCGACTTCAAGAAGTGGCTCGACGAGCAGAAGGCCGGGGGCTACGCCTTCCACGCCTCGGTGGGCAACGTCGCCGACTGGCAGTCCACGGTGGACGCCTTCTCCAAGGCCAAGGCCGAGCACGGCCCGATCGACGTGCTGGTGAACAACGCCGGCATCACCCGCGACCGCATGTTCATGAAGATGACCCGCGAGGACTGGGACGCCGTCATCGACACCAACCTGAACTCGATGTTCAACGTCACCAAGCAGGTCGTGCCCGACATGGTCGAGCGCGGCTGGGGACGGATCATCCAGATCTCCTCGGTCAACGGCGAGAAGGGGCAGGCGGGCCAGACCAACTACTCGGCCGCCAAGGCGGGCATGCACGGCTTCACCATGGCCCTGGCGCAGGAGATGGCCAGCAAGGGCGTCACGGTCAACACCGTGAGCCCGGGCTACATCGGCACCGACATGGTCCGCGCCATCAAGCCCGAGGTGCTGGAGAAGATCGTGGCCACCATCCCGGTCAAGCGCCTGGGCACGCCCGAGGAGATCGGCTCCATCGTGGCCTGGCTGGCGGGCGACGACTCCGGCTTCACCACCGGCGCAGACTTCAGCTGCAACGGCGGCCTGCACATGGGTTGAGGGGCGGGCGCAGCCCGCCGCTCAACCCTGCGGGTGTGAGCTCAGCTTCCGCCTATGAAGAACTTGATCACGCCCTTGGCGGCAAAGCCCACCAGGCCGAAGCCCAGTGCCAGGAACAGCACGAAGGTGCCGAAGCGGCCGGCCTTCGACTCGCGCGCGAGCTGGAAGATGATGAACATCATGTACAGCATGAACGCGCCGACGCCGAAGGTCAGCCCGAACTGCGCAATCTGCTCCTCTTCGTAGCCGAACATCGCCGCGTCCGCAGTCCTCAGGGGGCGGGCGCGCCGGGCGGATACAGGTCGCGGTAGGCGTGCCAGCTGGCGTGGGCCAGCCAGGGCACCACGACGATCAGGCCCAGCAGGCCTGCCGCCATGCCGGCCAGGGTCAGCAGCATCAGCAGCGCCGCCCACAGCGCCATCGGCGCCGGGTTCTCCACCACCGCGCGCCAACTGCCCAGCACGGCCTGCAGCACCGTGACCGGCCGATCCAGCAGCATGGGCAGCGCCACCACCGAAGAGGCGAAGACGGGTGCCGCCAGCACGCCGCCCAGCACCAGCCAGGCCTCGAACAGGAGCCCCTGCTCGCGCAGCACCACGTGACGCAGGAAATCCAGCGGATTGCGCACCTGCTCCGGGCTGAAGGCGGTGATCAGCGACGCTGAGGTCAGCACCCAGCCGGTGCCGGCCAGGCCCAGCAGCAGGCCGAAGCGCACCAGGCGCCCGTCACGGGGGTGCCAGGCGGCCAGGGCCTCGTGCAGGCCGCACCGGCGACCGGATTCCAGCTCGCGGCTGATCCGGTACAGCCCGGTGGCGACTATGGGCGCGACGATGAGGAAGCCGGAGAAGGCGCCGGCCAGCCACCAGAAGCGCTGGTGGAAGAAGGCGAACAGCAGGCCTCCGAAGGCGGCGCAGGCGGCGCCGTGGAGCAGACCGGGCCCAGGACATCTCACCAGGTCTGCCCAGCCGCGGCGCAGCCAGGTCCAGGGGGCCCCCAGACCGACGCTTCGGGGTTCGGTGGCGGCTGCCACGGTGGGAAGGAGCAGCGGTGCGGGCGGCGCCATCAGCCCGGCGGCATGACGCCCAGGCTGATCCCGGAGTCGTCCATGGGCAGCAGGCGCAGCGGATCCTTCAGTGCGGCGCGGGTCTCGCGGCGGTTCAGCAGCTTGGCCTGCGCGGCGGGGGGCAGGTCGGTGAACTGGATCAAGCCCTTCTCGATGAGGGTGTCGATCAGGTCCTCCAGGACCCGCACCAGGGCCAGATCGCTCTGGGTGAGCGAGTTCACCAGGACGTCGGTGGCGTCGGGGTCCGACACGGCCCCTGGCAGCGGATCTGGGGTGCTCATGCGGCAGGCTCCGAGGACGGGGAAGCGGATTCGGTGGCCGCGGCCATGTGCAGCACCAGCTGCAGGCGGTCTCGCACGCCGAGCTTGTCGAAGATCGATCCCAGGTGGGCCTTGACCGTGCGCTCGGAGATGAACATCAGGTCGGCCACCTCCTTGTTGGAACGGCCCTGGGCGACCGCCCGGGCGACCTCCACCTCTCGGGTGGTGAGGCGGGCCCAGGCCGAGGCCAGCGCACCGCCTGCGGCCGGGCGCGAGGCTGGCGCAGGGCGCAGGCGCAATGCGTCGTGGGTGCGGTTGATCAGGTGCTGCAGCACCTCGGGGCCTAGCCACAGCCCCCCGTGCGCGACGACCACGGCCAGCTCCTGCAGCAGCCCAGGCACGGCGTAGGCATGGGCATATCCCCGTGCGCCGGCCTCCATCGCCTGCAGGCCCTCGTCACGCTCGGGAGCACCGCTGAGCACGACCACCCGCGCACTCCCTCCCAAGGTCTGCACCCGGTCCACCCAGCCCGCGAGGTCGGTCGAGATCCACAGCGTGGTGAGCCCGGGTTCCCCGACCGCGAGCCGCTTGGCAAGGTCCTTCTCGACAACGGCCTGACCCTTGGGGAACGCCTCAGCCCAGCGCCCGGGCACCGAAGCCCCGCTGCGCGGCAAGAGGTAGAGGTGGGCGTCTTGCTTCATCGCTCGGTCAAGGCGTTGGACTTGGCCCGCAGCAGAGGCTTGAGCAGGTAGCTCATGACGGTCTTCTTGCCGGTATTGATCTCGACCTGCGCCACCATGCCCGGGATGATCGGCAGGTTGGGGCCCAGGCTGGGCTTGCGGGTCTTGACCCTCACCCGGTAGTAGGCGTTGCCCTTGTCGTCAACGACGGAGTCGGCGCCGATCTGGAACACATCGGCCTCCAGGCCGCCGTAGATGGCAGAGTCATAGGCCGAGAACTTGACGCTGGCCTCCTGGCCGGGCCGCAGGAAGCCGATGTCCTTGGGCGCGATCTGCACCTCGAGGATGAGCGAGTCGTCCAGCGGCACCACCTCCACCAGCTCCCGGCCAGGCTGCACGACCGCGCCCATCGTGTTGACCAGCAGGCGCTTGACGGTGCCGCGCACCGGCGACTTGACCTCCGCGTACTTCACCTTGTCGGCCAGGGCCCGTCCGCCCTGCGACAGGCTGGACAGGCGCCCCATGGCCTCGGAGAGCTCGGCGCTCATGAGGTTGCGGCTGGTCAGCTGCACCTCCTCGATGCGGCGGGTGGCTTCCTGGATGGCCGACTGCACGCGGGCCAGCTGGGCGGTGGACTGCTCGACGTCGCCGCGCAGGCGGGCGATGTCACGCTCGATGCGCAAGACCTCGACCTCGGCGACCGCACCGGTGGCCACCAGCGGCTTGGTGCTAGCCAGTTCGCGGCTGAGCAGCTCGAGGCTGCGCTGAGCCTGGTCGCGCCGGGCACGCACCTCGTTGAGTTCCTGCTGGCGTTGCGACAGCTGGTTCTGCGAGATCGCCACCTGCGCCGCAATCTCCGCGCGGCGGGACTCGTAAAGGCGCATCTCCTGGGCCACGACGTCGGGCGCTTCCTTCATCAGCTCTGCGCTGGGCTTGAAGGCGGTGCCTCTCGTGAGCGCCTCCAGCCGCAGCACCTTGGCTTGCAGCGCGTACTGTCCTGCCTTGTTCTCCAGCAGGTTGGAGACGAAGCGCGTCGGATCGACACGCATCAGCACCTGCCCGGCCTCGACGACATCGCCCTCCTTGGTCAGCAGCGCCTCGACCACGCCGCCGTCCACGCTCTGGATGATCTGCACCTGCCGGGTGGGCACGACGCGCGCCTCACCCCGCGTGACCTCGTTGACCTCGGCAAAGGCCGCCCACACGAGCAGCAGCACCACCGCCACGAGGGCGAACCTCAGCAGCAGGCGGGCTCGCAGGGGCTCCTGCTGCAGCCGGGCCCAGTCGGCCTCGGCGGCCCAGTCGGCATGCCCGGTGTCGCGCGCAGGCGCTAGCCGCTCGAGGGCCCGGCCGAACATGCCCTGGCCCACCGCGGTACCGCCGTCCACCACGCCGCGCAGTTTCTCGAACGAACCCTTGTCCAGCGTGGCCATCACGAAGCCTTTCCGATGCGGCCCTGGCGCAGGGCGGCGATGACCTGCTCCTTGGGTCCGTCGGCCATGATGCGCCCGCCGTCCATCACGATGATGCGGTCCACCAGGTCCAGCATGGAGGTGCGGTGGCTGACCAGTACCAGCGTCTTGTCGCGCCCGATGTCGGCCAGGCGGCGCTTGATGTCCTCTTCGCTGGAGAAATCCATCGACGAGGTGGGTTCGTCCAGCAGCAGGATGGGCGGGTCGTTGATCACGGCGCGGGCGATCGCCACGCCCTGGCGCTGGCCGCCTGAGAGCGACTCGCCGCGCTCACCGACCAGCATGTCGAAGCCCGAAGGATGCTGGTTCACCAGGGGCAGGATGCCGCCGGCCTCCGCGGCCTTGACGATGTCGGCGTGCTCGGCCAGGGGCGCGCCCAGGGTGATGTTCTCGCGCAGCGAGCCGTAGAACAGCATCACGTCCTGCGGCACGCAGCCGATCTGACGTCTGAGCTCGGCCGGGTCGATCTGCCTCAGGTCCACGCCGTCGACCAGCACCGCGCCCTCGGTGGGGCGGTACAGCCCGAGGATGAGCTTCTCCAGCGTGGTCTTGCCCGAGCCGATGCGGCCAAGGAGCGCCACCTTCTCGCCGGGCTTGATGCTGAAGGACACGTGACGCAGCGACGGTGCACTCTGCCCCGGGTAGGTGAAGCCGACGTCACGGAACTCGATGGCGCCCTTGAGACGCCCGCGGCTGATGAAGCCGGCGTCCTGGGGGCGCTCGGTCTCGCGCGCCATCATCTCGTCAAGCGAGGTGAGTGCGGTCGCCGCGGTGTGGTACTGCACCAGCAGGCCGGCCACCTGACCCACCGGGCCCATCGCCCGGCCCGCCAGCATGGTGCAGGCCACCAGGCCGCCGACGGTGAGGTGGCGGTCGCCGATCAGGTAGACGCCCACCATCACGATGCCCAGGTTGATGAGCTGCTGCACGAAGGACGAGACATTGGCCGAGGTGGACGACAGCAGCCGCAGCTGTGCCCCCACCCGTGCCAGCAGGGCGGCGCTTTGCTCCCACTTGCGCTGCAGCGGTGCCTCGGCGGCCAGCGACTTGACGGTCTCGAAGCCCACCAGCCCCTCGATGAGCGTGGCGTTGCGCTGTGCTCCGGCGCGGTAGGTGGTCTCGGTCAGGCCGTGCATGCGCCCCTGCACGGCCAGGGCGTAGGCCAGCATGGTGGCCGCGCCCAGCACCAGGGGGATCAGCATCGGCCAGGAGATCCAGCCGATGACCACCATGAAGATCAGGGCGAAAGGCAGGTCGATGAAGGCCACCACCGAGGCCGAGCCGATGAAGTCGCGCACCGACTCGAAGGCGCGCAGGTTGGAGGCGAAGGACCCGGCAGAGGCCGGGCGCTGCTCCATGCGCATGCCCAGCACCCGCTCCATGATGAAGGCCGAGAGCTTGACGTCGGCACGGCTGCCGGCGAGGTCCACGAAGTGGCTGCGCATGACCCGGAACACCAGGTCGGCCACCAGCACCAGCACCAGCCCCACGGCCAGCACCCACAGGGTGTCGAAGGCGAGGTTGGGGACGACGCGGTCGTACACGTTCATCGTGAACAGCGGCACGCCCAGGGCGAAGACGTTGGCCAGCAGGGCGGCAATCAGCACATCGCGGTACAGCGGGCGGCTCTCGCCGATCACGCTCCAGAACCAGTGGCCGTGCCGGCCGGCGCGCACCTGCGGCGTGCGCGCGTCGTAGCGGTGGGTGGGGCGTGCGTACACCGCGCGGCCGGTGTAGTCGGCCTGCAGTTCCTCCAGCGGCACCTCCACGGGGGCATCGGGCAGCTCGGGGTGAACCACCCTGACCTGGCGCCGGTCCTCGCTGAAACCCAGAACGACGCAGGCCCGCTCATCCCGCAGCAGCGCGATGGCGGGCAGCAGGGCGTCGTTCAGGCCCGTCAGCGCCACGCGAACCCACTGGCTGCTCAGATGGGCCCGCCGGGCCGCACGCTCGAACAGGGCAGGCGTGAGCTGTTCGCCCTCGGCCGGCAGCCCGGCCATCAAGGTCTCGCGCGTCGGCGCGTGCCCGTGCTCGCGAGCCACCACCAGCAGGCAATCCAGCAGATCATTGGCGCCGGCCTGGGGCAGGGCGCTGCGGTGGAGTGTCATCGGGTGCGGCGGGGGCGAGTCGGCGGTTCAGTCCATGGTACCGCTCCCGCCCGATGCTGCGAGAGCATCCGAGCGCGGCGCGGGGGTCAACGCGGCTTGGCGCCCGGGGGCACGACCTCGATCTCGACCCGGCGGTTGCGGCTGCGGCCTTCATCGGTGTCGTTGTCCGCCACCGGTTGGCTCTCACCCTTGCCCCCCGCCTGGATGCGGCCGCCGTCCAACCCCTTGCTGACGAGGTAGCTGCGCACCGACTCGGCCCGGGCCAGCGACAGGCGGTCGTTGTAGGCGTCGGTTCCCTTGGCATCCGTGTGACCGGTGACGATGATCAGCTCGAACGGCGTGCTCTTCAGGCTGGCCAGGAGCTCGTCGAGCTTCTTCTGCCCTTCGGGCTTGATCTCGGTCTTGTCGAAGTCGAACAGCACGTCGGCTGACAGCCGTACCTGCGTCACCGCCTTGGGCGCAGGCGCAGGGGCAGGTGCAGGTGCGGGCGCAGGCACAGCGAGCGCCGGCCGGGGAGGCAGCACGAGTTCGGCCTTGATCTGCTCCAGCGCGTCCACCGGGGGCGCCTCGTAGGGGCAGAGTTCGGAAGGATCGAGATCACCGCGGTCCTGTCCGGCGGCCTGCGGGGCCGGCACATCCGTGCGGTTCACCCCCAGCGATCCGACCAGCTGGCCCATTCCCGCCAGCACCCGGGCCTGGGCCACGATCTGGTTGTGCCGCGTGTTGATGTAGGCACGCGAGGCCTCGAAGTACTCGTTCTGGCTGTCCAGCAGGTCCAGCAGGGTGCGCTGGCCGATCTGGAACTGCTGCCGATAGGCCTCCCGCGACTTCTCCGTGGACAGGCGGTGCTGGTCCTGGTAGCGCTGCTGCTCGAGCAGGTTGCGCATGTCGCTGTAGGCGATGGAAAGGGTCTGGCGCACGTCCCGGCAGGCCTTCTCCTGCAGGTCGCGGGCCTGGTGGCGCAGGTTCACCGCCTGGCGCTCGCTGGCGGTGTCGGAGCCGCCTCGGTAGAGGTTGACGTTGAGGACGATCTCCACCCCGGTGGCCCGCGAAGGCCCGCGTATGCCCCCATCGTTGCGGTCGAGTGACTGGTAGGCACGAACGTCCACCCGGGGCTCGTAGGCAGAGCGGCGGGTCTCGATCTGCTGCCTGGCTGCACGGACGTTCTCGTAAGCGGCGTTGATGGTGGGGCTGCGGGGCAGGCCCTGGGCCATCAGGTCCGTCGTGCTCGACGGAAGGGTACCGATGCGGAAGTTCTCCGGCAGAGAAGTCGTCTTGGCAGGTGGCTTCTCGCCAACGATGCGCAGGTAGCGCGCACTGACGTCGTGCAGATTGGTCAGTTCGGTCAGCAGGTTGGACTCTGCCAGTGCCACGCGGCCGTTGACCTGCTCCACGTCCACCCGACGGCCCACGCCGGACCGCGCCCGTTCCTCCACCAGCTCGGCAGTGACCTTGTGCTCGGCGTAGTTCTGTTTGGCGGCCTCGACCAGCTCTCGGTAGCGCACCACATCGGCGTAGGCGCGCACGGCCTCCAGCGCGGCGTTCTCGGAGATCTCGGCCAGCTCGTAGTAGCGGGTCAGGCGGGCGTAGCCCAGGCGCTTGACTTCGCTGGAGGTGAATCCGCCGTCGAACAGCATCTGGGTCAGGGTGATGCGCGCGCCATTGAAGTTGTAGACGCCGTAGTCACGCACCGGGCTGACGTAGTTCTCGCGGCCCACGCTGGCCGTCACATCCACGCGGGGCTTGAATCCGCCGCGGGCCACTTCGCGTTCATCCCCCGCGGCAAGAAAACCGTTCCAGCGGGCCTGCACCTCGGGATTGCCTTGCACCGCCTTGCGGGCGGCGTCCACCATGGGTGCGGGCAGTGTCTGAGCGCTGGATGGTGCGGCCACACACAAGGCAGCCCCGATGCAGGCGCTGAGGGCGGACAATTGAAAACGGAAGGTCATGGTTCGGGCTCCAGTGCTCGGGCGTGTGATGCCGACCGCACAAACCTATTGTCGTCAACGCGGTAGTCCTTTGGTCGTAGATCGCATCACGGCGCAGAATCGCGTGAAATCCCGCACGCCAGGAGACGCGTGCGCAAGGAAGGTCAGGGCGCATGGCGCTTGAGCAGGGTCGCCGCCTCGGGCGGATCAGTTGGGCGCTGGCGGCACTGCTGGGGTTGGTGCTGGCCCTGGCCGTGGTGGCGGCCACCGATTACGACCGAATCCGCAACCTCGCCCAGCAGCGCTACGGCGCCAAGGCGGTGGACACCGTGCAGGCCTGGCGCAGCCTCGTCAACGACACCCAGTCGCTCAGCGAGACCGAGAAGCTCGAGCGCATCAACACCTTCTTCAACCGCCGGATCATCTTCGAGAACGACCAGGTGGTGTGGGGGCAGCTCGACTACTGGGCCACGCCGCTGGAGTTCATGGGCAGGGCCACGGGCGACTGCGAGGACTACGCCATCGCCAAGTACACCACGCTGCGCCTGGCTGGGGTGGCCACCGAAAGGCTGCGCCTCATCTACGTGCGGGCGCGCACCAGCCCCACGGTGACGGAGGCGCACATGGTGCTGGGCTACTACGAGAAGCCCACCGACGAACCGCTGATCCTGGACAACCTGATCACCAGTGTGCGTCCGGCCTCGCAGCGCCCTGACCTGGCACCCGTCTACAGCTTCAACAGCGACGGCCTCTGGGTGGGCGGGTCCGCCACCTCGGCAGCCGATCCCACCGTGCGGCTGTCGCGCTGGCGCGACCTGCTCGACCGGATGCGGCAAGAAGGCTTCTGAACCCAGGCGGTACCTCGCGCCACGACACACCCCACGGAGAACCCCATGTCCCTCGTCAAGCAACTCTGGGTGGCCATCGCGATCCTGATGGGTTTCGCCTTGTGCGGTGCGCTGGTGGTCAGCGTACTCGGCGCGCGGCAGTACCTCGAGCAGCAATTGCAGGTGAAGAACATCGACAACGCCACTGCGCTGGCGCTGTCGCTGTCGCAACTGCCCAAGGACGACGCCACGGTCGAATTGCAGGTGGCGGCCCAGTTCGACGCCGGGCACTACCGTTTCATTCGGATCGTCTCACCCACGGGGCGTGTGGTCGTGGAGCGCACCTTCGAAGGGGCCCTCGAGGGCGCGCCGACCTGGTTCGCGTCGCTTATTCCGATCACGGCCCGCCCCGGCCAGGCCCAGATCCAGGACGGCTGGAAGCAGTACGGCACTGTCAGCCTGGCCAGCCAGGAGCAGTACGCCTACCGCAGCCTGTGGCTGAGCACGCTGGAGATGCTGGGCTGGTTCCTGGGCGGTGGGTTGGCCGCGGCCGTGGCCGGCAGCGCCTTCCTGCGCTTCATCACACGGCCCCTGGACGCGGTGGTCGGGCAGGCGCAGGCGATTGCCGAGCGGCGCTTCGTCACCTTGGAAGAGCCGCGCACGCCGGAACTGCGAAGCGTCACGCGGGCGATGAACGCGATGGTGACGCGCCTGAAGACCATGTTCCACGACGAGGCGCAGCGCCTGGATGCCCTGCGCCAGCAGGTCAACCATGACGCGCTGACAGGCCTGTCCACCCGTGAACACTTCATTTCCCACCTGCGCGGGGTGTTGTCCGGCGAGGAATACGGGGCCCGGGGCACTTTCATGATCGTGCGGCTGATCGACCTGCAGGAGCTGAACCGGCGGCTGGGCCGGGCCCAGGCCGACGCCGTGATCCGCGAGGTGGCCGAGGTGTTGCGTACCGAGGGCGAGGGACGGGCCGGCTACGCGGCGGGGCGCCTGTCAGGCGGCGACTTCGCTGCAGTGAGCCCGCCCAGCGAAGACGCGGTGTCCGCGGCGTCTTCCCTCATGGGGCGGCTCATGTCGCAGGTGCATGCCAAGTGGCAGGAGCAGTTGCCCGACCTGCTGCACCTGGGCGCCGTGCGCTTTGAGCGCGGCCAGGACGTGGGCTCGGTGCTGTCGCGCGCCAATGAGGCGCTGGCGCGGGCCACCGTCAAGGGGCCGAATGCCTGGCACGCCGAGCAGGACGGGGTGCGGGCTCCGGTGCCCTCCGAGCAGTGGCGCACTCTGCTGACCGAGGCCGTGGATGGCGGGCGGTTGTCGCTCGCCTTCTTCCCCGTGGTCTCGGGCGACGGCCTGGGCTCTCTGCACCGCGAGGGCGTGATCCGCCTGCGGGTGGAGGGCGAAGACCGGCCGCTGTCGGCAGGCGACTTCATGCCCATGGCCACCCAGCTCAACCTCACCGCACCCATCGACCTGAACGTGGTGCGCATGGCAGTGGAGCACCTGAAGTCGGGTGAGGGCGACATCGCCGTCAATCTGTCGGCCCAGACCGTGGCGGACTTCGCCTTCCGCACGCAACTCACCCAGCTGCTCAAGGCCTACCCGCAGGTGTGCCGCCGCATGCTGTTCGAGGTGCCCGAGTACGGCGTCTTCCAGCAGCTCGATGCCTTCCGCGATCTCACCCGCACCCTCAAGAGCCTGGGCGCGCGAGTGGGCATCGAGTACTTCGGTGAGCGCTTTGCGCAAAGCGAGCAGCTGGCCGATCTGGGCCTGGACTACATCAAGGTCGAGCCGGGCTATGTGCGCGGCATCGCCTCCAATCCGGGCAACCAGGAGTTCCTGCGCGGGCTGTGCCGCATGGCCCACGCCCTGGGTATCACGGTGGTGGCGCTGGGGGTGGAAAGCCGCGACGACCTGCCGCTGCTGGCCTCGCTGGGCTTCGACGGCGCGACGGGCCCTGGCATCGGTTGAGGATGTTGCAGCCTGCGGCCTGGCGGCGGGTGTGTGCCGCCCTTGGCGTGCTCGCCCTGATGTGCAGCGAAGCCAGGGGTGCCGAGGCGCCTCGGGTGACAGAGCTCTTCGGCCGCGCGGCGCAACTGGAGGCAGGAGCGGAGTCGGCAGACCGCAACTGGCAAGTGGCAGTGCTGTACTGCGAGGCGGCAAGAGCCGGCAGTGCCGAGGCCCAGTACCGGCTGGGCATCTTGTACGCCTTCGGCCAGGGCGTGCCCGCCAGTCGGCCTTACGCCGCAGCGCTGTTCAACCTGGCGGCATCGATGGGCCATGAGCAGGCCGGCCGCATGCTGGAGAGCATCGAGCTCACCTCGGTCGCGCTGCCCGGATGCGTGGAGGCTGATCAGCTGCCGGATCGGCTGCCCGAACCGCCCGCAGCCGCAGCTGAGCCGGCTGGGCCAGCGGCCTCGGCCCCCATCGAGCACATGGTCAGGGCCTTGCCCCCGGCCCGCCGCTGGATCGTGCCCCTGGTGCATGCGATGAGCGGCTGGTACGCGCTCGACCCGAAGCTGGTGCTCTCGGTCATCGCGGTGGAGTCCAACTTCCAGGCGCAGGCCCGTTCGCCCAAGGACGCGATGGGACTGATGCAGCTCATCCCCGCCACGGCTGACCGATTCAACGTCCGCAACGCCTACGACGCCAGCCAGAACCTGCGCGGCGGCATGCGCTACCTGCGCTGGCTGCTGGCCTACTACCGGGGCAATGTGCGCTACGCGCTGGCTGCCTACAACGCGGGCGAGGGGCGGGTGGACCGGTACAAGGGCATTCCGCCGTTTCCGGAGACCCGTACTTATGTCAGCCGGGTGGTGGGTCTGTATGGTCGGGCATCGCACGACTTCGACGAGGCCTTGGTGACGGCAGCGCCCTGGTTGGGGCGCTGAGGCTCTTCGATCCCCGCTTCAGTGCGCGGGGCCTCTCATCCGTGCTGCAGCCGATCCAGGGTCGATTGCGCGTAGTCCCGCAAAGAGGCTGAGGGCGGCTGCTTGAATGCAAACGCCATCACGTCCAACCAGCCCTTCTTGCGCACCAGGACCTGCGCGAAGCCGGCCTCCTCCAGAACCCGCTGAAGCGATCGGGTCGTGAATCCGGTCTTGTGGGCGAAGAAGTCGTTGCCGCTCGATTCGATCTCCTTGCCGTAGCCGTAGATCACATCTCGCACGAGGATGGACACCCCGCTGCCGGTTCGGTACAGGACATCGTCGATGTCCAGATCCCGCTCCACCACGATCTTCATCACCGCCTGCATGTCGGGGACGATGATGAACGCGAAGCCGTCATCCTTCAGGATGTGCCTGAACCCCTTGAGCACCTGCAGACCTTCGTGGCGGTGGTAGTGCTCGAGGTTCTGCGAGCAGTAGACCGAGTCGAATGCGGAGGG
>Ga0315902_10004840_pt1 | contig 19246 bp, 12 predicted proteins | sample LakEriMetagenome_9_FD_203523 | JGI IMG/M metagenome (GOLD analysis project Ga0315902, IMG submission 203523) | Freshwater fungal communities from buoy surface, Lake Erie, Ohio, United States - Buoy 12 MA117 | ecosystem: Environmental > Aquatic > Freshwater > Lake > Lake biofilm | place: USA... | reverse complement strand
TAATACCATTTAACAATCCAGGTAATAAACTTGCCAAATCAAAATTGGCAAAGCCATCCTGATTGTCATCACAAACTGTATAAGGCTGTGTTGGTGGAATTAGAGTTGGCAATGGCTCTACTCTAATATCCATTGTAGAGATGACATAACAGTCTGTAAGGCTATTGGTAATACGAATGCCTAACGTTTGAACATAAATGATAGCGTTGGTATATTGTAAATTGCTAATGGCATTAGTATCATTCTGTGCATCCAATAAACTTGGATAAAACGTAACATCCATACCTGTTTGTCCAAGTAGTATTGGCGTTACTTTACTTGCTAAATCAAAAGTCTCAAAACCAATTTCTGCTACGGTACTTTGATTAACATCACATAGCGAATACTGAGGATAATTAGGCTGGGTAGCATTCGGTAATGGATTTACAATTAATTGTAAGGTCACAATATCATAACAACCAGTAGCAATAATCTCTACGCGAACATAAATCGTTTCTGTATTTATTATACCATTGGTGTAACTTGTTAGATTGGTAATATTACCTGTTCCTGACTCAGCGGCTAACTGGCTCGTGTAAAAAGTTACAGAATGTGTCAATGGGTTTAATGTACCTAATACCTGTGGAATAGTTGTCGTTAAATCAAATGTCTCAAAACCTAATGCTCCTGTGTAATCACAAATCGCATAATCATTAGGCGATGTGGCTACTGGGGTTGGGTTAACGATTAATTGAAGTTCTACATAATTTGCACATCCTGTTAGTGTATAATATACTCGAACATAAATCGTTTGGGTGTTTACATTTATATTAGTATAAGGACTTGGCTTAGGATTAGCTCCCAGTAGCGCATCCGTTGGCGTTTCATGAAAAGTAACAGAAACTCCCGGTGGCAATATTCCTCCGGCTATTTCATTAATAGTGCTATCCAAATCAAACATACCAAAACCATCATTATTTGGATCGCAGTAATGTAATGGTAATGGGGTTATTGCTAACGGACCTTGGGTTACTCGTAACAATTGTGTTGTCGTGACATAACATCCTGTGGTACTATTCTCTACCCGGATATAAACTACTTCGTTATCTGTACCAATGTAAGCAGACGGAGAACCTATTAATGGTGTACCATTTTGTGCTGCTAACAAAGTGTTATAATAAGTAACTATTAAACCTGTAACACCATTGGTGACAGTACCTTCGTTTACAGTTAAGTCAAACTCTGCTGTAGGAGATAAACCATTGCTACATTCAAATAAGGTAGGTGCTATTGTTACTGCAGGCAATGGATTAACAACCAAATTAAATGATCCTGTCGTGTTACAACCCGTTGCATTGTCTCTAATATTTATCCAAATCTGCTGTGGATTGCTCGTGTTTGGATATAAATTTGGCAATGAACTAGTTTGGGCTTGTGCATCAGCTAAACTAGCATAATAAGTTACCGTAACGCCCGTTTGCCCATTGGCGATTTCGGCGCTTTTTGTCCCTAAATTAAAGACCTCTATACCATCACCAGAATTGGTGTAATCACATAATTCATAATCCGTAATTATAGGATTCGGAAGTGGGATTGGGTTAACAACTAAATTTAATGAAGTAGTTGAAAAACAGCTTGGAGATCCTATAAAATGGGCTCGAACATCAAGTGTCTGAGATCCTTGACTAATACTGCAATAAGGACTTGATAAAGAAACACCACTGGTTGTTGTTTCATAAAAATTAACTACAATTGTTGGATCTCCACCTGTAATCTCATTTATCTTGGTTGTCAAATCAAAACAATAAAGACCATCGTTATTTAAACTGTCATCACAAACAACGTATGGTGTTGGAGTGTTGATTGTTGGCGCTGTGTTTATAGTAATTGCAGCAGAACCACTTTGAGGTTGTGAACAAGCTGGAATAGCCCCATCTTGAAGGCTCACTAAAGAATAAGTATAAACTCCTTGTACTGAAGTTGGGACATTAATTGAAACGCTATTCCCTGTAGTAGTTGTAATTGGTGGTTGTACTACAGAATTTATTGAATATGTAAAGGTGTAAGGAACAGTACCATTTATTCCTGTTAATAAAATTTGAGGTGATGCCGCATTTAAGCATACCGCTGTGGTACCAGAAATTATTGCTGTTGGTAATGGATTAATAGTTATAGTAGCAACACTGCTGTCGTTAATACAAGGTAAAGTTCCTGTTACTGTATAAGTAAAAGTTGAAGTGGTAACTCCAAGAGCTGGAGTAAAGATTCCGGAAGCGGCATTAAATGTACCGCCTATTCCTGTTGTTCTTACCCATGTTCCTCCAGCTTGTTCACCAGTAATTAAAGTAAACAAATTAATAGCTGAAGAATTATTTTCACAAATAGTAATACCACCATCTGTCCCTGCTGTAGGTTGAGGATTAATTGTAATGGTAGCCAAACTACTATCGTTAATACATGGAGCTACTCCTGTTAAAGTATATGTAAAAGTGGAAGTCGTTGCTCCAATTGCTGGAGTATAGTTACCAGCTGAAGCATTGAAAATTCCTCCACTTCCAGTTGTTCTTACCCAAGTTCCACCAGTTTGTTCACCTGCAATTAAACTGAATAAATCAACCGGTATAATACTGGTTTCGCAAACAACTGTTCCTCCGTCATTACCAGCATTGGGTTGTTGATTTATGGTAACAGTAACTAAACTTGTGTCATTGACACAAGGAGCAACAGCAGTTAAGGTATATGTAAATGTTGAAGTTGTAGCACCAACTGCTGGTGTAAATATCCCTGCAGAGGCATTGAATGTTCCTCCCGTACCTGTTGTTTGTGTCCAAACTCCACCAGCTTGTTCTCCAGTGATTAAACTAGATAAATTAATTGCTGAAACACTTGTCTCACAAACAAGAGTTGCACCATCTGTTCCTGCATTAGGCTGAGCATTAATAGTTATTGTTGCAACACTACTATCATTAATACATGGAGCTACTCCAGTAACTGTATAGGTAAAAGTTGAAGTTGAAGCTCCAACTGCAGGTATATAGGTACCTGCAGCGGCGTTAAAAGTTCCTCCAGTTCCAGTGGTTCTTACCCAAGTTCCACCAGTTTGCTCTCCAGTTATCAAACTGAATAAATCCATAGCTGTTGTACTTGTTTCGCAAACAGCGGTTCCACCATCAATACCTGCAGTAGGCTGAGAAATAATGTTTACCGAAGCAACACTACTATCATCGATACATGGCGCAACACCAGTTAAGGTATATGCAAAAGTTGAACTAGTAGCACCAACAGATGGAGTAAATGTTCCTGCAGCGGCATTGAAAGTTCCTCCTGTTCCTGTCGTTTGTGTCCAAACTCCACCAACCTGCTCACCAGTGATTAAACTGGCTAAATTAATTACGGCAATACTAGTTTCACAAACAATTGTCGATCCATCAGTTCCTGCAATAGGCGGGGCATTAATTGTTATTGTTGCAACACTACTATCATTAGTACATGGAGCCACTCCTATTACTGTATAGGTAAAAGTTGAAGTTGTAGCTCCAACTGCAGGTGTATAGGTACCTGCAGCTGCGTTAAAAGTTCCTCCAGTTCCAGTTGTTCTTACCCATACTCCACCTGTTTGCTCTCCGTTTATTAAACTAAATAAATCTATAGCTATTGTACTCGTTTCGCAAACAACTGAACCACCATCAGTACCAGCAGTAGGTTGAGTAACAATGCTTATAGAAGCAACACTCGCATCTGTTATACATGGAGCAACGCCAACTATTGTATATGTAAATGTTGAACTTGTAGCACCAACAGCAGCAGTATAAGTACCAGCAGCGGCATTGAAAGTACCACCAGTTCCTGTGGTTTGTGTCCAAGATCCTCCAGTTTGCTCTCCTGTAATTAAACTAAATAAATCTATTGGTGTCGTGCTAGTTTCGCAAACAATTGTACCTCCGTCAACACCTGCGTCCGGCTGTGCGCCAAATGTTACTGTTGCAACGCTACTATCTGGGCCACAAGGCGCAATACCCGGCACAGTATAAGTAAATGTTGAAGTTGTAGCTCCAGCCGAAGGAGTAAATGTACCAATAGCTGCAGTGAACGTTCCACCAATTCCGGTTGATCTTACCCAAGTTCCACCTATTTGTTCACCTGTTATTAAACTGAATAAATCTATAGGTGTACTACTGGTAGCACAGATAACAATTCCCCCATCAATCCCTGCAGTTGGCCCTGGAATGATATTTACTGAAGCAATACTACTATCATCAGCACAAGGAGCAACACCGGTTATCGTATAAGTAAATGTTGAAGTTGATGACCCAGCAGATGGTGTAAATGTACCCGTAGCTGCATTGAAAGTTCCTCCAGTTCCAGTTGTTCTTACCCATGTACCACCTGTTTGTTCCCCTGTTATTAAAGTGAATAAGTTAATAGGTGTAGAATCTCCATCACATATATTAACACTTCCGTCTACACCTGCATTTGACATAGGGCTAACAATGAGATCAAAATCTGTTGTGTAATATATAGCAGGAACAGCATTACTCTGCATTCGAATGTAAATAGTTTGATTTGTTCCAACAAAAGTATTGATAGGATTAATCTGTGTACCAGGAGTACCCGCATCAGCTGCTGGTTGAGATAAATAATAGGTTATTGTATAATCTGCTGGGTTTACAGCTCCTAGAGCAATTACAGTTTGAGGTGTTAAATCAAAGACAGCAGTTCCACTTCCAATTGTACTCTCACAAAGAGTCAAATCGGGAACGGGAGTTATTGCTCCACAAGAAATTATTAAATTAAATGGCTTGACAACGGTACATCCAAAACTATTCAGATAAATTGCCATGTATATAGTTTGTCCTGAACTAACAAAAGCACTTGGATTTGCAATTGGATTTGAAACTTCAGCTGCTTCATCAGCAGTTAAGTGATAAGTAATATCGTAATCAATTGGATTTAATGCACCTAAAACAACACTAGCATTTGTCGTTAAATTAAAAGTATTTGAACATTGAGTAATATTAACTGGAGCTTGAGTTAAATCTGGATTTACGTTTAATGTTACTGAATTTGTTGAAGTTTGTGGAACCCCACATACATTATAAACAGTTTCTAATGTATAAGTAGTAGTAACTGCAGGACATACCTGAATGGTTTGACCAGTTCCAATCAAGTTTGCAGGAGAAATAGGTCCATTGTACCAATTGATCGTTTGTGATACAGGAGGACCAGTTGGAGTAAATCTCCATGCTTCAGAAACGTTATCAAAATTACTTGGATCTGTTGCAGTTGGATCTGTACTAAATGCTGCTGCATTTCTTCCAGGTGCGGCAACTGCTTGTGTTCCTGTAACATTGATTACACCTACAGTACCTCTTCCGCCATTCCATCCAGTACATGCTACCCTTCTTTGTACATATACTTCAATAATATTTGAAACTTCATACAAAACGATTTGACTAGTCGATAGACCTATAGTATTACCACACGAAAATTGAGGACAATTAGTAAAATTAGCAATAAATTTTCGGCAAGGATAAGTACCAACAACATTATAATTAACACTTATCTGAACACCAGGAGGAGGCGTCACAGAAAAATCGGTATCTTGATAAACACCAAATATTGCATTTTTTATTGGGAAAGTACCGCTAGGTATAGTTTGATTATATGCATAAGGACAAAAATCGCCGGCAGCAAAAAAATCTGTCTTTGCTGGTGGAGTTGGAAAGCGAATTACTTGATTCGTTCCTACATTCAATTGAGTGTAATTTTCACCATAAAAACAAAAATTCATACCTGCAGGAAAACTAAATGGCGCAGCCCAATCGTCATCACCAATTGGACCACCCGGAAGAATATTATTCCATGTAGGGTTTTCGAATGCTGCTTGTGGACAAAACGGAATAGAAGAAACACTATAAGTTGATGTACTAGGAACTGGCGAAACATCAGCCTGTAAGGTTCTACATTCACCTGTTGTACATAATGTTAAATCTAATGGCTCAGTTCCTGGCGCTGGTATTGTTTGAACTGTAGCACAACCATTAGGTACAACAGTAATAATTACTTCAACTCCTGTATAATCTCTTTGACAAGATGTAGTGAAATTTTTAACACTTAAAAGTGAATATATTGTAGTTTCGTTTAAAGCTGGAGTTGTGTATGTTGTTATTCCAGAACCAGGAATAAATCTAGTAGTAGTATTTCCTAAATTATTCACTATTGTTACTGTGGAATTTGGTGTTCCGTTGATAGTAAAAGTTGCGGTATTTCCGGGACATATCGTTGTGTCCCCTGTAATATTCGCAACAGGCAAAGGGTTTACTGTTATGACAATTGGTTTAGTTACAGTACAAGCTCCAATTGTAGAAGATGCTGTGTATGTATGTGCAACAGCAGCTGTTGGAGTAACTGTTGGATTAGCAACACTAGGAGTTGCTAATCCAGCCGTAGCAGCCGGAGTTGCTGTCCATGTGTAGGGATTAGAACTTCCTGTAGCAGTAAGGGTAGTCGAACTTCCTAAACAAACAGCCGAACTACTAGGAGTGATTATCAGACTAGGTCCTATAACTGCATTTACCATAGAAACTGTAGCCGCTGTTGGTAAAGCACTATCTGTAACAGAAACGGTATAAATTCCTGGAGGCACTCCTGTAAAAACACCTGTCGCATTATTTAATGTTACTGGCCCCGTAATACTATAATTTGTATAAGGTAATGTACCTCCTAAACCACTAACTGTAATAGAACCGTCATTAGCGGTAGCACACAATGCATCAGTAACATTATAAGTAACCATAAGATCATCGGTAAGCATAAAATCATCAACTGCAAAGTCATTTCCAGATGCGCTCGTATTATTATTCCATAACTCAATAGTTGCTGTAGTTGCGGTAGCAGTAAAAGAATATACTACATGTCTCCATCCCAATGCAGGTAACGGTGCTAATGTGCTTCCTGATACTAATGTTGCAGTTCCTCCTGTTATCTGTACTCCAATATCAGCTTGTGAAGTCACTCCTGTAACCAAACTTGAAACTGATTTAATCCAATAACTAAATCTGTAGGTAGTTCCTATACTAAGCGTTGTAATTCCAGCACCTGTATTACCTGCTTTCCAAAATCGTGGCGAGGTTGTATTTGTATTACCATCAATAATCAACATTTTGCCGTTTCCGGATGTGTGATCTGAACTTGAGATAAAATTTGCTGTATTAATTAAATTTGGATTTGTTGCGAAGGCAAAATTTCCTTCAACGGTTGAACCTGTATAGGGAGCGTTTAAAAGTGAGTATCCTGTGGCAGGACCACTTGGTATAACAAAACCAACTCCAGACCCACCAATTTCGAAGCCTCCATTGACAATTAAATTTTGAGAAAAAAGAGAGTTTGTAAATAAAAAAATTAAAAAAAGTAAAGTAAATTTATTTTTCATTTTTGGAAAAAATTTTAAGCAGCGAAATTTAAGTCTTTTTAAGAAATAATTATCTTAAAATTTTAAAATTTTAATTATCAGAAGTATTCCTGACAGATTAATTTTAATTATTTATCTTTGTGCTTTTATATTTAAACCCGAATTAACAAAGAATTTAATGACAAATAGTGACCAATTTAATGATGAATTAGGCGAAAATCATATTGCAACAAGTGCTCAAAATCCCACAAGAAATGATGCGTTTACTTTATCTGATGAACAAAAAATTGAACAAATAAAAAAAGATGTTGAAAGTATTCTTCATACATTAGGAATGGATTTAACTGATGATAGTATAAAAGGAACTCCAAATCGTGTTGCTAAAATGTTTGTTGAAGAAACTTTTGGCGGCTTAAATCCAAATAAAAAACCAAAGGCTTCAACCTTTGCCAATAATTACAAATATGGCGAAATGTTGGTCGAAAAAAATATTACCCTCTACTCTACTTGTGAGCATCATTTATTACCAATAATTGGCAAAGCGCATGTAGCTTATATTTCAAATGGAACCGTAGTTGGACTTTCCAAAATGAATAGAATTGTAGATTATTTTGCTAAAAGACCACAAGTGCAGGAACGTTTAACTATGCAAATCGTTCAAGAATTGCAACAAGTGTTAGGCACTGAAGATGTGGCTTGTGTGATTGACGCCAAACATCTTTGTGTAAATTCACGCGGAATTCGTGATATAGAAAGTAGCACTGTAACTTCAGAATACGGAGGGAAATTCAAAGAGGATTCAACACGAGGTGAGTTTTTAGATTACATCAAATTAGATACTAAATTTTAATAGCCCAGATTGCAGTGGAAATCCTTTTGTTTTGTTATCCTGAGCTTGTCGAAGGACAAAACAAAAGATTGAAACGAAAAGCTGGAAAAAGCTTCAAAATATGCAACTATATAAAAATCATCAATTAAAGATATATAATTCTCTTTCGGGTGAAAAAGAAGTTTTTAAACCTATACACGCAGGAAATGTTGGCATGTATGTTTGCGGACCAACAGTCTACAGCAATGTGCATCTTGGAAACGTTCGTACTTTCATGTCGTTTGATATGATTTTTAGATACTTTTTGCATTTAGAATATAAAGTTCGCTACGTAAGAAACATCACCGATGTTGGTCATATAGTTGATGATGTAGATGATGGTGAAGATAAAATTGCCAAAAAAGCGCGTGTAGAACAACTCGAGCCAATGGAAATTGTACAACGTTATACTGTTGATTTTCACGATGTTCTGAATCAATTTAATTTTCTTCCACCTAGTATTGAACCAACTGCAACTGGACATATCATTGAACAAATTGAAATCGTAAGTCAAATTATCGAAAAAGGATTTGCTTACGAAAGAAATGGATCCGTCTATTTTGATGTGGTTAAGTTTAATGAAAACAATCATTACGGAAAATTAAGCGGTAGAAATATTGACGAAATGCTTGCCAATACTCGTGATACTGATGGTCAGAGCGATAAGAAAAATCCACAGGATTTTGCACTTTGGAAAAAAGCAGAACCCGAACATATTATGCGTTGGCCTTCACCTTGGGGTATTGGTTTCCCAGGTTGGCATCTCGAGTGTACTGCCATGAGCACCAAATATCTTGGAGAAACTTTTGATATTCACGGTGGCGGAATGGATTTAAAATTCCCGCATCACGAATGTGAAATTGCTCAAAATGAAGCTTGCACAGGCAAAAGTCCTGTGAATTACTGGATGCATGCCAACATGCTGAATCTGAACGGCAAAAAAATGTCGAAGTCAACTGGAAATAATTTGCTGCCGGGTGAAATTTATTCTGGTGGAAGCCCATTTTTGAGTAAAGCTTTTTCTCCTAATGTTGCCCGATTCTTCATGATGCAAGCCCATTATAGAAGCATTCTTGATTTTACTAACGATGGAATTTTAGCTGCCGAAAAAGGATTTAACCGATTAATGGAAGGCATCGAGATTCTGAAAGAGTTACAACCAAGCACAACTTCTTCTATAGATATTACTGCATGGAAACAGAGTTGCTATGATGCAATGAATGACGATTTCAATACACCTATTTTAATCGCTAATTTATTTGAAGGAATAAAATTTGTCAATTTGATTAATGACGGAAAAGAAACAATAACTGCAGCCGATTTAAATACACTTTCAGAAACATTAAACACTTTTACTTTTAACGTGATTGGTGTTAAAGATGAAAAATGTGCTGCTGATAACTCCGATAAATTAGAAGGAGTGGTTGAAATGCTCATTGGTATGCGAAATGAAGCTCGAGCAAATAAAAACTTTACTTTATCTGACCAAATTCGTGATCAGCTGTTAGCTCTTGGAATTCAATTGAAAGATGGAAAAGACGGCACCACTTTTTCAGTGTAACTAATAATATATATGTTAAATAAAATAGCCATAGCACCGTTATTAGTACTCATCTATTTTTACAAAATAGTGCTGTCGCCTTTAATGCCTTCAAGCTGTAGGTTTCAGCCAACCTGCTCCAGCTATTTCATCGAAGCATTAAAAATTCATGGTCCATTAAAAGGAACATATTTAGGTTTGAAACGAATTGGCAGCTGTCATCCATGGGGAAAAAATGGCTACGATCCGGTTCCTGAAAAAAAATGCTCCCATTAAAGTTTTAATAATTTAATAGACTTTTTAGAACAAATCACTATTTTTACAATCACACTTAAACATAAAAACAATCAGTCATGATTTGGAATCCATCAGAGGGAATAAATATTGGTTCTTTTACTATCCGCTTTTATAGTTTGATGTTTGTAATTGCCTTCGGACTTGGATGGTATATCATGAAGCGCATCTTCGAGAGAGAAAAAGAACCAATTGAAAAATTAGACACCCTTTTTATTTGGACCGTTGTAGCCACTTTACTTGGTGCTCGATTGGGTCATGTTTTTTTCTACGATTGGGAATACTACAGAAATAATTTATTAGAAATTTTACTGCCATTCAAATTTAGTCCAAATTTTGAATTTACGGGTTTCCAAGGTTTAGCAAGTCATGGCGCGGCTGTTGCCATTATTATTTCTATGTATTTCTATAGCTCTAGAGTAATCAAAAGACCAATGCTTTGGGTTTTAGACAGAATTGTAATTCCTGTAGCCAGTGGTGCTGTTTTTGTTAGAATTGGGAATTTTTTCAACTCCGAAATTGTTGGTAAAATAACTGATTCACCATTTGGAGTTCGATTTGTGAGAGATTATTATTCTTCGAGAGAAGTGGTTAATATTACCAAAATTACAAATGTAAACGATGCCTATCACGCCCTAGTAACCGATCCAAAATACGCAATGTTTTTAGAAAAAGTTCCTGCAAAACATCCTGCCCAATTGTACGAAGCTTTTGCTTATGTCTTTGTGTTTTTAATTTTATTTTTCCTGTATTGGAAAACAAAAGCAGCCGAAAAACATGGTTTATTGTTTGGCTATTTCCTAATCCTACTTTGGTCAGTTCGATTTGTTGTCGAATATGTAAAAGAAAGCCAAGGCGGAATTGAAGAAACATTCGGATTGCTTTCCACAGGACAATGGTTGAGTATTCCTTTTATATTAGTCGGAATCTATTATTTATTCGTTGCCGAAAAACCGATAGAATAATTTCAAAAAATAAAAAAAACCGATTCATTTGAGTCGGTTTTTCTTTTTTAGGCGCACACATTCAGCCTTCCGTGCCTACCGTCAGGCAGGTCGGGGCTAAAGACACGAAGGTTTTCAGATGAAACAATCCTATCAGGGATTAAATCCGGGTAGAAAATGAATATTGAACAATGGAGAAAAATCCCTTTAGGGATGATATAATTTTCTTTGGTTCAACGAAATCAAAAACATTCTTCTGAAAAGATATTATCCCTAACGGGATTGATTAATTTACGTCATCAATTTTCTGCCAATATTAAATCCCTAAGGGGATTTGACTCTTTAATTATAATTATGAAAGAGTTTTTAATTAAAGAAACATTTTTTTCTTACAAATAAAATATTATTTTTGGTCGATAAATAAAAAACCTAAAATATTATTATGAAAAAAATCTCTATTGTTGCTTTATTATTATCTATGACAATTTTATTAAACAGCTGCGGTGTAATGTTTGGCGGAAGTAAGTATAACGGAACAATCACCGTTAAAGATCACCCAAATGCTGAAATCTATGTAAATGGGAAAAAATTAGGAAATGGAACTGCTACTAGTCTTTTTCCAAGAAATAAAGTTTTGGCAGTTGAAGTAAGAGAGTCAGGTTGCGAAACAAAAACACAAACATTTAATAATGTATTTCGTACTGGAAACTTTATCTTAAGTGCTTTTAGTTGGGGATTATTAGGTATTCTAGTTGACATAGCAACAGGTGCTTCTTTCAAACCAGACCACAAAAGTAACCCAAGTGTGAAAAAAGAAAGTACTAAAGATTTTACTTTTACCGTTGACGCTCCAGTTTGTAAGTAAGCAAATTATAGTAACAAAAATCCCTCTCACTTCTATCGAGAGGGATTTTTTTTTATATCGCTTTGCTCAAAGAGTTAGTCTTAAGTACTAGTGTCTTCACTTTCTGTCAAACCAGTCTTAGCATAATTACGCCATTTTTCAATACAATCTTTCATGTCTTGTGGCAATTCAGTATCAAAACGCATATATTCTTTGGTTGTTGGATGAATAAATCCAAGTGTTTTAGCGTGTAAAGCCTGCCTAGGTAATGTCTTAAAACAATTGTCTATAAACTGCTTGTATTTAGTAAATGTGGTTCCTTTTAAAATCAAATTACCACCATAACGCTCGTCATTAAATAAGGTGTGCCCAATATACTTCATATGCACACGGATTTGATGTGTTCTTCCGGTTTCCAATTTGCAGGAAACCAAAGTTACATAACCAAATCTTTCCAAAACCTTATAATGTGTAACCGCATGTTTACCAATATCTCCTTCAGGAAAAACTGCCATTTGCATTCGATCTTTTACATGTCTTGCTATATTGCCTTCAATAGTTCCTTCATCTTCTTTTACATTTCCCCAAACCATGGCAATATATTCTCGTTCCGTAGTTTTGTCTTCAAATTGTTTTGCCAGATGCGTCATTGCTTGCTCCGTTTTGGCAACAACCAAAAGTCCTGAAGTGTTTTTGTCTATTCGGTGAACCAATCCTGGACGGTCACTAGAGTTCTTTGGGAGATTTTCAAAATGAAAAGCCAACGCATTAACCAATGTCCCTGTATAATTTCCGTGTCCGGGATGGACCACTAACCCTGGTGATTTATTGATAACCAATAACGAATCGTCTTCATAAACAATATCAAGCGGAATATTTTCGGGAAGAATTAAGTTTTCAAATGGCGGATGTGAAAGCATTACCCGAACTACATCAAAAGGCTTTACTCTGTAACTCGACTTTACAGGAACATCATTTACCCAAATGTTTCCATCATCAGCAGCTTTCTGAATCTTATTTCTTGTAGCATTTGCAATCAATTGCATGAGGAACTTATCGACACGCAATAACGATTGCCCTTTATCAGCAACATGCCTGTGGTGTTCAAATAATTCTTCTTCTTCTAATTCTGGAGTATTATCGGTATTATTGTCCATCTAATGGAATAATTTCAGTAGAATCTATAGCCGTAGAATCAACAGTTTCTTCAAAAGTAATTTTTCCATCACCAAGAACCAAATCAATTTTGGATGATTTTAGGACTTTATCACCCGCTTTTAATTTTTTACCGTTCTGGCGTAATTCAAGAACCATGTCTTTTCCTATATATGGTTTATATGTAATTGATCCTTCTATTAAGCCTACAGCTTCTAATGTTGGTACTGCCTGACGATAGGTTTTCTCAATCAAATCGGGTAAGGTTACCATCGTATACTTTGAAGCATTTATTTTGATATAAATCTTTCTGCCTTCTTTTACTTTTGCGCCTGCTTTTGGCTCTTGCTCTACAATAGTCAACTTTGGAAAATCAGGTTTAAAATCAACTGTATCTAGAATTATATAATCTAAATCGACAGCACTTAACTTTTCTTCTGCCTGTTCTGCAGAAAGTTTAGCCAAATTAGGAACTGTAATTTCCTGTCCGTGATGTGTAGTATATGTTATCCAATGAAAAAATAAATACGCAATACCGGCAAAAATGGCCATGGCGACAAGAATTTGGGTAAAAAAAACGCGACTAGTTAAATACTTTCGTAAACTCATAAAGAATTTTAATTTGCACAAAGATATAAAAAACATAAAGGTAAATGGTTTGAAAAAATTTGATAATTTTGTTTCACCTAACACACAATACAAATGAAAAAAATTGCCATCATCATGGGCGGTTATTCCAGCGAATACAAAATATCGTTAACGAGTGGAAACGTAGTATATCAAAATTTAGACAGAACAAAATTCAAAGGATACCGAATCCATATTTTCAAAGAAAAATGGGTTTTTGTTGATGAAAATGATACCGAATTTCCTATAGATAAAAATGATTTTTCGGTTACGGTAAACAATGAAAAAATTAAATTCGATTGTGTGTTTAACGCCATTCACGGAACGCCGGGCGAAGATGGATTACTTCAAGCTTATTTTGAACTGCTTGGAATTCCACAAAACTCCTGCGATTATTACCAAGCGGCATTGACCTTTAATAAGCGTGATTTATTATCGGTTTTAAAACCTTATGGCATAAAATCGGCAACGTCTTATTATTTAAATCTTGGTGATGAAATAAAACAGGATGAAATTCTGGAAAAAGTGGGCTTGCCTTGTTTTGTTAAGCCAAACAAATCGGGATCTAGTTTTGGAATCAGTAAAGTAAAAACCAAAGACGAACTTTTGTTTGCCATTGCCAATGCGTATAAAGAAGACAACGAAATTATCATCGAAAGCTTTCTTGACGGAACTGAAGTTTCTGTTGGTGTAATAAACTATAAAGGAGAAACCGTTGTTTTGCCTATTACTGAAATTGTTTCCGAGAATGATTTCTTTGATTACGAAGCCAAATATCTTGGCAAATCTCAGGAAATAACGCCAGCACGAATCTCTGAAGACATTGCTGAAAAAATTCGGGCTGTTGCCAAAAAAGCGTATACCATTTTAAAAATGAGTGGTTTTTCGAGAAGCGAATTTATCATTGTTGACGGAGAGCCTTTTATGTTAGAAATGAATACCATTCCTGGACTAACAACTGAGAGTTTGATTCCACAACAAGCTAGAGCAGCGGGAATTTCGTTGGAAGATTTATTTACCAATTCAATTGAATTAGCTTTAAAAAAGTAAAACGTTGTCTGTTGTCGGTTCTGAGTAGTAGGTTGTACAACCCAAAACAGATAACAGATAACAGATAACAGATAACAAAATGAAAAGAAAAGCTGTTTTCCCAGGTTCATTTGACCCAATTACAAATGGTCATTATGATATAATCAAAAGAGGTATTTCACTATTTGATGAAGTAATTGTGGCGATTGGTATCAATGCTGAAAAGAAATATATGTTTTCTTTAGAAGACCGAAAAAAGTTTATTGAGGACGCATTTAAAGACGAGCCCAAAGTAAAAGTGATTACCTATGAAGGTTTAACGATTGATTTGTGCCGAAAATTAGACGCCGAGTTTATCCTTCGTGGCTTGCGAAATCCAGCCGACTTTGAATTTGAAAAAGCCATTGCACACACCAACAGAAGATTGTCAAAAATTGAAACTGTTTTTCTTTTAACCGCTTCTAAAACATCTTATATATCATCGAGTATTGTACGTGATGTGATTAGAAATGGTGGCGATTACACCGTTTTGGTTCCAGATAGTGTGGTCGTGAAGTAGTAAAAGGCTAATTATTACTGTTTTTTCAAAAAGTCACTAATCCCAATTTTTTTTGATATTTCAGCGGTACAGATTAGATAATTATAAGAGTCGCTTCTACAGATTTTATCTACCTTAGTTATACCGTTAGTTTCGCTAATATTATAAAATTCATAATCAATATTTGCAATTAGTTTTGATATACCATCTGCAATTTCATTATTAAGCACTTCAATTAATATGGTTGGCTTGAACTTATTTAAACCTTGCTGGAATCCTTCAAGGACTTCTACCTCAAATGTCTCTACATCAATTTTTATTAAATCAATTCTCGGTATTGAATTACTTTCCATAAATGAATCAAGTGTGGTTAAGATGATTTTTTTAGCAATCACTTTTGAGTCATTTTCTCCTATCAAGCTATTTTTAAGGCTTGCTGTAGTGGTGTGATCGGTGTCATGATCATAAAATAAAGATTCTCCATTTTTATTGGAAACTGCATTTTTGGAGGTTTGAATATCGTAATTATTTAATTTAATATTATCGTTTAATTTTTCATAAATCCTTTCGACAGGTTCAAAGGCAAATACTTTTGCTTTAGGATTAATACATTTTGCCAATAAGGAATAAACACCTGTATTAGCGCCAATATCAAAAACATAGTTAGATTCCTTAGCTAATTCAGACCAGATCTTCAAGGAAACTTTTTCCCATTGACCATAAATACCTTCCCAAAATATACAATTTTCAATATATAAATAGTTATAACTCTTGATTTTGAAACTTTTATTTTTATCAACAGTTACAGGAAATTCTCCTTCAAAATATAAATTTCCGTATATCTTTTTATTAGGTTTCACTATCTTTTTGAGTAGAAAGCAAAGCTGCTTTTTGAACGGTACTATTTTATAAATGGAAATGGCAATTTTTTTCATAAGGGTAATTTAATTTTGTGTTCTAGCATTTTACAGTAAGATTAGCTTGCTCAAACTGATGAAGATTCCGATAAAAATAAAGTAACTTCGGAAGAACTATCTTAGTACTTTGCCACTTTAACATCCTCTTCTTTCTTAATCACTTTTCTCGCAACCTCAATCTTAAACTTCTTTCCTTTCATTTTCTCGTCACGAATATTTTGAAGTAAATCTTTAACTTTTTTAGATTTTACGGCGGCGAACGAAATGAAATCCTTTACTTCTATCAGTCCCAAATCGCCTTTTTCCAGTTTTCCTTTTTGGGAAAAGAAACCTACAATGTCTATTTTATTGAGTTTGTTTTTCTTGCCTCCGCTAATATAAATCGTTTGAAACTGTGGTGGTTTTGGTAAAGTAGTAGCAATGTCGACTTTTAAAACAGGCATGCCATAATCAATATAGTCTTGTTTTTTTTCACTTTCGTGGAAAATGATATATGCCGTTCCGGAAGCTAGCATTCGAGCTGTTCGTCCGTTTCTATGGGTAAAATCATCTTCCTTTGAAGGCAAATGATAATGAATGACATGCTTCATTTCGGGAATATCCAAACCTCGTGCCGCCAAATCGGTCGTAACTAAATAACTAACGCTTCCGTTTCTAAACTGAATTAAAGCGCGTTCGCGTTCGTCCTGATCCATGCCGCCGTGGTAATAAGTGGCGTAAATTCCTTTTTCGTTTAGTACATCGCTAATACGTTCGGCCGCGTCTCTATGATTGCAAAAGATTAAAGCCGATTCCGATTGTAAAAAACAAATCAGATTAAACAAACTGACAATCTTATCTTTCTCTTTGGAAACGACCATTTTCATCGAAAGATTTACTTTGGCTTCTTCCGTTGGAATAAAATCTAAAACAGTTGGATTTACAACTTGTGTATATTTTGGAATTTCAATTCCGGCGGTTGCCGAAACCAAAACTCGTTTATTTAATTTGGATAATTTACTGATGATAAAAGACATTTCTTCATGAAAACCCAGTTGCAGTGATTTGTCAAACTCATCCAAAATTAAGGTTTGAATTCGGTCAACCATAAAAGTACCACGGTCAATATGGTCGGCAATACGCCCTGGAGTTCCAATTAAAACAGCCGGAGGATTCGATAAGTTTTTAATTTCAGTCTCTATAGAATGGCCTCCATAACAAACATTGACTTTATACGTAGTGCCCATTTTTTTCCAAACTTGTTCAATTTGCAAAGCCAATTCTCTGGATGGCACTAAAATCAAACATTGCACACCAGCTACATATTCATCTAACAATTCAAATATTGGGAATAAGAAAGCCAGTGTTTTCCCAGAACCTGTTGGCGAAAGCAATAAAATATTAGTATCATTCAAGATAGCATCCGAAGCAGTTTCTTGCATTTCGTTTAGACTATCAATGCCTAAATTAAGTAATAAATTGTTGGAATGTGGATTGTTATACATGCCGTAAAGGTAGGTAATAAAGTAGGTAGTCTCAGTCTAAGTTTTAAGTTATGCCAACTTCGACTGTAAACTGCGACTTATTTCAGGAGTCTTTCTTCCTCAAACAATAACTTAATATTCTCATACGAATTTTTTAAGGCTTCTTTTATTTGCTCCGGGTTGAGCCATACCGCCTTTTCTATACCTTCATTGGCCTGTGGAAATGGTGTTCCTTCAAAATCAGTTTGCATTTCAAACCAATGCGTTATTTTAAGTTTATACTTTCCGTTGCGTTTAAAAATGTGATAGGTTTTTTGAAGTTTTCGTGTAATTTCTAATTTATCAACACCAGTCTCCTCTTCTACTTCGCGCATCGCAGTTTCAGCAATTTCTTCATCTCTTTCTATTCCACCTTTAGGTAAATCCCATTTTCCGTTTCTAAGTATGAATAAAACCTCGCCTTTTTTGTTAAAAACCAAACCGCCACCTGCTTTGCATACCGGAATTTTTTCTTTTAATTTTTTCAGAATGGCTTTTTCATCCGGATAATACAAAGAAGCTTTCTGAATTTTGTTTTGAAACATTTTGATGATGAGTTGCTCAATATCAATACTTTCCAATAAAAACAACTGAAAATCGGTTTCTTTCGAGATTTCGTTGGTTAAAAAAAGTGGTTTATCGTTGACAAAAACTTTATACATTTGTACTATGATTTTTAATAAAGACACAGCCGAAAAAACAGCCGAGTTGCTTTTACAAATAAATGCAATTAAATTGAATCCAAAAAATCCTTTTACATGGGCATCGGGTTGGAATTCTCCAATTTACTGTGACAACCGATTAATACTGTCTTTTCCAGCGATAAGAAATTTTGTGCGAGAAGAATTTTCCAAACATATTGAAAAAGAATTTGGCAAACCGGATGTCATTGCAGGAGTTGCTACGGGAGCTATTGGAATTGGGATGCTTGTGGCGGAATATATGGGATTGCCATTCGTTTACGTTCGACCGGAACCCAAAAAACACGGCAGACAAAATCAGGTGGAAGGCTTTTTACAGAAAGGTCAAAATGTAGTGGTAGTCGAAGATTTAATTAGCACTGGAAACAGTAGTTTGTTAGCAGTAGAAGCATTAAAAGAAGCCGGAGCGAATGTAAAAGGCATGGTGGCAATATTCACCTATGGTTTTGATGTTGCGGAAGAGAATTTTAAAAAAGCAAATGTCGATTTGCATAGCTTAGCTGATTATAATCATTTATTAGAATTGGCAGTCAACAAAAATTATATTTCTGATAAAGAATTAAAAACACTTCGAGAATGGCGCGAGAATCCGTCGACGTGGAAAGTATAGCAGAATCAAGAACAAAGAAAAAGAAGAGATAAGAAGTATTAAACCATAAGAGTCTTGGCTCATGTCTCTTTCTTCTTTTCTCTAAAACCATAAACAACAAACTATGAACCTAGAAAGCCCAAAAGTTACCGTAGCCAAATCAGCACAACACATCTTTGATTCGTTATCGGATGTAAAAAACTTTGAAAAACTAATGCCAGAAAACATTGCCAAATTTGAGGTTTTGGGTGATGATATCTTCAACTTTGGTTTAAAAGGAATGCCTGAAATCAAATTGAAAATGAAGG
>Ga0315902_10004839_pt1 | contig 19249 bp, 16 predicted proteins | sample LakEriMetagenome_9_FD_203523 | JGI IMG/M metagenome (GOLD analysis project Ga0315902, IMG submission 203523) | Freshwater fungal communities from buoy surface, Lake Erie, Ohio, United States - Buoy 12 MA117 | ecosystem: Environmental > Aquatic > Freshwater > Lake > Lake biofilm | place: USA... | reverse complement strand
CTTCGCGCAGGGCGTTCACCACTGGCACCAAAAGCTCGAGCATCAGGCCGCCGCCAAGCACCACAAAGAGCGGGGTCACTGCAGTCAACACCACCCCGCGCAACCAACCGGCGGTCAAACCGCGGGTTCCCGAAAACAGTCCAAAAACGACGAAAATGGGGCCAACTGCCAGCAGAACTGCCAGAGCAATCCGCGCCGTTACTAGCACGCCAACTGTTCCCAGCATCAGCAGCAGTGCACCAAGCCACATCAAGTTACCGGGAGTAAAGCTGCCGGCCGCCGTGTTCTGAAGCGCCCCGCCCTGGCCCCCGCCCGAAATCGAGGCGACCTCGGCAATGGCGGCAAAAATGATGTCGATCCGGTCGGCAAAAAGTTGCGTTGCCGAGCCCTTGGCGCCCAGGAGCACGCCAGCAATCTGGTCGGGCGCGCCGACCGCCAAGTTCCAAACGACACCCTGGTAAGCGAGCCAACTGGTGGCAAACGTCAGCACAAGGCCCAAGGTCATCATTCGCGGGGTCAGCGCGGAAACCGAAACACGGCTGCGTCCGGTGAGGAGCGAGATCGCGAAGAAAGCGATGTAAAGTGTCAGCAGAATGGTCAGCGCCGGAGTGAGCGATCCTGCACTGCCAAAAAGACGCGAAAAGGCCGTAGCGGCTGCCTCGTTCGCCAGGCAGTCCACCGCACGCAGAGCCGGCGCAACACCGCTTGGTGCATTGGCGGCAAGGCCTGCGCAGGCGCTCATTCGGCAGCCTCGATCCAGGCAGCAGCATCACCATCAGTTGGCCACGGGGTACCAGTCAGCGCTGGGTACCAGGCCGCCGGTTCATCGCCCAGTTCAGCGCGCAGGACATCGAGCCGCCGGACCGTGCTTTCGCGACCGGACAACACGGCCAACACCTCAGGCATGCCCGAAAGGTCCAGTCGCACAACCACTGAGGCATCGCTCTGTCGCACGAGGAAGCAGCGGCTGTGCGCCGGCAGGCTGCGTATCAGATCGAGCTCATGAGCGGTCAGGCCGAAGCCTTCGCAGTAGTCCTCAGCTCGGGCGCGAGCGTTGGGCATGAAAACCATCGTCGCAGTCTGCTCGACCAAGGCAGTTGCAATCTGGCTATCGAGCGCATCGCGGGCCGATTGCGTGGCGAACCCGACCAGCGCATTCCGCTTACGTAGCGTTTTGAGCCAATCACGAATACGAGCGGCGAATACCTCATCGTCAAGAGCCTTCCAGCCCTCGTCGATCAGGATCATCGTGGGCTGGCCATCGAGCCGCTCCTCGATCCGGTGGAAGAGGTACATCATGACCGGCGTGCGCAAGCGGGGAGTTTCCAGCAACGCGGTCATGTCAAAGCCCAGAGTGCGGGCAGATAGGTCAAGCCGGTCCTCGGCATTGTCGAACAGCCAGCCGTGTTCGCCGTCACCGATCCAGGCGTCGAGACGACTGGCAAGATCGCCGGGCTGCGGCCGCCGCGAGCCAGCCAACAGCTCCCGGAAGTGCGATAGCCGGCGGAGCTCAGGATCGTTAGCATAGGCCGCATCGACAGCCGCCGCGATTGTTGCCAACTCCTCCGGGCCATTGGCAGCCAGCACCACACTGAGCCAATCACGCAGAAAGGCCCGGCTGTTCGGACTGTCAGGCAGCGCCAGCGGATTGAATCCGGTCGGATGGCCAGCGGCGATCCGACTGTACGTCCCGCCGATCCCGCGCACGAACACTTCAGCCCCGCGGTCCTTGTCGAACAGAACAGTGCGTGGTGAAAACTTCTGCGCTTGGGCGACGAGGAAGTTCATCACCACGGTCTTGCCTGAGCCGGATGGACCGATGACGGTGAAATTGCCAAGATCGCCTTGGTGAAAGTTGAAGAAGAACGGGGTGCTGCTTGTGGTCTGCAGCAAGGTTACCGCATCGCCCCAGTGATTTCCGCTAGCCTGGCCCATGGCAAAACCATGGAGCGCGGCGAAGCAAGCCATATTGGCGCTGGAGATCATCGCGCGGCGAACCACGTAGGACTCGTTGCCAGGGAACATGCCCCAGAACCCAGGCTCGAGATTTACATCTTCGCGCACGGCAACAGCACCAGCATCCGCCAACGCGGCGGCGCAGACCGCCATCGCCTCGTCAAGACTGTCGAGGTGATCGCTCCGGACGAGAACGGAGAGGTGATGATCGCCATAGCCCACCGCGCCGACGCCCAGCGCATCTCGTGCTGCTTGCATCTCGCGCCGTTCGGCCAATGCCTCTTCATCCGCAGATCGCAGGCGGCGGATTGCCAGATCAATTCGCTCCCGAGCAATCTGACGATCGGCTGGAGCGTAGCTTTCGGTGAGAACCAGTTCGTGCGGCAAGCGCAACAGTCCGTCCGTCAATCCGGCGCTGGTCGTGTCCGGATAGTCCTTGAGGCTGAGCATTGCACCAAAGCTGGCTCCGGCCGGCCCGCGCAGCTCAAGTGCGTCGAGGCCGAAGTTCAGCCGATGATAGGGCAGCATGGCCCCGAGATCGGTTTCTTCAGCCGGGCGGCGGACGGGCCGCATTTCACCATTATACAGAGCCGAAACCAGCTCGAGTACTTCTGAACAGGTACCGGTGCCACCTTCGTAATCACCCAGCAGGCGGGCACCATAAGGAGCCAGTGCAGCGAGCATACCACCTGCAGCGGCTTTCAGTGAGCGCAGTTCGGCTGGATCGGCGACAACTGCTTCCGCTTGCCGACGCTTCATGATCCGGGTCAAGCGATCGCCCCAACCGGCCTTGCCGCGGGCTGGGCGGCGGACCAGGGTCACGAACTGATCATTCACGAACAAAGCACCCCGACCCAGCCGGTTGTGCCACAAGTTGTCGATATGGGCCGCCAACGGATCGTCGAACTGCGCATCAAGTGACAGGTTTACGCGCCGCCTGATGACGTGATGGTAAAGCACGAACCGCGCATCAAGGGTGCTGCGCAGCAGCACCTCACGCGTGGCAGTATGGGCGTTGAGTTCGTCGGCGTCAGCCGTTTCAAAACTCAGCCCCGGCACCAGCAGGGACATCATCAGAGAGCCATCGCGCAATTGGACAACGTTCTCGTCAATCAGCCGCCGATAGGGCAATCGCTCCCCGGCGGTAGCTTCCTTCTTTGCCCAGAGTGCCGCCCCGGCCCACTTGCCCATTACGGTTCCCCTTCAGGCTGAGTAACTGTTGCAGCCCCAGCGCTGCCAGTTGCGCACCCGCGGACAGCGTGAAACCTTGGTGATCCAAAGATCGAACACCCGTGGCTCGCGCAAGCAGGCAAGATAGCCCACGGCATGGATGATCAGCGCTACCGGCAAGGCAAGGAAGCTTTTGGTGATCAGGAATATCTCAGTCGTCACCGCCGCGTTGATGATAAAAAAGCTGTAAGTCACGCCTGCGAACATCTGCGGGCGCGTCAAAGCGCGATGGACCGGGAAGCGCGAGAGTTGCATCTAAGCTCAACCTGCTCCGGCGGCGGACTGGATACCTGATACAATTGCGCCCGCGCCGAATAGGATGAAACAGCCAATGATCACGGTAGCCCCGAAGCGCCAGTTCATCCGGCCAGTCAGCATCATGAACCCTACCGCGGCGACTGCCATCACCGCCACGGCCGTAGCGACGTTGCCGAGCAAGGTGCCTTGCAGCCAAGACAATGCGGCCACGATGGGGCCCGAGCCTTGAGGATTCGCCGTCTGCGCTAGTGCCGGGCTGCCCACAGTCCCAGCAAGAGCTGTGGCGATGTTACGGAAGGACTTCATCTGGATCATCTCCGGACAGGTTGGGCGAGGCGCGCCATGATTGCAGCCACATAGCCCTGGGTTTCGCGTATGCGAGGAATACCACCGGCCCGGATCACCCGGTTGGGGCCAGCGTTGTAGGCAGCCAGGGCCTTTTCAACATCACCACCAAAGGTGTCGAGCTGCTGGCGCAGATAGCGTGCCCCACCTTCGAGGTTGGCGATCGGATCGTTTGGGTTCACCCCCAGATCGCGCGCCGTCCCAGGCATCAACTGAGTTAGACCGCGTGCTCCGGCGGGCGAAACCGCACCAGGACGCCAGCGACTTTCCTGCCAGACAAGTGCTTCCAGCAATTGCGGGCTAAGATCATATTTTTGGGCGAGCCGGGCAACATGGCTGCGCCACTGTGCAGGGCCAGCCGTCTCAGAAGGTTGCGATGCAATGCCGACTAGTGCAGCCCCGACGGTCTGCCGATCCGACGCCAGTTCAGCGACAGGCCCTCCAGCGATCCAAGTAGCTCCGCCTGCACCGATTTCGAGCACGTCGGCATAAGCAGGAACATTGGTCGCCACCAATGCCATAACCACCATACCGAATCGATAACGCCGAATCATTACGACCTCCGTGAAGGCCGCGATGCGCGCTTTACATGACAGCTCCGTGACGGTTGCTGGACAGCCGGCCGGGGTTAGGCTTATTTCTGACGTCCGACTTTACACCGCAGACGCGCCCGCGCGCGCGAGCTGATCAGCGCAGTGCCAGAACAGTACCCGTCGCCTGCAGCTGTATCGCTAGTCGTGCGGCGCGGCGCGTGTCCATCCAACGGCCATCAGCCAACTGCACATCATAGCGTTCCGGGCTGCCGATTGCGGCGAGGTAGAGCGCCCGCGCTTCTTCAGACTGACCAAGGCGGGCATGCGCTGCACCTAAGTTAATCAACGCTGCCGGATCGTTTGCATCAAGTTCACGGCTGGCGCGAATGCGTTGGATGGCAGCCTCGCTTCGTCCAGCCCGCAGCTCGTCATAAGCAACATCAACCCAATCAGCACGCGGTGCCGAAACCTCTACCGGCACCGTTCCGCCGGCAAGAGCGACGCTGGCCAAGATCATAGTCCCAATCATGGCAAAACTCCCAATTGCATCCTCGTTATGAAGAGAAGCTATGCGTAGCATCGAGTCGGTGCAACAAAACTGTAACATTGTCATAAAAACGCAACATAACGTGCAACGCCCCACGATTCAGGCACTGCCAATGGAGTCGATTGTCATATTAGTCATGATTTAGTCGCAAACTACACATACTCTTCGTCATGGTGACGAAAACAACCTGTCACCTTGGTTCCCTATCTCGCGATTCGCACCGGCGTCGGCCGGATCGCTTCATCCGAGCTTTGAGGGGAATTCAGCGTGAAGAATATCCAGGGTCTGCTTCTTGCCGGCTGCAGTGCAGCTGTTCTTGCTGGCTGCGGGCCGAGCGACATCGCTTCGCCAGGTACCGGTGGCAACGTGATCATCAACCCGCCGGCCACCCCAACGCCCACCCCCACCCCGACCGGCCCAGCCACCGTAACCGCCGCCGCCGGTTGCCCGACCATTGCCGACCCGCAAGGTCTGACCGATGCCGGCACCATTTCGGGTCCGACCGGCACGTGGCGCGTTTGCAGCCTGCCGAACCGGATCAACCGGTCAATTCAGCTGACCAAGGTCCCTGGCCTGCTGTACCAGCTGCCGGGCCGGGTTGATGTGGGTACCGATGGCGGGGCAACTGCCTCGGCAGCTGACACCAACGTCGTCCTGACCATCGACCCAGGTGTGATCGTCTTCGGCGGCACTGGCGTATCCTGGCTCCACGTCAACCGCGGCAATCGCATCAACGCCGCTGGCACGGCAACCAACCCGATCATCTTCACCAGCCGTGACAACGTGCTGGGCCTCAATACCGAGAGCTCCTCCGGCCAATGGGGCGGTATCGTGCTTTCGGGTCGCGCCCCAACCACCGACTGCACCATCGCCCCAGCTGCAACGCCGGGGTCGGCTCAGTGCGAACGCCAGACCGAAGGCGCCGTTGACCCAGCCATTTACGGTGGCGCCAACCCGGCCGACAACAGCGGCACGATGCGCTATGTGCAAATCCGTTACTCGGGCTATGTCCTGTCGGGTAACTCGGAGCTTCAGTCGCTCACCCTGCAGAGCGTCGGCACTGGCACCACCCTGTCGCACATCCAGAGCGTCAACAGTTCGGACGATGGGATCGAAATCTTCGGTGGCCGCGTCAACATGAAGAACCTGATCGTCGCTGGCTCCGAAGATGATGCGATCGACACCGACACCGGCACCAAGACCAACATCCAGTATGCCATTGCCATTCAGCGGCAGGGTATTGGCAACGGGTTGATCGAAGCCGACTCGGACAATTCAGCGGATGGCAACACCCCGCGGCAGAACACTAAGATTTCCAACTTCACCTTCATCCACGGCGGCGTGAGCGGCGATACTCAGGCCTCGATCCTGCTGCGCGGTGGCACCGACTATTCGCTGGGCAACGGCGTGATGGTTTCGCAGAGCTACTCCTGCCTGCGCATCAGCCGGACCCAAACCGCTGCGACTACTGCCGATGCCGCAATTGACGAGGCGGGTGCCCCCCTGTTCCGCTCAGTCGTGATGCAGTGCGGTACGCCGAAGTATATCGGGTCGAACGGTGTGACCGAAGCGCAAGTCAGCGCGATCTTCGGCTCGGGCAGCAACAACAACAACGACGCCTTCACGCCGACGCTGTCCAGCCAGTACATCAACGGCACTAACGAAAGCGCGGTTGCCGCTTTCGATGCCAAGGGCTTCGGTTCGTTCTTCGACACCACGGCTTGGATTGGTGCGGTTCGGAACGCTGCAGACAGCTGGTTCGCTGGTTGGACCTGCAACATGTCCTACGCCAACTTTGGCACCGGCAATTCGGGCTCGTGCACGTCGCTGCCCGTCACCTGACGGCCGCCCGTTCAATCAATCGAGGGGGCGGCCGGACCCGGCTGCCCCCGCTCTGTATCCAGCTTTCCCCGGGGGAATTGAAATGACCACGTCGCGGCTCGCAACCTTGCTGCTGCTTTCCACTGCCCTGGCCCTGCCAGCGCAGGCCCTTGCCCAGCAGGCACCGGCCGATCCGCCGCCCGCGCCCGAACCGGTTGCCGAACCGGCAGCAGAGCCAGAACAACCAGCGCAGGAACAGGTCGACGTTTCCCTGCCGGGTGAAATCGTGGTTACAGGCCGCCAGGATCGCAACATCGCCAAGTCCTCCGACCAGGTGATCTCGGTCCTTTCCACAGCCGAGATTGCGCGGACCGGCGAAGGCAATATTGCCGGGGCCTTGGGCCGCGTTACCGGCCTGTCCATTGTCGGCAGCGGCTTTGTCTATGTTCGCGGCCTGGGTGATCGCTATTCGTTGGCGCTCCTCAACGGTTCACCGCTGCCTAGTCCCGAACCACTGCGCCGCGTAGTGCCGCTCGACATCTTTCCGACCAACGTCGTCGCCTCGTCGCTGGTGCAAAAGAGCTATTCAGTCAATTTTCCCGGTGAATTCGGAGGCGGCGTTGTTAACCTCACCACCACCGCCGTGCCAAAGGAAGGTTTCCTGACCGTCAATGTTGGCGGCAGCGGCGATACCGAAACCACGGGCCAATTCGGCTATTCCTACTTCGGCGCGCGCAGCGACTGGACCGGTTTCGACAACGGCAGCCGCGATGTGCCTCCGGCATTGGCGGCCTTCTTCGCCAGCGGCAACAAGATCAGCGATGTGGCAGTTGATGACCAAGCCATTGCGGGCGAGCTGGTGCGATTCAGCCGGGCGACGCTACAACGCATGCCAAACCTGCCGCTAAACTTCTCGGGATCGATCTCGGGCGGGACCGCCTGGGACGTGGGCGACGACGCGCGGCTGGGCGTTATCGCCACGGTCGGCTTCAGCAACCGCTGGACCAATCGCGATTCCCGCCAGCAGACGCCGGCCAAGGCCGACCTGTCCGAGCTGTTTTCCGATACCCAGCGGGTAACCACCGACAACCGGATCATTGCGAACGGCCTGCTCGGCCTCGGCCTGGAGCTGGGGCGGCACAAGTTCCGCCTGACCAACCTGTTCATCCGCGACACGATCAAGCAGGGGCGACTGGCCCAGGTTGAGGATTTCAACAGCGGCTTTACGCGCCAGCTCCAGGACACCGCCTGGTTCGAGCGCCAGCTGTTTGAAACCCAGCTTGTCTCGGAACTGAAGTTCGGTGACATCAGCCTAGACCTGCGCGGCACCTATGCCAATTCGCAGCGCGAGGCACCCTACGAACTGTCATTCGGCTATGCCCGGACCAACCGCGCCACCGATCCGACTGGCCAGTTCTTCGTCAACCGGTTGAACAACGGCCAGATCGGATCAGCCTCGGTCTCGTTCTCCGATCTCAACGAGAATCTGTGGGCCGCTAGTGCCGACCTATCCTGGCTGATCACGCCGCGTCTGACGCTGAGTTCGGGTTATGCCTTCTCCGACACGAAGCGCACCTCGACCCGCCGCGAGTTCCAGTTCATCGCGCCATCTGACTTCCCGGTTGGCGTTGCGATGCTGCGGCCTGACCTGCTGCTTTCGCCCCAGATTATCGACTATTTCAATATCGGGTTGGTCGAAACTACTGAGAGCGACCCGGCCTTTGCCGCAGCGCTGCGGGTGCACGGCGGCTATGGCAAGGCGAATTGGGAGCCGATTGACGGGCTGAGCCTCGACCTTGGCGTGCGTTATGAAAAGGCGCTGCAGACTGTAAATCCGGTCGCGGTCTTCACAGTGCCCAGCAATTCGCTAGCCGGAACCCGTTTGGATAAAGGCTATTGGCTGCCGGCGGGAACTATCACCTGGGAATTTGCACCGCAAATGCAGTTCCGTGCCAATGCTTCGCGCACCATTGCCCGGCCACAGTTCCGCGAGCTGATTTTCCAACTCTACTACGATCCGGAATCGGACCGGCTGTTCCGCGGTAATCCCCTGCTAACCGACAGCAAGCTGTTCAACGCCGAAGCGCGTTGGGAATGGTACTTCGCACGCGACCAGCGAGTATCGTTGGCCGGCTTTTACAAGAAGATCGACAAGCCGATTGAAGCCTTCACCGGCTTTTCCGACAACCAGCCCCAAACCAGCTTTGCCAACGCTCCGCGCGCCAAGCTTTACGGGGTTGAGGTGGAAGTGCAGAAGTATTTCGATCTGGAATCGCTTGGCGGCTTTTTCACCCAGCGCCGACTGGTGACGATCGCCAACTATACTTACACCAAGTCCGAACTTGAGGTTCGCGCCGATGACACTGTGGCGATCTTCGGCACAACCGTCCAACCGGCCAGCAATGTGTTCCAGGACGGGCTGCCGCTGACTGGCCAGTCCAACCACCTCGCCAACCTGCAGCTGGGCTTCGAGCATCCTGACCGGCTGTCCCAGCAAACGCTGCTGCTGACCTATGCCAGCAAGCGGGTGACCAGCCGCGGGCCGGTTGGCCAACCTGACATCGTCGAGAACCCTGGCCTGCGGCTCGACCTTGTGCTGCGTGAAGGCGTCAAGTTCCTGGGTCGCGAGATCGATCTAAAGTTCGAAGCGCGCAACCTGACCGGGCGCAAGCGCGAGGAATTTCAGCAGTCGGCCACTAATCGGGTCGAGATCAACACTTATGACGTCGGCCGGTCGTTCTCAGTTTCGGCCTCGATCAAATTCTGACCTGCGCCGGGCGGCTTACCCGCCCGGCCGTTTTGATAAGAGAAGCCCGGCTGGACCAGAGGACCAGCCGGGCTTCTTTGAATCGAGCGATAGGTCTTATCAAGGCCGGTCGAATACATAGCCCAGTGAGCGGACGGTGCGCAGCAAATCGCCAGCTCCTGCAGCACGCATAGCCCGGCGCAGGCGGCCGATCCAGACATCGACAGTGCGTTCGTCAATTGGCGGTTCCTGCTTGCCTAGTGCAGTGATCAGCTGAGCCCGGGTAAAGACCCTACCTGGATGCTCGACAAAGAACCGCAGCAGGCGGAATTCGTTCGGCATCATTGGGATTGCCTTCCCGCGCCAGCTTGCACGGAAAGCAGCGAGATCAACCGCAAGTTCGCCCAAACTGATCGCCCTCACCGCTCCGGCATCATACAGATTGGCCGCGACCGACATGACCCGGTCCAGCAGCATTCCGCGGTTAACTGGCCCGATCATGTAATCATCGGCACCGGCTCTCAAGGCGCGGCGTTTCAGCTCCGCATCATCCTCATCCAGAATAACCGTGATGTGGGCCTGCGTGGTCTGGGGTGCGCAACGGATCTGGCGGCAGATTTCCAGGCCCGAAGTATCGGATAACATCCAGTCGACGAACGCCCAGGTCGATCCCTCAAGTAGCGGCAATTCGCTCAATCGCCGTAACTTGTGGAAGACCAGCTGCAATTCGCCATGTTCGAAAGTCTCAAGGCCGCCTTCGACCTCGCTGGTGACAAGGATATCCACTTTCCGCATCACAACGCCCCATGTTTCTGACTGGAGCTAACCCGTGCATGTGACGTATGCGTGACGATTCGGCGACGAATTGGAGAAAAGGCTGATCATCCGAAAATTCGCGTGGCTGTAACCGAACTGACTCTGATCGGTCATTGGCGCGCAACCTGGCCATGCAACACGGCAGCGCAAGCAGGAAAGGAGCCCTCCATGCTCGCACGCGATCTGCCAACCGACCTGTTCGACCTCATCAACGTCCCCCCATCCATTCCGAACCGCCCCGCCTGGCTGCTAAACCCCGATCCCAAGAGTTTCCGTCCCAAGCAGCGTTATCGCACTGTCTGGATTTCCGATGTTCATCTTGGCACGCGCGGCTGCAACGCTGTCATGCTGGTCGATTTCCTGCGCTCGATTGAATGTGAAACGCTTTACCTTGTAGGAGACATCATTGACGGATGGCAGCTGCGCAAAGGCTGGTATTGGCCGGATGCGCATAACGAAGTGGTGCGCCGCGTTCTAAAGATGGCGCACCGAGGGACCCGGGTGGTCCTGATCGCCGGTAACCATGATGAAGTGCTGCGCGACTACGCCGGTATGAGCCTGGGCGGGATCGAGATTGCGCTGGAAGATGTGCACCGCACTGCCGATGGTCGCCGCCTGCTAATCACGCATGGCGACAGCTTCGATACGGTCGTGCTTTATGCCCGCTGGCTCGCCTTCCTGGGTGATATGGCCTACGGAATCTTGCTGCGGTCCAACGTGGTGATCAATGCGGTGCGGCGGCGGTTGAAACTGCCCTACTGGTCGCTCGCAGCGCACCTCAAGCGCAAAGTCAAAAACGCCGTGGCCTATGTCAGCAGCTTCGAAGAAGCGCTGGCGCACGAAGCCGCTGAGCGCAACCTTGACGGGATCGTGTGCGGCCACATCCACTGCGCCGAGATCCGCCAGATCGGTGACATCACCTATTACAACGACGGTGATTGGGTCGAGAGCTGCACCGCCCTGGTGGAGGAAGCCAGCGGTGCCATGCGGATCATCCACTGGGCTGAAGAATGTGCAGCACCAGGCGATACCAATGAATTGCTGATCGAGGATTACGCGGCATGAGGATTGCCATTGCGACTGATGCCTGGTTTCCCCAGGTCAATGGGGTGGTCCGCACGCTTGCTGCAACCGTCGCTGAACTGGATCGGCGTGGTTACGAGGTAGAACTGATCACACCCGAAAACTTTGCTACCTTACCAATGCCCGGCTATGCCTCGATCCGGTTGGCCATGGCGCCACGTTTTACCACGCGACGCATGTTGGGGCAGTTTAAGCCCGATATCGTCCACATAGCGACTGAGGGCCCAATTGGCTGGAGCGCGCGGGGCTGGTGCAAATCCCACAAGGTTCCCTACACATCGGCGTTTCACACCCAGTTCCCAAAGTACGCCGCCGTCCGCACGGGCCTCAGCGAGGATGTGTTTTGGCCAGTGATGCGGCGCTTCCATCGTTCAAGCCAGGCGGTGCTTGCGGCAACGCCCAGCCTTGAGGCCGAACTGCGTGAGCGAGGGATTGGGCAGGTCCGCCCGTGGGGACGGGGCGTCGACCACTGGCTGTTCCGACCAGTCGGCGAGCTTCACGAAGTGATTAGCCGACTACCCCGCCCGATCCTGCTAAATGTCGGCAGAGTTGCGCCAGAAAAGAACCTTGAAGCTTTCCTTGATGCCAACCTACCCGGATCTAAGGTGATCGTCGGCGACGGCCCCGATCTTGAACGCCTGAGAAGCCTTTACCCCGAAGCTCACTTCATTGGCGCTTTGGCCGGGGAGGAGCTGGCGGCAGCCTATCGTACCGCCGATTGCTTCGTCTTTCCAAGCCTGACTGACACTTTCGGCCTGGTTGTGATTGAGGCGTTGTCATCCGGAGTGCCAGTCGCGGCTTACCCGGTCCAGGGTCCGATAGATATCCTTGGCCGTGATGGGCGCGGTAACGGTCCGGCCATGACCGCGACAGTAGGCGTGTGTGACGAGGACCTCGAACGCGCCGTCCTTCGAGCGTTAACACTGGACAGAAGTGTCACGGCGGTCTTCGGTCAAAGTTTCACCTGGGAGCAGGCTACCGATCAGTTTGTCGCTGCGCTTACGGATGCGCGATCCGAGGCAGCCGTTGTCACTGCCTTCGAACTGGTGCAAGGCTGATCGCTCACTAGTGGCGCTAAAGAATACGCATCAAACAAGTTGCCGGCTAGCGCGCCATACAACTCAACTACGATAAAGCCTAGCTGTTGCTAATGCCGATATGGCCGTGGTGGGGATAGGGTAGGACTTCCGCGAGGTGGATGGGGTGGGTCAGGCTACTTTTCATCTATGACTCCATTGTTAAATTGCAATGGAGCGGGCTTATCACCGGCAGAACCTTTGGCGCGGACTGCTCCAGATTTTTGGGCTTTTGAGCGGCTGGGAAGCAAATGATGCGCAAATCAGTCGAGCCCTAATCCAGGACTATGGGCGCAGCCACGGTATGGCTCTGGCCCATGAGGCCGCGTTTCTCGAAATTGAACCCGACCGGGGAAGCGAGTTGATTGAACCCGCTCTACTAGCCGCCGTTAACGCCTGTCGCTCACATGCTGCCGAGCTGCTCTACGTCAGTTTCGATGGCGTCGCGCAATGGCGAGCCCATTATCACATGCGGGATTGGCCGGAACGGGCCAGCCTGCCGCAGACTGCGATTGAAGCTGAGCCAGTCATTCTGGACGGCGAGCTGTTCAAGCCCCACGCACACTTCACCGCTTGGCGCAAACGGCCGCAACGGTGGAACGCCAAAAAGTCCTAACGCGCCACCCTAGCCCGCGCACGGGCGCTTGCACTCCTTGCGAGCGACATGAACAGACCCTCCATCGCCGCAGCACTCAATACCGCAGGTGTGACCACACCAACCGGCAAGACGTGGAAATCCGATAGTCTTAGGAAATTTCTGGGCACCAAGGATTGAACGACAAATTCAAAAGCCGGCTCGACCAACGATCGGGTCATTTCTGATTTTTCGTAAATTTGATCGCGAGCCGTCTGCCACAGTCAGATCCCGGCGGCTCAGAAGCCTCAATTAAACGTGGTACCCTTCTGGGCTCTCTAGTTAGGGTGAACGCGGGGTGGCGAACAGAAACAGCTCCTTGACCCGGCGTTCAGGTAGATTCGAAATTTGGCCTAACCTCGGCTGGCTGCTTCGCCGACGCATAGGCTGGGGGTTCTGCAGTTATTTCTCTCTAATCAGGGATTCGATGGGAGGTTAGCCTTCTATTCTGCACAGACGCGATCCAATTAGTGCGGGCCGGCACGCAGTTATCGCAGCAATTCTTCACGCTCCCGACTTCGACCTGACGATTCAGCGCTTGACTATCAGCTCACCGCAAAACCGGAGAGCCCGCCGCCTCTCACTAGCGCAGAGGCCAAACGCAATCAGCATCATCGCAGCCGCTTAAGCGTGCCGTGCGTCGATCGCATAATCACGGAATTTGCACATTGACTGACCAGATTTTTGAGACCTACGCGCCGCTGTATTGGGCCGCCGGACTGCCGGCTATCCCTCTCCGTGAGCGTAACAAAATCCCGGCCATCAACCAGTGGGCGGAGTTCGGGACCCGGATGCCCGACGCTACCGAACAAGCCCGATGGCTGGCCTCGTTTCCCCATGGCAACATCGGTCTACCACTCGGTGCCGCTTCCGGTATCTGCGTCATCGATATCGACACTGAGGACGAGGAGCTGATCAAAGCAATCGTCGAAGCGTGTGGCTCCAGCCCTTGGGAGCGTATCGGTAAGAAGGGCATGGCGCTGGCCTACCGCTGGGAGGGCCAAAAGAACCATAAGTTGCGCAGCGCCGATGGCGACATGATCTGCGAGTTCCTCGGACAGGGGAACCAGGTTGTTCTGCCTGGTTCGATCCACCCGGATACGGGCCGGCCCTATACGTCGAACACAAATCTGTGGGAGGTTAAGGCCCAGCTTCCCTTCCTCGGCGAGGACATCGAGGACAAGCTGCGCGCCGTGCTCGGCTCAAAGGGTTTCACACTTGGGGCTGGGGGACGCTCGGCCCCGCTTGAAGTCATCCCAGCCGGCGAACGCGACGTACAGATGATCCGCCATGCGGGCTACCTCGCGCGGGTCGTGCTGGGGATCGACCGCACCTCCAAGTTCTCGCTCTACGAAGCCATCCTGCACATCCACACGTGGGTTGAGCACTTCACGGCCAAAGTCTCCGGCGACGCGATGGACCCCAACAAGGGCGTTGCCAAGCTGCTCGAGTTCCTGATCAAGGACATCGAGAGGGGCAAGTCTATGCCGGAAGACTGGGACGCTGGGTTGCCGAACGAGTGGCGCGAACACCCGACCATCCGGCAGATGGCCGAACTCAATAGCTCAAAGCGTTGGACAATCGACCAGGTGATCAAAAAGTTCGACGAAATCGTCCTTTCCGATAACAGTCACTCTTGCGCTGCCCGAGCCGTTAACGAAACAATGGAGCTGGTTGCACGCTGTCCGCATTTTACAAAGGCCCATGAGGTAATCCTGTTCAAGCACATCCTGCGGCATACCCGTACGAACGGCTTCGACATGCGACAGCTTCAGTCCTTGCTTAAGGAAGCAAAGGCTAAACAGATCCCAGATGGCGCAGAGGATCAGGAAGCGATAGCTCGACGCGAACTAGAACAACTCAGCCGCGGTGGTGAAATCCGCTTTGATCACGAGAAGCTGTGGCAATGGAATGGCAGCTGTTGGGTCCAGCTGAACAAGAATGAGGTTTACCTTCACGTCGCGGGCAACGTAAAGGACTCCGCGCTGGTACGGCGAGAGTCCGACTACCGTGCAGTTGTCACCATTATCGAGCGACTTAGCGCCAAATCGCTGGTCCAGGTGGAACACATTGGGGTTAACTTCGCCAACGGGGTCCTCGACACCGATCTCAAACTTGTCGGCCACGATCCAAACTTCGGGGCCACCTTCACGCTTCCGTTCGAATACAACGCCAGCCTTGCCGGGGACTGTGGCAACTGGCTGGAGTTCCTGCACACGTGTTGGGGCGATGAACCGGATTTCAATAACCGCGTTCTGGCGTTGCAGGAAATGTTCGCGGCGACGCTGTTTGGCATCGCCACCCACTATCAGCGCGCTTTCCTCCTCTTCGGCAAAGCCGGATCAGGCAAGAGCCAGATTCTCAATGTCCTGCGGGCGATTTTGCCCCCGGATGCAACGACTGAAGTTGGTCCACAGAAGTGGGGCAAGCAGTTCGAAATGACGGACTTGGTCGGCAAGATTGCGAACATTTGCGGGGAGCTGCCGGAGCGGGGCCTGATCAGTGGAAGCGAGTTCAAGCAGGTGGTGGAAGGTGCATCAATCCGCGACTGTTTCAAGCACAAGGACCACTTCAGGTTTAAACCCAAGTGCGCTCATTGGTTCGCCTCGAACTTCCTTCCTTATTCGGCCGACACCTCTTTCGGGCTGGCTCGTCGTTGGGCAATAATAGACTTCAACAAAGCCGTTCCCGAGAAGCGCCGTGTAGCAAACTTTGCCGAGATACTGGTGGCGGAAGAGCGTGATGCGATTACGGCATGGGCTGCGGCGGGGCTGCCACGACTCATTGAGCAAGGTGGCTATACTCTTCCGCCGTGCCATGAGTACCGCCTTGGTCAAATGCGCCGGATCACCAACTCGGTCTATAAATTTATTGAGGACAGCGGGATGGTTCGACGTAGCGAGGGGTCAATGAAGTGCCGAGTAATATTCGATAAGTACCAGTTTTACGCCAAGGATTACTGTAGCACTCGGCCTGTCAGTTTCGACCAATTCATACAGATGCTGGAGGATTTGGACTTCATGGTCGTTCGGAACACAATAGGAGACTACCTGGTCACCGGTCTGGAAGGGGTCGGCTCGAACAACACGTTCCAGTAATAATGCGAAATTCGATTAATCCTGGATATAATTTATCTTAGCCAACACGAAAAATGATTCATATCCCGGATATAGACCATTTGGTCATTGATTTGCAGGAACTCCTTCGTCGGGAAACCGACAGCCCAACTACTCAAGTCCTTTGTTAGAGCTAGATTTGAAAAATGTCGATCACATCTAGGATGTTATCGGGCCTAATCGACAAACGGATGTTGACGGCGGAGTCCACGGACTCTAACTTCCAGGACGGCTCAGGGTGGGGCGGCAACCCCACCCTGAGCCTAACCAACAACTGATCGTACGGAGATCGAGTCGATGGCTGATTCAAGCCCTAACACCCCTATTGTGCGTTGGAACAACGCCACCACAGTTCTGCACAACCTGAACCTGAAGCTGATCGAGGCCCCGACCCACCAGGTGGATGCGCTCGAGGTTGAAATTGCCAGCCAAGAGGAGGTCGTGCTCGGGTTGGAGGCACCCCACCTCCGGGCAGTCTTAAGTAAGCTCCAACTGCTCTGGAGCGTCGATCTGAACAATCCCGACTACGACGGCCAAACCAAGCGCCGTATCGTGGCTGATCTGTCGAATCTGATCGGCCTCGCGGCCTAACCCCTTCTATTCCCAACAGTCCACGCCGCCCGCGCTTCCCTACGCGGGTGGCCTGTATGCGGCCCAAAGGACACCCAAGATGAACGACCAATTCCCCGATTTCATCGCAGCTGAAATCGTTCGCCGATTACCAGCCCAATCTCTATCAAACCGGGAACGTCTGACCATCGCTCGGATCTTCGGCGTAAGTCTCTCGGCAGCCAAACCCGACGATGCCACTGCGCTGTCCGAAACCCTGAATCCAATGTCCCTTCACGGACCAGTCTATCGCGGCGCGATTGGGTTCGACATAGCGGTTTCGGGATTTAACGAGACCCAAAAGATCAATTGCCGATTGCTGTACGCAGCAACAATTGGCGACGACAATGACCGGCTCACTGGTGAGCCGATCAGGATCATGCACAGTGTGGCCACTCGGTTTCAGGCCCTCGTTTGGAACGACTACGAAACCTCTCCCGAATGGATCGACCTGGACGAGCGTTTGATCCCAACTCTAGCAATGCGCCAAGTTGAGGAACTGGTCGAAACCAAAATTGTCGCCGAAGAAGCGGCACAAAAATCAGCCACATAACAATGATGTGATGCTCGTAAGCCCTCCACGCCAACCGGAATGAGCCGTAAGCGGCCTTCCGGTTACGGGGCACGCTGCCTCGTCTGGAAGAGGACCACGATGACAAAACTGACTTACACAATCAGCGAAGCGGCTGCCGCACTAAGCATTGGCCGGACGACCATCTACAAGCTGATTTCAGAGCAGCGCCTTCGCACCGTCAAGATTGGAGCGCGCACCCTTATCCCAGCGGATCAGATCCGCGCGCTGATTGAGCCGAAAGCGGCATGAGGAGCGACGATGGCTTTGACCGCAATTGCAGTTAAGAACGCCAAGCCAACGGCCAAGAGCTACAAGCTTACCGATGGCGGGGGTTTATATCTGCTCATCACGCCTAAAGGCTCCAAGCTCTGGAGAATGAAGTACCGTTTCGCTGGCACGGAGAAGAAGCTCAGCTTTGGCCCATGGCCCGAAGTCAGTATGCAACAGGCACGAGATGCTCGGGATGAAGCTCGAGCAATGCTCCGGGCGGGCAAAGACCCTAGCCGCGAGAAAAAGGTCGCACGGCTAGCTGCGGATCTGGCCTCCCGCTGCACTTTTGAAGCAGTCGCGGAGGACTTCATCGCTAAGCGCGAGGCGGACGGCTGGGCCCTCGCGACACTAAACAAAAACCGTTGGTTTCTAGCGTTGCTTAGGCGGTCGATCGGCAAAGTCCCAATAGCGGAGATATCGGCCCCGGAGCTGCTCGAAGCGCTAACGACGATCCAAGACAAAGGTCTCCATGAAACGGCTAGACGTCTCCGATCGTTTATTGGGCGTGTCTTCGACTATGCAATCGCGAGGGGGGTTGCGTCCCATTATCCAGGGATTCACCTACGAGGAGCGCTGATTACGCCCACCGTCAAGCATCGTGCAGCGATCATCGATCCAGCTAATGTCGGCAAACTGCTCGTTGCGATCGAAAGCTACGACGGATACCCGTCAACCCAAGGCGCACTCCGACTGTCGCCTTATGTATTCCAACGCCCCGGAGAGATCCGCGTGATGCGATGGTCTGATCTCAATCTGGTTGCAGGCCGATGGACTATCCTTGCCGAAGTGACCAAGCAACGTCGACGACACGACGTACCACTCTCACGTCAGGCAATTGCAATCATACGATCGATGGAAACCGTCTCCGGCGATAGCGAGTTCGTTTTCCCAGCATTTCACACACCGAAGAGACCAATCTCCGAAAACACGGTGAACCAGGCGTTGGCGCGGCTTGGTTACAAAGGCATCATGACAGCCCACGGATTCCGATCCACCGCAAGCTCGTTGCTAAATGAAAGCGGCAAGTGGCATCCTGACCTAATCGAACGCGCCCTCGCTCACCAAGTTGGTAGTGCTGTCCGCTCAGCCTACAATCATAGTGCGTATTGGAATGACAGAGTCGCCATGATGCAGTGGTGGGCCGACGAGTTGGATCGCTTGAGGGCAGAGGCTTGCGAGCCTGCGTGACAAGGCCCCCAAAATGACCTTAAAAAGGCCCCCAAATGGGCGCGGTTGCACTCACACCGCAACGAACAACCGCAACCACTTATCCGCGAGAAACCGAGATTTTTTGCCTAAAGATGAGCAGCCCCGGACACTGCCGAAGGGGTGTGTGGTGCCCAGAAGAGGACTCGAACCTCCACGCCGTTTCCAGCGCCGCCACCTGAAGACGGTGCGTCTACCAATTCCGCCATCTGGGCACGGGACAGGGGGCCGAAGCGCCCGCTGCCGGGTAGGAGCGCGCCACTAGCCGGGGGTATGGTGCCTGTCAACGCCGTTTGCTTGGCTTTTCGCGTCGATGGACAAAAAAGCGCGGTGGCGGGCGGCGGGCGGTTGCCGAGCGGGGCGGCTTTGTGCCAAGGCTCTGGGCCGAAACGAGGCTCCACGCGAGGACAGGCAGAAATGACGGCGCTT
>Ga0315902_10004836_pt1 | contig 19253 bp, 23 predicted proteins | sample LakEriMetagenome_9_FD_203523 | JGI IMG/M metagenome (GOLD analysis project Ga0315902, IMG submission 203523) | Freshwater fungal communities from buoy surface, Lake Erie, Ohio, United States - Buoy 12 MA117 | ecosystem: Environmental > Aquatic > Freshwater > Lake > Lake biofilm | place: USA... | reverse complement strand
TGATATGGTAAAATAAAGTACTACTTCATCCACCTTACTAACCTTCATTGGTACAGGTTCCTCCTGAAACAGTTTCAATACGAATTCAACAACAAACCGTAGTGAGAAAACAATGCTCAGGATAAACAAAAAAAGTTTAATTTGTTCAATCATGACGTTTAATCTCCTCCAAAATTTCTTTTCTGTATTGTGCGATGAGTGTTTTTATCTCTTGTGCGTATTTTCTAGCACGGATTGAAGCACTCCTATTCCCCTTTTCATACACTTTAGTGGTATCAACAGACATTTTCTCCACCAAGTCTTTTATTTTCTTCAGTGTTTCCATAATTTTTCCGTTTTTATTATCAATATACGGAAAAAAATCTATTTTTTCAAGTTTTGCTCCAATAATTTGTAAACCTCAGTTAACATATCAAGCTCGGACCTCGATTTTTTATGTTTAAAGTCGAACAATTTAAAGAAGTATTCCCCAATTCTTGGATTTCCTTCATCCATTTTGATACTATAGTATGCACCATAGAAGAAGTTCCAAAAGTATTCATAATGAGTACCTTTGTCTTTAAAATAAATCTTTTCTTTTGAAAAATTAGATAGAATTTTTTCCCAACACCAATTAAAGTGACTACGTTGGTCTGATTCTTTATATAAAACGTCAGTACCCAAGAAGGTATTATCCACTAATTCATATAGAGAGGATAGAAAATCGTAGAAAAGTTCAATCTTTTCTCGATGTATATTATATGCTCTGTACCAAACGTCGATTTGATGTCTATATTTATCTGTTGCCTGTGATTCCATATATTCTTCCCTCTTTTCAATATTCTTATACATATCAAAAATATAAGGAAAGAAAAGGACAAAGAAAAAGGATAATTGAAATTTATCGGTATCTAATTAAGTTATCTCTTAGTGTCTCCGCCGGGTCCGCCGGCCGTTGTCATTAATGGAGAAATATCCCCACACTTAACGTATAGTTTCCATTGTGTTTGACCTATTGGACCAATAATTGTAACCTTAGCAGTATCAACACCTCTAACTTTTTCAATAGTTAGGGACGAACTACTGTTCCAAGCATCAATACCAGCACCTAATGTTTTAATTGCATCATAATCCAATTTTTTAGGATAAAATCCGAGGTCTGGATTCTTAGCCATTGTTTGGAAAAAGGTTGTACTCAAAGGTGGATTTTGTGGCCATATGTGGGCAAAATCTGTTGGTTGCCAATCACCAGCATACTTTTTCAATACTTGGTCTGCGTGATATGGTTGAACCCCAATTAGTTTATAATCTTTGAACCACCAAGGTCTTGGACTACCATAAGCGTCATATCTCATGTAAATAATGGTACCCAATAATGTTTGATATAATTCCGTATTACTACCGAGGAATCCTGTTGATTGTGTTTTACCGTTGTATTCCACAATCATGATGTCAGGTACACTTTTAGAATCAAGGAGAAATTTAAATGTACCTTCTCCTTCACCTAATTGGATAATTTTTTCTTCCGATATAAAACCTCTACTTGAATTACCCACACTACCATTCGCCTCAAACTGTTGATTACATACCTTAGGGTCGTTTTTAACCTGAGTGGTTGTAGTTGTACCCGTTGAAGGTTGTGGGACGTTAACTTTCGTATATAACTTAACGTATTGGAATTTAGTGTAATTCGGGTCCTGAGCATTAAACGGTGCTTTCCATTGAGGTCCTTGGGCACCCTTATCTACAATGGTTATCGTTACGTTTTTTGGTAGTTTTGTTTTTAGATACGTAGATAGATTGGTTGCCCTATTTTTTGATAAAGCACCAACGGGTAATTTCTTATCCGCTGTAAAGTCTTTGTTTTTATCTCCTGTTGATGGGAATTTTTCTCTATCGTAATTGGGTACTTTAGATTCTGAAGATTCTATAGTAACTAAGATAGGTTTATTAGGATTCTTGGTAATAAAGTTTTTAATTTGTGTGATTGCACCGTTGATTTTACTACCCACCGTAGGGGTAATAACGTACTTACCACTTTCAAATACACTACTAAGATTAATTTCAAACCCTTGCGGAGTTGTTTCCGCTTCGGTAATTAATCCCATAACTTCTTTAATCCTATGTATGTTCTCTCTTAAATCCACAATAAAATATCTTGTCAATCTTATTAACCCCTAATAATAGGAAGACAAAAAATTATTGAGTTTTTTCGTCGTATCCTAAGATTTTTTTCATTCTCTTGATTTCCTCTTCAAGAACTGAAGACATAGTAGGTTTTTCAGATTCTTTAACCACATTAACCTGCTCAGGTTCTTTCCAACTGTGACCCCAACTAATATTTGGTTCTTTAGCGATTTTCTCCGCTTTTCTTTTCACTTTGACTCCGATTTTTTTACCTGTGTCTGATTTTACAACATTAGCAGCGTCTTGAGAGTTACCCATTTTCGGGTCACCTTCTAATGCCATCTTTAATCTTTCTTTGAATCTATCAGATGGTTCATAATCGTAACTTAAATCTTCCAATCCACCACCTCTATAATCAGAAATGGTTTCGTTTTCCTCATCTGTTGTTCTTTGAGCAACGGTGTCACCTTTTCCGATAGGTTTTGGGAATTCGGGATTATCGTTACCATCAAAAGAAGATACATCTTTCAATTTCTTCTCAACATCTGACATATGTGATTTAGATTCGTCACCCGAAGTTTTTTGTGCTTTTTTAGTGATTTCTAAACCAGGTACTGCTTCATTTACCATTTTGGAAATTAAAGAAACTAATTCACTTTCTGTAAGTCTTAAAGTTGTTTTCTTAGATTCATTCATTGGTGAACCACATTCAGAACACATTCCTTCTTCGTTTAACATGGCACCACATTCGTTACATTCTCCATGACCTTCATTGATATCAATATCTTTTTTGATTGTAACCTTGTGCATTTTACCACTACCCTTAGGGAATTCAAATTCTTCCTCACCAGCGTCTTTTGCAGCATCTGCAGCAACAATAAATGCATTTGATTCTTCTACATCTGATTCTTCATTCATGTCACCACATTCGGCACACATTTCCTCTTCTTCAAGTTGTTTCCAAGTTTCCTCAACATTATATGTTTCTCCGGCAAGTTTAAATTCCGTAAGACCTTTTTCTTTTGCGTCTAAAACGGCTTGTGCGATGTTTTTAACTTTAACAGTCTTTTTTTCCATGGTTTTTGTTTCTTTAACTTCTAGTTTTTCTCCTAAATCTTCCATTTTATCAATCATTTCTGAGTAGGAGTTATATTTTTCTTTTTCTATTATGAATTGTTTTTCGGGATGTTTCTTTTTATAAATATCCAAATGAGCGTTAGCTTCCGATTCGGTATTAAATGTATCTACGGGTTCACCTTCACAAGTGATATGATAAACCTCTTGACCTTCATTTTCCTCATTGAGGATGGTCTTTCTAACTTCATCAGCTAATGACTCGTTAATTATATTTTGGATATCTGAAATCATCTTATTTTATAAATATCTTATTTATTTCATTTAATACAACTTTTTCCATTTCTGAATATGGAATACCGTAAGTTTTTGACGCTTTCTCTATAGCTTCTTTTAAACCATCGATTTCTAACGCCTCAATTGCATTTATATCTCCCTGATTACAATACGGGAACTTCTTACACTTTTCTTTAATTTTAATAAAAATACCCTTAGGTCCACCGTATTTTGGGAAGTTTTTATCTTTTACCGCCCTACTCTTTTTAATACTTTCAGGTCCTTCAATACTTAAAGGGTCCTTACGTTTTTTAGATGGGAATGGAACATCATATTGACCTGCAGCATCTGCCACAACAGCTTCTTTTAAATTGTGTATTATATCAATTTTTCTTTTTATTGGGGAACCAAGTGCGGGAGCAAAAGCACCAGCAGCATCTGCCGCCATTGATTCTTTTGTGTCTTTCTTTTTACCTTGACAATGAGCTTTTTGACTAAAACCTTTTGGGTTTGAACAATTAATAGAATCTTTATATTTCTGTGACCATTTCTCATCGATTTCAACCTTACTTAACTTATCGTAGTATTTTGGGTCTTCATAGATGTGGTCCATGGCGATTTCCTTGGCTTTCTCCTCATCATTGGTGTGTTCCTTTTCTATCTTCATACCCTTTTTTAATTGGGATAAGATAGAATTGATTGAGGTTTCGTGTTTCTTAGCCAAATCCTCGGGTTTCATTTTATCCGATAAACCACCTTTTAACTTGTTCATTACTTAACACTCTTTAAGGATGACTCCCAGAAAGATTTACGTTGCCACAGTGTCTTAAACAACTCGACAACCACCTTTGTGGATAGGTCAACTATTTTATTGTCAATATCACGAGTACCGAGTTCTTTTTGAATCATCTTAACCACAATATTGTGCGCTTGAGTTGTCTCAAGAAAGTCTTTCATTTCCTTTCTTGAGATTCTTTCGATTTCTTTAATATCTGCGTTGGTTAATGCCATCTTATGTCGTTCTTCTGTCTCTTAACATAGGTTCCATTGCGGAAATGAATGTTGGTTTGAACTTTGATAATTTATCAAACATCACCAAGGTTTCATTCTCAATAGGTAACATATCTGAATTAATATATAAACCACCTTCTTCTCCCGCAATCATTACAAAATTGATATCCAAATCAGGAATAGAACCATCTAATCTGATTTGTTTTTCGTCAATTGTAAAACCCGGATTTAAATCCGCAAGTTGAGCAACTTGTTGTCTGAAAGAATCGATGAGTTGACTAATAGAGTTCTTCTCATCATCTTGTAATTTAATGTCTTCTTGGTCGGTAGAAATTAATTTAACCTCGACCTCATTTACAACCTCAACATTGTCATATTTCTCTTGATATGATTCAGGACTTGGAGTATCGTCACCAGGTTCTGTGGGTTGTTCTTCTTCAGTTAGTACTGATGTGTGTTTTGATTGTTTTGATTCATTAAGGGTTCTCATTGCATTGAGCATCCCTTTAATTTCATCATACGCTGTTTGTTTCTTGTTGCTCATCTTTTGAAAATATTCTAAAATTAAACGAAGGGTTTATATCTGTATAAATATTTGAAAAATTGGATTTACAGACCACTCCGTGGAATTTTAAGATATTTTCCAAATAACCTTGGGATGGGACAACCTGATATGGTATGTTATTGGTTTCACATAGATGTTTGCACAGATTAACAATCGACTCTAATTGACTTTCATTATATCTGTCCCAGAAGTAATAATTCCTCCAATTCCTAACAAATGGTTCGGACCTATATGGGTCTCCAATCCAATTATTCATAAACCCAGTTATGGTGTTCTTGTGTAACCATCCAAGGTTTTCAATTGCGATTTTGATAAATTGTTTATCTACCTTCGGGTCATCAAATGTATTGGAGAAATATTTGGTGTCAAAAAGCTGGTAAATTGTCCCTAATTTAGTTATAATGAAGTGTGGAACTTCATCGTACTTACCGTTTCTTCTGTGTTTGATTTTATTAATAAAATCGTCAGCTCTTCGTCCTGTATCATAAAGAAATATCTGTGTCTTCTTAGATTTTCTTTTTGTGATATTAAGTGTTTTACTATCTAAACCTTCTACGTTGTGTATTTCCAACATTCCTTGTGATAATTTTCCTCATCGGTGCCTGTCTTATTGTTGGTGTCTCTTCAACACTATCGTTTACAGGTGTTTCCTCATTGTTATCGGATTCCCAATAAATGGGGTCTTCCTCAATAGAAACCTCTTCTACCGAACCATAATTTTGAGTATTTTGATTGGGAAGGGACTCTGGTTCTACTAATTTTTTTTTTCTTCCTCAGGGGTCTCCGTTGGAAGTGATGTATCTTCGATTTGTGGGGTTTCCTCTATAATTTCTGATTCTTGGAATACTGGTTCTGGTTCCACATCAGGTTCGGGAATAACTTCCACAATCTCTTCGGGAGTTACCTCGGGAATGAAAGTTATTTCAATCATATCATCTTCAAATTCGGGTTCTGTAGTTTCCTCAACAATTTCAGGAGTTGGGGTTGGTTCGGGAGTTTGGATATTGTTTAATGCGTTATCTAATTCCTGAGTATATTCAAATCCATATGGTTTTTCAATAACCTCTTCAACGATTGTTTCTTCGGGAGTAACCTCAGGTGTTGGTGTCTCAATCATTTCAGGAACGGTTGGTTCAACAACTTCTTGTGTTAATACGGGAGTTTCAACCATTACTTCTTCTTCAACCACTTCGGGTGTTACAAATCCATCAAAACCATCTAATTCTTTCTCATATGGTTCTATTGGGGCATTCCCGTAATCTTCTCTCTCTTCGTATTTCTCTCTAATCTTTTCTAAAATCTCTTCGTCAATCTTTATGAGTTCTTCTTTCATGTCACCAAATACCAAATCATTAACATCTTTTTCCGTAATCCCCGTTTCGAATTGTTGGGTCTCTTCTTTTGGTTTTAGTTTTTCAAGGAATTGCTCTAAGTTCTTTAAATCTTCTTCAGTAGGTCTGAATCTTGAAACTTCGGCAACCACGTCTTTTGCATCAACTGTTGGGGTTTCCTCTTTTGATTTTGGTTCCTCTACCGGTTTCTCTTTTAATCTGTCCTCCTCAGTAAACTTAACTAACATATGAAGGAATGAAAGTGAGATTAGTGGTAACATACCACCAGCAAAAAATGCTAAGAATCTCTTATGACCAACAAAATCTGTAGGGTCAACACCCATGAACTCAACAAATGGGGCAACGAGTTCTACCCATGATTTAAATGAATCAGTATTAACATCGATATAAGAATAAGCGAAATAGATGTTACCAATAAATTGAACAAGGGTAACAATACCAAATGGGAAATAAACTTTCTTACCCATATTGGCAGAAATGGCGGCAAGTGCCGACAATGCTGCTATTTCGATACCAATGGAAAGGTATATCGCCCAAGTTACTGGATTAGATATACCATACCATTTAGTAACGTGTGAAATAGATACTAACGCAACCGTTATAATCGGTATTAAAAATGCCGATATAATAATTGTTTTGTAATTCCTACTAAACCAATTCTTCATTAATTCAACTTAGATTCTAATGACTTTATTTCATTGTCAATTTGAGTTTGACGATTTACATCTAAGATTTTTCTATCTGTTGATTGAATCATTCTTTTTTCTGCCTTCAAACCCTCAATTTGTAAACGAAGATTTAACTCTTCTTTTGTGTAGGTGGAATCCTTAATGGTTTGAACTTCTTTTCTCATTTTAGAGAGTTCTCTTCCATCACCACAACTCTTGAAAAACCCTAACAGGGCAATAACAAGAACAATTACTGTAAAGTTATTTTCTACGAACTTTTTCATAATTTTTTATTTTATAAATAGTTTAGTAATCCATAACTATCGTTTCTCAGCTTTTTCAATGCCTTGTCACGTAGTTGTCGGATTCGCTCTTTGGTACAACCAAATTCTTCTCCGAGGTCTTCGAGATTCATTTCAACTCCCGTTAACCCGTATGATTTTTCAATAATCACTTTCTCTCTTTCATCCAATATGGACAACATCATATCCACTCTCTTTTTGACCTCCGCAGGAGTATTCAACAAAGCTTCGGGGTCATCAGCATCTCTATTGATGATGATGTCAATCAAAGTGTCACCCTCTTCGTTTATCTCATCACTAAGGTTTACACAATGTGGTAAAATAAAATCACGACCTGTGTCTTCATAGTTGATGAAGAATTGGTCATCGGGTTTAACTTCCGATTTTTGTTTTTTTTGATTTTCTTGGATGATATTAGATGGTAATCGTATCATTCGGGCATTTTCATTTAGAGATGCCATGATTGATTGTTTTACCCACCATACCGCATACGAGATAAACTTAAACCCACTGTTTGGGTCAAATCTCTCAGCGGCTTTAATAAGACCAATATTTCCTTCGGATATCAAATCCATGATATCCATACCCTGACCTTGGTATAACTTGGCAACGGTAATGACAAAACGAAGATTTCCAACAACAAGTTCGTCAAGAAGTTGTTGCTTCTCGAACTTGGTGATGTCTTTACGTTTTAATTCAGTGAAGATTTGGTCTTGTCTCTCATGTGAGATGACTTTAATTTTACGGATGTCCTTGATGTATTGTTGGATTTCCTCCGTGTTAATAAGAATAGATTTACTCATTGAAGTAGTTGTTTCGGTTTACCTATAAAGGTAACAAAAATATTTCAATTTTCAAAGTTATCCAAGAACTTTTTTTCGTCCTCGGTTAAACTTTCCACACCGAACTGTTCAATCTTTTCTAAAATTACATCAAGGTCTAAATCTGAGGTGGTTACCCTATCCTCTGCAACCTCCTGTTTTTCGTATTCTATACGTAATGATGTGTGTTCATCTTTAGGTTTAAAGATGAAATCTTTCATCTGCACAGGTAAGTTTGCACTATAAATGGATTCTTTTTCAAAAAGGAAATAGAACTTCACAATATCATTTGTAAGTATACTGTGAAGTTCCTCAGATAATTCCCTTCTTGCTAATTCTGATTCAAATATAACAATTATATTTTTATTATTTTCAATTACAAAACGAACTGTTTTAACCGCGGGACTCGAACCAAGAATTTCGGAACAGAAAAACTCAACGTCCTCATGGTCTTCGAATATTCCATAAAGAAATAATAAGAATGTCTTCATTTTACTTAATTACAAGTAACACTGTTAATACCGCAACTAATGTACCACCAATGAAACTTTTAAATTTGTTTTTTACTTTTTCCTTTTTAAGTTTTAATTCTACTGATTTAGTGTAACCTTCTAATGTACTATATTTTTGTTCGTGAGCATTAATAATGGTTTTATAGTTCTCTTCTTTTTGTTGCATTGTAACTATCACACTATCTTTTAGAGATACCTTTTCTTCTAACTTAACAATTTGTTCGTTAGCCAATTTCAATTCAGCTTTAGCCGAATCACCCTTCAACAAATCCTTTGCGATTTCTTTAAAGGTGGAAACGGGTAAACACTTTACCGGTTCCTGTGTAGGTTTCTTATTGCTTGTATCTGTCTGAGAAAAAGCCGTCAAGCTCAGGTTCAGTAAAATTGCTAACGCTATTAATTTTTTCATGATAAATTTCTTTTACTACTGTTTTTTTATCTTTTATCTTGTCTAAGTCTTTATCGACTTCAACAATCTCTTCGTTAATGCCATCAATCTTATCATCTAAAATTTGTTGATTTTTGTTCATTTCCATAATCAACACATTTAATGAATCAATCTTAGCTTTCTCTTCAACTGACATATTCATTTTAGGAGTTAAAACGAACATAATCCAATACAAGATAAACAACCCAAATACAACCGCCAATATCATTTTGTAGTTTTTAACCACAAAAGAACTGGTGTTCTTCAAGTTTTTCTCCGCATTGGTTTTAGCGACTTTTAGTTTGTCATTCATAATAATATTTTATTATAAATATGAGAAAGGGGGTAAAACACCCCCTTTTGATTACTTCTTCTTTCTGACAATTTCGTCAATAATACCGTAGGATAGGGCATCTTCAGAAGATAACCACAAATCCCTTGAAGAATCTTTTTTAACTACTTCAGCAGACTTTCCACAGTATTCACCAAGAAGTTCAAATAGTACATCGTTGAGTTTTTTCCACTCCACCATGTCAATTTCTGCATCTTGGATGTTACCTCTAAATCCACCTGATGATTGATGTAACATGGTACGAGAGAATCTAAGGGAACATCTCTTGCCTTTGGTTCCCGCACCCAATAAGATTGAACCCATGGATGCCGCCATTCCTGTATTAACCGTCCTAATGTCTGAGTTGATGTAATCCATTACGTCAACCATAGATAGACCTGATTTTACAGACCCGCCGGGACTATCGATGTGCATAGTGATATCATTATTGTCGATACTATCCAAGAACATCAGTTGTGCTTGAACTACCGTAGACATGTTATCATTTACTTCACCAGCCACCCAAATAATTCTTTCCATCATTAATCGGGAAAACACGTCCATTGCTGTGACGTTTAATTGTCTTTCCTCAAGGATATATGGGGTCATACTATTCTCAATTCGTTGGTTGTAATAGTGAAGGTTCATTCCGCTAATACCCTTGTCTTTAGCGTACAATGTGAAGTCTCTGTATTCTTTTGCGTTCATGTATATAGTTTTTTTAAAAATAAGAAATTTGTTTGTAATTACGAAATCTTAGGAGTGATAAAATCAATCGAACTCACATTATCCTCTTTCTTAACCATAACAAGGTTATCTGACCAGTTACGGATAAGGGTGTTGTGTGAGATTACAAAGATGTGGTCAAAGTAAACCTTAATCTTTTTAAAGAACTCTCCTACCATTTCAAGGTTCTCGTCGGCAATCTTACCGAACACCTCATCCATCACCACAATATTTGGTTTAGGTAATGACGAAATCTTCGTAAGTACGCTTCTAAGTGCTAGTGATGATATTGTTCTTTCATAACCCGAACCAGAATTAAGAGGTTTCACCACCCTTGTCTCGGTGTCAATCATAATAAAGTCAACCTCATTCTTTTCTGTCACATTTAACTCTAAGATGAAGTAACAACTATCAACCAATAAACGATACAACTCTTGGTTGATGAGTGGTACCATATTCTTTAAGATAACCTTAGAGATACCATTCTTACCAAAGATGGTTAAGTAAATCTTGAAGATAGTTTGAGTTTCATTTTCTCTCTTGATTTTAGCAATCAAATCCTCATTAATCTTAATCTTATCTTTTAGATTGTTAATGTTGTTTTTGAGTCTTTCAATCGTTGTATTGATTACACGAATGTTAGCGTTTGCTGTTTCAATTTGAGTTTTCAAACTCAATATCTGAGCATCAATTTTGACATTCTCATCTAATTTCTGTTTGTTACGCTCATAGTTATCCAACTTAGTTTGAGTCCTATCAATCTCAGTTTGTTTTTGTTCTGATTCAAGTTCGTAACGAGCTTTCTTTAATTTGTTCTTTTCGTACTCCTCAAACTCTTTCTTTAGATTAACAAAGGTTGATTGGATAACATTCTGTGCCTCCAACTTCTTAGCATTCTCTTCTTTAACGATATAAAGTTTTTCAATGTCGTTTTTGATTTGATTAATCTCATCAGTATGGTCAACATCTGCAAGTGCACGTTTACAAGTTGGACATATTGAACCCTCGGTCAATTGTTTTACTAAATTCTCCAAACGAGAAATTTCACTCATATTGGTTCTACCTTCAATAACGATATTGTTGGCGATATCAATTTCTTTTTGGTGTGCATCCTCGTCATAGTATTGAGACGGTTCTTTTACCTCAACCAATTTAGCATTGTTTAAAGAAACCGTTTTTGCTGAAGTTAAATCAGTAATGTCTCTCTTTAATTGGTCAGGGTTTGTTCTTATCAACTCTTGGTCAATATCGTTATTTCTTCTTTTTAACGAGTCCTCTTTTTTTAATTCAAGAGATTCGAGATTGGTTTCATTTGTTTTTAACTCACCTTGTTGTTTAACAATTTCATTTTCAGAATCAGTGATTTGTTGTTTAAATGTTTCAATCTCACCTTCCACATCAAGAATGTTATATCGATTAGAAACAATGGTCTTACTCCATTCAGATTGGATATTCTTACAAATATCTTCTTTTTGTTTTAGAGTTTCTAACCCCAAGAACTTAGTGAGAATTTGACCTCTTGCCGTTGGTTTAGATTCAATTAATTCCTCCAAGTTATACCCCGTAGTAAGAATTGTAGATAAGAAATCCTCTTTGTTACCAATAGCCGATGTGATGAACTCTTCAGTTTCTCTTCTTTGTTCACCATTTAAATTATCAACAGTACCATCAGGGTTAATCTTTTGGAATTCCAATGAATTTGTTACGTTGTAATCTCCGCTCTTGGTTTTTTTACGAATACTCTTTCTCTCAATAACGTAATCATCACCATCAATTGTTACATAACCTTTAACATGAACGGTATCGACATCAGTAAATCTGTTGAATATTTCGATGTTGGTTTTTGTTTTTGTGGTTTCATTGAAGAATAGGTACATCAACAAATCAACTGTTGCAGTTGACTTCCCTCCAAAGTTTTTAGGTGTCGATTCAACAACGGTGATACCCGGCAAATCCGTAAAATCAATTACGTTATTCTGACCATATGAGAGGAAGTTTGAAAATTCAATTTTCTTAACGTACCACTTGTTGTACCTAATCTTACTTCCGTTTTGTCTGAGTAATTCTTCATTGACTTTATTGTCCAACCTATCAATGAGTTCCCATTTAACATCAATCTCATTCTCCTCAATAAAATCTTTCATCAAGGTTTTTTGATATTCCGAATCCGAAATGTTTTCGGTAATATCCAATGACTTTAATTTGGTTTGCTCAGTATTAGAAACAACCTTAGTTACAATTTGAACGTGTTTACTATTGTATTTCTTTTGGAAATAAGATTTTACTCGACTGATTTTTTCAGACGTAAAGTTCTCAGGATTATCCTGCCAAGTTACTTTGATGTATGGATTATTGTATGCCATTTATTTTGTCTTTTGTAAGACCCATTTGTTTTTCTTTAGGTCATATGTTTGAACATCTTTCTTTTTAAAGGACATCCATTTTTCAATTTCATCACTATTGTTCGGTTGAAACTGTGTCCACATTATTTTGTCCCTATTTTTAATTGTTGTTGGTTTAATAACAATTGCTTGTGTGAAATCTTTATTGGTACGAATAAACAAATTTTTTTTCTTATTAGGAACATAAATCTCATTTATTTTATCATACCAGTATTTTGTTTTTCTAATTGGGATGTTGATAGTACTGACTCCAATATTACTAATTAGAGAATACTTTTCGTTGGACCAAAAGTCACCTTCCCATCCACCACCTTCCATTTCGGCCCCAAAATTGGGGTCATCAGGATTAATAAGGTCAATTGCCGTCTTATTTGGGTGCGAAATGAAAACATATCCAAAATTCTCTTTACTAAATTTAATACCAAACTCCCTGACGGGTGTATCATCAAAATTCCTTTTGAAAAAAGCCATTAATCATAATTCTAATCTATCCACTCGATGGTGGTTTATTTGATTCTGCTCTCCTCGAAGAACTCAATCACACTGTTTATTGCCCACACGATACCGGCAGTGAACATACCGTCAAAGAAAATTGAGGGAAACCAATGTAACCCAATACTTGTTGTTAATCCACCCAAGCATATTGACATAAAAAATCCAACCCAAGTAGAAGTACAGAGTACACAACTAATTAAATCACCAAAAAATTTTGATTTTGTTTTAATCCACATTCTTTGATTCTCAAAGATGGAACCCCATACAAGGATTGATGTCATTCCATAAGCAATAAATGCCCATAATAATATTCCTGCCATAATAATACGTTTTAGAAAAATATAAGAAAAAAAAACGATGAAACCAAATTAATCATCATATAACGACGACATGTCACTATTCTTCATCATCTTACCTTTTCGACCAAAACCTTCCACTGATTTTGTGATGGTATCAAGTTGTTGTTTGAGATTTGAATTCTCTTCTGTTAAACGATTAATCTCTTCGGTATTGATTACTTCTTTAATGACTTCAACAGGGACCTGAACTTCCCTAATGATTTCCACCGGAACCTCAATTTTAACCTCTTTAATGACTTCTTTTGTGATTACTTGAGTTTCTCCCTTAATTTCAATTGGAACTTCTTTGACAACCTCAACAGGTACCTCTTTTATTATTTCTTTAATAACCTCAATTGGTACCTCTTTAATGACTTCCTTGATGACTTCTACCGGTACTTCAATTCTCTTCTCGACAATCTTCTCTACCTCTTTAATAACTTCCTTTTCAACAATAACTTCTTTCTCGATTACTCTTGGTTCTGACTTTGCACCCATTGGTGTCTCACCATACTTCAATAGAGAAAAACCCCTATCAAAAACCTGTTTAGCAAGTTTCTCGGGGTCTTTGATATTGTTTAACTCACAATATTGTAAGAATTCGTTATCTAACGTTAAGGAGGTTTTCTTCTTCATTTTCAATGTCCGCGATATCAGATATCGAGAAGTGTAGGAATGGTTGTTCGTTCTTTATGTCATGAGTAGTGTAATCATCCTTCTCAATATCATAAATACCATATCCGTGGTAGTTTACTGTTTCACCGAAGTTTTGTTGAATCAATGAACCAATCATAACAGCTTTACCTCCACCAGGTAATTGAAACATTTGTCTTTTATGAATGTCGCCACATAATAGTAAATCCAAATCAACAAAGTTCAATGGTGAAAATGCACTGTCAAATTCAAAACCTAAATCGGTGGAGAGTCCTTGGATTGGTCCGTGAAACAAACCAACATAGAATCCATCTTCTTTTGTGTATTCGGGTTTTTGATTGTGTTCATATAGTGAGTATACAACCCATTTAATGTTGTCATCTTCATATACTCCGCCATTTTTGTAATATCTGATATTATCATGGTCAAGTAATTCTACAACAGGAGTGATACTATCTAATCTTTGAACGTTGTTCTCCAAGAAATCATGGTTACCCGGTATGATAATAACTCTACCAACATCATCGGCAAGTTCTTTAATCAACCAAGAGGTTAGCATCATCTGTTCATTTGAAATGTTGATTTTTTGATGTGCAATATCACCGGCAATCACCACTCTAATTTCATCATATGAATAACCAACTAATTGTTTTTTCACATCCTCTAAAAGCAATTCAAATTGTCTTTTATACATGTCATGGTATTGATATGTACGGATGTGTAAATCTGCTACGTGAACTATTTTCTTAATCATTTTTTAAAGTATTTTTTTAAATCCATTCTAAGTATCGATTGGGTTACCTCATAAGGTACTTTGTATTCTTCAAAAGTACCATCATCTTTTAATAATACAACCACACAACCGAGTAATTTTAAATCTTCATACTTTGTTCCCTGTAACATTTTTAAAAGTAATTTACCATAAAGAGGTAACTGAAGATAATAATGTCCAAGAGCGGTATCATGATAATTGTTAAATGGTGGTAACATTCTACCAGTATATGGCTGTACTTTGAAATTCTTTGGTTGGTTTGTTTTCCAATCAGTGATTACAATTCCAAAAGCATCTTTGGATTTGTTTAACATTAACCACATCTTATCAGGTTGTCCTGTATAACCTAATTCAGGGTCACCTAACACCATTTCAGTATCCAATAATACTGCATCTCTTTCTGCCATCAAATCAAGAAACTTATTACCCGCCTCAATCATCTTATCACTCTTAACAATCTGACTGTGGTCACAATTAAAGATTGGTTCTCTAACGTCTTTATATGAACCGTATCGAACAATTGTTTCAGATTCTAAAAGATAGTGAACACGGCTACCCATATTGGTAGAATAATCACCCGCCTGTTTCCACTGCTCAAGAAGTGCTTGTTGTTTTTGAACATCTCCACCAGATATTTGAAGAGCTTTACCTTCGGCATCAAATGGTATGTAAAAGTTTTTAATAATTTTTGAAACCGATGGGAAGTTATTTCTCATCTTTCCATTCACATCCTTCATAAAATAGATGTGGTCTTCTTCGATAAATGTTAATTCGAGTTCTTGTCTTCTCACTTCGAGAACATCTCGTATTTCTTCTGAAATTTTTTGTAAATCCATTATATTTTTAATCAAGTTTAAATTCAGGATAATCATCAAGCTTACCCTGAAGGTCCGCAATATCTTTGTCTTTTGGGAGTTTAACCACACAAACTTTACCCATTAGTTTACCACAATTTATTTTGTGGTATAATCTCTCCGCATCATCCCAAGCATCACCATCTAAAATGATAGTTATTCCTACCGCAGTATCGTACATTTTTTTAAAGAGTATATCACTAATGTACTTACCTAACATCGGTATTGAGTTAGGTAAAAATATTGAGTCAAATACCCCCTCAACCAAGTATACTTTTTTACTCCAATCAATCAAGTGTTCGTTCCAAATAATTGTCTCTTTCTGTACATCAGGATTTTTATACTTCATTTTGGTTCTTGACAAATATGAACGTGCAATGAAATAATTGATTCTTCCATTTGAATCGTATGATGGTATGATTATCCTGTTAGCATAAGGTCCTTCGTAACAGAATCCGATATTGTATTTACGAATTAAATCCTCACCGATGTTTCTATTTTTTAAGTAGTTCATCGCTTGTCTATAATGGTGAGTTAATTTTAAACCAACGCTTGATTGTAAGATTGGGATATATTCTTTTGGAAGTCTTACATCTTTCTTTGGTGCAGTACCGTACTCCTCTTCTTCAGGTCTTAGAAGTTCGTATCTCTTTAAGTGTTTAGGTGTTCCGTATTTTTTAATCAACTTATAAAGAGAGCCATGCGTTTCATGTGTTTCGGCACATGACCAACATTTATAAACTCCTCGTTTATAGTTAACTTCCAAATTACCTTTACCATCTCCGACATCCAAACCTTTAATATCATATGAACAAACAGGACAGTCAAAAGAGATTTGACCCTTATAATCATTATGCATTCTATAGTCCCCGAGGATATCCTCGACAATTTCTAATATTGGTTCATATTCCACAGACACGACAGACATATGGAATAATATAAGAAATAAAAATTGAAAAACCAAATTAACAAAAAAAAGGACGGAGGTCACACCACAACCCCCGTCCGTACCAACCACGTATATTACTATACGTCCCGTACATTATAAAATATAACAAATAAAATTCAAAAAACAACTATAATTATAAACTTTTTTCCATATTAACATAACCGATTACCGCGGTTGCAGCATCACTCATGTCATAGTTTTCTTTTTTCAGTGCTCCTGTTTTCCCATATAACCATGTTACTTCAGGACAAACCGCATTGACATGTTCCCATATAATGTGTTTTTTATCAATGTCTTTAGGTAATCCACCAAATAGAACGTTTTTACCTTTGTCGTTCTTACCAACTAAATCAGGAAATGCGAATTTTCTTGCATTGTAGGTAGAAATGAATGTTGGTAGGATTCCAAGTACATCGTAACAATTTCTAAGAATTAGAGTGTTATACCTGAGAAGTGTCCCAACGGTGTAAATGTTATTTGATTGTAATAATGGTTCCTCAATCACCACTTTGGTAATTCCCACATCTTTGTAATTCTCCAAATGTTTTTTAAACGCGTCTGATTTTTTAACCAACTCTTCGATTTTATCTTCAGGTTGCGGTTTAATCTTTGGTGAAAAGTGTGTCAACTCCAATAATTTGGAGGAATTGATATCGAAAAGCGCCCATCCAATGGTCTTAGTCGAAATATCCAACCCTAAAATTTTAGGGGCATTCTTTAATTTTATACTCATATAAAAATATATAAGGAATATTATTGAAATAGTAAAGTCTTAGAAATCTAAGTTGACAGAAAATACTTGAGTACCTGTTCTTTTTACAGGATTAGCGGCTTTGGCAACGACCAATACTTCTTTGTTACTATTCATTAAAGCAACTTCAGTAATTCTTCTATCCACTCCTGTAGTATAAGTTGGATTCTGACTTACATTAAATTGTGTACTTGGTAGATTAACTAAGAAACTCATTCTTTCTATGTCAGTTGCTCTAACTAATCTGATGCTGCCCGGAAATGGTTGTTCATCGCCGAACTGTGGTAGTATTGATGGTTCATCAGGTATGTTACCTAAGAAAGATTCAATATCATATGGTGTTGCCCCTGTATACATTGAATTTGTAACTACAAGTGAATTGGTGGTTAAACCCGTTGCGTTTATTAATTGACCTACCGTATGTCCCGGTATAAATGATGTATAATCTATTTTTTTCCACCCATCATGTGTTGGTAATTCATCCAAATCGGTGATTTGAATAAGAACTTGGAATTTATTAGCGATGTGACCTTGAACCGCGCCTGTACATAAATTATTGTTTTCCATGAACGGGAAACTATTCGGTTCGAAATTAATATATAATTGAGATGGTCTTGTCAAACATTCATCATTAGATGCTACGTCAACTCTTGAATAGTAGTTACACGGTAAACCATTTAATGATGTATCTCCCGTATAATTGAATAAATACGAAATCCAAACAGTTTGTCCTGATGTTGAACCAGTAAAAAATGATTCGGCAGCACTTGCATCACTTGGTATTAATGCAACTTTTGGTGCCGGTAATGTATACTTTCTATTTGATTTGTAATCAAGTACTGCGACCAATTCTTGGTCATCAAATACAATTGTTTTATTATTGACGAATACTTTACCAACCCTATAATTTTGTTCATCTAAAAGATATCTAAATTTTAAAAGTTGGTTTGAATTCTTTAATGACTTCATAAAATAATCGGTAGTATCCATGGTAAATAAAGCACCAATGGTTGTTCCTGTATTTCTATGATATTGAATAAATGGAATGTAAACTTCGAAATAATCTAAATCAGTTATTATATTATCATCAGCATCTTCTAAAAGAGCTTCTGCGTCAACATCATTAGCACTAATGTAATCATCGTACTTAAAGAATCTTTCAGGGTCATTTTTTAAATCACCTAACTCTGAATAATGAATTATCGCAATACATCTTTGTTCCTCAGGTGTAACAATAACCTTTTCATCATATGAATTATAATATGATGTTACACCTGTAATAGTTCCACCTGTTGAATTAACCCAAGTTTGTCCACTTGAAGTAGTGTATCCTAAAAACTGTTTAGTTGAAACGTGTTTGTTTGAGGTGAATCCTGTTAAGTTTTCATCTGCAGATGGGACATCAAATCCAATTGGTTTTTTGTCCCATACAATATTCATTGTCCATGAATTTAATTGTTGTGATGGGTCAATTTCTTCAGGTCTACAATTTGAATTTAACGGTGATATTGGATATTCATTCTCACATGAGTTACATATCACCTGAGCATTACCCGAACAACCAGAGAAATTTGGTAAGTTTCTGTCAACGGTAATAGTATTACCACTAACACTCATTACTTGATATACTAAACTTGATGATTGTCCTGAAATAACAGGATGTAACGGGTCAGTACCCGTAAATGTGGTAAATGCCACAGTAATAAATTCACAATCATTAAAACTTGCACCTGTCGGTACCACTATAGATGTTGTACCAGTAATTCCTGATAAAGGAATCATTTGTGTTGTACATTCAATGGTTGTTCCTGTACATTCGACCGCATCATATTCTTTATAATCGGTAACAAATCCTGCAGGACCCATT
>Ga0315902_10004833_pt1 | contig 19255 bp, 18 predicted proteins | sample LakEriMetagenome_9_FD_203523 | JGI IMG/M metagenome (GOLD analysis project Ga0315902, IMG submission 203523) | Freshwater fungal communities from buoy surface, Lake Erie, Ohio, United States - Buoy 12 MA117 | ecosystem: Environmental > Aquatic > Freshwater > Lake > Lake biofilm | place: USA... | reverse complement strand
ATTGAGTGGTAAAGAGAAAGTTCGTGTATTGCTTGCGCAAGCGCTTTTCGGCAATCCTGAGATCTTGTTGCTCGATGAGCCTACGAATGACTTAGACGTTGAGACCATTTCTTGGTTGGAAAACTTCCTAGCCGATTTTCAAAATACAGTTATTGTTGTATCGCATGACCGTCACTTTTTAGATGCCGTGTGTACCAACATCGTTGACATCGACTTCAGCAAGATTCAATTGTATACCGGTAACTATTCGTTCTGGTACGAGAGTAGCCAATTGGCTGCGCGTCAAAGAAGCGACCAGAACAAAAAGATGGAAGACAAGCGCAAAGAGTTGCAAGACTTCGTTGAGCGCTTCAGTGCGAATGCTTCCAAATCGAGACAAGCAACAAGCCGTAAGAAATTATTGGACAAGCTTGTTATCGATAACATTCAACCAAGCACGAGAAAATATCCAGGTATTATTTTCAAACCTGAACGCGATTGTGGAGATCAAATCTTGCGCGTAGAAAATTTATCGAAGGTGAATCCAGATGGAAGTGTGCAATTCAAAGATGTTGAATTCACGCTTATCAAAGGAGACAAAGTAGCCATTCTTTCAAAGGACCATACTGCTATCACTTCCTTCTTCCAAATCATCAATAACATTGAAGAACCAACAACAGGAACTGTTGAATGGGGAAGCACAATAACGACTGCATACCTTCCAAACAACAACGAAGACTTCTTCAAATCTGACGACAATCTAGTGGATTGGTTACGTCAGTTCTCTGTAGATAAAGACGAAACATACGTTCGTGGTTTCTTAGGAAAAATGTTGTTCAGCGGCGAAGAAGTAATGAAGAAATGTTCTGTTCTTTCTGGAGGAGAAAAAGTACGTTGTATGGTTTCTCGCATGATGCTCGCGAATGCGAATTGCCTTATGCTCGATGAGCCTACGAACCACTTAGACCTCGAGTCTATTACTGCCTTCAACAACGCCATGAAAGATTGGAAGCACAATGCACTGTTCACTTCGCATGACCATGAATTCACTGAAACAGTAGCCAATAGAATTATTGAAATAACTCCGAAAGGTGTTATCGATAAGAGAATGTCTTACGACGAATACCTAGCAAACGAACAAGTAAAAGAAACGAGAAAGAACTACTACGGCTTATAAAGCTGCAGGTTCTTCTAATGCTTGAGATAGCGCAACTACTGTTTTTATTTCTGGAACTGCTGATTTGATAGCGGCTTCAACACCTGCTTTCATAGTCATGTGAGATTTGCTGCAGCTCGTGCATGCACCTTTCAACTCAACTAAGGCAGTCATTTCAGCAGTCACTTCCTTCAACTCAATTCCACCTCCGTCTGCTTCCAAATAAGGTCTAATTGAATTAAGCGCTTCGTTCACACGTTGAAACAATGAATCTTGTAACATATTATTCTTGAATTGCAGGTTTACGGAATGGCAGCAAGCGCAATTCCTTTTCAAAGTTAATTAAAAATGCTTGCCAATAGCGCGCTGCAGTAGTATTGTCTTGAAGAACCGATGGCCTTCCAACATCACCCGCTTCGCGAATGCTTTGAATCAACGGAATCTCTCCGATAACAGGAAGATTCAAACTCTCTGCAAGGCGCTTCGTTCCACCTTCTCCAAAAATGAAATACTTGTTTTCTGGAAGTTCTGCTGGCGTGAACCAAGACATATTCTCTACCAATCCCAATACTGGAATATTTACCGCCGGCAATTGGAACATCGCTATTCCCTTACGGGCATCTACTAAAGCCACCTCTTGCGGCGTGCTCACCACAACAACAGCAGAAATTGGCAACGTTTGCACAATGCTTAAATGAACATCGCCCGTTCCCGGAGGAAGATCAACAATCATGTAATCCAATTCTCCCCATTCAACATCGGTGATCATTTGATTCAAAGCTTTCGTAGCCATTGGACCGCGCCAAACAACCGCTTGATCACCTTCCGTGAAAAACCCGATACTCAATACTTTTACACCATGCGCGTCAACAGGAGCCATTACTTTCTTTCCATCTACTTCTATGAGTCTTGGTTTTTCCAATACCACATCGAACATAGTTGGTGCAGATGGTCCGTAGATGTCGGCATCTAACAACCCTACTTTATGTCCCAAGGTTGCAAGACCTGCAGCCAAGTTCGAAGACACAGTGCTCTTGCCTACGCCACCCTTTCCACTTGCAACAGCAATAATGTGTTTTACGCCTGGAAGAATTCTGCGCAACTCACCGCTCCTCTCATCTCCTGCTATCGCTTCAACATGAACCTTAACTTCAAATTCATTTCCAAGCACGCGTTGTATAGCGAAGACACAAGCCTCACGCATGCGCTGTTTCGCGTGCATAGCTGGATTACTCACTTTCACTTCCAACTCAATCTCATTCCCTTCTGCGCGAATAATCTTTACTAGATTCAAGGTCACAATGTCCTTCTTCAAATCTGGTTCTTGTACGTTCGCTAACGCCTCTAATATTGCTGCTTTTGAAACACTCATAGTATTATTTTTTTTGGCATTCTTGCCTGAATGTATTTAATCTTTCTTCCTTCCTTCAACCACATTTGCTCGTAGAATGTTCTTATCTCCAAAACATCTTTCAGCTTCTCGTCTATCGTTTCTAAAAATCCCGATTCGTAAATGTTGTCGTCATGTAAAACGATTTCTGCTCCCATCAAAGGAATCTCGCGCAAAGCACGCTCGTAGAGCGCTGGATTATCGTGTTTAATATGAACAATTCCCTCCGACTTCAACATGCGTTCATAACGCTTCATATAAAAGCCTGAGGTGATTCTTCTGTTTCCATCGTGATCATTCGGCATCGGATCTGAAAACGTAAGCCAGATTTCATCCAATTCATTGTCAGCGAAAAACGCGTCAATGAATTCAATTCTCGCTCGAAGAAAAGCCACATTGGTCAACCCCATTTCAAGAGACTCTTTTGCCCCTTTATGAAAACGATGTCCTTTAACGTCGATCCCTAAATAATTCTTATCTAAATTTCGCTGCGCTTGTCCAACCGCATACTCCCCTTTCCCACAGCCCAATTCAACAACAAGCGGATTGTTGTTCTTGTAAAATTCATCGCGCCACAATCCTTTCATGAACGTCGCGTTCTCGCGAATGATTGGCATTAAGTTCGGTTCGAACACATGCGGAAACGTCTTGTTTTCAGCCCACCGTTTTAACTTGTCCTTCGCCATATTAACTTGCTATAAACACCGCTCGCCATGCCTCTGGAATGGCTTGCGGACGTTTGTCCTTGTGATTGAAACAAACCAGAACCGATTTTCCTGTTGCGCATAAACGTTCGCCAACAACAACACGGTAACACACCGAAAAACTCTTATTGCCAACATGCTCAACCCACAACCGAATGTTCATTCGGTCGTTTAAGAAAACAGGATAGATGTAATCTATTTCGTTTCGAGCAACAATAACTCCGTCTTCATTCCAATTCCAAATTCGCGCTACGCGCTCTTTGAAATAAGCCATACGCGCTTGCTCGAAATAACTGAAGTATACAGCATTGTTAACATGCCCCATGGCATCTATATCCGCGAAACGAATTTCAACAGATGTCTCGAAAATCTCTTTCCCTTCGGGCTCTTCCATAAACTAATTTTAGAGCACAAAGATAATTCCGAGCGGCAGTTCTATTTAGAAAAAACTTGATAACCGTATGGAGCCAAAGCGCGTTGATTTCTAGAGTAAAGCGAAAACGTTTCACTGTTGAAAATGCTTCTAAAATCTCCATCTGGAGCATCATCTGTAAAGTTGAATACCTGCGGCTTATCTGAGAAATTCAAAAGAACAACAACTTGGCGATCACCGTTGGTGCGAACGTATGCGTATAACACGTCGTCGTTGGATGTCTTTATCTTTTTGAAGGTTCCACCAAACTCGCCGTTCCACAAGGCCGGATTCTCGTGGTGAACTGCAAGCAAGCGCTTGTAGAAATCACTGTTTACATAATTGTTGAAGTATGCCGTGTCTTTATCGAAGAATCTCAAGCGCTTTGCATTTCCTTTGGCGTCTACTTCACCTCCTTCTTGAGAAGTGTATACCAACGGCATTCCTTGAAGAGTAAACGAAAGCACATCGAACAATTTGCGTTTCGCTCCGTATCGCTCACCTCCTGTTCCATTCCAAGTATTCTCGTCGTGATTGGTGGTGAATCCCATACGATACGCACTCTTTTGGAAAGCAGTATCTGATTTCGCCATGTACTCATCGAAAGCATAAAGCGACTTTTCTCCTTTGGCCACAGCGTTCATAATGCCCATTAATTCCCAACTGTATGACATATCGAATGCCTTCAAATGGTGATCTTTTTGCTCAGCTTCCGCTAACATAAAGACAGGCTTAATAGCATCCAATGCCGCACGCGCATCGTTCCAAAATTCCGTTGGAACATTCATCGCTACATCGCAACGGTAACCATCTATTCCACAATCTCTCACCCAATATTCCATCGCGCGAATCATTTCTTTTCGCAACTCAACGTTGTCATAATTTAAATCCGCAACATCAGACCAATCTGGTACCGGAGGAACAATGTTTCCATTCGCATCATGTGTATACCATTCCGGGTGCTGAAGAACCCACGGATGATCCCAAGCGGTATGATTTGCAACCCAGTCGAGAATAACATACATACCCAACTCATGGGCCTTGTTTACCAAGCGTTTAAAATCTTCTGTAGTACCGAACTCTGGATTTACACCCGTGTAATTTTTTACACTGTAGTAACTTCCTAAACTTCCCTTTCTGTTCAATTCTCCAATTGGGTTAATTGGCATAAGCCAAAGAATATCAACTCCCAACGAATCAATGCGAGGAAGATCTTTTTCCAATGCAGCAAAAGTTCCGGCAGCAGTGTGCTGACGTACGTTTACTTCATAAATGGTTGCATTTTTAGACCAACTAGGATGACGCACAACTTTGGTTTCAGAATACCCAATTTGCTTAGCCTCTGAGGTGTAATCTTGGTTTTTGGTCACACCGCAACTTGTCAAAGCAACTGCCAATAAAACGAATAATTTATTTTTCATGTTGAAGGAAATACTTAGTGTCAAATATACACGAAGGTCTCTTAATTCGAACGAAGAATTTTCCACAAACGAATAGACCCATCATCACTTGCGGAAAGAAGAAGACCATTCTTTAGAAAATGCAAGGCATTCACACTGCGTGCATGTGTTCCGCCGCAGAGGAAATCTAAGTTTTCCGCGTCCCAAACTTTAATCTCTTTGTCGCGACTTCCCGTAACAAAAACATGACGTTTGGGATGGAAGGCAATTGCGTATACATTTCCTTTGTGCGCTGTGAAGTTTACAACAGGGTCGTAATTTTTTTTTGAATTCCAGAGACAGATCTCTCCATCTCTACCACCTGTAAAGAGTACACTCTTTTTGGGATGAAATGCACAAGATGCCACACCTAAATCATTTACCTTTTTCTTTTCTATCGAATTGAAGAATATTGGATCTACGATTTCCATCTCTCCGTTTGCAAATGGGAAAGCCAATTCTGGCTTGTGCGTGCTCACTGCAAATCTGCGAATTTTCGAATCTGAAAGTGGAATTGTTCTTACATAGTTCGCATCTGATCTGTTCCATTCAATAACATTGCCATCCGCGCCGACACTCAAAATCTTATCCTCTACAATTTTAATATCGAATACACCACCCGGGTGAACCTTGTAATTCTTGATTTCCTTTTTGTCTTGAATATCTACAACACTTAATGTGTTCTGCTGACAACCGATCCACAAAAAACGAGTTGTTTCGTCGTATAGCAACGAAAACACTGCTCCTGTTGTTTTAACTTGAATCTCTGATGAAACGCCGTATTCAGTATTCCATTCAGAAACCAAACCATTTGCTGAAGCTGTAAAAAAAGAATCTGCATGCGTACCATCTGCAATAGCATACAGAGGAGTTTTCATATCTCCGAAAGAATCGAGCAGCTCCAACTTCATTATGCTAATGTAAAATAAAAAAGGGACCGAAGTCCCTTTTTAAATTAAGTCAAAAGCGTATTGAATCAATATCCTTGACGGAATCCACCTTCTCTGCGGTTAGAGGTACGTGGACGGTCTTCAGCTTCTTTAACGTTGATCTTGCGACCTTTCATTTCAGCTTGGTCTAAAGCGTCAATTGCATTGCGCGCTTCAGCATCGTCTGACATTTCAACAAAACCAAAACCGCGTGAACGACCGGTATCACGGTCAGTAATCACTTTAGCAGAAGCCACTTCACCGTATTGAGCGAAGATTGCTTGGAGCTCATCGCTCGTTAGACTGTAGTTCAGTCCAGAAACAAAAATGTTCATAAAAAAAATAAAAATTAATTAATGCTTACCCTTCACTTAGTTGACTTCTTCGAGAAGACTTCAAATCTACGTTTGGAATAAGCTTTAACAAAGATAGACGAATTTTTCAAACACGCAAGAAAAACAACATTTTTCTTAGATTAAGATTTCGAAATCAACTTCATGTCCTGCATGCGAGCGTATATTGAACACTTGCTGATTTTCTAAAACCAAGTATTGACCAACAATTCCCTTCAGCTTTCCTTCGTAAATATTTTCTGGCGCTAACTTCCATGTCTTTGGATTGACAGGCCTGTCCTCACATGGAAACTGAATGTCCCAAACTTTGTCCTCGTCATCTATGAAGTCTTGATAGGCATCTGGAATTTCAAACAACAAATTTTCTTTTGCTTCAAGCAAACTTGAATTCCCCGTGACAAGCGGCTGTAGCATTCCTTTCCAATTTGATTTATCAGAAACGTGCTCCTTCAACAAGACTTCAAACTCACCAGCCAATTGTCTATAAGGCACTCTTGCGAAAACCAAACCTTGACGAGCACCCTGATCTATCCATCTTGAAAGTAAGTTTCGTTCCGAAGTAACTCCTACCTTAACTCCTGAAGTAAAGGATAGGTATACAATGTGTGGAATAAGGTGATTCGCTCGCTCCCACTCCATATCCCCGCGAAGAGCAACTCCCTCATGTGCCTTGCACAACTCCGGATGAATAATGCAAGGCGACGCATTGGACGAATCTTGAAATCCACTCCAACACAATCCCTCTCCAAATGTCTTATTCAATTTTTCTCCATGCAGAATACATCGAATGTCGCCTGTAGCCCTCAATCGAATTTGTTTGCCAACACATTCATTCAGGTTCAACTCTCCCGTTAAATCCAAATTGTCATAAAGAGGAAGAACATAATGTGCCTCGCCACTTTCCGACAAAGTCGTCCGCATTTTTCTTAAATGAGTCTTCATAATTTTGAAACAAAGAAAAAGAATACTATATTCGTTTTAACAAATTCTTTCAATATGAAGAAACAACTACTCTCTCTTTTTGCATTTAGCGCGATTCTTTCTGCATCTGCGCAAACCATTTTATTCGAAGACAACTTCGATTCATATACTGCCGGATCAGGGCTTGTCGCTCAAAATGTCTCTTGGGCATATTGGAGCGCGGCATCTCCATCTGACGCAACAGTGAGTTCTGCCTTCGCAAGCAGCGGAACGAACAGCGTTAATGTGAACGGTACCAGTAACGATCTTGTATTACCCATTGGACCCTTTTCTTCTGGGAAATATGACATAAAGTTTAAAATGTATCTTCCTGCTGGTTCTGGTGGATATTTCAACGCGTTACATACCTGGTCGGGATCATCGGCAACATACCAATGGGCATGCGATGTATTTTTTGACGGAACTGGCGTTGCAACTTGGACAACAGGTGGAACTCAAGGAGGTGCTGTAACTGTGGGAACTGACACTTGGTTCGATGTTCAAATAACCGCAGATATGGATAACGATCTTGGTCGAATCTACTTGAATGGTGTTCCTGCAAACGAATGGCAATGGAGCTTAAACAACGCAAATGGAAATGCTGGTGCAAACACTCTTGCTGCTGTAAATTTTTACGGAACGAACGCTTCAAACACCAATGGAAACTACTACATCGATGACGTTCAAGTTATTGAATCTACTGGAGTTTCTGTTAAGCCTTTGGCTTCTGAAAAGATCTCTAAAGTGTCTATCTATCCAAACCCAACTAACTCAAATTTCAGCATTGAAATCCCTGAGAGCTTTGTTGGTGGTGAAATTAGCATCATTGACCTAACAGGTAAAATTGTCATGAAAGAGCGCGTAACGCAAAGCTCAATTAAGCGTGTCGATGTTTCCACTTTAAACGACGGCATTTATTTGATTCGCATGAATAACGGTACTGTTCAATTCACTGACAGACTGGTTAAGAAATAAGATAACATTTTTCTGATAAGGAAAGGAGCCAATTCATTGGCTCCTTTTTATTTTTGGACCAATAGTTGAAAAGCGCAACTCACAATTTGAATCATTCGAAAGTTTTCAATTGTGAAAAGCAACGTATACCTAACTTTGAACGTCTATTAGAGAGTTATGAAATTTATGAAAGCGAAAACCTTATTCTTCCTGCTTATTTCTATAAGCTTCTTTGCATCTGCTCAAAACAAAAAATCAAAGCTCCCTTATTCCATCAAAGGGAAAATTGAGGGACTTCAAAATGTAGATATCTATCTAGCCAATTATTACGGGAACAAATTGTATTACAACGACACTTGTCATGTAGATGCAAAAGGAAATTACGAATTCGCAGGAAAGCCTTTCAACGAATGCGGGAAATACGCCTTGGTTATGCCTGGGCCCCGTTATTTTGATTTCATTGCTTCTGACGAGCAAATCATTTTGAACTGTTCTGCAGATGCGGATTTAAGTAAGATTGAAGTCGTTCAATCTAAAGAGAACAAACTCTTCTTTGATTATATCAGATACATCAATGGTAAAAGAAACGTTCGCATACCACTCGACAATTGCATTAACGACTCGTTAAAATCGGAAGGAGATAAAAAACCTTGCATTGAAGATCTTACCAAGTTAAACAACGAGGTAATCAATTACCAGAAGGAACTTATAAAAAACAACCCTACTTCGCTTTTCGCGAAATATCTCCGCATGGGAATGGAAGAAGATATTCCTGATGCGCCTTCCAATATAGCCGAAGATAAAAAGCAAGAATGGCAATATTACTGGTACCGTCATCACTATTGGGATCGTTGCGACTTGAAAGATCCGCGCATGGTCCGCGACGGAGCATTCCACAAACTTGTTGAGGATTACATCACCAAAACACTTCCGCAAATTCCTGACACCGTATGCTCTGAAGTTCAAAAAATAATAAGCGCAACCGCCGGTAACGAGGAAACCTTTAAGTACATCACACACTTCGCAACATATACTGGAGAGACTTCTAAGATTATGTGTATGGACGAATTGTTTGTATTCATGATTGACAATTACTATTCAAAAGGAATGTGCAATTGGGTGAAAGAAGATAAGTTGAAAGAGATGAAGGAAGCAGCAGATAAGAAGCGTGACTGTCGTTGCGGTGAAAAAGCGCCTGACATTATTCTGCCCGACACTTCTGAAAAGAATTGGGTATCTATGTACAAATCTCGTGGTGAGTACACGCTCATGGTTGTGTGGGAAAGTTCATGCGGACATTGCAAAAAAGAAGTTCCTCTTCTACTCGACTTATACCACAAATACAAAGACAGAGGATTCGTAGTTTATGCGATTGGCAACGACTATGAGAATAACAAATGGGTTGATTTCATTAACGAGCATAAACTTGATTGGATCAACGTAAGCGACACGCCTGAAATCATGAAGCAGGAAAAAGCAACCGAATTAATCTATGGCGGTGTGACGACATTGAAGAGTTTGAATTACCGCACTACTTGGGACGTGACAAGCACTCCTAAAGTTTTCTTAATGGACAAGGACATGAAGATTATCGCGAAGTCTCTGGGCGCAGAACAACTCGACCAACTTCTTGAGAATCTTTACAAAGGAGAAAAAGTTGAGACCAATAAGTTTCAAGAAACCGAATACGACGACGTTAACACTCAACCAAAGAAATAATTTCTGCGGAGACATCTCCCTTCTGAACATCGAATTGACGCACATGTGGCTTGTTTCTGTACCAAGTCATTTGTCGTTTTGCGTAATTTCTTGTATTCTTCTTTACCTCAGCAACTGCCTCTTCTTTCGAACAAGAACCCTCGATGTATTTAAAAATCTCTTTGTACCCAACAGTGTTTAACGATTGAAGATGTTGCATGGATTGAAGCCCTTGAACCTCTTCAAACAACCCCTCTTCTACCATCTTATCTACGCGTCTATTGATTCGATCATAAAACCATTCACGTTCGCCTGAAAGAAACACGTGAATAATTTTCGCGTCAATAGCGTCGTTCGATTTCGTGCGTAATTCAGAGAAGGGTTTGCCTGTAATTTGAATGACCTCCAACGCACGAATAACGCGATGTGCATTTTCTAAATCAACACTAGAAGCGAAATCGGGATCTTTCGCCTTTAGCTCTTCCACCAGAACGAAAAGTCCTTCTTCTTCACATCTTTGATTTAGCGCATTTCTAATTTCCTTATCTCCTGGTAATTCATCCAAGCCGTATAGCAAGGCGTCCATATAAAGCATGCTACCACCAACAACAATTACAACTTCATTCGTCTGAAACAACTCTTGGATTTTGGCCCTGGCATCGCGTGAAAACATACCCGCAGTGTATTCTTCTTCAACAGATAAAAAAGAAATGAAATGATGTCGCGCAGCATTCAACTCTTCCATTGAAGGACGAGCAACGCCTATGGACATTTCCTTGTAAAACTGACGTGAGTCGCAGGATATAATATCCGTTTGAAAATGATTGGCTAATGATATGGCTAAAGCTGTTTTACCCACACCCGTAGGTCCTGAAATAGCGACAACCTTTTTCATTGATGATTATACCAATCCTCTACCTACCTTTTTGATTTTCCCTTCTTCAACCATTTTCGGCATAATGGTATCCAATACACCGTTAATGAATGTTGCAGACTTCGGCGTGCTATAGAACTTCGCCAACTCAATGTATTCGTTCATGGTTACTTTCGTTGGAATGCTTTCAAAATAGATTGCTTCTGCAATAGCCATTTTCAACAACACCAAATCCATGATTGCAATACGATCGGTTTCCCAGTTAGGAGTAACGAGAGAGACACGTTCTTTTGTATCTGCACCTGTTGCAAGTGTTTTGCGGAATAACTGTCTGCAAAACTCTTCCTCCTCGTCTCCTTCCTTCCACAAAGGAAGGAATTCAATGTCGGTATCTGTCTCTTTAATTGACTTCAATGAACGCAAAACCATACTTGCCGTAAGGTCTAAATCATCGTTCCAAAAAATACCTTGATCTTCAAGATAATCATGCATTAACTCGAAGTTCACCAAGTGACGTTTGAACAATTTTACGACAATCTCCTTATCGTGTTCAAAGCCGCGCTCTTCGCTCGCCAAGTAGGCTTGGTATTCTTCGCAATCCTGAATATCCTTGAACATCTGCTTCAACAAATCACGATTTTCAGTCCACTTCAGGTGGTTATCCTTCATGGCTTTTTCCAACGATTTGCTGTGAGACAAAATGCGCAATACCGCATTCGCCGCAAACTTCGTGTTTGGATGAAGATCTTCGTGGCTAGGCAGTTTCTTATTCATTCCGGCTTCAATTTTCTCAATTGAAAGCGAATGCATTTCCACCATTAACTGAATGAAGGCTACATACAAATCTCTGAAACGATTCACGCTTTCAAAAAGCATTTTCTCGTAAGATGCCGCGTTCGGCTCTTCGTCATTGTAATAAGCGAATAATACTTGTAAAACTTTAATTCGTATGTGTCTTCTGTTTAGCATAATCTCTCCCCTCTAATCAATATCTAGTTTTAATATTCGCAATCGATTGAATGCGTTGCTCTGCCATTTGATTTGCTGCCAAGTAAGAAGGAATACCCTTTTCTTTTGAAGCTGAGTAAATCTTAAGTGTTGTGTCGTAAATCTGCTCTGCTTGCGCAAGAGAAGCTTGACGGTTGTACCCTACAATTTCCCAGTAGCAGTTGATGATTCCACCTGCATTCACCAAGTAATCCGGTGCATACAGAATCCCCTTATCTAAAACGCGTTGACCGTCTTCCGTTTCAACTGCCAACTGGTTGTTTGCTGCACCGCAAATAATTCCACAAGACAATTGCTCCAAGGTTTCTTTGTTCACGGTTGCGCCAAGTGCGCAAGGGCTATAGATGTCCATTGGAGTCGTGTAAACTTCTGATGGAAGAATTGCTTTAACACCATACTTTTTCACCACATCTTTTACTCTGTCTTCATAAATATCAGTTATGATAACGTGAGCGTTTTCTTTCACCAAATACTCCACAAGGTATTCTCCAACATGTCCAACGCCTTGAACCACAATAGTCTTTCCCGCAAGCGAATCGCTTCCCGTTTGTTCCTTCACACTGGCCTTCATTCCCATATAAACACCGTAAGCAGTAACCGGACTTGGATCTCCACCTCCACCCATATAATCTGGCAAACCAACCACGTGATCCGTTTCCATCTTCACGTATTCCATGTCGCGTGTTCCGATACCCACATCTTCTGCGGTAATGTATCTTCCACCTAAACCGTCTACGAATTTTCCGAAGCTGCGCATAAGCGCTTCGTTTTTATCTTTTTTGGAATCTGCAATAATCACAGCTTTACCTCCACCGATGTTCAAACCGGCAAGGGCGCTTTTATAGGTCATTCCGCGAGAAAGACGAAGAACATCTGTCAATGCATCGCCCTCCGAGGCATACATCCACATGCGCGTTCCGCCAACTGCAGGTCCTAATGTTGTGTTGTGAATTGCGACGATGGCTTTTAATCCGGTTGCATTGTCTTGACAAAAGACCACTTGTTCGTGGTTATGCAACGCCATTCTTTCGGTAACTGCAGACATTTCTGCAGAGCTGTTTTGTTGAGTCATAAAAAATGATTTCCTATTGAAAGGTTACCTTTCAACCGCGAATTTAGCGCTTAACTATGAAAGTTCCGCTATTATTGAAGAATTTCGTCAATGGCTACCGCCAATCTGCGATCTCTTTCGGTAACTACATCTCCAGCGTCGTGAGTACTTAATTCAACGCGAACGTAATTGTAAACGTTAAACCATGCTGGATGATGACCATGTTTTTCAGCCAAGAATGCTACTCTTGTTAAGAATGTAAATGCTTCTTGGAAGTCTTTGAAACGAAATTCTCTAACGAGTTTATTGTCCAATTCGCGCCACATAGTGCTTTAATTTTCCCAAATGTACACTTTTCTTCCAACCATTCACATTCAACATTGAATAATTGACAATCATTTAAAATGAAACAAGAGGATATTATTACCAAATTTGAAACATGGTAAACGGACAATGTCTTCTTTCATTCATTCCCATGCGCGCGGAAGCTTCTGATCGCAGTGAACAAGTTAGTCAACTAATTTTTGGTGAAACCTATGAAGTTCTTGAGGAAAACGAAAAGTGGTACTTCATTGAAGCAAGCTTTGACCAATACCGCGGTTGGATTGACAAAAAGCAATTCTCACCGCAAGTTTTCGAGGTTGACACCCATCGTGTTTTTGCTTTTCCAAGTGCTCTCCAAGCATTCGAAAACAAACACATTCTTATGCCGCTCGGCGCTTTTGTACCCGAAGATTTTCAGAGTCAATTGCTGACTCTCAATGAAGCGCTTGCTTTATTCAAAACCTACATTGGAGTCCCTTATGTTTGGGGCGGAAAGACCAATTTCGGATACGACTGTTCTGGATTTACGCAATCCTTTTTCAAAACGCTTGGAATTTCTATCAAACGCGATGCGTATCAGCAGGCTACAGAAGGAACGGATGTCATGCTTCTTTCAGAGGCAAAAACAGGGGATCTAGCTTTCTTTGATAATGCAGAAGGAAGAATTACTCATGTTGGAATAATTCTGGAAAACGATGGAACCTTCGAGATACTTCATGCCTCCGGCGAACTTCGAATCGATATCCTGGACCATCAGGGTATCAATAAAAAAAGCGAAGGTTATTCGCATAACCTTCGCCTCATTCGTAGAATACTTTAACTCTTATTTCGCGCTCAACGCATCTTCAATTAATTTAACCACGTGCGCTCTGTGTGCTTTAGTTAACGCGCTACCGGCAACATTACCCACTTCCATTTTTTGAATACGCTTCAATTCAGATAACGCTACTCCTTGAGAAACGTAATCATATTTGTTTTTCAAATCAAGCATATCAATAAGTCTGTGTGTGTATTCAATTTGAAGGTTTTGACGAACTGTATTCACTTCACCCTTCAAATCAGATTCAAAAATTGCCTGCGTTAAATCGTACATCACTTCATCAATGGAGTATGTATTTCCATACATGTAGCTATCAATGATTCTTTGATGAACACGCGGATGCATCAAGTGATTCAGACATTCCGATTGCATATCTAAAATACGATCGTGAATTTTCGGATCATCACTTTTCGAATATTGACTAAAGCCTCTTCTTTGATCCAACAAGTAATTGAAAGTTGGAATAGCCTCGCTCCAAACATCGCCTGCAAATGCATATTTTGCCAAAGCCTTCATGGCTTCTTTTTGTTTCACTTCTGAAACTGGCTCAAGCGGCTTCACTGAAGAACCTTGTCCGGCGTATGCTCTGTCGTAATGCACACCACCAATCTGACGAGTCATTACACTTGTTTGAGTGCCATACTCTTTCGTTGCAATTAAAAACGACTGAAGCAACTCAGCATAACTTTCATTCGACGTAATCAAATGTTCTTTCAGTTTAGGCAGAACAACTTTAACCAACTCGCAACGCTCTGCGCCAAATGCAACAGGGTCACTAGAAAGATCGAAAATATTTACGTCAGGATCAATGCCTCTTCCGGGAGTGCGCATGTCATCTCCATCGTTTCCGTATGCCAATTGATGCTCAATGCTTCTCGCTGTTATCTTATCTAAACGTTCTTTCTCCTTTTGCTCATCAGACAGCGCCTGGCTATATCCGTACTCAATCACCCACTTGTCATAAGGACCAACTTTCACATCGCAATACAATGCTTGCTCCTTTGGATTCAATTGATAATTGAACGCAGGATATTCCATGACAGAATTCGCCAAACCTTCCTTATTAATTTTCTCTACGTTCTTAATGTCTGCAACAGACTGAAGTGTACTTGCACGCATGTTGTGTGTGAGACCAAGTGTGTGCCCAACTTCATGAAGAACCAAACGGTACAACATCTGACGAACAATTTCTTGCTTCTCTAAATCGCTTGCTCCTAATACGTTTGCAGCACTGGTTCCGAAAATCAACTGTTCGTTGCTCATTGCAGCAGCATTACACAAGAACGGATTACGTGCTCCTTTTTCCTTCAGCAAGTGCTCTTGCTCTGCGGTTAATGAACTTCCAAGACGGAAAGTGCGGTCTGCATATACGCGATTGGTTAAAGCAACCCATTCCAACATAATGTCTGCTCCTAAAATCTCGCCAGTGCGCGGATTAACGAAACTTGGACCATAACCACCAAATGGCGGCGCTGGAGTAGATGTCCAACGCAAAACATTGTAACGAATGTCTCCTGCATCCCAAGTTGCATCATCGGGTTGTTGCAAGCAAACAACGGCATTCTTGAATCCTGCAGCTTCAAATGCCACATTCCAACGCTCTACAGCCTCTTTAATTAATGGACGAAACTCAACTGGCGTGGTGTTTTCCATCCAGAATGTGATTGGCTGAATGGGCTCACTCAAACTCTCATTTGGATTTTTCTTTTCCAAATTCCAACGGTGAATCACATCTCTCCAAGGTGTTGCAGAAGCAACAGTCATGTCGTTCACTTGTGTGGTGAAGTAACCAATTCGCGGATCGTCGAAACGAGGTTTAAAGTTGTTTTGCGGAACAGATAAGAACGAATGTTGGTATTGAACGGTTACGTTTCTTCCATCGGCAACAGCATCTCCACCAATGCTTGGAGAACTCGTTTCGTATACATAAGACACAACAATTTCTGAATTCTCTTTGTAGGTGCGAATAGAATTCACCTTCGACTTTTCTTTGCTCAAACTTCCCAACGGTGCATCTCCTCCGCGTTGCGCAGGCATTTTTACCAATTGCATTTTTTCTGATAACAACAATGCGTCTCCGTCGATAAGCATTTTGCTTCCATCGAGGCTTGTTGCTTCAATTTTCTCAGATGCTAAAACAGGGTTATTGATGTTCGAAGAAGAAGATTTGCTAATTGCATTTGAAGGATCGTAGTAATAGTTCGTGTTCGGTTGAACAATTTCTAGGCGCTCATAATTCTTTTTGAAAACGACAATCTTTGAATCTCCGAAAGCACCTTTGTGATAGCCTGTTTCAACCGGAGCATTTTCAATATAATTGAAATAGATAAACTCTTGATTCAATTGAGCCTTTTGAATTTCAATGTATGTTTTACCTGTAACAGTATCTGTGTAAAAAGTTAGAAGACCTTCTTTCTTCTTGCACTTCTTCACTAAATCGCCAAATTTATCTTCTGGCTTTTTCTCTTCTTTCTTTACCGGCTCCTTTTTCTTTTTTACAGGATCAACCGTTCCGTATGCCGGAAGTACCAATAATCCCGAAAGGGCAATGGCAAACAATGCTAGATGCTTTTTCATTTTCAAAATTTAGATAGGCGAATATAAATCAGGTTACGTTAAAAATAACTTACCTTTGCCTTGGTAAAAAAATTAACCCTTTAAATGGAATCCTCCCCGTGCAGTTCGAACTTACAAAAGAGTTGTTGGCAGACCTCCGCAAATGGATAGGCGAGGGGAAGGATAGTGCTGTACACGAATTTACCAAAGATCTACACCCAGCAGACGTTGCTGAAATCATCAATGAGCTTCCTACCCAAGAAGGTGTATACCTCTACCGCATTCTCGATGAAGAGAGCGCCGCAGATGTAATGCTTGAATTGGATGAAGACATTCAAGAGACTTTACTTTCAAATCTTACCAGCCGTGAAATTGCGGAAGAGTTAATTGAAAACATTGACTCTGATGACGCGGCCGACGTACTCGCGGGCCTAAGTGAAGAAAAGCAAGAAGAGGTCATTGCCCTACTTGAAGACGAAGAGCAAGCGAGCGATATCATGGACCTCATGACCTACGCCGAAGGTACAGCAGGGGCATTGATGGCTGTGGAAATGGTTACTGTAAAACAATACTGGACCGTTGCGCAAGCGATTCGTGAAATGAGGAAGCAAGCCGAGGACATCGATAATATTTACACCATTTATGTTGTAGACGAAGAAGATCATTTACTTGGCACGCTCAGCATGAAAGCGCTCATATTCGCTTCTGCAAGCATGCGCACAACTCTTAGCGAATTATACAAAGAATCAAAAGTTAGAACGGTTGAAGTTGAAACGCCTGCCGATGAGGTCATGCGCATCATGAAGAAATATGACTTAGTCGTTCTTCCTGTTCTCGATGAAGAGAAAAAATTAGTTGGAAGAATTACCATTGACGACGTGGTAGATTTGATGCAAGAAGAAGCCAATCGCGATTACCAATTGGCGAGTGGTATCTCTGAAGACGTTGAATCGGGAGATAGCATTTGGACACTCACCCGCGCAAGGCTTCCGTGGTTATTGATTGGAATGATAGGTGGAATGAGCGGCGCCTATATCATTGGCGTATTTGATATTACTGAATACCCAGCAATGGCCGTTTTCATGCCACTTATTGCGGCTACAGGTGGAAATGTTGGAGTACAATCTGCCGCACTTGTTGTCCGCGCCCTTGCTAATCAGAGCGCATTTGATGAAACTGTTTGGCAAAAACTTGTGAAGGAATTTGGTGTTGGTCTGTTGAATGCTAGTGTTTGTAGTGCACTCATTTTCTTGGCAAGCCAACTGTTTCATTTCGAATTATTATTGAGCCTCACAGCATCAATAGCCTTGTTCTGCGTAATCATTTTCGCCAGTTTAAGCGGAACATTTTTTCCACTGATGTTAGACAAAGTAAACATCGACCCCGCATTGGCTACCGGTCCGTTCGTCACAACCGCAAACGACATTGTTGGACTGATTATCTATTTCAGTGTAGGACATTACTTCCTCACCCATTTCACCTCGTTACCCTATAGTTTATTCTAATGGGAAAAAGAATCTTATTCCTCGAAACAGTTCATCCAATACTTGCTGAGAAACTTAACGAATTAGGATTTGAATGTGAATTCAATTACAAAATTTCTTACAACGAATTACTTGAGGTGATTCCCTCATACAACGGCATTGTGCTTCGAAGCCGCATCTCTTTCGATGAACAACTTATTCAAGCAGGAACTAATTTGGAATTCATAGCCCGAAGTGGATCAGGACTTGAAATTATTGATCTTGTAAGCTGCGAAAAAAATGGTGTTAAAGTGTTTTCTTCTCCGGAAGGTAACAGCGATGCTGTTGGTGAACATGTGGTTGGAATGCTTCTTGGCTTGGCCAATAATATTCATTTAGCGAACGCTAGTATTCGAAGAAAAGAATGGCTTCGCGAAGAACATCGCGGATTTGAAATCAAAGGAAAAACGATCGCGCTGATTGGCTTCGGGCACATGGGGCAAAGCGTTGCTAAAAAACTTTCTGGATTTGAAGCTTCAGTGATTGAGTACGATAAGTATACCGAACAATCATTCGGTTCATTGGCTAAACGTGTTCCACTTCAAGAAATATTTGAAACGGCCGATGTTGTTAGTTTGCACCTGCCCTTGAGTGAAGAAACAAAAGAATACGCCAACGCCGCATTCTTCAATTCATTCAAAAAGAAAATTTTATTCATCAACACTTCGCGTGGTGGACATGTCAATATGCTCGATCTCATGAATGCCATTGATTCGGGGAAAGTTTCACATGCTGCGCTAGACGTTCTTCCATTCGAGAAATCATCGTTAGAAGGATTGAATGACAACCCGCTTTTCGAAAAACTTCTTACCTACTCTAACGTCTTACTTACTCCGCACGTTGCTGGTTGGACGAACGAGAGTTACTACAAACTGTCTTATGTTTTATTTGAAAAAATAAAAGGGCATTACGCCCTTTAGATTATTTCTTCAAACAACGAATTCGCTCTTTCTCCCAAGCGGCTTTCGACTCCTTTGAAAATGCTTTGTCGAATTCTATTTTTCTTGATTTCGAGCTGTACATGCATCGCGCATAGGGATTCGACTGAAGCTCTTCGCTGAAACCTTCCACTGCAAGCTCCATTGAAACTTGAAGCTCCAAAACAAATCCTATTTTCCAATCTGT
>Ga0315902_10004830_pt1 | contig 19262 bp, 22 predicted proteins | sample LakEriMetagenome_9_FD_203523 | JGI IMG/M metagenome (GOLD analysis project Ga0315902, IMG submission 203523) | Freshwater fungal communities from buoy surface, Lake Erie, Ohio, United States - Buoy 12 MA117 | ecosystem: Environmental > Aquatic > Freshwater > Lake > Lake biofilm | place: USA... | reverse complement strand
TCGTCCAGGGCCATGCGAAAGGCGTTCTCGATGGTCTGGCCGATCTGGCCGAAGGTGCCGGTGTAGGGCAGCATCAGGCCCACACGCAGTTTGTTGCTCTGGGCCCGCGCGATGGAGGGCAGCAGCAGGCTGGTGGAAGCAGCGCCGACAAGGGCGGCACCGCGGGTGAGGACGAGGCGGCGTGAGGTCATGGGTTTTCTCTCCGTTTGAAATTGTTGATGGAAGGGACCGCTCAGGCGCGGGGGTCTTGTGCGTAGAGGTCGTGGCGATGCGGCAGCACTTCGCCCAGGTTCCACAGCGCCCAATGCAGCTCCATGTCGGCGCTGCGCAAGATCGCTTCGATCTGCGGCTCCAGGGGCTGTGCGATCAAGGGCGCAATCAGGGCGCGGGCCTCGCGGATGCGGCGGGTTTGTTCGTCGATGTCCATGGTGGGTTCCCTCAGCGGTCCAGTGCGCGGCGCAGTTCCTTGGGCCGCTGGTCGATGATGCGCTTGGTCTTGAGCTCGAAGCGGGGCAGGGTGTTGGGTGCCACCGGCGTGCAGTTCAGGCGCACATGCAAGGCCTTGTGGATGCGGTCGCTGGCGTCGGCGGCCAGAGCCTCCCAGTGCGCCGGGTCGAGCGTGGGCTCGGGCTCGAAACGCACCGTCATGCTGTCGTTGCCGTTCTCGTGGGTCAGCACCAGTTCGTAGTGCATGGTCACGCCTTGCACCTGATTGAGGATGTTCTCGACGGCGGTCTGGTAGACGTTGGTGCCGCGCACGGTGACCATGAAGTCGGTGCGTCCGAGCACCGCGCCATCGAACTTCACCCAGGTGCGGCCGCAGCCGCAGCCGCTTTCGCGACGGCGCACCAGGTCGTGGGTGCGGTAGTTCAAAAGCGGCTGCGCCGTGTTGGCATAGCTGGTGACGACGTTCTCGCCGATCTCGCCTTCGGCGGCCTCGCCACCCGTGACCGGGTCCATCGACCAGGTGTAGCAGTTCATCTCGTTGACATGCACGCCATCACCCAAGGGGCAACCGGGTGCCATGGCGTCGACTTCGGCAATGCCCAGGAGCTCGCCCGCCTTGGCGCCCCAGGCGGTCTCGATCTGTTCGCGCATGCCAGGCAGGGCGGTCGGGCCGGGCTCGCCGGCGTGATACGTGTAGCGGATGGAGCTTTGCGACAGGTCGACGCCCATTTCCTTGGCCACTTGCGCCATGCGCAGGGCGAAGGTGGGGGTGGAAATCAGCACCGTTGGCTTCATGCGCTGGATCGCCTGAATGTGCCCCTTGGTGTCCAGGCCGCCGCCGGAGATGATGCGGCAACCCAGACGCCGCGCACCCCAATAGGCGCTCCAAAAACCGGCGAAGTTGCCCCAGCCGAAGGCGAAGTAGAAGGTGTCCGTGGGGCGTATGCCCAGACCCCAGAAGCCATAGACCCAGGACTCGCCATAGCGCACGGTGTCGACCATCGAATACGGAATGGCCAGTGGCACGCCGGTGGTGCCCGAGGTCTCGCAGTGGTGGGCCACCAGATCCGGGGGCAGGGCGAGCGTATCGCCATAGGGCGGACGCTCTTGCTGCAGGCCGATGAATTCGCTCTTGTCGGTGACCGGGATCAGGCGCTTGTAGTCGGCCAGCGAATGGATGTCCGAGGGCTTGACGCCCGCCGCATCGAGCTTGCGTCGATAAAAGTCGGTGTTTTCGTAGGCATAGGTCACGAGGCGCTGGATGCGTGCGAGGTGCAGGGCGTCCAATTGGGCGCGGGGGATCGTTTCGAGCCGTTGGTTCCAGAAGGGTCGGCCCATCGACTCTTTCGACAAGGCACCAGCGGGGGCCTGTACGTTCATCGAGCACTCCTCATACGGGTCTATCAGGTTGACTACATACCGACTGGATAGTATGTTCGCTGTTTCAAGCCTTGCGCTGGGGTAAACCCTTGACCTCTCCCACTCCTCGGAAGCGATCGGCGTCCGCGTCCCCGCGTCGGACCGAAACGACCAAGGCCGCCCAGCGGGCGGTCAGCATGGACCTGCTGCTGCAGGCGGCCTTGCGCTTGTTTGTCTCGCAAGGCTATCGCTCCTCCAACCTGGAGCAGATCTCCGGTGCCGCGCAGCTCACGAAGGGGGCTGTGTACTTTTATTTCGGCAGCAAGGAGGCGGTGCTGCTGGAGCTGCTGCGACGCGTGCAAGACGTGGTGGTGGACCGCGCGATTGCGGCGGTCAAACAGGTCTCGGGTGGGGCCACCGACAAACTGGTGGCCTATGTCCATTACCAGGCGAGCCTGGGCATCACGCACCGCGACGAAGTGTTGCTGTTGATCCTGATGTCGCTGGAGTTCAAGGAGCGCGATGGCGAGGTGCAGGCCTTCATCCGCGAGCTGTACACCCGCCAGCGCAGCTTCATCGACGGCCTGATTGCCGCCGGCCAGAAAAGCGGGGAGTTTCGCAGCGATGTGCCGGTGCGCGAGATGTCGGCCATCGTGCAGGCCCTGGACGATGGCACCTTTCTCGAGTGGTTCCGCCGGTCGGACCATCTGGGCGGGGCCGACCTCACGCGCGGCTTGCGCACCACCTTGTTGAACGGAATTCTGGCGGCGCCGACCGAGCCCCGGCGCCCGCGCGCGCCGCGTGCGGCCACCCCCGCGAAAAAACCCAAGTCGCCCACCCGTCGGGCCTAGCCGCGGGCGCACAGGGTTATCCCCGAGCAGGGGGTGCTTGTGTTTAGATACCATCCGGATAGTATTTTTGAAGGAAGCACCATGAACACTGTCGCAACCGCCCCCACCGTCTACAAGGAAAACGATCCAGACATGCCGCAGGAGTTTCGGGAGCTTCTGGTGAAGCTGCTCCTGAACGAGCACCTGGAGAACAACGGCAACACCGAGTACCGCAAGATCCTGGCGAAGATTGCCGATGCCGGCTTGCGCTATGCGCCGCATGGCCGCGCGATGGAGATCGAGGCGGAGATCATTCGCCAGGAGGTCGCGCACGGCAAGATCTGCGAGGAGGTTTTGATTGGGCTGGGCGCCAATCCGAACATCACCAAACCGATCAAGCAGTACGCGTTTCACCTGCCGTTTGACGACTGGGTTGATCTGGCCTGGTTTCACGCGCTGATCGACCGCGTCGGTCTGTACGTGGGCGTGGAGTGGGCCGGCAGCCCCTACGAGCCCTTGGCGCGCGTGGCGCCCGATCTGGAGGCCGACGAAGAGTTTCACACTCGCAGTGGCTTCTTGCATCTGCGCGAGATCTGCCAGACCCCCGAGGGCAAGGCCGCCGTGCAGGCGCGTCTGCAAAAGTGGTGGACCGCGGCGCTGGATATGTTCGGTCGCTCCAATTCGGTGACCTCGCCGCTCTACGTGAAGTGGGGCATCAAGCAGCATGACAACGAGCAGCTGCGTCAGAAGTACATCCGCGAGGCGTTGCCCGAGATCCGCAAGCTGGGCCTGACGCCTGCCGATAACGACCTGGGTCGCCGTTTCACCTGATCGCAAGGAGTAGCCCATGGCCATCGATTTCAGCGCCGACCAGGGCGTCGGTTTCATCACCTTCAACCGTCCGCCGGCCAATGCCTATGACGCGCAGATGCTGGGCGAGCTCACGCAGGCCGTGCATCGGGTGGCCGAGGATCCGGCTGTGCGGGTGGCGGTGGTACGCAGCGCCAACCCGAAGTTCTTTTGCACCGGGGCCGACATCAGCACGCTGCAAAACTCGGACCGCGCCGCCTTTGCCAACTTCCTGACCATCGCGCAGGAGGCGGTCGATGCCATCGGCCGCACGCCCAAGCTGTTCATCGCGGCGATCTCGGGCCATTGCATCGGGGGTGGGCTGGAGATCGCGCTGGGCTGCGACTTTCGCATCGCCTCGGCGGGCAAGTACAAGCTGGGGCTGGCCGAGGTGAATCTGGGTCTCTCGCCCGGCATGGGTGGCACGCAGCGCCTGCCCCGATTGATTCCTCGCAGCAAGGCGCTGCACATGATGGTGACGGGCGAGTCGATCGGGCCGGACGAAGCGCTGTCACTGGGCATTCTGGATCGCCTGATTGAGGCCGAGCGGTTTGAGGACGAGGTGCTGGCCTATGCGCGCAAGCTCGCCGCAGGCCCGACGATGGCCCAGGGCTATATCAAGCTGTCGATGAACCACGGTCTGGAAGTGGGGCTGACGCAGGGCCTGGCGATCGAGCGTGCCCACCAGAGCCAGCTGTTCGCCTCGGACGATGTGGCCGAGGGCCTCAAGGCCTTCCTGGAGAAGCGCGCGCCCCATTTCACCGGAAAGTGAGTCCGATCGTGACCTATGAATTCATTGACCTGCAGGTGCAGGACCAGGTGGCCGTGCTGCGGCTGAATCGTCCGGACAGCTTCAATTCTTGGAACCAGCAAATGCGCAGCGAGTTGCGCCATGCGGTGGGTGTCTTGGTCGCCGACGACAACCTACGGGTGCTGATCATCACCGGCACCGGACGTGCGTTTTCTGCGGGCGAGGATGTGCGCGGGATGAAGAGTCTGGCGGAGATCGGCACCCGAGGCTTTCGGCGGGTGGTGCGTGACATCCACAACGTGTTTGACGAGATTGAGGCCATGGAGGTGCCGGTGATCGCCGCGATCAATGGCGTGGCTGCGGGCGGCGGACTCGAGCTGGCTCTGTCTTGCGATTTTCGTTTTGCAGCGAGCACGGCCAAGCTGGGCTTGCCCGAAAACAATGTGGGCCTGATCCCGGGCTCGGGTGGTTGCTCGCGACTGGTGCGCACGGTGGGTCTGTCCACGGCCAAGCGCCTGGTGATGACGGGCGAGATGATTCCCGCCGATCGCGCCCTGGACTATCGCCTGATCGACGAGATCCATCCCCCCGAGGAATTGGCCGATGCGGCGATGGCCTTTGCCAAGAAGCTGGCGGCACGCGCGCCGCAGGCGCTGGGGATCGCTAAGGTGGTGTTGAACAACTGCGCCAAGGTCGACCCCGACACCGCCCGTAATTTCGAGCGCCTGGGCCAGAGCATTTTGAAAAAGACCGAGGACCATCTGGAGGGCGCACGCGCCTTCATCGAAAAGCGCCCCGCGCAGTTCACCGGACGCTAAGGCCTGCATGAGCGCTGAGACCAATTCCAATTGGCAGGCGGCCTTGCCAGTCTCGCAAGTGGTCGACCTGGTCCTTCACGCGGTTACCGTGGGCGAGCACAAGCTGGTGCTACTGCGTGCAGACGGTGAGGTCCGAGCCTATCGCGACGCCTGCCCGCACGAAGGATTTCCCCTGAGCGTGCATGGCGAGCACCAAGATTTTGTGATCATGTGCCGCAAGCACCTGTGGGAGTTCGATGCGGCAACCGGCGAACATATCAGCCGGATCCCCAGGCCGCAGTGCAACCTTCAGCGCTATCCGGTGCGGGAGGTGGACGGGATGATCGAGGTGGACGTGGGCACCGCGCCCCCGCCCACGCTCGTTCCCGTCAGCAGCATCAAGCCAATCTAGAAACGAAAGCCCGCGGCCACGCGCGTCTGGTCGTTGTTGGCGAAGTTGACCTTGCGCTCGCGCGTGACCTTGGCGAACACATTGCGGTAGTCGTAGCCGAACGACATCATGTTGCCGCTGACGGATTCGGATTGGGCATCCGGGCGTCCCTGCTTGCGGGCGACATCGACCGTCAGACGCTGGCCGTTGCCGATGTCCTTGCGCCAGACCACGTGTCCGACGGTCTGGCCCGTGCCCAGACGGTCATCGCGCACGACGAAGGTCGACAACAGGGCCTTGTCAGGCAGGCGCATGCCCAGACCCAGCGTGACCGCGTCATTCGGGTCGAAGTTCAGGTTGTAGTAGGTGCGCAGGTTGGTGCGGCCCAGTCCCACGATGGCGTACAGCTTGGGGTTGCCGATTTGCGCGCTGAGGGAGGCGCCCCAGAAGCCTCCAGAGGCAGTCTGGATGGAGGGGGTGATCTGGCCAAAGGGCATGGGCATCACGTACTCGTAGCCGATGCGGGTCTGGTCCAGAGCGGCGTTGTCGGCGCCCTGGCCCTGGGTGTAGCGCCCGATCCAGGCCACATGCGAACCATAGTTCGCCCGCACGTTGTAGTCGTCACCCGAGGGCTGGTTGCTGTTGGCGTAGTGCGAGGCCGTGGCCTTGAAGGCCAGTGAGGGGGGGGCCTCTTTTTCGGCGCCCTTGTCGGCCTCTTTGTCGTTGGCTTGCACCGCACCTGCCACGCACAGGAGGGCCGCAGCGCGCACCACGGTGTTCAAAATAGTCAGCATTTGTGTCATACCGCGAGTCTATCAAGCGGATGAGCAAAAAAAAGCCCGCGCGAGGCGGGCGTTTCTAGGCAGCGCGCGGGCGCTTTCAGTCGAACACCGGGGACTCGACGCCCAGCACCTTGTGCAGCTTGGGCGAGGTGGTGGTGTATTGCAGATGGATCTTGCCCTTTTCGGGAAAGACGAGTGCGGCGGCGGCAAAGGCGGCCAGCGCGCACTCATGAAACCCCGACAGGATCAGCTTTTTCTTGCCAGGGTAGGTATTGATGTCGCCCACCGCGAAGATGCCCGGGATGTTGGTCGAGAACTTCTCGGTGTCGACCACCAGTTGCTTGCGCTCGATGTCCAGGCCCCAGTCGGCGATCGGGCCGAGCTTGGGCGAGAGGCCGAAGAACACCAGGATCGCGTCGGTCGGCACCACGCGGGTGACGCCGTCGCCGCCGGTGACCTTGGCGCCCGTGAGCTGGCCGTCACGCTCGTCGAAGCCGGTGACCTGACCGACGATGAACTGCATCTCGTACTGGTCGCACAGCTCGCGCATCTTGGCCACCGACGCCGGTGCGGCCTTGAAGCCATCGCGCCGGTGCACGAGGATGACGCTCTCGGCCTTGTTGGGGCCCTCGGCGGTGAAATTGAGCGTCCAGTCGAGGGCGGAATCGCCGCCGCCGACGATCAGCAGGTTCTTGCCGGCGAAGTCGGCGGGGTTTTTGACGCGATAAAACAGCTGCGAGCCATCGAAGCGATCGAGGCCCTCGACCTTGAGCGTGCGCGGCTCGAAAGCGCCCACGCCGCCGGCGATGAAGATGGTCTTGGTGAGGAAGCGCGCGCCCTTGGAGGTCTCGACCCGAAAGCGCCCATCGGCTTGCTTTTCCACCACGGTGACGGTCTGGCCCAGGTGGAAGGTGGCGCCAAAGGGCTCGATCTGTTTGAGCAGGGCGTCGGTGAGTTCTTTGCCGGTGCACACCGGGATGGCCGGGATGTCGTAGATCGGCTTGTCGGGGTACAGCTCGATGGGCTGACCGCCCGGATAGGCCAGGGAATCAATGACGTGGGCCTTGATCTCTAGCAGGCCTAACTCGAAGACTTGGAACAGGCCGACGGGCCCGGCGCCGATGATGACGGCGTCTGTCTCGATCACTTCTGGGTTCAACAGGGGATCCATGTGGGAGGTTCAGCGCACCAGCTCGGACAGCTTGTCGGTCTTGTCTTTCCAGTCGTCGGCATCGGGCAGTGGCGGCTTGCGCTTGGTGATGCTTTTCCAGCCGGGCGAGCGGGCGAGTTCGACGTTGAGCTTGATGAAGGCCATTTGCTCGGCGGGGACGTCTTCTTCGGCGTAGATCGCGTTGACCGGGCACTCGGGGATGCAGACCGCGCAATCGATGCACTCGTCGGGGTCGATCACGAGCATATTGGGGCCCTCGCGGAAGCAGTCCACAGGGCAGACATCCACGCAGTCGGTGTACTTGCAGCGGATACAGGATTCGGTGACAACGTGGGTCATGGTGGGATCAGCCGTGGGTAATCCGGCGATTTTAGCGGTTGTGCCTCAGGCCCCAAGGCGCGTAGTTCGAAGGTATTGCTCTCGTCTCAGGCCGCCTGGGGAGCCCGCACGAGCACGGCACCCGCCGTCTTGTGCGTGGCGGTGTCCACCAGCACCAGTGCGCCCAGGGCGCGCGAGTGCGCATAGGGGCGGGTGGCCAGGGGTTCTTGCAGCGCCAGTTCGATGTGGCCGATGGCGTTGGCCTCGAGCTGGGTGGCCGGGGCCTCCTCCAGGGAGTGGATGTCCACCCGGTGGACGATGCGACTGATCTTGGCCTTGACCCAGCGATGACCGTGCAGCGCCCAATACACACGCCCGGCCACCAGCGGCTCGTCGTCGAGCCAGGCGACGGTGGCCGAGAGGGTGCGCGCAGGCTCGACTCCCTCGGGGGCGAGCAGCCAGTCGCCGCGCGAGACATCGACCTCGCGGTCCAGGATGATGCCGGCGCTGTGACCGTCCGCGACCGCCTGCGGCACGCGCACGTGGTTCAAGACCTCGGCGACGACGGCAGATTGCCCGCCTGGCAGCACCTGCACCGTCTGGCCCGGTGCCAGAGTGCCGGCAGCGACGCGGCCCCAGAAGATGCGCCGGCCGCGCGAGGTGTCTGCGGTGTCGTGGAATTTCTCGACCCACTGCACCGGGAAGGCGAAGGGCGCCTGGGTCTCGGCGGGGGTGACCTCCAGGGTTTCGAGCAGCTGCAGCAGCGAGGGGCCCTGGTAGCCGCACCAGTCCGCGTGGGCGGTGACTACGTTGTGACCCTTTAAAGCGGAGATCGGAATGAGCGCGCGCACTGCGACGCCCGCCTCTTGCGCGAAGCGGGTGAGGGCGGCGCGGATGTGGGTGTAGGCCCGCGCGGGATCGTCGACGGCGTCGAGCTTGTTGATCGCAAAGACGATGGACGGCACACGCAGCAGGTGGGCCAGCAGGGTGTGGCGGCGGGTCTGAGGCAGCAGGGTCAGGCCAGGGTCTTGCCACTTCAGTTTGGTGGCATCGACCAGCACCACGGCGGCATCGGCGCTGGAGGCGGCGGTGACCATATTGCGTGTGTACTGCTCGTGGCCCGGCGCGTCGCCGATGATGAACTTGCGCGCAGGCGTGGCGAAGTAGCGGTAGGCCACGTCGATGGTGATGCCCTGCTCGCGTTCGGCCGAGAGGCCGTCGGTGAAGAGGGCCAGGTCGGTTTGGCCTGCGCGCGAGACGCTGGCCAGTTGGTCTTGCAGCACGGCGCGGGCGTCGACCAGCAGGCGGCCGATCAGGGTGCTCTTGCCGTCATCGACGCTGCCACAGGTGATGAAGCGCAGGGCGCTGGCGGTGTTCATCAGAAGTACCCGTCCTTCTTGCGTTTTTCCATGGAGGCTTCGCAGGTCTTGTCGTCCATCCGGGTGGCGCCGCGTTCGGAGACATCCACAGTGAGGGTTTCCAGCACCACGTCGCGGGCGTTGGCCGCCGGGCTTTCGACTGGGCAGGTGCAGGTGATGTCGCCGACGGTGCGAAAGCGCACGGTGCGGGTGCGCACCTGCTCGCCCTCGCGCGGCGGGGTCAGGGGCGTGACGGGCACGAGCAGGCCCTTGCGCTCGACCACGGGGCGCGCGTGTGCGTAGTAGATCGAGGGCAGGGCGATGGCTTCGCGCTCGATGTACTGCCAGACGTCCAGCTCGGTCCAGTTGGAGATCGGGAAGACGCGAAAGTGCTCGCCCGGTTGCAGGCGGGTGTTGAACAGGGTCCAGAGCTCGGGGCGTTGGGCCTTGGGTTGCCATTGGCCGAAGCTGTCTCGGTGCGAAAAGATGCGTTCCTTGGCGCGCGCCTTTTCTTCATCGCGGCGCGCGCCGCCGATCAGAGCATCGAATCGGAATTCCTCGATGGCTTCGAGCAAGGTGACCGACTGGTGCACGTTACGCGATTCACCGGGGTGGGCCAGGCGCACAGTGCCGCGCTCGATCGAGTCTTCGACGCTGCGCACGATCAGCTTCGCACCGAGTTCGTGCGCACGCTGATCGCGAAAGTCGGTGACCTCTTGGAAGTTATGACCGGTGTCGATCATCAACAGCGGGTAGGGAATGCGGCCGCGGCCGAAGGCCTTCTCGGCGCATTGAAGGAGCACCAGCGAGTCCTTGCCGCCCGAGAACAGCAAGGTGGGGCGCTCGAAAGCGGCGGCGACTTCACGCAGGACGAAGATGGCTTCTTCTTCCAGGGCGTCCAGGTGCTGGTTGCTCACGGTCTTGAGCAACTGCGGCGCGGTGCGGGCGTTCATGCGGGGGCTCCCTCGGTTTTTTTCACGTGCAGGCCGCATTCCTTGGCGGCTTCGTCTTCCCACCACCAGCGGCCGGCGCGAAAGTCTTCGCCCAGGCTGATGGCGCGGGTGCAGGGGGCGCAGCCGATGCTGGGATAGAACTGGTCGTGCAAGGCGTTGTAGTCCACGCCCCGGGTGGCGATGTAGTGCCAGACGTCGCCCCAGGTCCAGTCGCAAAGCGGGTTGAACTTGGTCAGCGCCCCGGCGGTGTCGATGGCGGGCACCTCGGCGCGCGCGGCGGACTGTTCACGGCGCAGGCCGGTGATCCAGGCCTTCTGGCCCGCCAGCGCACGGGCCAGCGGCTCCATCTTGCGGATGCCGCAGCAGGCCTTGCGCAGTTCGATGCTTCGGTACATGGCATCTTGGCCTTCGCGATCTACGAAGTGCACCACGGCTTCTTGAACCGGCCGGTAGACGGTGACCGGCACGCGGGAAGCGGCGCGGGTGCGCTCCATCAGTGCCAGGGTCTCGGTGTGCAAGGCGCCGGTGTCCAGCACGAACACGGGGATGTCCAGGGCGAGCGCCTGGATGATGTGCGTGATGACGCTGTCTTCGGCGCCGAGGCTGGAGGCTTGGGTGACCGGTGCGAATTCGGCGGCGGCGCGTTGCAGCAGGGCCTGGGTGCGGGCCAGTTTGGCGTCGAAGTCAGGGCTGGGGCGGGCGTGCCGCTGCGGGGCCGAGTCGGTCATACCGAGGCCGTTTCCTTGAACAGGGGCTGTACGGTCACCGCATCGCCCTGGTAGTAGCGGGCATAGCGCGCGAACTGGCGGGCCGCATAGGCCGGCTCCTGGTCGGCGCGCAGCACGGCGCTGCGAAAGCCGGTGCGCTGCATCTGCACCAGTTGATCGATCAACACATCGCCGGTGGCGCGGATCTCGCCGGTGTAGCCGCGGCGACGCCGCAGCAAAAAGGCCTGGCTGAAGGCGCGGCCGTCAGCGAAGCTGGGAAAGTGCAAGTCGATGCGGGTGATGCCGTCTAGCGCGATGTGGGACACGTCGGCGTCGTTGGACAGGGTCAGCAGCCCCGCGGCGTCCGCCTGGGCGGCGTGGTCAGCGGCGGCAAGGAGTTGGAGGGTCTGTTGCATCACGCCACCTCCCTGGGGGCATCCTCTGTGGGGGCAGCCCGCACGCTGTTGGCGGCGGTCCTGAACGGGTCCAGACCGACACGGCGTAGGGTGTCGATGAAGGTCTCGAACTGGTCGCCCGCGCTCACGCGCTGCTGGCGGTAGGTGTCGAGCACGGCCTCGATCACCTCGGGCACTTCGGCCGCCGAGAACGAAGGGCCCACCACCTTGCCCGGGGTCGCCTCGCCCGAGAGCGTGGAGCCGTCGGAGCCGCCCAGGGTGACCTGGTACCACTCCTTGCCGTCCTTGTCGACGCCCAGGATGCCGATGTGGCCGCTGTGGTGGTGGCCGCAGGAGTTGATGCAGCCGGAGATGTGCAGGTCGACCGCGCCGATGTCGTGCAGTTCGTCCAGGTCCTGATAGCGTTGGGTGATGGCCTCGGCAATCGGCAGCGAGCGGGCATTGGCCAGGTCGCAGTAGTCGCCGCCGGGGCAGGCAATCATGTCGGTGAGCAGGCCGATGTTGGCTGAGGCCAGACCCAGGGCGCGGGCGTCGCGCCACAGGGCGGGCAGGTCGGACACGCGCACCCAGGGCAGCAGCAGGTTCTGACTGTGGGTGACGCGGGCCTCGCCGGCCGAATAACGATCGGCCAGATCGGCCGCCGCATCCAATTGGTCGGCGGTGGCATCGCCCGGTGCCTGACCCAGGCGCTTGAACGAGAGCGTGACGGCGCGCAGGTGCGGATCGCGATGGGCGGCGACGTTTTGCTGCAGCCAGCGCTGGTAGGCCGGGGCCTGATCGGTGGCGGGCAGCTCGGTGGGCGCTGCGGCGTCCAGCGCCGGTGCCTGGAAGCTGGCGCTGACGCGGGCCAGTTCGGCGGGGGTGACGGTGTGGGGTGCGCCGTCGTGGGTGGTGATGGCGAGGAATTCGGCGTCGACTTCGTCGATATAGCGCTGGCCTTCGGCCTTCACCAGGATCTTGATGCGGGCCTTGTATTTGTTGTCGCGGCGGCCCCAGCGGTTGTAGACGCGCACCACGGCTTCCAGGTAGTTCAGGATCTGGTCGGCTGCCACGAATTCGCGCAGGACCGGGGCGATGACCGGCGTGCGGCCCATCCCGCCGCCAGCCGCTACACGAAAGCCCAGGGCGCCTGCAGCAGCCTGGACCAGGGACAGACCCACGTCATGCCAGGCGGTGGCGGCACGGTCTTCGGCGGCGCCCGTGATGGCGATCTTGAACTTGCGTGGCAGGAAGGCGAACTCGGGATGCAGGGTGCTCCATTGGCGAATGATTTCGCACCAGGGGCGGGGGTCGGCGACCTCGTCGGGCGCAATGCCGGCGAGTTCGTCGGTGGTGATGTTGCGAATGCAGTTGCCGCTGGTCTGGATGCCGTGCATGTCGACGCTGGCCAGCAGGTCCATCACGTCGGCGCTTTTGTCCAGCGGGATCCAGTTGAACTGCACGTTCTGGCGGGTGGTGAAGTGACCATAGCCCACCGTCAGGCGCGAGTGGGCAAAGCCGCCGCGAGGCAGAGGCACCGGGCCCAGTGCGTCCTGGCGCTGGCGTGCGCCTTCGAAGATCTCGGCCGAGGGCTGGTCGTAGTCGCGCGCGATGCGGGCTAGCACGCGCAGTTGTCGGCTGGCGATCTCGCCATAGGGCACGGCCACGCGCAGCATGGGCGCAAAGCGCTGGACGTACCAGCCGTTTTGCAGGCGCAAGGGGCGAAATTCTTCTTCGGCCAGCTGGCCGCTCAGGCGCCGTTGCAGCTGGTCGCGGTATTGGGCGGCGCGCGCGCGGACGAACTGCCGGTCGAATTCGGTGTACTGATACATGGGCCGCGACTTTAGGGACGCGGCTTATGAATCCCAACTAACTTTTAATTTGCGCCTTATGCGGATATGCATATTCGCCAGCCTGGGCGCGGCTTGGCGGACCATTTGCGGCGCGATGCGGATAAGCGTCAGACAGGCCGCTGGCGAGCCACGTCCAGGGCGGCGGCTAGGGGCGGCGGCAGGGGCAGGGGCTCGCCATTCAGGCGCGCGGCGAGCAGGTCCGCACACAGCGCGGCGAAGGTCAGACCGCGCGAGCCCATGGCGGTGGTGACCCACAGGCCAGGGGCGAGCTCGCCCACCAGGGGCCGCCGGTCGGTGCTGGCGCAGCGCACGCCGCTCCAGCCACGCACCCGGCCTGCAGCGAAATCAGGCGCGAGGCGTTCGGCCAGTGTGGGCACCAAGGTGCGCAGGCGCGCGAGGTTGTCGGCGTGGTCTTGTGCGCGTTCGTCCGTGCGGGTGTCGCCACGGCCGTAGCTGGAGCCCGTGAGCCAAGCGGGGCCTTCGTCGGTCGGGATCTGGGTCAGCAGGTGGCCGTTGCCGTTGATGGGGAAGTCGGGCAGCTGAGGGTCTGGCGATTGCACGCCCCACGAGATCTGACCGCGCACCGGCTGCAAGGCCAGCCGCCCGCCGGCGAGCGGCCCGCAGCCCAGGGCGGCGGCCAACACGACCAGGGGCGCTTGGCCGGCTTCACGTGCGTGATCGTCGAACACCTGCCAGCCGGTGTCGGTGCGGTGCAGGCGCGCCACGCGCACGCCGCCGCGCCAGGTGATGGCGGGGTGATGGAGCCAGGCGCGCACCAGGGCGGCGGGTTGGATCCAGGCGGCTCGGGGGTGCCAGACGGCGGGTGCATCGTCGGCCAAGCCGGCGCCGCCACGTTGCGCGGGGGTCGCGTCGCGGTGCCAGTCTTCGGCGCTGTCGGCGACGGGGGGCGCGCCGCGCCGCGACTTCACACGGTGTTCAAGGGTGCCGCTGGGATTCCAGTCGATGCCTGCACGCAGCAGCGACTGCGCGTGCCGCCAGGTGGCTTGCACGCCGTGGCGAGACAGTTGGGACAGCAGGTTGTCATCGCCCGAGAGATGAGGGGCCATGAGGCCCGCGGGCAGTGAGGAGGCGCCGCTGGCGGGCTGGTCGGCGGCATCTAGCACTTGCACCTGCCAGCCGCGGGCGGCGAGGGCCGCAGCGGCCGAAGCGCCGGCCAGGCCGCCGCCGATCACCAGGGCGCGCCGGTGTGGGGCCAACGCCGGCGCGGTCACCCGTGTCAGGCGCTGGGCGGGACGTAGCCGGCAGCTTGGTCGGCGCCGCCGCCGAAGAAGTGAGCTTCCATCTGGCGCTTGAGGTATTCACGCGCGCGCTGGTCGGCCAGGTTCAGGCGGTTCTCGTTCACGAGCATGGTCTGGTGTTTGAGCCAGGCGGCCCAGGCTTCTTTGCTTACGCTCTCGAAGATGCGCTTGCCGATCTCGCCGGGGTAGGGGGGAAAGTCGAGGCCCTCGGCTTCTTGGCCGAGTTTGATGCATTGAACAGTACGGGGCACGGAAGGTCCTGAGAGGTTGGAGAGGGGGCGCCGAGGGGCGTGCGCGCCGCGGCGCTCGGGTGGACTTTAGCAAGATTCGACGGGCCTGCCCGATGGGGGGTGGTCCGCGGACTTAGGCATGATGTCGCCCATTCATAAGGAGACCTGTATGCAACGCAGACGCTGGCTCGCAGCCGCCCTGGTGTCGATCACCCCGTTTCTGGCGCCCATCGCGCATGCGCAGGACTGGCCGGCCCGCCCGATCAAGCTGGTCGTGCCCTTTCCGCCGGGGGGCCTGATCGACAACATGGCCCGTCTGGTGGCGCCGCGCCTGGCCCAGGAATTGGGGCAGCCGGTGGTGATCGACAACAAGCCGGGCGCCGGTGGCAACGTGGGCGCGGCCGAGGCCGCCCGCGCCACCCCCGATGGCTACACGCTGCTCATGGCCTCGCCGCCGCTGACCATCAGCCCCGCGCTGTACGCCCGGCTGCCGTATCGGCCCGAGCAGATCGTGCCGATCGGCTTGATGGGGCGTGTGCCCAATGTGCTGGTGGTGAATCCGTCGGCCAACATCAACGCCTTGGCCGACCTCACCGCGCTGGCCAAATCGCGCCCCGGACAGTTGAACTATGCGTCCAACGGGCAGGGCACCTCGCTGCATCTGAGCGCCGAGTTGTACAAGAGCCAGGCCGGTGTGTTCATCACGCACATTCCCTATCGCGGCGCCGCGGCGGGATTGACCGGCGTGATCGCGGGTGAAGTGAACCTGATGTTCGACAACCTGCCCTCGGCGCTGGGTCTGATTCAAGGCGGCAAACTCAAGGCGCTGGCCGTGACCACGCCGCAGCGAAGCAGCGTGCTGCCCAATGTGCCGACGATGGAGGAGGCGGGCCTCAAGGGCTACCAGGTGTTTGCCTGGTTTGGCCTGGCGGCGCCGGCAGGCGTGCCCGCGCCGGTGCTGCAAAAGATCGAGCAGGCGCTGGAGCGCATCGCCTCGCAGGCTGAGGTGAAGGCCGCCATGCAGCGCGCAGGCGCCGAGCCGACCTGGGCCAACGCCCAGGCGATGAATGCGTTCATGCAGGCCGATGCGGCCCAGTGGAAGAAGGTGGCGGCCTACGCCAAGATCGCGCTGGAGTGAACCTGCGGCCTGGGCTCAGACGCCCAGGTGCTGCTCCAGGATCTGCGGTTGGGCCCGCAGGTCGTCGGAGCTGCCAGCGAACACCACTTCGCCCTTGACCAGGATCACGTTGCGGTCAGTGACCTGCGTGACGTGCTTCCAGTTCTTGTCGACGATGACGCTGGAGATGCCGCTTTGCTTGATCAGGTCGCAGATGCGCCAGATCTCGCGCGCGATGAGCGGCGCCAGGCCCTCGGTGGCCTCGTCCAGGATCAACACGTCGGGGTTGGTCATGAGGGCGCGGCCGATGGTGAGCATCTGCTGCTCGCCGCCTGAGAGCTGCTGGCCCCCGTGGCCCAGTCGCTCGGCCAGGCGGGGGAAGGTCTCGAGCACGCGCTCGTAGGTCCAGTCACGTTGGCCGCGGGTGCCGGCGCGTGCCGACATCTTGAGGTTTTCGACCACGCTGAGGTTGCCGAAGATGCCGCGGCCTTCGGGCACGTAGGCGATACCGCGCTGCGCGATCTCGTAGGGCGCTGCGCCCGTCATGTCGCGGCCGCAGACCGTGACGCTGCCTCCGCGCGGCTTGACCAGGCCCATGAGGCTTTTGAGCAGGGTGCTCTTGCCCATGCCATTGCGGCCCATGAGACCAATGGTCTCGCCGCGGCCGACCTGAAAGTCGATGCCGCGCAGAATGTGGCTCTGGCCGTAGTAGGTGTGCAGGCCGCGTGCGTCGATCAGGAGGTCAGACATCGTCAGTGTTCCTCCCCCAAATAAGCAGCCTGCACGTTGGCGTCGGCGCGGATCTCCTGCGGCGTGCCGCTGGCAATCACTTGGCCATTGACCATCACGGTGAGGCGATCGGCCAGGGCGAAGACGGCGTCCATATCGTGTTCGACCAGCATCACCGCATGGTCGGTCTTCAGGCGTTGCAGCAGTTGGACCATGCGCTCGGCCTCGACCGTGCCCATGCCCGCTAGCGGTTCGTCCAGCAAGATGACCTGCGGCTCGGTGGCCAAGGTCATGGCCACTTCGAGCTGACGCTGCTCGCCATGGCTGATGGCGCCGGCCGCCATGTCGCGGCGATGCGCGAGGCCGGCCAGTTCGAGGGCGCGTTCGGCACGCGCGTTGGTGTCGGCAAAGGCAGTGGCGCGGCGCAGCCAGCGTGTAGCGTGCGGCGCGCGGGACTGGGCGGCCAGGCGCACGTTTTCCCAAACGGTGAAGGGCAGGAAGATATTGGTCTTCTGGTAGCTGCGGCCCAGGCCGTGGCGTGAGATGCGCTCGGGCGTCCAGCCGGTGATGTCGGTGTCGCCCAGGCGGATGGTGCCGGCGGTGGGCGTGAGGTCGCCCGAGAGCAGGTGGGTGAGGGTGGATTTGCCCGCGCCGTTGGGGCCGATGACCGCGTGAATGCGACCGCGCCACAGATCGACCGACACGTCATTGACCGCCGCCAGTCCGCCAAAGCGCTTGGTCAGGTGGCTGGCCGAGAACACCACGTCGTTCATGCGTCGGGCTCATTGCGACGCAGCGCGCGCGCGGCCAGACCCAGCAACCCGCGCGGCGCCAGGATGATGATCGCGACGATGAACAGACCCATCCACAGTTGCCAGTGCTTGCCGGTCTTGAAACCGCCGATATTGGGCAGGTCCTTGAAGGCATGCAGCAAATACTCGAAGGCGAAGGCGCCGACGATGGCGCCAGCGAAGTTGCCGATGCCGCCCAGGATCACCATCATGATCGCGTGCGCGCTCAGGTGAAAGCCCATGAGTTCGGGGTTGACGAAGCCGGTTTGCATCGCACCCAGGAAACCAGCCAGGCCCGCCAGCGCGCCGCCCAGGGTGAAGGCCGCGAGCTTGTAGCCGAAGGTGCCGTAGCCCATGGCGCGCATGCGGTGCTCGTTCACACGAATGCCCGCGAGCACGCGCCCAAACGGGCTCCACAAGAGGCGCCGCAGGAACAGGTACACCACGACCAGGAAGAACAGCGTGAAGTAGTAGAAGACGCGCTTGTTCTCCAGATCGAACAGGCCGGCCTCGGGGCGGAAGTTGATGTACAGGCCGTCGGAGCCACCTAGGGGCTTGTTGTCGAAGAAGACGTAGAACACCATCTGCGCGAAGGCCATGGTGACCATGATGAAGTAGATGCCGTGCGTGCGCACCACGAAAAAGCCGATCACCAGTGCGGCCAGCGCCGAGATGCCGACCGCCAGCGGCAGCGTCCACCACAGACTGACCGGGCCGGTCTCGGGGGTGAGGAAGGCCAGTGCATAACCGGCCAGTCCGAAATAGGCGGCATGACCGAGCGAGACCATGCCGGTGACGCCCAGCAAAAGGTCCAGGCTCATGGCGAAGATGGCCAAGATCATCATGCGCGCCACCATCTGCGCGTAGAACTCGGTGCCGAAGAAGGGGAAGGCGATCAGGGCCACCAGACCCAGGGCCAGGGTGACCTGCAGGCTGGTGGGCAAGACTTCGAGGTGGGCTTGGGCGGCGCTCATTGCTTGAACAGGCCTTCTGGTTTCCACAGCAGCACCGCCGCCATGAGCATGTAGACCAACATGCCCGCGAGCGTAGGCACCAGCACTTTGCCGAAGGTGTCGACCAGGCCCACCAGCAGCGCGGCGATGAGCGCGCCGCGCACCGAGCCGATGCCGCCGATCACCACCACCACGAAGCACATGATCAGGACCTGCGAGCCCATATTGGGATAGACGCTGGAGACCGGCGCGGCGATCATGCCGGCCACTGTGGCCAGGCCCACACCCAGCGCGAAGACGATGGCATGGATGCGGCGGATATTGATGCCCAGGGCCTCGGCCATGTCGCGGTTGAAGGCGCCAGCGCGGATCTTCATGCCCAGACGCGTGCGCGAGATCAGGAAATACAGACCTAGCGCTAACACGATGCAGACGCCGGACATGAAGAGGCGATAAACGGGGTAGGACAGGTTGTCGGTCAGCGGGATGGAGGCCGCGAGTTGCGCGGGGACTTCCACGCCGTGCACGTCATCGCCCCACAGCAGCGAGCGCGATTCTTCGAAGATATAGATCAGACCGAACGTGAGCAGCACGTGGTCGAGGTGGTCGCGGTGATAGAAAAATCGGAACAGAAGTTTTTCAAGCAAGAGCCCGAGCACGACGGCCAGCACCGAGCCCACGAGGATGGCCAGGGCCAGGCTGCCCAGTTGGCGCGAGAGCCACCAGGCCAGGTAGGCGCCCACCATGTAGAAGCTGCCGTGGGCGAGGTTGACCACGCCCATGATGCCGAAGATCAGCGTGAGGCCAGCGGCCAGCATGAACAGCAGCAGCCCGTACTGCACGCTGTTCAGAAGTTGGATCAGAAAATTCTCGAGGCTCATGTCGGCTGCGAAAACGAAAGCGGCGGAGGGACTCCGCCGCCTTGTTCGCGGTGCGAGAGGGTCAGGCCATGCGGCAACCGGCGCCGGAGTCGGCCAAGGCCTTGGCGGCGATGCCCAGGACCTTGTTCTCGCGGTTCTCGACGCGGCGCAGATAGATGTCTTGCACCGGGTTGTGCGACTTGCTCATGGTCCACTTGCCACGCGGGCTGTCGATGGACTGCGATTCAAGCGCGGCGTACAGCGCCTGCTTGTTGGACAGATCGCCCTTGACCGCCGCCATGCCCTGCGCGAGCAGCAAGCCCGTGTCGTAGCCCTGCACGGCGTAGACATCGGGCTGCAGA
>Ga0315902_10004828_pt1 | contig 19263 bp, 10 predicted proteins | sample LakEriMetagenome_9_FD_203523 | JGI IMG/M metagenome (GOLD analysis project Ga0315902, IMG submission 203523) | Freshwater fungal communities from buoy surface, Lake Erie, Ohio, United States - Buoy 12 MA117 | ecosystem: Environmental > Aquatic > Freshwater > Lake > Lake biofilm | place: USA... | reverse complement strand
TGCCGGTGCTCAACCGCGCGGTCCGGGAATCGGTCGGGACTGCGGCGTACATGTCTCCCGAGCAGGCACAGGGAGACACCGCAGCCATGTGCTGCGCCACCGACGTATTTCAACTGGGTGCCATCCTCTTCGAAATCGTGACGGGCGAACCCCCCTACACAGGGCCCCTGTCGCTGCGGATCAGCCAGGCCTCCCGCTGTGCCATCCCGCCGCTCCCTGCCGATGTTCCCGCCGAGTTGAGGGGAATCCTCCAGCGGGCATTGTCGCCCCTGCCGACTGGGCGGTACGCGCATGCCGGCGAATTCGCCGATGCGGTCGAGCAGTTTCTCGACCATCAATTCGCCGCGGAGCAGTTGCAGGTAGCCGAGTCGCGGCTCACCGCCCTGCGGGCCGAGACTCCGAAGACCACCCCTGACCGTCTCGCCTTGTTGGCCAACCTCCAGGGGTTGGCCGAGACGTTTCACACCAACGGGCAGGCGTGGAATCAATCGGGCACCGCGGCCGGACCGGCCCCCACTCCCGGCCAGCCCGTCGTGCCCGGTACCGAGACCGCCGCCGGCGGTTGGCAACAAGCCCGCGCGGGGGAATACCAGACCCGCCTGCTGCTCGAGCAGTGGGCCCTGCGTTCGGGCGACTTCGACCAGGCGGAACTGCAACTGCAGCACCTGCGCCAGATCGAGACCAGTGGTCCCCCGATTGTCGAGCCCCGCGCGTCAGCGCTCACTCATGACCTGCAGCGGGCCCGCCAAAGACGTCGCCTCACCTCCTGGACTGCCGGGCTGGCTCTGGCAGCCTCGCTCTTGCTGGGCCTCTTGACTGGGTGGTTCCGGCTTCGGTCTCTTGAAGCTGAGGGGAGGTACGCCCAGGCCACCGCTGAGGCCGCCCTCGCGGAAACCAAGAAACTCGAAGCCGAAGCGGCCGCCCGGGAAGAGCAGGTGCAGCGGGAGTTTGCTCAAAGACAGTCGGAGGCAATCGCCGAACGACGAGATTTGGCCGAAGGACAACGCCGTACTGCGTTCTCCCGAGTTGCCCGCATCCAGCAATTGGATACCTTGGGAACCATCGGTGAACTGGAGGCCTTGAATTTTCTGCGAGGCGACTTCAGGAGAGAGGCGCTCCAGCGAATCCAATCGGCCACCAACCGCAGCCTGACGGTCGCGGAACAGACCCCCCGGCGGATTGGCTCGGGGAAGGTGGGCGTGGCCCGGGGGGGCCGCATTTTCCTCAGCGCCGATCACGAATCGACCGCCCTGCGGGCCTGGGATGCCGAGACGGGCGAACTGTTGGCCGCCATGGAAGGCCACCGATTCCTCAGGAATGCCAAAGAACGAGGTGGCAATTTCTCGAGCATTACGGGCCTGACCACAATTGGGCAGCTCGGCGACACGGCGGTGACCTGCGGTGTCGATGGGCAGGTGATCCGCTGGAATCTCCAGACCTTCACTCCCGAGCAGACAGCGTTCCTGGCCCAGGATCTCTCACCGCACTGGACCGCCCTCGGCCTGCGCACGGGGCAGGTTCCGCATCTTCCCGAAACTCCGGTTGTGGGAGACTCCCAGGGGAATCTGGTGTGGTTTGATCCCGACACTCTGGAAGAACGGCGGCGGGTTGAGAAGGCGCACGCCAAGGCCGTGCGGGCCATTGTCCAGTCGGCCGACGGAATCTTCGCCTCCAGTGCCATCGATGGTTCCATCCGGCTCTGGACCTCGACGGGAGAGGCGGTCGCCAACCTGCGTGCTCCCGACCAGCGGCAGATCCGCTGTCTCGCATTTTCCCCCCAGGGATCCCGATTGCTGGTGGGAGGGGAATTCGACACCATCGAATTGTGGGATACCTCGACCCGTCAACTTCTCCAGAGTTGGGACGGTCACGCCTCATTTGAAGAACAGCAGATCACCCTCTCGGCCATCCCACTGGGTGAGAATCAATTCCTCACAGGAGGAGGGGATGGATTGGTCGTCCGTTGGAATGCCACCGACGGGGAGCGATTGTCGGAATTCCCCTACCAAACTGCCGTCGGCAACAAAGCGAACCGGGTTCGGGATGTCGCCTGGGATCCGACGCGGAATCAATTGGTCATCTCGTTGATCGACGGAACACTGGTCCGTGCTGAGGCGGAGACAGGCCGCATTCTCGCCAGGACCAGCGGACCGCAGAATCGGTTTCCATCGATGGTCCTCGAGAGCGACAGCAAGGTCGCCTTGGCGCGGGGAGGAGCGGCCTTGCTGACCAGTGCCGAATCGCCCGACGGCTCGCTGCAACTCTGGCAGACCGACGATCTGTCTCGCTGCCGGTTTTTGCCCAGTCCCCAGCAATTCTGGAATACGAAGGACGGCCTCTGGGAGGCACCCACCGCGGCAGCCGTGTCCCCCAAAGTAGACACCCTGGCGTTGGGAACACCCGCCAGTAAGAACGCCCCGGGCGAGGTACTGGTGTTGACCGACGCTGGCCAGTTGCGATGGAGCCAGCGTGTCGGCGGGGAACCGCCGCCAGTACCGCCTGCAATCCCGGTCCAACTCGAAAAAGTGGAGTTTGATCCCACCGGGGAACGTCTGGCGACACTGTGCAGCACCGGTTTGGTGCAGATCTGGTCGGTCGCCGACGGCACCCTGCAACGCTCATTCGAGACCGCGCAGTCCGATGCCGAAGCGAAGGGTCTGGTCAATCCCCTGCTCACGGGGGACCGACACCTGCTGTATCTCTCGGCCGACATCGTGGCAACGGCCGGCCAACAGGGAGCCCGCCTCTGGAACGCCCAGACCGGAGAACTGCTGCGCGAACTGGGGGTGCGTGACAATCCCATCACCGCGCTGGCCCCCGGTCCCACCCCCGAGTCTCTTCTGGCAGGTGACGCAGGGGGACTGATCTATCAGTGGGAGCTGGCGACGGGAAAGGAACTCGCCCGGGCGGTTGTCGCTCCCGCCTCCGCAAGTTTCTTCCAGGAAAGCCGCAGCCAGAGAGCCCAACTGGGGAGTGATCCCCGGCTGACCCGGTCGATCCTCAGTCTGGCAGCCACCCCCGATGGCAAGACCTGGTGTGCGGCACTCGGCGATGCGACCCTTGCAATCGTGGATCATGCCTCGGGATTGGTCCTGGCGCGAGCGATCATCCACGAAGAGCAATTGTCGGGGAATGGACAGCAGGGGATCTGGGACTGCCAGGTGTTTCTCGACCCCCAACAGAGGTTGTGCACCGCGTCCTCCGATCGGATCATCCGCCGTTGGCGACTGGGATTCCCCCAGGCCGAAGCACCCGTCGCGCGGCTGGATCCACCACAGCGGCTGTTGCAATTGATCTCATCTCCCCAGCATGGCTGGGGAGCGATCCGGGAAGGGACACAGCTGGTGGCGGATCCCGGCGCATTGTTGCGGGCGGAGTGGCAACACACGCTTCCCGAAGCCGCCGATCTCTTCTGGCAAATGGACCGGTTGCCGGATGGTCGCTTCGTAGCCTCGCGCCGGAAGGGGGCGACCGTGGTCTGGAATCCCGCCACCGGCACTGTCACCGAGACCCCCGTTCGCCGCACGTCTGAGTTCAACCCCCTCGTCGCCGCCGCCGAGCAGGCGCCTCTCGTTGCCACCACGATCAATCCCAAAACCATCGCGTTGTGGGATGTCGGCGAGAATCGGGTCGTGGCGACTTTGCCACTGCCCGAATTCCCGCCGGATTGGCCGGGCGATCAATTTCGCGAATCGAGCGACCACAACTTCGCCACGCTCCGGTTTTCGCCGCAGGGAGATCTCCTGGCGGCGGTGACTGAGGTGGGAGAGGTGATTGTCTGGGACCTGGCGGTCACTCCTCCCCGTGTTGTCGACATGGGTTTTCGCATGCCCATGGTGCAGGATCTGCGGTTCACCCGCGATGGACGACGCCTGTTTCAAACCGGAGCACAGGGAGTTCTCGTTTGGGATCCGCGCAACCTGAGTCGGGGGCCGGTCGCCGAATTCAACTGGCATGACCGGGGATTGCTGGTCGACCGCAGCAGTTCGATGGTCCATACGATCGACTGCTCGCCTGACGGTCGCTGGTTGGTAACGACAGGGACAGATGGCACCGTGCGCATTGGCAGTGTCGATACGGTCAAAGATGAATACCGGTTTTACGGCAGCATTGGTCTGAACGACCTGGTCGAAATTCCGGGCGCTCCGCCACAACCGGTGTCGCTCGCCAGCCAACTGGCGTGTCTTGGCCAAACCGATTTCCAGGCGCGATTCAGCCATGATGGTCGGCAGATTGCCGTGCTGTCGGACGCCCAACGGTTGGCGTTGCTCGACACCCAGCAATGGCTGCGGTCGATCGACGAGTCGGACACAGAGAAGTTGGCAACCCTGCGGCGCTGGGTCGGGCTGGAGTTGCGCCCCGACTTCACCCTGCAGCGTCTGGAACGCAACTCCTGCCGGGCCCTGCCCCACTCGGAATCAGTTCCCGCCCGATAGGGGCCAGCCCAGTCCGGGGGCCGATTCATTCACAGTCCCGCGCGGCGCGAAGCCAATTCGTCAATCTCGTCCACCACCCGGGCGGCTGCGTCGGGATGGGCCAGCGATCGGATCTGGCGGGCCAGCCCGTGTCGGGCCGGAGGATCGTCCAGCAGGTGCAAGAGGGTTTCCCCCAAACGCCGGGGGAACGGTTCGGCTCCCTCCTGGTCGACCACGACGGCACCGCCACGCGCGCTGTAGGCCCGGGCGTTCGCCCGCTGGTGATCGTCGGCGGCCTGCGGGTAGGGGACCAGCACGGTCGCCACCCCGGCACACGCCAACTCGGCCAGGGTGGTCGCCCCCGCCCGGGAAATCACAACCGCGGCGGACGGCAGCCGGCGGTCGAGATCATCCAGGAATGGGGCAACCTCGGCTGCCAGCCCGGCCCGACCGTAGGCGGCCTGCAGCTCGGCCACCCCCGATTCTCCCGACTGGTGCACCCAGGCAAACGCCCGCCACGCCGGGGGGACCTCGCGCAGGCATTCCGCGAGGGCGGTATTCAGAGGTTGTGCCCCCTGGCTGCCCCCGAGGATCAGGACGCTGGGCCGGGTGACGACTTCGTCCCGACGGACCATCGCAAGTGCCGCGAATTCGGGACGGACCGGATTGCCCGTGACCACCCCGCGCCCCGGGTGGGGCAGATTCGGGAGGGTCTCGGCAAAGCTGACACAGACCCGGTCGGCATGACGGGCCAGCCAGCGGTTCGCCCGCCCGGGAATCACATTCTGTTCCAGCAACAGGGTGGGAATGCCTCTGCGCTGGGCCGCCAGCAGGACAGGAACCGAGGCCAAGCCCCCCAGGCCAATGACGATGGGAGGGTGCAGTTCCTCGAGCAATTGCCATGACTGAGACCGGGCCCGCCACCACGCCCGGACGAACTTTCCGGGGGAACGCCAGGCGGTCTGCAATGGGAGGGGAGCAATCACCCGGCGATCGTGACCGGTGAGCAGTTTCTGATCGATGGGCCGGTCACTTCCGACGAAGACGACGTGGATGGCCGGGTCACGTCGGCGCAGTTCCTGCACGACAGCCAAACCCGGGGTGAGATGTCCACCCGTTCCCCCCCCCGCCAGAATGACCGTCCGCTTGTCCGACATGAAAACCCGTGATTCGCATTCGACCGTGGAGTTCAGGCCCCGACTGCCAGGTTCGCAGTGCCTTCGTATTTGCAGCAGTATACCCATCCCGGATCCGAAATGGCCGGTGTTCCCGGATGTTGCCCCCCCCTTCCAAACGTGGTGAAAACCGCAGGATTCCCGGCTGAGTTGACCACACTCCTAACATTAACTGATTTGAACGATTTTCTCTTCTTGGAGACAAACGTAATGCCTCTCTCCCGCTGGTGGACAGTTGTTGTGATCTGGGGATGCTGCACGGCGGGGCTGCTGGCGGGAGACAAGTCTCCGGTAGCCACCTGGCACCAATGGCGCGGGCCGTCGCGGGATGGGCAGATTCCGGCGGGCAGTACCTGGCCCGAGACCCTCTCGGGAGAGAGCCTGAAACAGACATGGAAGCTTCCGCTGGGGCCGAGTTATTCGGGTCCCATCGTTGCCGACGACCGGGTCTTCACCACAGAGACCCGCAACGAGAAGGAAGAGGTGGTGCGGGCTCTCGACCGGCAGACCGGGAAGGTGTTGTGGGAAACGGCATGGCCCGGTGCCATGAGCATGCCATTTTTCGCCAAATCGAATGGCGACTGGATCCGGGCGACCCCGGCCTACGACGGCGAGAACCTGTATGTGGCGGGCATCCGCGATGTGCTGGTCTGCCTCGATGGAAAAACCGGTGCGGAGAAGTGGCGGGTCGATTTCCCGAAGCGGTACAAGAGTTCGCTGCCCGCCTTTGGATTTGTCTGCTCCCCCCTGGTGATTGGCGAAGCGGTCTATGTGCAGGCGGGAGGTGCGTTTTTCAAGCTGGACCGGCAGACCGGCAAGGAAATCTGGAAGAGCCTGAGTGATGGGGGGGGCATGAATGGCAGCGCCTTTTCTTCCCCCACGCTCGCCACGGTCGCCGGGAGAGAACAACTGCTCGTCCAGACCCGGACCAAACTCGCCGGGATCGACCCCGAATCGGGAGCAGTGCAATGGGAGCAGGAAGTCCCCGCGTTCCGGGGGATGAACATCCTCACCCCGATCGTCTGGAACGACGGCATTTTCACAAGCAGTTACGGGGGCAAATCGTTCCTGTACCGGCCCATTTCGGGCGGGGAACGCTTCAAGGTGGAGACCGCCTGGACGAACAAGGTGGAAGGGTACATGTCGACCCCGGTGGTGGTGGGGAATCATGTGTACCTGCACCTGCGAAACCAGCGTTTGACCTGCCTCGATCTCAACGATGGCAAGTCGAAATGGACGACGACCCCGTTTGGCAAGTACATGAGCCTGGTGGCCAATGGGGACAAGATCCTCGGGCTCGACGAACGGGGCATCCTGGTGCTGTTCAAGGCGAATCCCGAGAAGTTTGAGCAACTCGATTCCCGCCAGATCAGCGATGAGGACGCCTGGGCTCACCTGGCTGTCTGTGGCGACGAATTGTTCGTCCGTGAACGCAAGGCCCTGGTGGCCTACCGGTGGCAGGGTGCCACCCCCTGATTGAGTCCGGACACCACACTCGAAGAGACCTGTCAACCTGGGCAAACCTTGAGGCCCGCAGTGCACCCCACTGCGGGCCACGTTTTTTCAACATCCCAAACACCTCATCCCTCCCAGATTTCCAACCTCAACCATCTGGGACTTCTTGGGATCCGTCAAAGGAGTAAAAACACAGCGGACAAACCCGGAGTTTCCGGGATAAATGCAATTCTGCGCAGTTTTTTTGTGTAAACTCGCAACGACATTCGATACAGTTGTAAGGGGAGGGATCTCGGACCATCCCTTCCCAGCAACTGAGGCAGTCGGCGGATCACGTCGTCATCCCTCGAAGCCGTACCGCCGACTGCCAAAGTTGCGTCTTTTTGGTGCCGTCTTTCTGAATATGGTTTTCTGGGATTACCAAGGTGCAATGAGCGTTGAGTGAGAGGTCGGGCCGCCGCCCATGGGAACTGGCCCGCTGTCTCCAAATCAATGTTTTCCCGCTCGATTCGGCATGCATTGGACCCCAACCTGCCCAGCCTCGCAGTGTTCGATTGCTGTTGTGGCCGTTGTTTGAATGGGCTTACTTTCGCGCCGGGCACGGGCAAACGATTCCTCCGACGGTCGCCGATTGTTGCCCTGTGCCAACCGGGGAGAGATACTGGCGTCCGTTGTTTCTCCCCCCCCTTCCCGCGGGAGTGAACCGACCACCACGGGAAGACTTCTCCCCCGAATCCCCCCGGCTTTTCTCATGTCTGTCCCGCACCTGCATCGTGACCAGGCCCTCGACCTCTACCGCCGCATGCAGGTCATTCGCCAGTGCGAAGAGCAACTGGCCCGCTCGCATCAGCGGGGTCTGGTCCACGGGGCCTGTCATACCTATGTCGGCCAGGAAGCGATTGCCACGGGCGTCTGTGCCCACCTGACCCGGCGCGACGTCGTCTTCAGCACCCACCGCGGACATGGGCATGCCCTCGCCAAGGGAATGCCTCCCCGCCAGTTGATGGCCGAGCTGTTCGGACGGTCGACCGGCTGCTCTCAGGGACGGGGCGGCAGCATGCACCTGTTCTCTCCCGAGGTGGGAATGATGGGGACCAGCGGCATCGTCGGCCCCTGTATTCTCCAGGCCGCGGGGGCCGGGTACAGCTTCAAGCTTTTGCAGACCGACCAGGTGGGTGTCGCCTTCTTTGGCGATGGAGCGGTCAACAATGGCGCCTTTCACGAAGGGCTCAACCTCGCCAGCATCTGGAAGCTGCCGGTCCTGTTCATCTGCGAAAACAACCAGTTCGCCACTGAGGTGCCGTTCTGGTACGCCGCCGGAAACCCCAACGTCGGTGAGCGGGGTGCGGCCTATGGCATGCCCGGCTTCACCCTCGATGGCAATGATGTGCGGGCCATTCACCAGACGGCCGGGGAGGCGATTGCCCGGGCCCGCGCTGGAGAGGGTCCCACTCTCATCGAGTGCCGCACCTACCGCACCCGAGCGCATTCCGAGGGGATGGGAGACTTCTCGTACCGCACCCGCGAAGAGGTTGAGGAGTGGAAGAAGAAATGCCCGATCCAGCGGTTTGCCCAATGGGTGCTCGAACAGCGACTGGCGACCCAGGCCGAGCTCGCCGAAATCGCCGGCGAAGTCGAAACCCAGATTGCCGAGGCCCAGGCATTTGCCGAGGCCAGCCCCTGGCCTGAACCGGCCACCGCCACGCATCACATCTACGCCCCCCCCCGGGTGATCCAGGAACCGACCCCGCCATCACCCACCCTCCCCTCGAAGGGGCTCCCGGCACCCGCTGGGGTGCGACAACTGACCTACATCAAGGCGACCCACGAGGCGCTGGCCGAAGAAATGGCCACCAACCCTCGCATTTTCGTGCTGGGGGAAGGCATCGGAAAACGGGGGGGCAACTTCAAGACCACCGATGGGCTCTACGATCTGTATGGCCCGGTGCGGCTGTGCGACACCCCGATCGCCGAGCGGGGTTTCGTCGGGCTCGGTGGGGGTGCCGCGATGACGGGGACCCGTCCCGTCATTGACTTCATGTTCGCCGACTTCATTCTCGACTCGGTCGGCGAAATCGTAAACCAGATCGCCAAGATGCAGTACATGAGCAGCGGGAGGCTCAAGATGCCGATCCTGCTGCGGGGCTGTATTGGAATCGGTCACAGTGCGGCCACGCACCACTCGGGGAACTACTATCCGATGTACGCCAACATCCCCGGCTTGCGGGTGGTGGTCCCCTCGACTCCCTGGGACGCCAAGGGGCTGTTCAAGCACGCCCTGCGGTGCGACGACCCGGTGATGTTCCTCGAGCACCGCGAGATCCTGCAGATCAAGGGACCGGTTCCCGAGGGAGACTATGAGATTCCCTTTGGGAAGGCGTCTGTCGTCCGTTCGGGGCGTGATGTGACCGTCGTCGCCCTGGCCCGCATGGTTCACCTCGCGGTGGAAGCGGCCGATCAACTGGCCGCCGAGGGAATCTCGGTCGAGGTGATCGATCCCCGCACCGTGCTGCCGCTGGATGCCGAGACGATTCTCAACTCGGTGGCCCACACCGGGCGATTGCTGGTGGCCGACGAGGCGTTCGCACCGTTTGGCCTGACTGGCGAGATCGCCGCCCTGGTCGCCGACCGGGGGTTTGACGATCTGGACGCCCCGATCCGCCGACTCAACGGGGTCTTCACCCCCACCCCCTACAGCCCATCACTCGAAGGGGCCATCGTTCCCAGGACGTCCGACATCGTTGCCGCTCTCCGCAGCCTGCTGGCCGAGTAACGGGAGCCTCGTCAGGGGACTGGTTCGGGGCGTCGTCGAGACCACTCCCGGGCGTTGCCGCTCGTCGAAGCATGTCCCCTTTTTGACATCACAGCAGGACCACGTCCTGGTCGGTGGTTGTGTCCAGCGTCAGCACGCGGCGGATGAACGACGGAGGGAGTCCTGCTCCGGACACAAGCCCGGCACCTGCTCGGGGGGGCCGACGACGCCAATGCCGACGACGCCAATGCCGACGACGCCAATGCCGACGACGCCAATGCCGACGACGCCAATGCCGACTACGCCAATTCGGCGGGCCAGTCGGCTCCCAGTGCCTCGCGCTGCCGGGTCTGCAACTGCGCGATTCCCTCGGCCGCCAGTTCGAGCTGGGCGTCGAGCTGGGCCCGGGTGAACGGGCGACCTTCGGCGGTCCCCTGCACTTCGACGAACTCGCCTGCTCCGGTCATGACGACATTCGAGTCGACTTCGGCCCGACTGTCTTCCGAATAATCGAGGTCCAGCAGCAGCCGGCCCGCCACGAGGCCGAGGCTGACCGCAGCCACGCTCGACAGGAAGACGGGCCGGGGGGGGACGCCCTCCAGCGGAGGCAATGACCGGACCGCCTCGACCAGCGCGATGAAACCACCGGTGATGGAGAGGGTGCGGGTCCCGCCGTCAGCCTGCAAAACATCACAATCAACGGTGATCTGGCGGGGCCCGAGCGCGGTCAGATCGACAATCGAGCGCAGGCTGCGGCCGATCAGCCGCTGGATCTCGGTCGTACGGCCATCCACCTTCCCCGACCGCTCCCGGGATTTGCGCGGGGCGGTGCTGCCAGGCAGCATGTTGTACTCAGCCGTCACCCAGCCCCGGTTCTGATCGCGCATCCAGGGAGGAAGAGTCAACTCGACCGAAGCGGTGCACAACACCACGGTCTCCCCGGCCCGCATCAGCACGCTTCCCGGGGAGGTGCGGGTGAAGCCCCGCTGGATCGTGATGGGGCGCAGGTCGCGCGACTGGCGGCCATCCCGCCGAAGGGGACTGGCCGAATCACCACCAGAAGTCGTTGTCATCTCAGCTCACGGATTTCAGGGAAAAGCAGGCAGGCACCACCGGTCGCCCGCGAAATGGTCCATCACCGCTGGAGGTGCGAGGGATCACCGGATCGTTTCAGACGTCTTCGATGCCCTGCTGCCACAGCAGGATCCCCTTGGCGACGTGCATGCGGTTTTCAGCCTGCGGAATGGCAATACTCTGGGGACCATCAAGCACTTCGTCGGTCACCTCAAGCCCCCGCTTGGCCGGCAGACAATGCATGAACCTGGCATGCGACGGGGCCCGCTTCATCAGGTCGGCATTGACCTGGTACGGGGCGAAAGCCCGCTTGCGCAGCTCCTGCTCGGCCTCCTGTCCCATGCTGGCCCAGACATCGGTGTAGACCACATCGGCGTTCGCGACGGCACTTCGCGGATCGGAGGTGAATTGGAACTTCCCCTGCGGAAACGCACTCCGCAATCGGGCGACAAATTCATCCGAGAGCTCGTACCCCAGGGGGGAGGCAATCGTGAACCCCAGCCCGAGCAGTCCACAGGTCACCGCCAGGGACCGGGCCACGTTGTTCCCGTCGCCGATATAGGCGAGCGACCGGCCTTCGATCGCCCCGAAGGCCTCCGACATCGTGAAGACATCCGACAGGGCCTGGCAGGGATGAGACGAATCGGAGAGACCATTGATAACGGCACAACCGGCGTACCGGGCGAAATCCTCGACCAGTTGCTGCGAAAAGGTCCGCAGCACGATCCAGTCCGAGTAACTCCCCAACACGCGGGCGACATCGGCCACGCTTTCACGGCCGTTCAGTCCCGCCTCGGCGGCCGTCAAAAAGACGCTCCGTCCCCCGAGGTGGGCCACGGCCGATTCGAAACTCACCCGGGTTCGCAACGAGGGTTTCTCGAAGACCAGGGTCATCATGCGCCCCGGGAGCAGCGCGGGGCGATCCCCCACGGCCCAGCGGGCCTTGGCCAACTTCGAAATCCGCAGAATCGCCCGGCAATCGTCGACCGACAACCGAAACATCGATTCAATATGCCGCATTGCCGCTGTCCAGTCTGCCTCGAACAACAAAGCCGCCAGGAACTGGTCCCGGCGGCGAGGCGTCTCTCTTCGCTGGTGGCCCCACACAGCAGCGGAAGGGGTGATCTGGAAGTCCATCTTCCGGTCAACCAGCCCTCCGGCCAACGTGGTGAAAAGCAAGCCCCAGTTTTACCGGGTTTCACCCCCGGCGGGCAAGTACCCCTCACTCCCCGGGTGACAGAGGACCACCGCCGGAGTGCTGTCGCGTCCCCTCTGGTCGGTCCGGCTCGATCCGGTCCAGCAGCAAATGTCTCCCGTCCCGGCGGGCCACAACCCCCCCCGGCAGATCCAGTCTTCCCCCCCGACGCAACAGGGTCACCAGTCGATTCCAGTGGTCGAACCCCATCTTCTGCCGGGGCCAGTCGAACTCTTGCCAGAGGGCCACAAACAGTTCACGCAGCGCGTGTTGAGGCTCCCCCTGCAGTTTCTGCCAAGCCAGGACACACGCGTGGGAATCAGAGGGTTCACGAGTCGCCTGCAGCAGCCTTCGGGCGAGGGCCACGACGGCGACCTGGGCCTCGGCAGCCTGGTGCGCCAGCCGAACCAGGGCCCGGTCGATCTGCGGATTGTACTCGGCTCTGAGATGGGGAAGCAGTTCCCGGCGCAACCGGTTGCGCGTGGCCTCCAGGGTCAAATTACTGCTGTCGGTCCGGAAGTCCTGCCCCAGATTCTGCAGATAGGCCGTAATGTCTCCCCGGGTGACGTCCAGCAAGGGACGCACAATCGTACACTCCCGCCCGAGGGGGCGTTCTGCGGGAATTCCCTGCAGGCCAGCCAGTCCAGTCCCCCGCAGCAGATGATGCAGGACGGTCTCGGCCTGGTCGGTCGCCGTATGCGCCAGGGCGACAACGCGACACCGCTGCTGAAGGGCCGTCTGTTGCAGAAAGTCGTACCGCACCCGGCGGGCTCCCTCTTCCAGTCCGACTCCCCATTCGGCGGAGAGGGTGGCGACGGGTCGGCACTCCTGGACGAGGGGTACGTTCCAGGTGTGGCAGAGCTGGACGACCCAGGCGGCGTCGTCGTCCGACTCGGCCCCCCGCAACTGGTGATTGAGGTGGGCGGCCACCAGGCGTTCGGGGGGGAGCAGCGAACGCAGGACAGCCAGGAGGGCGACACTGTCGGCCCCCCCCGAGACGGCGGCCAGCCAGCGCTCGCCCGGTTGCGCGCGGGCTCGCAGGAAGTTCTCAACCGCCTGCGTCACAGGTCCCGGAGGGGAAAGCATCTGGCCCATGGTTGACTCGGTGTAAGTGTTTGGTATCGTAGAGTATAAGTTCGGAAGTCCGGGGAACAGCGACCGGATGGGCACGCCGCCAGGAGGGTGGGAAGGAAGCCAGCTGTCTGTTGCGGAATTCACCGAATTTGTGTGTAAGACTCCCAACTGACTCCTCTCCCGTGACTGAAGCCGTCAGGTTTTGGTGATGGGTTTGGCCGCTCAGGGGGACAACCGGGAGAGATCTCTCCCGGAAGATGTGATCCAACCGTTCGAGACTGGACCCGAGGCTTCTTGTCTGGAAGTGTTGGGGCGTGAGGACGTTTGGATCTCCTGCGTTACCTGTGTTTCGTCATTGCCTGTTCTGGATTTGCGGCTGTGAATTCGTTCCCGAACGTTTTGTGGGGAGTCCTTCCCGGACTTTGCACGCTGCTTCGCCTCTGCGAAGCAGTCGTTCGCACCCTGCTGGCGAAGGAACACACCTGCCCGGTCCGGGGGTCTGTCTGGGATCACCTGGCTGGTGGGTGGAAGGCTTCGAAAGAGGGGCCCGAGTTCCTGGTGTCGCAACTAGATGCCTGGTTTCCATCGCCGTCCTGGAGTTGCAGGCCCATGGGCCTCGCCAGTGCGGCAGTTCTCCCCCTGCGCGTGCTGGCACGGCCCTCGGTCGCTGCTGCAACGCGTGTGATGCGGGGTGCGGGAAACGCCGGCTGGCAGTTTCGGGGTTGAGGGGCACGCAGGGTCCTGGAAGTTCGCCCGCAAGGCACTTCCGGTCATCGACCCGAGAGATCGCCGGGGGGTTGATCCCCCCGGACCGGATGGTTCCCCGATGCGGTCTGCGCAGTGCCGCGCAAGACTGGAACATCCCGATCGATGACAACCACAACCTGGCTCTTCATCTCCCTCCTCGCGGCCTTGGCTGGGCTCGCGGTGGGGTGGATTTTCGAACGTCTCGTCCGCGGGGCTGCCTATCAGCAGCGGGACCAGATTCTGGCCCAGGCCGCCACTGATGCCGAGAACATCCGCAAGTCGCAGGAACTCGCCGTCAAGGAAGACCTGCTGAAGCGCCGGGAAGAACTCGAGCGTGAACTGGGGGAGGCCCGCGACGAACTGCGTGACCAGGAACGCCGGCTCGACCGCCGCGACACCCTGCTGACCGAGCAGCAGCAGGACATGACCAAGAAAGAGCGGATGGTCGAAGTCACCCAGAAGAAGCTCGCCGAGAAGCTCGAGCAGTCAGAAGCTCGCGATGCCGAGCTGCAGCAGACCCTCCGGCAGCAGCAGGACCTGCTGTTCCGCATCTCGGGGATGACCGCCGACCAGGCCCGTGACCAGCTCTTCTCGCGTCTCGAGCAGGAGTTGAAGGGCGAAACCGGTGCGATGATCCTCAAGCACGAGCAGGAGCTGAAGCAGAACTCCGACCGGCTCGCCCGCGAGATCATCGGGATGGCCGTGCAGCGGTACGCCGCCGCCCACACCTCCGAGACCACCGTCTCGTCGGTCGATATCCCCAACGATGAAATGAAGGGGCGCATCATCGGCCGCGAAGGCCGCAACATTCGTGCCTTCGAAAAGACCACCGGGGTCGATGTCATCGTCGACGACACACCGGGGGTGGTGATCGTCTCGGCTTTTGATGCCGTCCGCCGCGAGGTGGCCCGACTCTCACTGGTCAAGCTGATCCAGGATGGCCGCATCCATCCCACACGCATCGAAGAAATCGTCGCCGAGACCCAGAAGGAAATCGACACCCAGATCCGCCGGTCGGGACGCGAAGGGGCCCAGGAGGTCGGCGTGCATGGTCTGCACGAGAAACTGCTCGAGCTGATGGGCCGGCTCAGCTTCCGCACCAGCTACAGCCAGAACGTCCTGCGGCACTCGATCGAGGTGTCGTTCCTCACGGGACTGCTGGCCGAGCAGCTCAACCTCGACGCCAACCTCGCCCGGCGCTGCGGCTTCCTGCATGACATCGGGAAAGCGGCCGACCACGAGATGGAAGGTGGACATCCCGCCGTCGGTGCCGAACTGCTCAAACGCTATGGCGAACGGGCCGAGGTTGTGCATGCCGCCCAGGGGCACCACGACGACATCCGCGTCGATTACATCTACACCGTGCTGGTCGCCGCCGCCGACGCCATCTCGGCCGCCCGCCCGGGTGCCCGCCGCGAAAGCCTTGAACGGTACATCAAGCGGTTGGAAGAACTCGAAGCCCTCGCCTGTGGCTTTCCCGGTGTCGAGCAGGCATTCGCCGTCCAGGCAGGCCGTGAGATCCGCGTCGTGGTCAACCCCCGACAGATCAACGACCGCGAGGCGGCCCGGCTGTGCCGTGACATCGCCAAGGCGATCGAAGACAGCCTCACCTACCCGGGTGAAATCAAGGTAAACGTGCTGCGTGAAACCCGCCACATCGAGACCGCCCGGTGACCGCCCGGTGTCCGTTGTGTGGTCCGCGGGGGACGGCTCCCGCTGACCGGACATTCCTGTTCACAACCGTTCGCACTCGATTCCTTCCCACCGGGCTGCTCCTGGCATGACACCCGAGCCCTCTTCGCACCGGGAGTCATCCGGGCCTTTCGCTGGGGGAAACTCGTCTTCAGGTTCCGACTGGCCGGGTTCTGCTGCGGACATCGGGCCGGGCGCTGACACGCCCGCAGACAACGCGGCGACGGCGACCGCTGCGGATGACGGCGTGATGGATGACCTGGTCGCCCGACTCTGGCTGCGACAGGGAGACCGCCTGTTTGTGGGAGGGCTGGCAGGAGTCGGGCTGCTGCTGCTGGTGTTTTATTGGGGACGCCTCTCGGCTTGGGGGACGGCCCCCATCGAAATCGAGCACCTCCCGCAGGCCGAATACCAGTACGAAATCGACATCAACCGCGCCACCTGGGTCGAATGGGCCCAGTTCAATGGCATTGGCGAGACCCTGGCGAAACGGATTGTCGAAGAACGGCAGACCGGGGGGAATTTCGAAACGGTCGACGACCTGCTGCGGGTGCGTGGGCTGGGACAGCGCCGCATCGAGGAGATGCGCCCGTACCTGAGGGTCGAATGGGCCCGCGCCCCCCAGCGGTCAGCCGAGCCCTCCGAACGGGAACCTTCCGACGACGATCCGGAAGAAACCAGCCCCGCCCCGGCGTCAGTTCCTTGACGTCTGCCTCCAACGCCGGATAATAAACAGACCGGTGCTCGTGCGGAACATCCGTTCCCGACACGCGTGAGTTCCGGGGTCGGCAGGCTGTCTCCGAGTGCAATGGGGACTTGTGAACCAGGTCAGGTCTTAACCGAAGCAGCCTTAAGCAATCGTCTCCCATGTGTGCGAGGAGACAGCCTGTCGCCCCCGGTTTGGGGAATCTCCAACCATCCGTTGGAATTTGCCAAGTCGATTTGAGTTGTTTGAACACAAGTCGTTGAATCCCCCGTCTCAAATCGATCTGTTCAAATCCCCCTCTCCTGGCCCGTACTCAGTCGTCCGCCCGGTTTCGGTTTGAAGCCGGGCGTTTGTTTTTGAGGCGGGGGATTGTGTGATATTATTCCCGCGTCACTGGCCGCGGGCCAAGCTCCCTTCCTCCAGTTCCGAAACGAGCGACGACCGATGGAATACACCGTGCTGGCACGCCGGTTTCGGCCGCAGGCGTTTGGCGAGGTCGTGGGACAGGAGGCGATTGCCCAGGCACTGCAGAACGCCATCGCCGCCGGGCGGGTCGCCCACGCCTATCTCTTCACCGGTGCCCGCGGGGTCGGCAAGACGTCCACCGCCCGCATTCTCGCCAAAACGCTCAATTGCCCGCAGGCTCGCGACGGCAACCCCTGCAATCAGTGCGATGTCTGCCGGGCGGTCTCGGAAGGGACCGATGTTGATGTCATCGAGATCGACGGTGCCTCGAACCGCGGCATCGACGAGATCCGCACCCTGCGGGCCAACGTCAACGTGCGCCCCATGCGGTGCCCGTACAAGATCTACATCATCGACGAAGTCCACATGCTCACCAAGGAGGCCTTCAACGCCCTCCTCAAGACCCTCGAAGAACCCCCCCCCAACGTCAAGTTCATCTTTGCCACCACCGATCCGCAGAAGCTTCCCGAGACAATTCTCTCGCGCTGCCAGCGGTTTGACTTCGGCACGATTGAGACCCACCGCATCCGCGAACGGCTGGGGGAAATCGCCCGTGCCGAAGGGGTCGAGGTGGAACCCGCCGCGATTGACCTGGTCGCCCGGCGGGCCAATGGATCGATGCGGGACAGCCAGTCGCTGTTCGACCAGTTGCTGGCGTTTGGTGGCCCGAAGGTCGGCACAGCCGATGTGCACCGGTTGCTGGGGACGGCTCCCGACAGCCGGTTGGTCGAACTCATCCGGGCCCTCGCCAACCGCGACAAGGCCCTGGTGCTGACCCAGCTCGACCAGACCCTGACACAGGGAACTCAACTGGGCGAATTCATCGATCAGTTGATCGCCTGCACCCGCGACCTGATGGTGCTGACAGCCGGGGCGACCGGGGCGGCCCTGCTCTCGGTGGGGGAAGATGCCCGACCCGAGCTCGAAGCCCTGGGACGGCAGTGGGGACTGCAATCGATCCTCGCCGCCCTGCAGATCCTGGCCGACGCCAAGCAACGGATGAAATACGTCAGCTACGGTCGGATTGCCGTCGAGTTGGCCCTCGTGCGCATTGCCTCACTGGCCGACCTCGAGCTGCTGGCCGAGACCATGGCCCTGCTGAAGTCGGGCAAAGTGCCGGCCGGTCCGCTGGTCGTCGGCGGTCTCCCGGCGAACCTCCCCGCGGCGGGTCCGGGACACGCTTCCCCGGCGGCTCCACCGGCCGGGTTCGAAAAAAAAAATGACATCGCCTCCCCCACACTCCCTCCCGTAGCCCCTCCTGTGACGGCCCCCCCCGTCACAGTACCACCGGTCGCCCGCCCCCTTCCGGTGGGTACGGCCGAGAGCGCCGCTGCCGAAACGGTTGAGGCACTGTCACCAACGGTGGACTCAGTCGATCGGCCGGCCGGTGCGGCGCTGACTTCCCGGTCTGCCGAGACTCCCCAGGCTCCACCGAGCGTCCGCGAAGTTCCGATCGAGAGCAGTGACGACGGGACACCAGTGCCGTCCGCCGAGGAACCGGGAGGGGACTTGCCGGTCGATACCGAGCCAAAGATCCCCCTGACGGCGGGGAACGAAGAGCCGATCTGGAAGCTGGTGCTGAAGAAACTGCCCGATTCGCCCCGTCAACGATTCTGGGCCGCGTCGCGCCCTGCAATTTCCGGGCCAAATCATCTGGTCGTTCTGCTCCCCACGTGGTATTCTACCTTCAAGCAGACGCTCGACCGGTCACCGGATCAGGTCCGCGAGCTGGAAGGGGTGGTCGAGCGAGTGGTGGGTCACCCGGTGCGGGTGACGGTCGGCCTCGATACCGAAGAGCGCAAGCCTGCCGGGTCGACGGCTCCCCCTTCCCGCCCCACCCGCGAGGTCGAGCGTCGCCCCAACCAAAACCCCACAGATCCCTACGTCCAGAAGGCGATGGCGACCTTTGGGGCGACCGTGATGCGGGTGGAACGCCTGGAGGCACCTCCCCCGGTCACTGAAGAACCCGACGAGAGCTGAGTGCGATGTTCAAGGAGATTGGCAAGATCGCCCAGGCGATGAAGCAGGCGGGCGAGCTCAAGGGGCGCATGCAGGAAATGCAGCAGAAACTGCAGCATGTGCGGGTCGAGGGGGAGGCGTGTGGCGGTGCCGTGCGGGTCGAGATGTCGGGCCTGCTGCAGGTGGTCGACTGCCAGATTTCGCCCGCCCTCGCCGCAACCGGAGATGCCGACGCGATCGGCCGGTACGTGCTGCTGGCGGTCAACCAGGCCCTCGACAAGGCCCGCCAGGCGGGTGCCGACTTGATGGGGCAGGCCACCGAAGGACTCGACCTGCCCGGACTGTCGGGCCTGATGGGTGGAAAGTAGCTCTCATGGCATCTGCTGGTCCCAGTCTGTCCCGCCTCGTTGAGCAGTTGGAAATGCTTCCGGGTGTCGGCAAGAAGTCGGCCGAACGCATGGCCTACTTCCTCATGATGGCCCCGGCCGACAAGGCCCTCGCACTCGCCCAGGCGATCCGTGATGTCAAGGCCCGGGTCCATCCGTGCAAGAACT